>Ga0182027_10010739_pt1 | contig 12991 bp, 11 predicted proteins | sample 712E1DmetaG_FD_121300 | JGI IMG/M metagenome (GOLD analysis project Ga0182027, IMG submission 121300) | Permafrost microbial communities from Stordalen Mire, Sweden - 712E1D metaG (Illumina Assembly) | ecosystem: Environmental > Terrestrial > Soil > Wetlands > Permafrost | place: Sweden...
CCTTGCGCGCCAGGCCCTGGTCAATCAGGATGCCGCTTGCTCCCGTGTCGAGCAGTAGTTTTCCCTTCTTCCCATTCACCGAAACCGCCAGGCCGTATCCACGAAGATGCTGAGGGTCTGTCAAGATCCTCAGCAGATTTGTTTCCATGGAGGGAATGTGGCTCACCAGATGGCAGGCATGATGCGGTTGGTTTTCGAGCGCTCGCAGATAATCCAGGCGGTGCTGCATGTCGGCGCGGGTCTCGGCATCGTCATTGGTGGGGGAGGCCAGATAGTTCTCCCAGAATTGAATTTGTTCGGCGCGGCTCAAAGAGTTGACCCAATATTTTTGGATGTCCGGGTCGGTGGGGTCAAGTTCGTGCGCTTTCTCGAGCATCTCCTTGGCTTGCGCATAGAGCGAAAGTGCGTGGCGCACTCGTGACAGCCCCCAGTAAGCACGGGCGTTGGGGTACCCCTGATTGATGACGTTTGCCCACTCCTGTTCCGCCTCCGGGATTTTGCCCTGGCGGAAATACACTTCGCCCAAGGCGACGTGCACGGCCGCCGAATCTGTGGCCTTCACTCCACTCGCGGCCATCTCGTAGGCTTGATCCACCTCTTTTTGCTTCAGGTATACGCGGGCAACGCCAGCGAAGGCATCGGGAGACTTGGGGTTTTTCTGCAAGATCGCATTGTAGTTTTGGATGGCCGCGTCAAACTCACCCCGGCGGTAATGACGGATGGCTTCTGTTAAGGGGTCGTGATCTGAATCGGGAACCGCCGTGACTGTGGATTGGGGAGAATGGGTTGGGGGAACCACGGACGGCGAGGCAGTGCCGGGACTGGGCAAAGAAGGTTTTTGCGCGTCCGTTACTCCCTGTCCAAATAACCACGCCTCGGTGGTCAGAATCAGAAATGTGCAGCGAAGGAGATAACGCAACATGGGTGATTATTCTCCACACTTGATCGGCAAACGAAGGGCAAAAGACATAGGGAAAAGGGTAAAGGATAAAGGGTAAGGAGTGAAGGGCAAAGAGTGGAGGGCAAAAGTAGCGCCGGCCATTGGGTTGCGCTTGCATCCCTGCCGACCTTTCGCCCCGCTCAGAGCAGGCTCCACGGGTCGACGCAACGTTTATACTTTAACCGGTACTGGTGTCATCTGCGCGAAATGGGCGCTCCCAATTGCCGTCATCCCCGCGCAGGCAGGAATCCACTACGCAAGCCATTGGAAATGCGCAGCCGACACAGTGGATTCCCCCCTGCGCGGGAATGACCTGTGTTGCGCATGGGATTTCATTCCAAATGGTACCCATACGCCTTCACCCTTTATCATTTACCCTTCACCCTTTACATCTTCATGCAGGGCTACGCCGCCGCATTAAATCCCCACACCCAGCCGCTTGCGGAACTTGCGGACGTCGTTGTGGTCGATGACGGGTTCCGCGTCGCACTCGATGGCAAGGACGGTGACGGGGCTATCGGGCGCGTCGAGGGGCAGACCCGTGAACCTGACGTATTGGTCTCCCTGTTCGAAGGCCACGGGCTTGCCGGAAGCGAGCAGCCGCGCCGACTTGACTTTCGCGCCCAGCCCGCCAATGGCAACCACGCTGGGCGGCTGGAAGAACTCCAGCCAGTTCGCCGCCGGCGTTTCCCCCGGCCAGTGGTAGACATGCATGTAAAGGGTATTACCTTTTCGGGTGTAATTCGCGTAGATATGCTCTTTGGAATTGCACGGATCCGACGGGTAAATTGCCGAACCATTCCTGTCCAGCCACTCGCCCACCTCCGTCAGCGTGCGCACCGATTCCTCGGGAATCGAGCCGTCGGGCCGGGGGCCGATATTCAGGAGATAATTTCCCGCATCGTGCGCGCAGGTGACGAGATTGCGCACGATGGTCTCGGCGGATTTCCAATTGTTGTCGGCCTTGTGGTATCCCCAACTTTCGTTCAGGGTCATGCAGGTTTCCCACGCCCGGCCGTCTTTGGCGGGCTCGATATGCTGCTCCGGCGTGGCGTAATCTCCCGGCAGGCCATTGCGGTTATTCACAATGATGTCCGGTTGCAACTGAAACACCATCTTGTTCATCTTTTCCGATTCCCACTGCTCGGCATTGAGCGGCCAGTCAACGTCGTACCAGAGAACGTCGACCTTTCCGTAATTCGTCAGCAGCTCGCGGATCAATCCGTGCGTGTATTCCACGAAGCGCACGCGGGCCGCCTCATCCGTCAGGCAACGCGCGCCGTCGGGGTGGTGCCAATCCATCAAGGAATAATAGAAGCCCACGCGCAGACCTTCGGCGCGCGCCGCTTCCACGTATTCCGCCACCAGATCGCGGCCGCACGCCTGCTGAGGAGCGCAATAGTTGGTGAGTTTCGTGGCAAAATTGCAGAAGCCCTCATGGTGCTTGGTGGTCATTACCATATATTTCTGGCCGGCACGTTTGGCGAGCTTCGCCCACTCCCGCGCGGCGTGGGGGCGGGGCGTAAAGTGCTTCGCCAAGCGCTCGTACTGCGCCACCGGAATGCCCTCTATCTCCATGGCCCACTCGTGCTGGACGATGAGGGAGTAAAGGCCAAAGTGGATGAACATCCCGAATCGCGCTTCGTGCCACCACTTCATCCGCCGCACGCGGTCAGCCTGCTCCTCCGCGCTCTCCGGGGCGGAGTCCGCTGGCGCCGCTCCCAAAACCGCATTGTTTCCCCAGGGCAGCATACCTGCCGCCGAACCCGCAAGGGCCGTGGCGCCTGTGCCCATTAGCCGTAAGTGATCTCGCCTGGACATCTTTGGTGGTCGCATCGAATTCCACTCCTTCTTGTATTTGGCCGCACGGACGGCAATGGGTCGATATGAGCTGTAGCGGCGAGTTTACCTCGCCAACTGGCGGCGTAAAGCCGCTCCTACTTCAGATTGACCCACCACTGCGCGGCGCTCTGCGTTCGCTGGAATGCCGCCTCGCACTGCGTGAAGAAAATACCCCAACTCGCGAGCTGGTTCAATTTATTTGGTGGCCGGATCAGGGCTTGAAGATATGGACGTCGCATCCGGGGGCATCGACTTCCAGGACCCATTGTCCCACCCACTCGCGCCATTGGTCCGTAACCGGCAGGACCGCGATCGCTTCACCGCGCTTGGGGATGAGCGGAGCCACCCCTTCGGCAAATACGTTGCCGCCCAACATAGGCAGATTGCGCAAGCGCAGTCTTACATTTTGGGCGTCGGTGTCGCCGAGATTAATGAGGTAGACCCGCATCGTCTTCGGCTCGACCAAGGCTCCATTGCCATCCCCGTTGTAGTTGGGGCCCACCAGGCTGGGGGACGCCACCAATGTAGGGTTGTCATAGCGGCGGGAAAAGGTCTTGGCGAGTTCGCGGACCTCGGGGGGCAGACCGGAACCGTTGGTGGGAAGACCGAAGTAATGAGCACAGAAGGCGTCGGCGTCGGCGAGCAACTCGGGGGTGCCACTGTAAAAACCAACCCCTGGTGATTCAGGAGCGATCAGCCGAACGAAACGAATCTGCTCTTCGATCTCCTCTTTGGTTTCAGCCCAGTCCTCGCCGGGATTACCGCCCTTCCCCACCCCGAGAACAGGAATTGTCTTCGCCAGAATCCCATACCGCCGCGCGGACCAAACCTGGATGGCGATCCACCAATAGTGTTTCTGATTGCTGACGTAGCTCTCAAACATGACGAGGTCGGCCGCGTCGCGATAAGCCTCCGCCAAAACCTGCGGGACGGGTTCACGCATCTGCCAGACCGCCAGGGCCAGGTCCGGCTTCTTGAGTTTTGTCTGGCGGATAACCTGCGCGGATTTCTGATCCATCTCGCCGCCGTAATCAAACCCGAACTCATCGATCATATTTACCGGCCGCGGATTTCCCCCATAATCCTGACCTGTCAGGTTGTCCACGGCCTTGTCAATGGGTGAGCGCAACAGGTCATACCACGTATGGCCAACTGCCGATACCACCCCCCGCGCCTGCCAATACTTCCAGTCGCCGGCACCCACGGGACCCACCAGCGTCACGGAGTGCAGTTGCTTGAGATCAAAGTTCTTTCCAGGGCTATAAGTGAAAGCGATTACCTTGTTCAGCCCCAGGATATTGGTCTTTGCGTGCCGGGCGGCGAGAAGTCGAACCGCCAACGTCCCGCCCGCCGCTGCCACCAACAAAGCTCCGGCAATAACTCGGTAAATCGAGTTTGGTCTCATTACGATAAGCCCGCCCTTCATCATCGGAGTGAACCGCGACTTCATTTTGGCGCGGCGGGGTGGGAATGTCTACCCGCATATCCAACTGAGTTGTGAGGGTGCCAGAATTCGATATGTTGCGCCGCTTCACACTTCCCCGCGGCGCACGGCGGCGGCAATTTGGCGCCCGGCGTGAAAAGCAAGGGCTTTCTTTGAGGAGCGCTTGCCACGCCGTCTTTCGTGGTAAAGTCATAGAGCGATGCTGGGAGAAATCGAACGGATTGAGATCGCGCGCTTGTGGGAGCGAAATCTCCGGCAGGAGGGGCTTGGCCTTACGAAGGCGGAGCGGCATCGCAATTTGGAGCCGGCCAGCGCGGAATTCCTCTGCTCTTTGGCCGCGGGCATCGGCGCGAAGCGGATTCTTGAGATTGGCGGCTCAAGCGGCCTATCCACAATTGCCTTGGCGGCCGGCGCGCGTCAGGTTGACGGGATGGTCACGTCCATTGAAAAGGAGCCGAATCGGCAGGCCGAGTCACGGGCAAGGATCTCGCATCTTGGCCTCGCCCCCTACGTAGATTTTATCTTGGGTGATGCGGAGTCAGTGCTGGAGAGCCTGGGCGAATTTGACCTCGTGCTCATCGACTGCGAGAAAGAGGACTATGTCCGCTTCTTCGATATGCTGGATGTTCCTGCCGGGGGCATCGTGGTTGCGGATAACGTGATCTCCCACTCGCTCACGGAATATATCGCGCATGTTCGCACGCGGCCGGGGGTGGAATCGATCACGCTGCCCATCGGCAAAGGATTGGAAGTTACCCGACTCAGGTTATCGAGCCGCGGGTGACCCGATAGTCATCTTAAAGTGAGGAAAGATGGTGTGCCAGGAATCCATTGAGGCCTTTCCCTGGTTTCGACCCCCACGTGTGGTACAGCCCCAAATATGCGTAGTTCTCAGTTTGCCCGAAGGCAGTGTGGCCGTAGGCAAACAGGATTTGCAGGCCGGGATTGTGGATGTAGTAATAGCCGCCAACGTCGACCATGGTGGCGGACCTGGTTTGTGCTGTAGCAATGCCTTCCGCCCCATGCGAGTAAATCTCTGCTCCCAGCGTCAGCTTCTTGCCGATGTCCCTTTGCAGTAGCCATCCCCCATAAGTGAAGTTGCGATACCCGGTTTGAGGAACAATCTGGTAACCGGCGCCACCGTAGGTAGTCCAATGTCCCCAGCTCTTTTGTGCCCAGATCGGCAGTTTATACCAGACCTTTCCGACGCCCAACCCTTTGGCATAGCTGCCAGTGGGGATTTCGAGCATCGTAAAGGTGCCAAACTCCGGGCGATGCTTGGTCTCTTTTATAAATCTATACTTCGCCCCCAATTCGATGTCCTCAAAACCATAGGCATTCGGACCCACCCCGGCAGGAAAATATCTGGGATTATTGGATGGAAGGATGGCCCCCAAAGGCAGAATGATATGCAAATGAAGATTGGGAGCTGCGCCCCAGTTGGCTTCAAATGCCGGAGCTACCGGATCGGTTTCTACCGCGGTCCCGTCCGTGGTCCCAAAGACGTAGACCTCGTAATGCCGGAAGTCCACGGGCTCCGGGTCGTCGGTCTGAAACGGAGGGCCCGCCCATAGACCTGAAGCTGTCAGCATAGACAGCAGGAAGAGCGTTGTTCTTGCGCAACGGTGAATCACGTCCATGCACGCTCCTTGATCGGTTTATTTCCCCTGTAATAAATCTGCGAACGGCGGGAAGGTCAGCAATATTCCCAAAGCCAAAAGGAGAAACGCCGTTGCATTGACCTTGGCGATGGCGACGGTCCTGTTCCGCCACCGCTTTGCCAGGATGAACCACGTCACCAACCATAAAAGAATGGCCAGGGAACTTACGCCGGAAAGCGGTCCTGTAGGCAGATAGAACGTCAACAGCTTGGCGACGGGCTTGGAAGCATCTGCGGCCAAGCCCAGGATGCCCAGAAGCGAGCAGCCGACCCCCGCCGACAAGATGGCTGCCGCAGCAGGTCCGTTGGGAAAATGCCCTGCCCCTTGCGCGATGGCCTGCTCGTCACTTTGTGGCTGCGTATGATTCATTGGCCTTTTCCCACCAAATGGATTGTGGAACCACCGTTTACGGGCGCGTATTTGTTGAGCATGGCGCCAAATAATCCTGCGGTTCCAGCCGCTCCAAAAGCCACCAGCGCAAAAACCAGAACGGTTTTGCGGATTTGTGGATGCTCTCGTATCGACAGCCGGTATTTCGTCAAGACATAGGCCACCATGGTCATGGCGATGGGAGCGATCCAGGCAATGTGTTCCTTCCACTCCATTCCCAGGTCGTGCCACCCCGCGGTCGTGGTGCTTGATTTCAAAAGATACCGCGGATAGAGGGCCAGGTTGGTAACGCCGGAGGGCGGAACGGCGCGATACCACGGGTAGACGATGTAAGCCCCTGTCAGGACCGCGGCCCAGCCGAGCGCCACCATTTTGAAGAGATAGAGGCGTTCGAGCGTATGCCACCGGGCGCTAAGGTGGGTCGGCTGCGCCTCCTGAGTGGATCGGTAGAGCTCCACCACCAGTCCGAAGATCATCATCAGAAAGAACGCGCCAAAGAGCATTCCATGAATCATGGTGACCAGAGCGCGCAGAGTGATTTCCATCAGCAATCTCCTGGAGCAAACACGAACTGCCGCATATTCACGCTGGCGTCAGTGTTTGTGCTCAATGCCAAACATCTCCCCGAAGAGCTCCTGCACGCGCCGGCTCCCGGAGTGCAGCGCCTTTCGGCCCAGCGGAGTCAGGCTGTACATGCGGCGCCCGGATTTCCCGTCGCGCTTCAAGTGCGAGCGCAGATAGCCCTTGCTCTCCAGCCCGTGCAGGATGGGATAGAGCGTTCCCGCGCTCACTTTGTATCCATGACGCGCCAGCTCTTCTGCGATCCAAACGCCGTAAAGAGGCTCCTCCGCGGCGTGGTGAAGAATGTGCAGACGGATCAGGCCCGAGTAAAGGGTCTTGTCATCCATGTTGTTTGTTGATGCCCTGGTTCAATATCGAAAATCAATATTGAATGACGAGGGTCGAATTGTCAAGGGGGCGGCCCGGGAAAGTATGGGAAAGGCAAAAGGCAAAGTGCAAAAGGCAAAATGAAAAAGTGAAGAGCCGTCCGCTGGGGTCAAGCATACGCTTCGAAAGAAAAGACTCACCACAGAGACACAGAGAGCACAGAGAAGAGCACCGTGACTTGAGAACTCAAAGTTCAAGTATTGCTGTTGGTTGACCTCGGTCTTTTCTCCGTGCGCCCTCCGTGACCTCTGTGTCTCTGTGGTGAACTGCTTTTCTCGGCTTGAATTACGCGGCCGAGACCTATGCCGGGCCCGGGGGGAGCAATTTCCTTCGCTCGTAACTGTTGAAGATGAGCTGAGTAAAGAAGAGCAAAACCGCGATGCCCACCAGAATCCAAAAGCCGGATCGTACCGATTGGTGTTGGGCGACATAGCCGATGGCGGGAGGAACCACCGCCCCGCTCAGCAAGGCGAAAGCCATGAGCATGCCGAAGACGGTTCCAAAGATACGCGAAAAATAGGTGCTGGCGGTTCCCGCGGTGGTGGGAAACACCGGCGCGTAACTGAGTCCGCAAAGGACGGCGCCGGCGGTAGCCATCCATACATTGGACGCCAACGCGATGAGCAGGAGTCCGATGATGGCCCCCACGGACGATCCCAGTACCAATTGCGGCCCGCGAACTCGCTTGACCACCTGGCTGGCGATCAGCCGCCCCAACATCATCATGATCCAGAAGGATGTCAGGATGATTTTGGAACTCTCTGAGGAAACGGCCAGATCTTTTTCCAGGAAGGTGCGAATCCAGCCGGCGGTGGAAATTTCCAAGGCGGAATAGAAGAACAGCACGCAGGCGAGAATGATGACGGCGGGATTGATCAGCAGCGACATCGCCTGGCTCCAATCAAATCCTCCCGCCATGCTGGCCGGGGGAAACTTCTGCGCCAGGGCCACGAGGGCAACCGCGCCGACGAGCATAGCGATGGCCCACAGGGTGGCCACCAGCCCCACGTGGCGGGCCATGAGCGCGACCAGCCCGGGAAAAAATGCCGCCCCCACTCCGAAAAAGATGCCTCCCATGTTGAGCCCGGAAGAGGGATTTTCCGGGTAAAGGTCGGGGATGAGCGTGTTGGCGGCGGCCATCGCCGAACAACTTCCCAGCCCTAGAATGAACAGCAGCCCTCCCAGCAAGGCGTAACTGGGCGAGTAGGCCATTCCGATCAGCGCCGCCGCGCTGCACAAAAACCCGGCGGCCAGTACTAACTTCTTCCCGAAGCGATCAATCAGCGGGCCAGCCAGGAAGACCATGGGCACTTGCGGGATATAGAGGAAACTGAAAAGGGTCCCGGCCCTTGCCAAATCAATCCCGGCGCGCACACTCAACTCCGGCAGCGTCGCGCCGATAAAGGAAGCCACCATTCCGTAAGTAAAAAGACCCGCGCACGCCGTCCCCATCAAGTAAGGGGTGGAAGTCTGGTTCTGTGAGGCCATTGAGATTTGACCTTTCCGCTGGTGAAGCGTGTAAGAATTAGCTCCTAGCGCCGACCTTGAGGTCGGCACATTTTGAACTAAGGTTCAGCGCTACAACCTGCATTTCAGCCGCCTACGATCCACCCTGAGGGATCGTCAGGGCGGAGGCATTATACTCGGATTTCCGTTTTGCTTCCTCCCGAGCTGCCTTCGTGGCAGGCTCCATGGTAGTTGGGGCCTCGGCCGGAACGCTGAACTCCCGATTGGCTATTGCACGTGTAAGCCGCTGAGGGTATTTTATGGGTCGAACGCGAAATCATCATGGAAATTCCAGCTCGGGAAATTCCAGCTCGAGGCCTGCCGGAAGGTGGAGCTCTGAAGCACCAGTGAAGTCCCGCCTTGCATGAGAGGGAGTGGCGCTTGAATTTAGCACAGGAGTTTCTTGCCACCGCAAATCGCCACGGCGATCGACTGGCTCTTTCGGTCGAAGGCGTGGACCATTCCTACGCGCAATTGGCGGCGTCTGCCGGGGGAATCGCTGCGTGGCTCAGGTCGCGCCATGCGGGAGCCGGCCACCGCGTCGGCATCCTGGCGTCTCGCAGCGCGCCGGCTTACGCGGGGATTCTAGCGACGTGCTGGGTGGGCGCAACCTATGTTCCCATCAACGTCGCGCTGCCGGCGGAAGCGCTACTCAAGATAATCAAAACGACCAAGCCCGACGCGCTGATCGTCGATGAGCGAGGACGGGCGGCTCTCGCGGGCCTCGATTGGGATCCCTCCAAAGTCCTGGCGCCCTCGAACGACGCCCTGAACGTGAGCGGGGAGGGGGCGGGAAGCACGGCCTGGGGGTCTCCTGCCCGGGAGCCACTTCGCCCCACGGACGATCCCGAACGCGTTCCGCCTGACGCCACCGCATACATTGAATTCACTTCCGGCACCACCGGCCTGCCCAAAGGAGTCATGATCGCGGTGGGCTCAGTGACTCACTTTCTCCGGATGATGCAGGAGCGCTACCATCTCAATGCCGAAGATCGCATTGCCGCAACCTCTGACATTACCTTTGACATTTCCTTCTTCAACATGTTCATGGCCTGGAAGGCCGGGGCGTCGTTGCACGTCGTGCCTGCCACCCAGTTGATGGCTCCGGCAAAATTCATTCAGGAGAAACAGATTACCGTTTGGTTCTCCGTCCCTTCGATTGCGGCTTTCATGCGGCGCATGAAACTGCTCACCCCCGGCGCCTTTCCTTCTTTGCGGTATTCGCTATTCGCTGGCGAGCCGCTGCCTTTGAACTCGGCGCTGGCATGGCAGGAAGCGGCGGCCGGCAGCACGGTGGAGAACCTCTATGGGCCGACGGAGGCAACGGTGGTTTGCACTGGGGAACGAATCGGGAAGCACCCGAACGTCACTCCCGATCGGGGTATTATTGCCATTGGCCGGGCGCTGCCGGGCACGGAGGTCATGGTGCTTGACTCCGAGCTCAATTGCTTGCCGCCGAATCAGCCGGGACAAATTGCGCTGTCGGGCTTGCAAGTATCGCAAGGCTATTTCGAGCAGCCGGAACTGACCAACCAACAGTTCCGCATCATTACCGGCAGGAGATGTTATCTGACCGGTGACCTGGGGTATCAGGACGATTCCGGAGCGTTTCACCACCTGGGGCGAATCGATAACCAGGTCAAGGTGCTGGGAAATCGAGTCGAGCTCGAAGAGGTCGAAACGCATTTGCGAGATGTCTGCCAGTCCGACATGGTCGGCGCGCTTGCGTGGCCCCTTGAGCACGGATCGGCGCAGGGCCTGGTGGCATTTGTCAGCGGAACGGAGCGCTCTCCTGCGCAGGTGAAACAGGCGATGGAGAAGCGGGTGGTGGGGTATATGGTTCCCAAGGTTGTCCACGTCCTCCCCGCCCTGCCCCTCAACGCCAATGGAAAAGTAGATCGGCAGGCGCTGCTGCGGCTGTTAACGGACGATCACGCATGAACCCCGTCACTGGCACCCCCGCCCCCACCGTCGCCCCCCACCCGGAGGCTTCGGCTCGCGCGCCACGAAGCGCCGCCTTGCGGTTGGTTCCGGCGATTGATACCTACCCTCGCGTGGTGGCCTGGGCACAGACCAGGTTGGGCAAGGCACTGCTGCTGAGTTTGTTTGCCGCAGGTCTTTTCCTTCGCTTTGATCCAAGGACGTCCCTGGCCATGACCGCGATACTGGCTGCCGCCACGTTTCTGCCGAACTATCGCCGATGGATTGTCACCGCCGGCACGTTGCTTTGGCTCATGGTGGGAGGATCATGGATCGATTGGACCGTCGTGCAATTTCTTATCACAACTCGGGGTCTTGCCGGTGCCATCAACTTCCCCCTCCTGCAAAGCGTGGTGCTGGTGGCCGTACTTGTTCTCAGTGCGGGATGGATCGGCTTGGCCCGCCGGTATCCCCGGGCTCTCCCCTTTCGCCGCCCGGTTTTGACGCTGACCATTTTCTACGGCGTGGCGGTGGTTTTCACTTCCGGCATCCTGATCGGCAGAAACAGCGTGATCGCATGGATGTTCGTATTCACGTTGGGCGCCTATTTCTGGTTCCTTGGATATGCTCTGGTTGATGCCAGAGCCAGGGATGGGGACTCGGTGGGCCTGCAGCTCGGCACGTTTCATCCCTTCTGGGGCTCGACGACCACGCCTGTGCCCAAGGGGGCGTCCTATCTTCGCCGCATCGAATGCAAGGACCCGCAAGCGTTGGCGGTTACACAGCTAAAAGCGCTGAAGCTTCTGGCGTGGGCAGGGATTCTGTATATCTCATCACGCCTGTTCGTAGGGATCGCCCACGTGGCGTTGCCGATTCCCTCATATCAAGTGGCATTCAATAGCTTCGTAGCCAGCACGCCGTTCCCCTGGTATGTGTGCTGGCTCGCCCTGATTACGGTGTTTGTGGAAAACTTGCTGAGTCTCTGCGTGTGGGGGCACACCGTCATCGCCTGCTGCCGAATGGCGGGCTTCCGCGCTCTGCGGAACACCTACCGGCCGCTGGAGGCAAGAACGATTGCGGAGTTTTGGAACCGCTATTACTTTTACTTCAAAGAGCTTCTGGTCGACTTCTTCTTTTATCCCACTTTTTTCCGGTGGTTCAAGCCGCACAAGCGGCTGCGCCTTGCCGCCGCCACCTTTATGGCCGCCGGGTTCGGCAACATGTTCTTTCACTTCATCCGCGACATCGGATATGTTGCCACTTTCGGATTGTGGCAGGCAGTCATTCGGTACCATGTCTATGCTGTTTATTGCCTGATTCTTTCCGGCGGAATCGTGGTTTCGCAGCTCCGCAACAAAGCGCCGCGAAGAACCGCCCGCTGGTTCGAGGCCCCGCTATTTCAGCGGTTGGGAGTGGTCCTGTTCTATTGCCTGCTTCAGGTTTTTGACGACACAGGAAGGAGCCACCCGATCACCACCCACTTGGCGTTCCTTCTGCACTTGTTCCACATGGGGAGATAATTCGATGGATGCACGGGAAGCAATACGAGCCTTTGTGAAAGACTTGTTGGCCAGCAAGGGTGAGACCGCGGCATTCGAGGATTCAGAGTCACTCCTGTTGAACGGCCGCCTTCAATCAATTGACGCGGTGGAGATCGCCTTGTTTCTCGAGCAGGAGTACGCCATCGATTTCTCCGTGGTGGGTTTCGATCAGGCACAAATCGATTCCGTCGACGCCATCGTCTCTTTAGTCGAGCAGCACGGCCGGCGGATTTCCTGAATAGGTCCGCACATGGGCAGCGTGGCAGGAAAGGAGGTTTCTTGAAAGACCCGGAAGGAGCGCGGCACGATCAGGAAGTTACGATGCACAGCGATCCGATAAACCTGCGAAAAATCGAGGCAACGCTGCGGGAGCATCCCGGCGTGCGGGAGGCGGCGGTAACAGTTTGGGAACCTCAACCCGGAGACCAGCGGTTGGTGGGATATGTGGTGCCGAATGATGAGCACCTCGAACGCGCTTCGTCGGGGCCGGAGGAGAGAGGTCAGCGCGTCCGCAAGTGGCGCATGGTGTTTGACTGGTTCCTGGGCGGAAAGGCGGCACAGTCTTCCCAGCCGGCTTTCAATGTCGGTTGGAACAGCAGCTACACCAACCAGCCTTACCCGGTGGACCATATGCGGGACTACGTGGAGACGACGGTGGCGGAGATACTGTCGCTCGGGCCGGCGGAGGTTTTGGAGATCGGATGTGGCACGGGGCTGCTGCTCTTGCGCATCGCGCCTGCGTGCAAGCGTTACGTGGGCGTCGACTTCTCGGCGTTGTCGCTGAAATCGCTGCGGAAGC
>Ga0182027_10010740_pt1 | contig 12990 bp, 7 predicted proteins | sample 712E1DmetaG_FD_121300 | JGI IMG/M metagenome (GOLD analysis project Ga0182027, IMG submission 121300) | Permafrost microbial communities from Stordalen Mire, Sweden - 712E1D metaG (Illumina Assembly) | ecosystem: Environmental > Terrestrial > Soil > Wetlands > Permafrost | place: Sweden...
AAAAATAAAAAAGTAGTTGTATGCAGCTCCAAGTTCACCATATTTCCATGGCCGACCAATTCTAAGCGCAAAATCTGCATCTTTTTTGTAAGTTACATAACTTTGATATGTAATTACGCCTGTAGCCGACGGGTTAGGCCCAACGCCAACAGCGTTAAAGCTGGTTAGCGAAATTGCAAATGTATCTGTAGCATTTCCGACTCCTAAAAGATTACCGTTATAATCATGTGTTGCCTCTGCAGTATAGGTTGTTACGCCATTACTTGTAGTTGCTTTGAACACTTTTCTTGTAACAAGTAATTGGGCTAATTGATTTAAGAGCGTTTGAGTTGCTAAATTATTAGATGTTATATGATCGGATGTATGACATTTTGCACATACTGCAGTATTTGCAATCATGGTGTGTCCACCAGTATTTGATATCGAATCGTATGTATTAAAGTGACAATCAGCACATGAATATGCAGAATGTTTCCAAATTCTTGTATATGTTTTCCCCGGGTATTCATATGCATTAATGCCGGCAAAAAGATTTGACTGGTTGCCATCGTGGACTCCAAAACTTTGTCCTATACGGTACTGGACTGCAGTATCCGGATTTGTACTGACAAGCGGGAAAAAAGGAAGTTGATGAAATGTTTTATCGGCAAATTTATTTAAGTTACTGCCATTATTAGCATAAAGACCATTACTGCCTGGTTTCTGATTGAAAACACTATCAGTGGTTGAACCACGAATCTGATGACATGTAGCGCATAAGTTTGTGATGCTTCCAAAATCCTGATTTTTAGAATGGTTGTAATAGTTCAGTGAAACTGGTGTTATTGTACGAAGCACATAAGTAACCGTATCGTCAGCAAAGTCAAAAGAATGATGTTGATGACAGGTTTCACAGGTAATTTTAGTTGCATCAGGGATAGCATTTGCACACACAAAAGTCCCTTCACTCGTGATTTCCTGAAAACCTTCATTCGTGTGACATCTTGAACAATACTTGTTAGTTTGCCCCCTGGCAACAGTATTGCTTGGATCCAAATATTTCTTTGAAAAATGGTATTGGGTCAGTATAGCACTTTGCGTAACTGAGTTATGGCACTTCAAACAAACAGTATTTGCATCTTTTCCATCTTTTCCTGCTGGCCCTGCCGGCCCTTCACATGATGTTACCATAATAAAAGCCACTCCTATTGACAGAGCAGTAATTAAATAATTATAAATTTTTCCAGCCATAACAATATGAATTAGTTTTGTTTTATTTTCATGTTTCAAAAATACTTATTTAGATATATGAATGGAAGAAATTGCCGAAGTTTTATTAACTAATTTTAGGATATCTATTTTGCACTTTAAATCGACAAAAAATGAAAAAAAAGAGATTTAGATCGATATATGCAAAAATAATTTTTTGGGTTTGGATTACTTACGTTGAGACTTTTCCATTAAACATTTATCAGTAACTGGGTGAGTTTGAATGCATATGTCTATTTTAGCCATGATCTATTCTTTTCCATCATTAATTAAATTATTTGAATCATCCGTCTTCTCAATTGAATTGTCAGCATCTTTTCTTTTCAACTTTTTAACATAATAAGTAGAAATAAATATTGAAACAACCGCAAAAACCAAAAATGCCAATATTCTGTAAATAATTTCAATTTTTGCCATGTCAACCAGAAATAAATAAATTGCTGAAACCAATAGATTGGACATTGCCATCCACCGGTATTTTATGTTTTTAAAAATTATACTTAGCCCAAAATAGATTCCTGAAATGATAAGCCACGAAACTGTTATATACTGACCTGGTAAACTTTTGTAAGCAGCATAAGGCAGTGTAAAAAAAAGAACAAATAAATACATGTTCCGAATAAAATCAGTTTTAATATTCAATCGTTCCTTTTTCCAGTTAATTATCCTGGCTGATAAAAATGCAACAATTGGAATTGAAAAATTAACTACCTGGATTGAGCCGGAAATTTTGTAATATATAAGAACTAAAAAAACAAGAAGAAATGTATTCATTAAAGTAATAATGTGGGATCTATACCACAGCGCCAATGCAAGTACCAAAAAGCTTTGATAGGTTAACAATAAAAAAGAGTCCGGGAAATGACAAACGCCATAAATAGCAACACTCATTGCAACGAACCCATACAATGCAAAAAGCGCCGGTGCATACTTCCACAGAGAATAGAATTTTAAAAGTATAGAATACACAATACCGTAAATAGAAATTGCAATAAAAAATGGCACAAATGAATTTGGATAATGCGACAGTACCAATACCAGCAGCAATATTGAGTACACAATTCCTGAAATCAGTATTGTTGAAATTATTGATCTTTCGGTATGCTCGACATTGGGTTTCTTAAAAGCAACCAGAGAATAAATTATTGTTGTAAGCGAGAAATAAAAAAATGCAAAGTAATATGTCAGATCATTTGAAGATTTAACTAATGATACCGGGTTCTTTAGCAGCCAGATTAAATAAATAATATAAGTTATAATTAAGGTAAAAGTGAGTGTTCTCCACCAATTGTATTTCCAAAAAGAATAGAAAACCAATCCGGTTGTTGCAATTGAAATCAGAAAAAATAGTTGCGTTTGATCGCAGACAAATGCAGTAAATATTGCAAAAGTAAATGCCAGTCCTGCTAAAATTTGCGAATGTCTTTTAAATGCAAAAAACAACTGAGTTCCAATGGCTACAAGTATGAGGAAGGTTGCAATATAAAGATTTGAAATAATTGGCTTGTTGCTGAAGAAATGTAACCTAAGAATAACAAAAAATAAAATGATAAATCCGAAAATATTAAATATGAAGGATAAATAGGTATAACTTTTTCGTGAAAAATATGAAAATAAGAATACTCCTATAATACTAATTCCTCCAACTATTAGAGAAATTAGGGGTTTGCCTGAATCATTAAAATATTGCCATAAAAATACGATTGCAAAAAAAAGTACAATATTTCCCAGCCAGGCCAATCCATATTCACCAAGTTTGGTTTCGAACGGAGCGCTAATTGAAAATTTTATATCAACAAATTCTGAATCCTCTGTTTCTAATATGTTTGAAGGTTGTGTTTGGATTATTTTTTCCTTATTTGATTCAAGAAGTTCAATTCGTTTTTCGAGCGAATTTAAACGGCTGTTTATAATTTCAAAATATTCATTATTCAAATCATCAGGTTTCATGAGAATATAATTAGGTTAAACATTTAATAATCTTACAGTTGATTCTCATGGAATATCCTTGTTATATTCATTTCCTTTTGTGAACGCAAGTGCATGGATGTTTCATCATAACTACCTCCTTGTTTTAAAAATTATTTTTTTTAATAGCAGTAAGGAAAATCAGTAATTTGAATGTTTGATCCAATAAAATATATTTCAAAAATTCTTATACATCAATTTTGAATTTTAAGAAAAGTAAAAAAATATAATGCAATAAACTTATTTAAAGAGCGCCTGGTAGTTCGGTTTCATCTTCTTTCTTCTTCCAGGGTGGCAGCAACCATAAGAGAAATGTCAATATTAAAAAAGGGACTATAATCCAAATTGAAGCCATTAAATAACCTTCGGGCCCGATAAGTCCGATTTTAAAATCTGAATAGCCGTAAAAACTTTTTGAGAAAAGTTGCCCACCAATAACTACATTCCATCTCATGAAGAAAATACCTATAAGCACAAGGCATGAAATGATCAAATAAACTGCCCTTCTGATTTTTTCTTTGGGTTTGTAAAATTGCAATATGCCCAGTGTGAGCAGTGGCACAATAGTTCCAAATAAGCCTTGTACTATAAACAATGTGTAAAAAAGTTTTCCAAATACTAAATTATGCAAAATATCAAACGACTCTTCAGCCTGGTAAATACGATGGATTTGATCCAGACCTTCAAGTACAAAATCTATAATTAAAATATAAAACATGAATTTTGCAATTGTATCCAGGCAATTCATATCGACAATTTTCCTGCGTAGTTTAGTAAGCAAAATATAAAGGAGCATAACCAGGGCTATTCCTGAAACCATAGCTGAAAAAAGAAAAATAATTGGCATCAGGACTGAAGACCACCAGGGATTGGCTTTTATCGATCCGAAAATAAAACCAACATATCCGTGCAGTAAAAATGCAGAAGGCACACCAATGATTGTAATAATATATCCAATTTTATTATCAAAAGCCACTGCTTTTGGAGAAATATCGGTTGACCATAATGAAAAAACTTTATAAAGAAAACGTTTAATTCCTTTCGATTCGCTAGCCCAGATAACCATGTCGCGGCGATAGTCAAACCAGATTTCGAGCAATAAAACCACCATCAAATACCACAAATACACAAAACCAAAAATTGCCATGGCTGAAGTTAAATGTGGCGTGATCATAATTTCGTAAGCTCTCAAAGGTTTGCCAAGATGACTTATCAGAGGCATGGTTGCTACTAACATGAATGATAATGCTGTTAACAATGCAAGGCCATAAGTTGGTTTCAGGACATGAACTTTAAAAATGCGTTCGAGAGAAGCAAGTATAAATGCTCCTGCTACCAATCCGGTAATATACGGATACAGCACTATCAGTATGCTCCAGTTAAGCTCAATTTCATTGGGATATATATATCCCTGTACTTTTGAAAGAACTTCGTATAGATTTTGAAAATGTGGATCCATATTATCTTACCTCAGAAGTTAAAGCGTTATAGAATAATTTTGAACCTGTATTTAGATGTGGTTTAAGAACCATACAATTATGATTTTTCAAGAAGTAATTTATTTTACTGTCAGGATCGTTCAAATCGCCGAAAATTCTTGCTTCAGTCGGGCAAATTTCAAAACATGCCGGTTGTAAACCTTTTTTAAGGCGATGGATACATAATGTGCATTTTTCTGCAGTACCTTTTGCAGGGTTCACAAACCTGCAACCATAAGGACAAGCCTGAACACAATACCTGCAACCAATACAATATTTCTCATCGATTAGAACGATACCCTCAGGAGATTCAAATGTCGCCCCTACTGGACAAACCTGGGTGCATGGCGATTTTGCACAATGGTTGCACATTTTTGGGACAAAGAATGATTTGTATATTTCTTCGTCAGGGACAGATTGCTTAAAACCATCAATTCCACCATTGGGCGATTCAACTATTATCGAACCATCCTTTTTAATTGTGTATTGTTCAACCCATGAACGAAAATAAAAAGGTTCCTCAGGGACATTGTTTTCAAGTTTGCATGCTTTTGCACAATTTCCACAGCCTATGCATTTGTTAATGTCGATGCCGATGCCATACCATTTACCCTTTCCTTTGGGCCGTTCTGTTGCAAAAAGCACCGCATCAAAAGGAGTGAAGGCTGATGCTACTGCAATTCCTCCTGTAATAATTGCCCCTTTTTTAAAGAAATTCCTTCTTGATATTTTAGATTTGTCTTCTTTCATGGTTGATGTGGATTATGACATTTAATACATTTCTGCTCTTTTTTCGTTTTCTTGCTCATGAGCTTATGTTTCATCGCATCAATTTGTTTAATAACCGAATTATCTATTGTATCGAATTGAATCTTAATACGTGCTGCATTTATCTGATGGCATTTTGCACATTCTTTTCGCTCTATTGGTTTATGAAGTTTAAGGGAATCGGGCAATTCGCCATTTGTAAATTGTCCTGCAAACTTTGCATGTTTATAACCCGGCCCATGGCAAACTTCGCATTTAAGTTTTGAATGCAACCCTTCCGCTTTTTCTGCTCTTATTGAATCGTGACATTTTGAGCAATTTTCAGAACCTGCATAATGCAATTCTTTCATTGCGTTTTCCTCTATTGCCAATGCCCTGTAATGGCCTAATTCACCAAAAGATTTTGGTTTTAAAAAATAACGTGCTACCAGGAATAGTGTAATAAATATGGCAAATGCAAGGATCAGGCGTTTTATATGTTGATACATATTGGAAGATTTTTGAATAAATATTAAACTAAATGTACTAAATAAATCTCAAAAATTTAAAATTAGTTACCCACACTTTGGTATAAAAAAAACCGAAATGAATCAATGGTCAAATATTATAAATTAAAAATAAAAATACAAACCATATTGTCAATATAGACTCATTCAAAATAAGGTAATTAGCTATTTTTTATGAATATATTGGATATTAATATCTTATAATGCCAATTATAGAATTATCTTTCTTTTTTAGTTTATGGAAATGTCAAAATATGTGAAGAACGGAAACCGGAAACCGGAGACCGGAGAATGGAGACTGGACTCCGGAATCAGGAATCAAGAGACGGGATACTGGATTCTGAATTCTGGAGAATACTGTTGTGACTGAAAATTCTAATATTTTGAAAGATGAAAATTCAGACTGAAAAAATATCTGCGCCCGGGTGAAAGATTATCAAAACTTTTTGGGTTCACTGTATTGAAAATATTATCTATTCCAATGGTTATCGAAACAATTGACCAGTATGTTTGGGTAATGCTGGTTTTCCATAAACTATATGGATTGTCCTGATATGTTTGTGAAGGCACCCCTGGTATGGCAATTGGTACATAAGTCCTGAACCCGTTGTATTTTCCTGATAAATCATAAGTTGTTTTTTGCCTGAAAAAATCAAATGAATATTTAATATTAAAATTGGCAGAAACCGGGCTTATACTGCTTAATTGTGTTCCTGTTGCACTGTTTCTAGCATCAACAAGGCTTATGCCGCCTGTTATTATTAACTTTTTTACGGGCATCACTTTTTCCATAAAATCAATTCCTATAATTGTTGCAGATGAATCGTTCATGTATTTGTCGATTGGCATTTTATTTAAAATTAACCAATTATCTGTTATTAAATTCTGAACGCGGTTATAGTAAATATTAACCGAATGGTTAACCCAGCTATCGTTCATCTCAACTGAATAGCCAAAATACTGCGATTTTTCGGGCTTTAAATTGGGATTACCTTTAATATAGAAATCAAATCCACTGAAAGTATGGTCAAAATTATAATACATTTCTTTTAAAGTTGGCGAGCGATAACCAAAGCCATACGATAAGCGATATATTAAATTATCCTTCTTGGCCATAATGGCAAATTTAGGGACAAAATTCAACCCATAACCGGAATGGTCAGTTGCCCTAAACCCAATGATGGCAGAAAATATATTATTTATTTTAATATCATCCTGCCCGAATAATACTGCTTCATTTGCCCTATAAATGCCTTTCGGAACAAACTGTCCATTGGTTTCTGAATTTAATTGTTCCGGCAAATATTCAATGCCGGAAGTAAATTTATTGAACGAGTAAACATTGTTAAATGTAAGCCTTACATCTTGAAGAAAATCATACTCGTTACCTAATAAATACCCATTAGTGGAAAAAACGTCATTGTAATATGATAATAGAAGGCTAGTAGAATCGTTAATTTTATAAAAAAGCTTGGCATTTCCGCTCATGTCATGGGAAATGTCATCAGGAAAAATCCCGAGGCCATCATAAAAATGTTCGAAATACAACCTTCCGTTTGCTGAAAAGGTAATTTTCTTTGATAAATCAAATTCAAATTTTTGTGATAAAGATAGATTTTTAAATTTTTGTTGTGTCCAGCCGTTATCAGGTAATTGATAACCATCTGTTTTATTATAAGCCATATTGGTCAAAGAGAAAAAATTGTCCACTTTTTCCGAAATGCTTGTTCCTGATTCCAATTCGTTGTATTTTGAATACTTTGTAAAAGCATTTAGTTCAAATGGAACTACCGGCCTTTTAGTGATAATATTTATTACACCACCAATGGCATTAGAGCCATACAAAGCCGATGAAGCTCCTTTTACAACTTCAATACGGTCAACATTATTCAGGTTGAGCATGGAATAATCAATATCCCCATTCGATTCACCTCCAACCCTTTCTCCATCAATAAGGACGAGTAAATATCCTGAGGTCATTCCCTGGAAAGTCATTGTTGGCCGCAAAGGTGTTTGTTCAACATTAAAATCCAACCCCGGAACTTCATGTTCAAGCGCTTCAGTTATGCTTATAATGCCACTTTCTTTCAAGTTTTCGGGGTATATTACCTGGGTAAGGACAGGCATATCCTTTAACTTTTTTTCGGTGCGGGTTCCGGTTACAACTATACCTTCCATATCAACAATAGAAGGGTGGAGGGAGACTTTAAAAAGGCTATCCATAATGAATGGAATTTGTATTTTTAGTTCTTTCGTTTCAAAACCTACAAATGAAACCGAAACAAGAAAGTTGCCTTTACTCAACCCACTTATTTTAAAACTTCCATTTTCGTCTGAAGCTGAAGCCTTATTTAGGCTAAGGATACGAATAATTGCGCCGGTTATAGGTTCGTTGTTTGTATTATCAACAACTTTGCCAATGATTGAAAAATCCTGGGCGTTTGCAATTCCCAACTGCAAAAATGCCAAAATGAATAATATTTTCATCAAAATGATTTATATTATTGCCGGGCAAATAATGTAAAGATTGACCGGCAATAATAATTATAAAGTAAACTATTGAAGTGTTTTTGAACCATTCGGCTGATAAAAATAGGTAAATGTAATATAACCAGGATCAGTAATAACTGGGTTCTTAGGATTATAAAAACTATTAATTAAAAATTTCGCATATTTATTTGAAGCAGTCCTTATTATATAAACTACATTCATTGAAGTAACTACATGGGTTGTACTATTGTAATTATACCAATTATTGACAGTACTATTAAAAATATTATTCCCAATAATTTTTATTTGTTTTCCTCTGTCATCATATACAAAAATAGAATCATCTTTGGTAAAAGTAGCAGTATCAGAAACCTGAGTTAGTTGGGAAAAACCATTGGTACCAACTTTGCCCGAATTGTTTGCACCTCCAGAACCTTTGCCTGATAATCCACTGTTTGTTTTTATATAGGATTGATTAAAAGCTAAATCCCAGGCTGTTGAAGTGTCTGGCCTACTTACTTGAATGGTATCACCTTGAGCAAATGAAAAATAGACCCATTTGATTGAATCTGTTGCAATAACCATAAAGGTTTTACCCGTGGGAGTGGGTGTTTCTGTTTTTTGGCAGCCCATTAATATAAGCCCACAAGTGATGATTGATAAATATATTAATTTCATTTTTTTATTTTAAATTTTTGAACAATAAATAGAATTGATAAGCTTTCAAAACTTTTTTAAAATTACAAGCTTACTGAATATCAACAGTAAAAAGACAAGTCATAAAAATACAAACAACATAGTTATGGAAAATTATTTGAGTCTTCTACTAAAAAAAGATTTTTAAACCGAAGGCGGAGGACGGGAGAACAATGAAAATAAGAGCCTGAAGGTATATTCCTTAATTGGCTTTTCAAAAATTATAAATTGATTTACAGTTTCGTAAAAAATTCTGCCTATATCAAGTTTGCAAACAATTTTTTTTATCCTTTCTTTATTGAAATCAACAAAAAAGTATGTTTGTTTATTTGAAACAATTTGCCTGGAAACAGTGTGCGAATGATAAATAATTTTAGCATCGTCATGTTTTTCAAATGTCAAGAATTTAGCGGCAGATAATGCCCCAAATCCAGCCAAATAAAGGATGGAAAGAATGATATAGGGAAGATGCGTGGAAAATAACCCGAATAAAAACATGAACTAAAATTTTATTGTGCAATATTAACAAATAAAAATCCAAATATGTTTTGATTAAATAAATTTAAAAATCTAACTCAAAAAGTTCAATAAAACAAAACTTTGTAGACTTAATAACAATAACTTTCAAAAATGCAATTAGAATTTTAAACCAACTCAGGGAAGATGGCATTATACATAAAAGGTACAAATGTTGAAATAAGAGACAAAAAAAAGCTGTTAAATATTAGCAATATAGACTAATAGAATCAATGTAAACAAGTCAAAATCCATTCTTATTTAAATTTTGGTAAAGCCAAGTTTCATTGTGCTTCTCTTTACAGTTGGCTTAAGCCAACTGTAATAACAATAAAATCTAACCCACTATAGCCTGACTCTTGGTTAATTTAAGCTATGCTTTAAATCCATAGAAAAAAATTTAATTATTAGCTATGCCTTTACATTGATTTCATATGAATATTTTAAGATGAATAAATTTATTCAAAATATTATAGCATTTTCACTGAAAAATAAGTTTTTCATATTTTTTAGTGTAGCCATCATTATTATTGCTGGTATTGCCAGTTACATCAACACTCCCATTGAAGCCTTTCCGGATGTGACCAACACTCAAATCAGCATTATCACACAATGGCCTGGCCGCAGTGCAGAAGAAGTAGAACGGTATGTAACGATGCCGCTCGAAATTGCTTTGAACTGTGCACAAAGAAAAACGGATGTAAGGTCCTCAACACTTTTTGGGTTGTCTGTAATAAAAGTAATTTTCGAAGACGATGTAGATGATGCTTTTGGCCGGCAACAAGTGAACAACCTGTTAATGAATGCTGATCTGCCCGATGGAGTAAAGCCGGAAGTGGAACCTCCTTATGGCCCTACCGGTGAAATTTTCAGGTTCACATTAAAAAGCAAATTCAAGAGTGGAAGGGAATTAAAAACGTTGGAAGATTGGGTCGTCGAACGCCATATCCGATCAGTTTCAGGTGTTGCAGATGTTGTAAGTTTCGGAGGGGAAGTAAAAACCTTCGAAATACAGGTTGACCCGCAATCTCTAATAAAATATGGCATTACCCCATTGGATGTTTACCAGGCTGTCAACCGCACCAATATCAATGTTGGTGGCGATGTTATAGAACATAATTCACAGGCTTATGTTGTCAGGGGTATTGGCATTATTGATAATTATCAAAAGATAGGCAATATAATTATCAAAAAAATTAATGGAAGCCCTATTCTTGTTAAACATGTCGATAAAATAGTAGAATCGAGCCTCCCGAGGCTCGGTCAGGTTGGAAAAGATAATCTCTCCGATGTTGTAGAAGGGATTATTGTAATGCGAAAAGGATTAAATCCAAGTGAAGTCATTAAAAAAGTACAACAAAAGATAGATGACTTAAATTCAAAAATACTTCCCCAGGATGTTAAAATTGAAACGTATTATAACCGCCAGGAACTTATCAATTATGCTACACATACTGTAATACATAACCTGATTGAAGGTATCATATTGGTAACTCTGATTGTTTTTCTTTTCATGGCAGAATGGCGCACTACACTTATCGTATCTATTATTATACCATTGGCCTTACTATTCGCCTTTATATGTCTTCGACTTAAAGGCATGTCTGCCAACCTGCTTTCAATGGGTGCTATTGACTTTGGGATTATAATCGATGGAGCGGTGGTGATGGTCGAGGGTATTTTTGTGGCCTTGGACAGCAGGGCCAAGTCCGTTGGAATGGCTAAGTTCAATAGTATGTTTAAGCTCGGGCTTATAAAAGAAACAGGCACAGAAATGGGTAAGGCTATATTTATTTCCAAACTTATTATCATTACAGCGCTTTTGCCCATATTTTCTTTCCAGAAAGTTGAAGGCAAAATGTTTTCGCCTTTGGCTTGGACTTTAGGCTTTGCGCTACTGGGAGCATTGATTTTTGCATTGACACTTGTTCCGGTTATATCAAGTTTGTTGCTTCGTAAAAATGTAAAAGAAAAACACAACCCATTCCTTACTTTTATCACCAAAAAAACCACTTCTCTTTTCGACACGGCTTATGGGGATAAAAGCATAAGTATTACGATAGCAGTTATATTACTCGTACTTAGCCTATATTCATTTCGTTTTATTGGCACAGAATTTCTTCCGGAATTAAATGAAGGGTCGATGTGGATGAGGGCATCGCTCCCATTGAGCGTTTCATTAAGTGAATCTGTGAAAACCGCGGAAGAAATGAGGCATATTATTATATCGTTCCCTGAAGTGAAGCAAGTTGTATCCCAAACAGGGCGGCCTGATGATGGAACAGATGCAACAGGTTTCTATAATGTGGAATTCTTTATCGATATATATCATACCAAAGCGATGGAACATGCAAAAAATAGGGAAGACCTGATCGACAGGATGACAGCGAAACTTCAAAAATTTCCAGGAATTGTATTCAATTTTTCCCAACCCATCATGGATAATGTTGAAGAAGCCGTATCTGGAGTAAAAGGGTCCATTGCTATAAAAATTTTTGGCGAAGATTTGCCTTATCTCGATAACAAAGCAGACAGTATATATTCCATTATGAAAAGTATTAAAGGCATCGATGATCTTGGGGTTATTCAAAGCCAGGGGCAACCTGAATTCAGGATTGAACTCGACCAGGAAAAGATGGCGATGTACGGCGTAGCAACTGCTGATTGTAATGCAGTTATCGAAATGGCCATCGGCGGCAAAGCAGCTTCAACGTTTTATGAAGGTTACAAAAAATTTGATATACGAATCCGATTTTTGCCCGAATACAGGATGACAGAAAAAGAAATCGGCGAACTGATGGTGCCCACGCTGACAGGAGGCCAGATACCCCTCAAAGAAATTGCAGATTTTAAAAAGATTACAGGCTCAATATTAATCTTCAGGGACAATAATGAACGGTTTGTGGCGCTGAAATTTTCGGTCCGTGGCAGGGACATGGGTTCGGCTATTGCCGAAGCACAAGAAAAAGTAAATGCCGCTATTAAATTGCCAAAAGGTTACAGTATGGCATGGCAGGGCGATTTTGAAAACCAGCAACGGGCATCCAACCGCTTAAAGACTGTTGTCCCAATAAGCCTTGTTATGATCTTTTTTATACTTTTTATTCTTTTTGGCAATGCAACCGATGCCGGCCTGATCCTTATCAATGTGCCGTTTGCCATTATCGGGGGCCTGACGGCTTTATTAATTACCGGGACAAATTTCAGCATTTCGGCAGGTATAGGGTTTATTGCCTTGTTCGGTATTTGCATTCAAAATAATGTAATCCTGTTATCACGGTTTAAAAAGAATTTAAATGAAAGGATGCACTTAGATGTGG
>Ga0182027_10010741_pt1 | contig 12988 bp, 7 predicted proteins | sample 712E1DmetaG_FD_121300 | JGI IMG/M metagenome (GOLD analysis project Ga0182027, IMG submission 121300) | Permafrost microbial communities from Stordalen Mire, Sweden - 712E1D metaG (Illumina Assembly) | ecosystem: Environmental > Terrestrial > Soil > Wetlands > Permafrost | place: Sweden...
GCGGATTACGTGGCCGCTGCCCTCCGCAAAAGCCTCAAGAAAGAGGTCGAAGTCGCCTCCATCACCGGGGAACTGGCTCCCGCCGAGCGGGAGTTGCGGATCGCCGCTCTGGCGAAATCGCCGAAGCACGTTTTGGTGGCTACGGATTGCCTCAGCGAAGGCATCAATCTGCAAGGCGACTTCGACGCGGTACTCCATTACGATCTCTCTTGGAACCCGACGCGCCACGAGCAACGGGAAGGACGGGTGGACCGCTACGGACAGCCCAGCCCCAAAGTGCGGGCGGTCACCTACTACGGCACCGACAACCAGATTGACGGAATCGTGCTCGACGTCCTAATTCGCAAGCACAAGAAGATCCGCAGCTCTCTCGGCATATCCGTGCCCGTGCCGGTGGATACCGAGCAGGTCATCGAAGCGGTCTTCGAAGGATTGCTGCTTCGGCAGAAACCGGGGAATCAGGACCAGTTGTTGCTCGGTTTCGAAGAGTACTTCCAGCCCCAAAAGGAGGCATTATTCGAGAAGTGGGAAGCCAGCGCCGACCGGGAGAAACGTTCGCGCACCATGTTCGCCCAGGAAACGCTCAGCGCCAATGTGGAAGAAGTGGAGCGTGAACTCGCGGCGGTGCGGTCGGCCATCGGATCTGCCTTGGATGTCGCGCGATTCACCAAGGACGCCTTGCTGGCGCACAGGGCGGTGATTAGCGAAAACGGCGTCATGAAACTGGATGTGGCTGAGTGCCCCCGCGCCTTGCGCGAGGCGTTACAGGTACGAGATAGCGATGTGAAGCACGGTCTCTTTTCGGTCCGTTTCTCGCCCCCGGTGCGGCCGGGGGAGCTGTGCCTTACCCGCACCCATCCCCTGGTGGAGGGGTTGGCGGCGTACCTGATGGATACCGCCCTCGATGCGAAACTCGATGGCATCGCCCGCCGCTGCGGCGCGATTCGCACCACCGCGGTCTCGCGCCGCACCACGGTCTTGCTGCTGCGGCTCCGGTATCACATCATCACGCGCAGAGGCGCTGAAGAGACTCCGATGTTGGCCGAGGACAGCCAGTTGGTCGCGTTTGCCGGCTCGCCGTCCACTGCTGAGTGGCTTCCAAGCGGCGCGGCGGACTCCCTGATGGCTGCGGAGCCCGAAGCGAATATTAACCCGGACCAGGCGGCGGCGTTCGTTGCCAGGGTCATCCAGGAATTCCCGGCTATCGAATCGCATCTCAACCGCTTCGCGGTCGAGCGTGGCGAGGAACTCCTGGCGGCACACTCGCGTGTCCGAATCGCCGCCCGGCTGCAAGGCGTCCGGTATCGCGTGGAACCCCAGATTCCACCGGACGTGCTCGGCGTCTATGTCTTCCTGCCCGCGGTCCAGAGGAACTGATCCGATGCAGACCCGGACGCGAGATCTCTTCCTCACGGTTCGCACCGAAGGCGCCATCCTGCCGTCCGACCTCCTGGAACGCATAGCCGCCGGCGATCCGGAGCTCGGCGGCCTCACGCCAGAAGCCTATCACCTGCCGGACGGCGAGAAGATCACAGAGACCACCAACCGCGCCTGGAACCGCCTGCTTGCGGCGTGGTCCGGGTTTCGTAGCGCCAGCGAAAAGCTGCCTGCCACCGACGCTGGCACCACGCTTACGCGCGAGAAATGGCTGTTGCCGCTTTTTCATGAGTTGGGCTATGGACGGCTGCTCACCGTCAAAGCCGCAGAGATCGACGGCAAATCCTATGCCATCTCCCACGGTTGGAACCGGACTCCCATTCATTTGTTGGGCTGCCGCGTCGATCTCAACACACCGTCGCAGCGCGTCGCCGGCGCTTCGCGTAGCAGCCCGCACAGTCTGTTGCAGGAATTCCTGAACCGTTCCCAAGAGCACCTCTGGGGCATGGTCTCGAATGGGTTGCGCCTTCGCATCCTCCGCAACAACGCCAGCCTCACTCGCCAGAGTTACGTGGAGTTCGATCTGGAAGCGATGATGCTCGGCGAGGGCTATTCCGACTTCGTCCTTTTATGGCTGCTGTGTCACCAGTCCCGAGTGGAGGCGGAATCCCCGTCCGACTGCTGGTTGGAGAAGTGGTCGCAGTCTTCCCGTGAGCGAGGCGTGCGGGCGTTAGAGCAGCTTCGAACCGGCGTGGAAGAGGCGATCACCTGTCTTGGCCGGGGCTTTCTGGCGTACCCAGCAAACGGCGCGCTCCGTGCACGGCTGCGCTCCGGTGAGCTCGACGCGCAGGATTACTATCGCGAGGTCCTGCGGCTGGTCTACCGCCTGCTGTTCCTATTCGTCGCCGAGGATCGAGGCCTCCTACTTCTCCCCGGTGAAGACAGGAAAGCCGCGCGTCTGCGCTATGTCCGGTACTATTCCACCGCCCGGCTTCGCCGTCTGGCTGAGCGCCGGACCGGCACCCGGCACGGGGACTTGTACGTCTCCCTGCGGCTCGCAATGCAGAAGTTGGGTTCCGACACTGGTTGCCCGGAGTTGGCATTACCCGCGCTCGGCAGTTTCCTGTTTTCGCCAACAGCCATGCCCGATATCGAGCGGTACGATATCGCCAATCACGACCTGCTCGATGCCGTGCGCGCGCTGGCGGTGACGGTTGCTGACGGTGCGCTTCGAAGCGTTGATTACAAGAACCTGGGCGCCGAAGAACTGGGCAGCGTTTACGAGTCGCTATTGGAACTGCGCCCCGAGTTGAACCTCGACGCGCCCTCTTTTGGATTGACGACGGCCAGTGGACACGAACGTAAGACGTCGGGCAGCTATTACACGCACACCAGTTTGATCGACTGTCTACTTGACACAGCGCTTGAACCGGTCCTCAATGAAGCCGCTGGAAAAGCAGATGCCGAAGCCGCGATCTTGAAGCTAAAGATAGTTGACCCGGCCTGCGGAAGCGGCCATTTCCTCATTGCGGCCGCTCACCGCATCGCTAAGCGGCTCGCCGGTGCTCAGACTGGGGATGAAGAACCCTCACCCGAGGCCATCCGTAAAGCGCTCCGGGACGTCATAGGCCATTGCATCTATGGCGTGGACGTGAATCCGATGGCTGTCGAGCTATGCAAGGTTAATCTTTGGATGGAGGCCCTCGATCCCGGCAAGCCGCTCTCGTTCCTGGAGCACCGTATTCAGTCTGGCAACAGCCTGCTTGGGGCTACGCCCGCACTTCTGGCGCGAGGAATTCCCGACGAGGCGTTTACCCCGATTGAAGGCGACGACAAGGAGATTTGTAAGGAGTTCAAGCGAATCAACAAAGATGAGCGCAACAGGCAGATGCGCCTCTTCGCCGCCACTACGGAGCCCTGGCAGCAACTCGGCAACTTCGCCGCCAGCCTGATGAACTTGGACACCGTCGGCGACGACTCCATCGAAGCCGTCCGCGAGAAGGAGCGCCTGTACGAGGAGGCGATCCGATCGGGCGACTACCTCGATGGCCGCTTCTGGGCCGATGCTTGGTGCGCTGCGTTCGTGTGGAAGAAGACCCGTGAGTTCAACTACCCCGTTACTGAGGAGGTATTTCGCCGAATCGAGCACAACCCGCACGCCTGCGAACCCTGGATGCACGCCGAAATCTCGCGCTTGGCCCGAGAGTATCGCTTCTTCCACTGGCACATTGCGTTTCCAGACGTGTTCCGGTTGCCAGCGCCTGGAGGGAAGCCAGACAACGACCAAACGGGATGGACCGGTGGCTTCGACGTGGTCCTTGGAAATCCCCCTTGGGAGATGCCGGAAACGGATGATCGCGTGTTCTTTTCCGCGTATCGACCCGAGATCGCCGCGGAGCCTTCCGCGCAGAAACGGCGAAAGCTGATCAAAGGCCTTGCTGACGAAGTGCCTTGGCTCTGGCGACGATGGGAGGAGCACGTTCGAAGCAATGTCTCCCAGCGGGTCTTCTTTGCAGATTCTGGCTTGTTCCCGAATTCAGGCGGCGGTCGGCTCAACTATTACCGGCTGTTTGTGGAGGTCAACTGGAATCTGCTGCGTATGTCCGGATCGCTCGGGATGGTCGTGCCGAGTGGCTTGTCAACGAATAAATACGAGGAGCCGATGTGGCACCACCTCCTCAGGATGGGTACTGTCTCGCATTTCTTGGACTTCGAAAATGTAGAAGGCCTGTTTCCCGAGGTTCATCGCAGCGCCAAGTTCAGTCTATTGACCGCGAGACGAGGCTTGGCGGGATCTATTCTCGCAGGTTGTTGGCTCAGAACGGTTGCCGATCTTCGCGAGCCGGATCGGGTTGTGCCAGTCACCATCGAAGAATTGCGGGAGTTTGACCCAGAATCTCTGTCCCTGCCCCAGTTTCGTAGCCGTCATGACCTCACACTGCTGAAGGCTGCATACGCAAGGGTTGGACGCCTTTCTTCGGCACCGGCATGGGGGCATACCCCAAAGCTGATGTTCTCATCGTCGGACGCCGATTTCGAACCAGTGACCAATATCGACGCTCTAACGTGGCTCGTCGGACGGAACGGAAGAAAGATGGATCCGGACGGTGTACCGTACGTGCCTGTTTACGAGGGGAAGATGGTGGGGATCTACGACCACCGCCAGGCAGACATCGTAATCAATCCGAACAATCCATCACGGCAAGCTCAAGAGCAAGCAGTTGACGTTCAGGAGAAGAAAGACCCGTGCCGCTTGGCTATCCCTCAATATTGGCTTCGAGAAGACCTAGTCCGCCGGAAGCGGTTCAACCCTGCACAGAACGACTGGACACTAGCGTTCTGCGACGTGACGAGTGCCACGAACGAGAGAACCTGCATCGCGGGCATTCTACCTCTCTGCGGTCTCACGCGGAGTATGCCCGCGATCTACCTGAAATCAGGCTCCGCTCGAGATGCGCTCATGCTGCATTCGATCCTTTCATCGTTGCCGCTGGACTACTATGCCCGTCTCAAAGTGGCCACAAATCACCTCACACAGGGCATTCTGGAAGGCCTTCCAATCCCTTCAATCAAACGAGTGGATGAATTCGCCAAGTCGATCGGAGCGGTTCAATTTGTTGATCGACGTGCTCTCGAACTGACCTACACAGCTTGGGATCTCCTGCCGTTCGCAGCGGACCTCGGTTGCTCAGGGCCTCCCTTTCGATGGGACGATGATCGTCGATTTCTCCTTCGATGCGAACTCGATGCTCTCTACTCCCACGTTTATGGTCTTTCGCGAGGGGATGTTTTCTATGTGCTCGAGACATTCCCGAGCATCCGCCGCAAGGACGAAGCCGCCCATGGAGAATACCGCACCAAGCGCGTGATCCTGGAAGTCTACGACGCCATGGCCGAGGCAGAGCGCTCCGGTGCCACATACCAAACTCGCCTCGACCCGCCAGCAGCCGATCCCCGAGTCGCCCACACGTGGGCGGTAACCGCAGCGGCCCAGTCGGTGCCGCGCCCGCAGCCTATGCTTGTTCCGAGTTTGGATTCAGTGGCCAGCGGGGCATGGGCCACGCCGCCCGGCATCCAACCCGGCAACTTCGTTCTACTGGCTGTAACCGAAGTACTCCATCGTTGTGGCGGGCCAGCCGATCCCCGTCGCGTCTGGATGGCGGCTCACTTCGTGCGCAACCCCGCAATGGCATTGGCGTTCCTCGACAAAGCCCGCTTGAAGGATTGGGTACGGGTCATCGGCCCCGGAGCGCAACCTGTCCCGAACAACGTGGTTGATATCTCGCGGTTCCGACGGGACGCGACGGATCAACTCTGGGGCGATGCGATTATTTACCTGAAGTCCATAGGATCTCTGGTCGAGTCCTCGGGCCTGTGGTCGGTGACATCGGCAGCGCTGTCTCCGGCGGATGAGGAATGGCTTGCCGGAAGGGCCGAAATTGCCGTCCGGTTGGCATCTAAGCTAGTGGACGAAGAGGAGACCGAGCTACGGCTGGCGGAGTTCCTGCGGAGTGTCGAAGATGGCACGGCAAGAAGAGCTGTTTCCTAAGCCCGAACAGACGATCGCGATCCACAGTTCACGCCGCGATGCCCCTCTGTGGGTTCGAAGGTTCGTGCTGTGGGCAAAGCCTGGCGAAGTGATTCGGGATATCCCGTTGCGGCGCGGCCTGAATGTGATCTGGTCGCCCGACCCCGGGTCAGCGGCTGCCAACGTCGGACAGAATGCCGACAGCGGACACGGCGCGGGCAAAACGCTTCTCTGCCGTCTCTTGCGATACTGCTTGGGAGAAGCCACCTTTGCGAGCGAGGACCAGCGAAGGAGTATTGCCGCAAAGTTTCCAAACGGGCTGGTCGGCGCGGAGCTCGTCATTGCAGGAACTGTCTGGGCCGTGATTCGCCCGATGGGCCAGACGCGCCGGCATATGGTCCGACGGGAAACTACGCTCGAAGTGTTGGCGGAATCAAAGGAAACCGCCACGGGGATCGGGCCCTTGCTCGACGTACTCAGCAACTTGGTTTCTCCTCCCACCCTGAGCGGCGTTGTCCCTGAATTCCATGAGGACTCCTCTTGGCTGTTCGCCCTCGCCTGGCTGATGCGCGACCAGGAGAACCGCTTTGACCACATCCTCGATTGGAGACACGCGAGATCTGAATCCGGATCGCCTGTATCATCTCTCTCCAAGGACGAGGTCCTGGCCGGGGTGAGGGCCCTGCTGGGCATCCTGGACGATGAGGAGATCCGCCTGAAGAACGACCGCCAACGAATTCCGTCTAGGCGGCAGAGTGCCGACCGCGATCTGACCTATTTACGGCGCCGGATCGAGGAACTGCGCGCTGAGTTGCTGCGCCGCGTCGAATTGGATCAGAATGGGGCGCTCGGAGGACCGCTCGACCTGGCAGCTCTTCAAGCCGTTGCCGAAGAGCGGCTCCGGACTTGCCAGGAAAAGGAGTCCGAGCGGCCGTTTGCGGCGCAGATCGGCGATGCACGGGCCGAGCGAGATGGAGTCCTTCAGCAAAGCGCAGTCCTCGACGAACAGCTCAAGAAACTGGATGCCAAGGTGGAACTCACGAAGCAGCAGATGCAAGGTTTGCAAGGTGAACGGACAGACTTGAAGGTGAGGGAGCTTCGAGAGACACATGGCGAACTCTGTCCGATTTGCTTCGTCCCAATTGATTTGGCCCTTGCTGATGGGTGCGCGCTCGCGACCAAACGACGCGATTCCCAGAGCGTGGAGGATGAAAAGGCAGAACTTGCATCCCGCATCACAGGTTGCAAGACGGCCATCGATCACTATTTGGTTGAGGCGACCAACATGAAGCTTCGCCTTTCCACGCTTCGCGCAAGGGAAGAAGCGCTCAAAGCGAAGGTTGGGGATCTGGAGAGCCTGGCCGAACAGCACCGAGACGCCAGCCGGCGTCAGTCGTCCGACGCGCGGAGGTTTCAAGATGATGTGGCCGAGTTCGCGGACCTTCAGGACCAACTGTCGAAGACTCAGCGGGAGATCCTCGCGATTGATGATCGCGAAAAGGAACTGCGGGACATGCAATCCGCGCTTCGTGACAGGCACAGTGACGTTATGCGCCGCTTCAATGAGCTCTACGTCTTCGTCAGCCGCGCGCTCCTTGGCAGCGAGGTGGAGGCGTCAATCGATCTCACCGGCCAGGGATTGCAGGCGAAGGTTCAGGTTGGCGGCCAGGCCATGGAGTCGCTGAAGACGCTCGCGTTCGACCTCACCGCGATGCTCATGAGTATCGAAGGACGTGCCGGAGTTCCCGCGTTTCTCATTCACGACAGTCCGCGGGAGGCAGACCTCGGCGAGTCAATCTACCATCGGCTGTTTCGGTTCGCCGCGTCTCTGGAGTCCCTCTCTGAGCCGCCGCCATTCCAGTACATCATTACGACGACTTCCAATCCGCCGGTGGAGATTCAGTCATCGGACTGTCTGGTGCAGAAGCTGTCGGGTTCTACTGTCAACGACCGTCTACTCCGCTGTGACCTGGGCTGAGTAGCGCGCAGGCGCGCCGGTGGAACGAATCCGAGGCCCTTTGCAGTTCAGCCTCCGGCGCCGTCCGATCCGAAACTGCTCGTCGCTCAAGTCTCGGCCATCTTTTGAGAAGTTCTTATGCGGCGTGAGTTTCGGCTTGCAGTGCGCTGTACGGCCGCGAGTTGGTGGAGTTCTATTATGCGAAATCCTCGACTCCGTGCAGACCATTTGGGTCTCCAATGTACGATTGGTCTTCAGTGTACCAACATTTCCGGCGCCGGTGTATACATCGTAGAATCAGTGTGTTGAGCGGCACTAGTGAACTTGCCTTTACCACCCGTGCGGTAGTTCCGAGATCTCGGACGCTCGCCGTCCGGCTGTAGGTGTAGAATAGAGCGGTTTCCCATCACTCAATAGGAGGTCGGGCTTGGCCGTTCTACCACCGATGTTCACCTGGCTGTCCGCCGCGACAGCCCACAGGTCCGCATATCGTAAGCTCTACCAGCGTACTTGTCCGTTCCCCAACAGGAAGCTCTGGATATCGCACCCGGCTGGCTCGACACCCACGCACGTTAGGCGAACGTGATGCGCGACCAAGAGGTGAGACGGCGCGCAATGAAATCCGACCGGGGCACCTTGACTGCGCGCGATTGCATGGAGTTGTTCGTTGATATACATTTAGTGTTCCGCTGCATTTGCAGGTGATTCATGCCGGGCGTGCCTGCCTTTGCTCGATTTGCGAGCGTGCGGGGCACCCCTGGGGAGGAGGTCGGGACCTTCGCAATGGCACAATGCGTCAGTTGTGGTAACTCCTTGCGTGACGGCGCGAAGTTCTGCGCGAAGTGTGGGACCAAACAGGACGCCGCGGTTTCCCCACTGGACAAGAAGCCGGCCGTGACTGACGTCCCAGTAGCCACGGCCACGGCTTCGACTTCGTCCAGCGAGGTTGAACCGGAACGGTGTCCGGCATGCGGCAAGGCGGCTGTGCCGGGGTCGTCCACATGCTGGGCCTGCGGCACGGTCCTGAGTACCGCAACGACGCGTGACTCAATAGTTACGCCCGTTCCGCCGCCGCCTCCCTGGCAGCCGCCACTTCCGCCCCTCCCAGCAGCCGAAGAGCGGACGTCAGGGAACCATCGCCTGCTATTGATTGCTGGCGGCGCCGCAAGTCTTCTGGTAATCGCTTTCCTCTGGTGGTGGATCGCTGGTGCAACAATGCGGAGGTTTGGCGACGCGTTGGAGAAAGGCAGGCTGACCGGCACCGACGGGGAGAGCGCGTATGAACTTTACTCTCAAGTGCTCCGCGAGAAAGGTCCCACAAGCGGCACGGCCCACGACATGAGAGAGAAGGCACGACCGTTCGTTCACAGGCGGGTCGATGAACTTTTCCAACGCTGGTATCAGGATTCAGATCTTGGGGAGGGCATCCGTTGGGTCGACCTCCAGAAGCTGAGTGCCTGGCTTGCGGAGATCGATCCCGCCGACGGTGAGACGTTGGCGCGGGCCAAGTTTGCGCAGGGGCAAGCTGAATTGTTGGCTAATCACTTCGCCGACGCCGAACAACTCTTCCGGGCTGCGCTCAACTACAGGCCAAACTGGTCCTTGAGCTTGAATGCGGTTGGCCGAGCCTGCCGCAACGAGCGCAACTACCAGTGCGCGGAGGAGTACTACAAGCGCGCCGTTCAAGCGGACCCCCAGTGGATCTTTCCTCATCAGAATCTGGCGGGGCTGTTTATGGAACAGAACCGCCTTGCCGAATCCGAGCCTGAGTACCAAGCCGCAGTGCGCCTGAATCCGAACCGTCCGGGTTCGCGGTTTCTGCTCGGACAGCTATACGACCGAAAGCGACAGCCACCCGAAGCGTGTAGCGAATACCGTGCCGCCCTATCGCTTGCAGCCAATCAGACTCGATCTTCGTTTGACCGCGAACTCGTCAATCGTCGCATCCAGAAGGTCTGCAAGTAGACGATGACAAGCCGAGACCAATCTTGGGCGCGGCGCCGACGCCGAGCCGTCCTCGCTCTCACCCTCATAGCTGTCCTCATTCTTGGCGGCGGTGCATATTGGTGGTTCCGGCTCAGGCATGGGCGGTTTGATCTGGTCGTCTGCGGCGACCGGGTCTTCGACGGGCAGCAGTGGATATCCTCTGCTCCTTGTGTCGGGGTTCGAAACGGTCGCATCGCTCAGATCGGACATCTTGGATGGGCATCGACCAAGCGTCGTGTTACCGCCAAGGGCGCGGTAATCGCGCCGGGCTTCATTGATCTCCACGTGCATGTCGAACAGAACATTCCGTCAACTAGGCCGTTTCGAGCTCCGAATTTCGTTCGCATGGGCGTGACAACTTTGGTCACAGGCAACTGCGGCACGTCGGCGCGCGACGTTGGTCGGCTGCTGGCTGGATTGGAGAAGAACGGCAGCCAGGTCAATGTCGCCACGTTGGTGGGGCACAATACTGTCCGTGAGATGGTAATGGGATCGGCACCTCGAATTTCCACCCCTGCCGAGGTTGAAGCCATGAGTCGATTGGTGGAAAAGGCCCTCGAACAGGGTGCATTCGGCTTGTCAACGGGATTGGCTTACGCCCCTGGGAGCTACGCCTCGGAAGAAGAGGTGACGGCATTAGCCCGCGCGGCTGCCAGGCATGGAGGCCTCTACGCAACGCACTTACGGGACGAAGGACTTCATGGCGGCGAGGCCCTGGAAGAGGCCTTACGGATCGGCAGAGCAGCAGCAATGCCGGTACACATTTCGCACATGAAGATTGCCGCGGAATCGCTGTGGGGACAAGCTGCCGAGCGACTTCATCAAGTTGATGAGGCGCGGGCATCGGGGATGAGGGTGTCGTTGGACGCCTATGCGTACACGGCGTCATCCACATCGCTGGATATCCTCATGCCGCCATCGCTCCGGGGCTTGTCGGTACCCTATCGGGCAATTCTCAAGGACCCACGCAAGAGAGCAGACGCTATCGCCGGAATGCTCTCGCAACTCAAAGGCGATGGGTTTCCAGATTACACTTTCGCGAAGATCGCGTACTTCAGAGATCACGAATTGGAGGGCTTGGCCATACCGGAGGTAGCAGTGCGTTTGGGCTTAGCCGCAACTGCCGGCCACGTGCCGATCAGCACGCAGGCAGAAGCCGTCCTAACTCTGCTGGCTCGCGGTGGGGCCCAAATGATTTACTTCTCGATGAGTGAACGAGACTTGCTCACAATTCTCCGGCATCCTCTCTGCTCGATTGGCACAGACAGCTCAGTGCACGGGGCCGACTTGCGATTCACTCATCCCCGCGGCATCGGGAATTTCCCCCGCATACTCGGTAGATACGTGAGAGACCAGAAAGCGCTCTCGATCGAAACAGCCCTCAGGAAGATGACGAGCCTGGCGGCGGATACGTTTGGCTTCGAGGATCGGGGGCGTATTCGGGTTGGTCTACCCGCGGACCTTACCGTGTTTGATCCCTCGAAGGTGGCTGATATGAGCACCTATGAAAAGCCATTGGAACAGCCCGTAGGCATTAGCTGGGTTTTTGTGAACGGTGTGGCGGTTCTGGATCCTGACGGCCTGACCGGTGCGAATCCGGGCAGGGTCCTCCGCGCTGCCGGAAAGGCGAAGAATGGCGATCTGGGACTGTCCAAGCCCATCAGCGAACCGGTTGGCAAGGGGGCCGCAAGTGCTCCAAACAAAGCCGGCGCCCCCTCCACATCGCATAAGCAGGCGTCGCAGGCCAAGAAGAGCTCGCGTCGCAAGGCGCGGAAGTAGACGATGTATTGTTTGGATTCGATGACTTCTTCGCCAGCGGGGCTGCGCATCACCGTGAGATGGTCCCAAAATGTCGGCGAGGATTCCTGGAAGAGGCGCCCCCAACGGATTCGCTTTGGTGTAGAGTAGGGGGAAAACTTAAGACGTAAATGCCAGGCTATATGTACTATCGGTAACAGCAGCGAAAAGGAGATGTCCATGTTTTGCGAACAGTGCGGCGCCCAGTTAGCCGCAACCGCTACCTTCTGTACGGAATGTGGGGCCAAAATGCCACCAAGTGCGGAACAACCTTCTCCGGCACTTCCCGTTGAGGACAAACAGTCGGGGAAAAACGAGGCCGTAGTGCCGCCGCCCCCAGTTTCGCTTCCGGCCGCTGTGCCGGTTGAAGCCAAAGCGAGCAAGGCTTTGGAGTACAAGGTGGTTCATTACACCCCCAGCATCTTGAAGGGCGAAAGCCTCCACAAGGCTGCGGATCAGTTGGAGGCGCTGATCAATCAACACTCACGCCAGGGCTGGAACTACGTTCGAATCGAGACACTTCGGATGATCCAAAGGACCCCCGCCAACAAGGGGTGTATCGGCATTGGCGCCACGCCGGAGGTCACGAACCTCCTCGACATCTATGTAGTGGTCTTCTCCCGCCCATAAGGTAGGACGCCATGAGGCATCTGTTGATTTGGGCCGTGCGGATGTACCGCGTGGTTGTGCCACCGCAACGGCGCCGGTCCTGTCTGTTCCGGGAGTCGTGCTCACAACATGTGGAGCGGATCGCCGCGCAGCATGGCGCCATTGCCGCCCTGAGCGCGGCGTGGCGCCGATTCCGCGCGTGCCGGCCCGGCTACAGCTTCGAGGTCGATGCGCAAACAACGGTTTGGGAATTGGTCTGCGTGGACGGATCGCGGTTTCCGGGCGGCCTGGCCGCGGATGACGTACAAGCGGTCGGCGAGGCCGTCTGCTGCACACTAGCAAGAGAGCGCAAGTCACTGGCTCGCTGAAGGGAGATTCGAATCGAAGTTGATTGAATTCTCCACTTTCAAATGAGGTCCGTCATGTTTCGGCCGTTCGGCACCGCCCGTCAGCGCCCATGGCATCCGATCCGCCGTGTGTGTGGAACGGGCCGCCAAACGGAACCACAATAGTGATCTGTTACTTGTATTCGACCACTTCTTCGCCACCGAAGCTGTGCATCACCGTCAGATAGTCGCGAAACTTCTGGCACGACTCCCTGATGTTCGATTCGTACTCCAGGATCTCCCCGATGTCATTGCATTTGAAATTCTGCCCTCCTACAAGAGACCCGATCGTGATGTCGAGCAGCAGGGATCTGCCGGTCAGTGGGATCTTAATCTCCTTTTTAAGCA
>Ga0182027_10010742_pt1 | contig 12988 bp, 8 predicted proteins | sample 712E1DmetaG_FD_121300 | JGI IMG/M metagenome (GOLD analysis project Ga0182027, IMG submission 121300) | Permafrost microbial communities from Stordalen Mire, Sweden - 712E1D metaG (Illumina Assembly) | ecosystem: Environmental > Terrestrial > Soil > Wetlands > Permafrost | place: Sweden...
AGGCCTTACCGTTGGCGGCGACAAGCTTCTTTTCGTCGGCGTCGGATGCCACACCAATCAAAATGTGCGAGGCGCAAACCTCGACGTCCGTGCTCCCTTCTCTCTGGCGCTCCCGGCAGCGACTCTTGACGTCAGCGTCGTTGAGCTGGATGTGGCCCTGGACCTCGTATTGAATCAGGCGCGCGCGCTCCAGTTGGGCACGCAGCTTCTCGCGATATTCTTTCCACGTCATGCCCTGGCCCAATAAAGCGCCCTGCAAGTCTTCTTGCTTCATCTTGTTGAGCTTGAGCACGTCCTGCACCGCGTGGTCGACATCCGCGTCGCTAACGGCCAGCTTGTCCTTGCTGGCCTCGATGGCCCGATTGACCATGCGCTCGCCGATCTCGATGTCCAGCACCTGACGCATGATCTGATCGCGCCGGGCGGCCCGCGCCGTGTCGTCCTTGATGTCGGCGAGCTGCTCCATGTAGGGCTTGGCTTTGGCCTCGAGCTCGCGCAGCGTGATGATGTCGTCCTCGATCACGGCGACAACACGATCCTCGACCGCCGACGCGGCGGCTACGGGCCTCGTCAACGCCAGAACGAACCCTGTCGCCACCAGTTTGCTAATGGATTCGCGCAATCTCGGCCTCCTTCACCTGAATTTTTACACCTTTACGGAGCTCGGCAATCTTTTGCGCCTGTGCCTGGCGTTCTTTATCGCGCCGCAAGATGATTTCCACCTCGTTGCGCACCTCGTCGGGCGTCTTGTTGTGCGCCGCGCGTTTGTCGATCACTTTGATCAGGTGGTAGCCGTAGTCGCTCGCCACCACCTTGCTCAACACGCCCACCGGCAGACTGAAGGCCGCGTCGTCAAAGACCTTGGGCATCACGCCTCGGGAGATGTAGCCCAGATCGCCGCCGCTCTGGCCGTCCGGGCTCAGCGAGTACTTGATGGCGGCATCTTCAAAAGCCAGACTCTTCTGCACTTCTTTGAGCACGGCCGCGGCTTCCTCTTCGGACTTGACGACGATGTGGCGCGCGTGGACCTGCTCGGGGATCGCGATGATCTCGGGATGGTCCTTGACGTATTGCACGATTTCTTCGTCGGTCACGGCGATGCGCGAGAAGACCTCCTCGCGAAAGTACTTGCGCGTAAGGAGCCTCTCGCGCAGCTCGCGCTTGTACTCGGCAGCGGTCAGGTCCTTTTCCTGCAGCAGTGCATCGAAGGCGCCCTCTTCCCAGCCTCCCCGGCTGCGCTTGTAGGCCGCCTCGACCTCCTCGATGCTGACCATGAGGTTGAGCCTTTCGGCGTCCCGCAGAAGCAAGCGCCGGTTGATCAGGTCGTCGATCAGGACTTTCTTTTGCGCCTGATCACTTTGGGCCGTGGGTGCCCCGTCGTCGTCGGCGAGGCGAACGCGGTGAAACTCGCGCTTGAACTCGTCGACGTAGATGGGCATCGAGCCGACTTTGGCGACGATCGCGTGGTCGTCGCGCCCCAGGCTTGCGCCCTCGGAGCAGCTCCAGAGTGCCGCCGCTGCCAACACTACGCCGCACCTGTTCACCATCCGCGCGTGATTAGCATCGCCTGTCCGGATCGGCAAGAGACCGGGACAAAACGCAGGGCCTCGGACAAAGTCCTCGGCTGGCTTCCGGCTCCAGACTCCGGGCTACAGGAAAACGCGGGGTTACAACGTCCCGAAGCCTGAAGTCCGGAGTCCGAAGCCCGGTCCCGGCAACTTTGCCGGGACCCTGGACAAAACGTGTCCCGCGGGCTTTCGTGTGGTAGGCAGACCGGATGCGTCAAGAATCGAAGGTGAAATGACATCAGCGGAGGCACAACGCCCAGGCGATTGCAAGGCAGTCGAGCTTCGAAGCCAGCGTTGGGCAGCTAGGGCCAACGTTCTCGGCATGTTCACTTGGGCTCTAGGGTGCCTTGCAGGTGAAGGCCTGGCTGACCTGGGTGCTATCTTGTGTGCGGGCGCCCTCGTGTTCGAGCGTCGCCGTCGAGTCAAAGAATATTTGCGACGACCTGGGCTCCTCCTATTGGTGGTCTATTTGTTATCCGGTGTGATTTCTTCGTGGTGGGCCCCACACCCGTTGGCCACGGGGGCCGTACCGACGAGCCTGCTCATCGCATCGTTCCCCGTCGCGGTCGTCGCCTGGGGATCCCTGACGCCCTCACTTCGACATAAGATGGTTTTGCTGTTGGTCACCGTAGGCGTGTTGAGTGCCGCCCTGGCATTAGTTCAGCATTTTGTTCGATTCGAATACTGGGACTGCCTCAAGCAAATCCTGCCGGTGCAGCGCATGCGTGAGCCGGCTCCTGTGGGCGGATACATGGGTGGAGGCTTGCATTTTCACCGCCTCAAATTTGCGCACACGTTGGTACTGCTCAGCTTCGGTGTCTACGGTTCCATGGCGACAGAAACGCTCCGGCCCCGGCTGCTGTGGGCCTACTTGGCCTGCGTACCGATTTTCCTGGGCGGCCTATTGGCCACATTTACCGCAGCTTCTTGGGGGGCGCTTGCCATCGGCCTCAGTTTGCTAGTGGCGACCCGACATCGCCCCTGCCGGCAAAGAACCCTGACCGTAGCGCTCTGCTTGGTCGGATCGTTCGTGATTCCCGTGGTGCTGTCGTACGCATCATCGTGGCCCGCCGATCGTGCGTTTGCCTGGAGGACCGCTCTGGCACTCTGGCGAGACCACCCGTGGTTTGGCGTAGGCTGCGGCGGCTATCCGGCAAGCGTCATGCTTGCCCAGGGCGCTCCGCACCCGAACCACCCGTTTCTCCACAACGATGCCCACTCTTTGATCTTGCAGGTCCTTGCCGAGCGCGGTTTGTTTGGAATCGGAATGCTCCTGGGCCTCCTGTATTACTTCCAGCGACTTCTCCGGCCACTGTCGAGCGCGCAAGTCGGCGTGCTCTGTGCGGCACTGACTCTGGGCATAGTCCACAATTTGGTGTTCCACCCGGTTGTGATTCTGGCGGCGGCGCTGAGCGTCGCGATGGCGCGTGAGTCTGATGTCGTGGTCCGCCCCGAAACGGTGGCGCAACGGAGCCCTCCCGCATGATCTCTCGCGTCAGCCACCAGACGGATGCTAGGAGCCTGTCGGAAAATCGGCTTCGGACTACGGGCTGCGGGCTTCAGCATGAAAAAATACCAGCAATTACGGTCCTGCAGCCTGGAGCCAGAAGCCCGGAGCCAGCCTGTCGGGGCATTTTCCCGACAGGCTCCTAGAGCCGGACGTATTCGTGCGCCGAGGGCAGGCGAAACACCGTGCAGCCCGGATCCAGACTCACCGCCTCTGGCCGCTCGGGCACAGGGACCGAAAAGACCCCGGTCTTGGCGTCCAACCACACCATCTTCTCCACCGGGCCGCTCGCGGTCGTCACCACGACCGGAATATGCAAAGCATAGGGCTTGCCGGTCTGGCTGATCTGGCCGCGCACGACGAAGCCATCTTTGGTCTCAACGCCTTGGGCGCCGGCCAAAGAAAGCTGTGCGGCACCGCGACGATGGAGCCATTGGTCGAAAAACCAGCTGAGATCGCGCTCGGTGACCTTCTCGAACGCGCTGCACAGGTCCTGCCACGTTGCGACCTTGCCCTTGAAACCGGTGCCGAGCTCGCGCAGCGCAGCATAAAACTTTCCGTCGCCGATTTCGCGACGCAGCATGTCCATAACGAAGGCGCCCTTGGCGTAGATGACCGGTGCGTGCTCGTCCCACGGCTCGTAGCTGCGCATGTGCACGAGCGGTGTGGCCCCCATGGTACCGAATTGCTTTTCCCAGGCTTTGAGATCGGCTTGGCGATGCGCCTTGGCAACCTCGGTGTCGTCGCCGTCGGCGGCCCGCCTGCCCGTCGATTCGCATACGGCCTCGTACCAGAAACCCGCCCACGGGTACCCGAACACCGTGCCGGCCCACCAGTCGTGCGCGAGCTCGTGTGCCAGAAAATCAGTCAGCTCGCGTGGCTTGGAAAGGACATCGTCAGGAATGACAATGGCGCCCGGCATCCCGCCTCCGTGGACGGTGCCGCCGACAACCACCTGGAGTGACGGAAAGGGAAACGGCCCGAAGTAGCTAACGAGCTGGCGCATCGCCGTACGCGTCGCGTCCTCGACCTGGGCAAATCCTTCGGGCTTGCCGTCCAGCAAAAAGGTCGTCACGGGCAGGCCGTCGATCTCGCTGGCCTTGCTCTCGTAAGGACCCGCGACCAGATACGCACCACAATTGGGCGGGGACACCTTCCAGGTCCGCCGCACGAAATCGCCCTCGAGGCGCTCGTCCACGAGCTGACCCGGCCCGACCGCTTTCCACGCGGACGGCATCTCCACGCTGAGAGTAAATTCGCCGCCGACATCGGCGTGGTTGGGATACCAGTTGCCTTCGTCGACCAGATAAGCACCTTTCGGGCTGATGCGCTGTTCTGACTCGCCGTCCACGACTCCGGCGTACTGAACGCTGAAGGCATTGCAGCCGGGGCTGAGCGTCACGGTGAGAACGTTGCCCGCGAGCTTGTATTTGAGATCCCTGGTTCCAGCTCGAACCGAGACCACAGAAAATCCCCGCGCCAAATCCAGCCGTACGACGTAATCCTGCGGAATCTGATCGAGTGTAACCGTATCGGTCGCAGTGATGCGCTTGTGCTCGGGGTCGAGCCGAGCGACGACGTTGTGCACGGGGCGCAGTGGCTCCGCGTTGGGCGGGCCGATGCGCGCAATCGATTCAACCGCACCGGCTTCAGGGCCGGCAATGGCGCTGTGCGCGGCGCGTAACCAGCGCAAGTCCGGTGTAGGTCGTGGACAAGCCGTGGCTACGCCATCAACGACCGGCGCCGGACCACCGCGATTTGTGTTGATCCCTGAGATCACGTTGTTTTTCCCGCTCGAGGCTCCTTACGAATAGTTATCGACAGCCGGGAGCGTAAGTTGTGGCCAACGATCGCCTCGCTGGTGACCTTTGCCCGGCGATGGCCTATAGGTTCAGGCGATGACACTCACAAAACGACTCGGCATATTTTTTCTCACCGGCGCCATCCTTGGCCTGTTTGCGACGAGCCTACTCGCGGCGGCCTATCTGCCCTGGTACAACAGTCCCGGCGTGGGCCAGGCCCTGTGCAACTGTTCGGAGCTGGTGCACAGCACCGTTTCCTCCCTGCTCCACGCCCAACTCGGGGGCGCTACCGCAGGTGGCGTTCTGTTGGACGTCGTGTATGTGCTCGTAGCCCTGGCGCGGCGCCGGGCCAAGCAGCGCGGTCCGAAGGTCGATGGGCAAGCGCCGGCCTGACAGCCTACATACGCACTGAATACAAAAACGTCGCCGCGGGCCTTGATGCCGAAGACCTCGCTCGTCATCCGGTCGACTGCGGACGCAAACGCGGGTAGCTCGATTTCGAAGCAGCCTTTGTCTCTTTGCAGCTCGGCGGGATAGAGACCCGAAATTTTGTCCGGCAAATTCGCCACCGCATTGCAGACCGGATCGTTTTCCGTCGTCGGCCCACTGCACCACGGGCCGTGATTGATGAAGAACACCATGCGACTCAGGGTGTCAGAGGGAGGCGCCCATGAGATCGGTGCGCCGTCGCTGGCGGCAGCACCAGCGTTCGCGATCTATTCCGCAACGACCCGGCGATCGTCCCGGTCGGCTCGATCGATTCCAAACGCTACGCCGAGGCGCAGCTCGAGAATGCTCACGAAGTTGCCGCTTTCGACGACCGGGATGTAGCCGATCTCGCCGAGAAGTGAGACAAACCCGAGCCCTGCACGGACACCGACCGACGGGCCAAAGGCGACGGCGACGGGGCCATGCGCGAGTCCGGCAAGGCCAGCCGTCACGCGAAAGTAGATCGGGACAACGGGTAGCTCAGCCACCAAGCTGGGGCGCACTTCAATATTGAATTGCCTGTTTTCGATATCGGGCAGATCGGCGACCAGACCGATATCCAAGCGTAGAAAGTGGCCGAGGAGCTCGACACCCGGCGAGACCATCAGGTTGGTTGGGATTCGGCCTGTCGGTGACGAAGCCTGCCAACCGGTACCGGCGCTCAGAGTCAGGGTGAAGTCCCCGGCGTCAGCATACGCCTCTCGGACAGCGCCAAACGCCAACAGGAATGCGACCACGGATGCTATGCGCAACATGAACCACCTCTGACTTGTCGACCTGCCGTGAGCGCCGGTCGGTCTCGGGAGGCAGGTGATCCCGCCGGAGCCCCAAGAAAGATCCTTTTCGATGTCTTGCTTCAGCTGCGCATCCGTTCTCATCATGATAGACTCCCTTTGTTGCAGAGCATGGCGATAGCCACCCCGTTGTTCCGTTGTTGAGTCTCCCTCATATATGCATGGCGGAATGCTTCGACCATTAGGAAAATCCGGATCGTGTCGGTCGCTAAAACCGATACATTCTCGCGCTGCGGCACGTGCGATTATTCACGAAGTTGCAGCGTGCTGCCATCGCCGAAACCGGCGTATGGGGGGAGCGTGGAGTGGCGCAAATATCCGCATGGGTTGACTCAACTCAGGTAGGAATCACTCCAACCACCTCGTTCGGCAAACGCAGACCAACATCCGAAGCCCTGCTCAATCACGAGAAACGCCCTTAGCCGCGTGTGGCACGACTGTTGCTACTACAGCTCGATGGCAAGGAGACATCTTATGGTGACAAGACAACCTCATCTGTTTTCGTGCGCGCTCGCTTCGACGGCCTTGGCGATATCCGCCTGTGAAAGCAAGATTGCCTCTTTTGCATCCAACGGCCGCGCGGGTGCGACTTCCTTGGTAAGCAAGTCAACGCTGCCCGGCGGCGATTCGCACGGCGCCAGTTCGTTTGGTTTTCCCGGTGGCGCCAGCGGCGGATATTTCATCAGTACCCAAGGAGGCAATGCGGGTCTAACTGGCTCGCAGGGCGGCAACGGCGGAAACTTTAGAGCCGACATGCTCTTTGGCTCGAACGGCGGCCACATTCGGCTCTTTCAGACGGGCGAGGCAGATGCAAGCTTCACGTTCCCGACCGTACCGGAGAATCTCGACTATGGAAGCACGAAATTGGAAATCGCACGCGGCATGACAGTGCAGGCGTGGCTGGTGTCCTCCCGGTCGGCAACCACCGATGTCGATGGGAGCCATGCCCTATCTCCGGGTGACATCGTAACCGCCGGCGATTGCTCTTCGGACTATCTCTATGTGTGGCAAAGTGCCACCGCGCAAGCTTCCATTGACGGGATTCACATTCAAGCGGCGGCAACGTTGATGTTTGAGCATGAAAAGACAGCCGCATGTACCGGCCGCAATGTCATTGTAAACCATGCCTTAGTGAACGACGGCAGCATCGTCACGGGCCGAGACGAACGCGATAATGCGGACGGCCTCTATCTCAACGTGGGCAGTTTCTATGGCGGCGCTGGATCTGCGATTAGCCTCGCGGGCGGCGCTCCGCCCCCATCGACACACGGTGGCAACGGCGGCAATCTTGAGATTCAGGCCGTGCATGCGCACAACGGCCTAGCCGTAATCTGGAACCACGGAAGTATCGACACCTCGGGAGGCAGTGGGGCCGCTGGTGGTAATGCGGGCTCGCTATTCTTGTGGGCCACCAAGAGTCTATACAATAGCGGCAACATCAGTGCTAAGGGCGCCGACACGGTCGACCTGAGTCACGCAGGCATAGTTTCCCATGGCGGAAACGGCGGAAATATTGCGTTCGGCACGAGCTCCGGCGATGTGGGCAACTCGGGGACGCTAGACTCATCCGGTGGCGCCGGTAGCGGCGGCGGCGACTCCGGCGCAGTTTTTCTCTACGGTGGTTGCGGTGGTGTCGGCAACCTGTCCGTTACGGGTGATCTCGTTGCTCACGGTGGCGACGCGAAGCTCGATTGCGACGACGAGACAGCCTGCCGCGGCGGCGCATCCAACGGCGTGCACGTCAGCGCCAGCGCCAACATCTCGACCTCCGGCAACATCACGACATACGGGGGCAACGGCCGCGCCGGACGTGGCGGGACTGGCGGTGTGATCTCCGTCTACGCGCAATATGGAGCCGATTGCATGCGAACAACCACAGGCAACAACGTCGACGTTCCAGATGCCGCGGCAATTGGCAACGACCACAACATTCCCGCCGGATCGATATGGATCTCCGGCAACTGGGACGCTCATGGCGGCGACGGCCAAATTGACGGCGGCAACGGTGGTCAGATCGACGTCGAAGCGAATCCGGATTCCTTTCCCCTCGGTCAAGAAATTGTTTTTCTGGGCTACGGCAACGGCATCAACACCCGCGGCGGAGATGGCGCCGCGCAAGGAGGCAATGCCGGCTCGACCAAATTCTATCAAGCCAACTGTGCGCACGACGAAGACGGGCACGGCGGCATCTGTGTAGGTCCTGCCGGCAGCGTGATCAACTATTTGAACGTCCAGTCCCAGGGCGGAGCAGCATCGGCGGCAGACGGCGCGGGCGGAGACGGAGGAAACACACAGTGGTACACGGACGCCCATGCACTCGGCGCGGTTGGGCTCCAGATGGTGATCAACCGCGGAGAAGTCGACACGAGCGGCGGACGAGGCGTCGCCGGGGGTCGCGCGGGTGGTGTCTGGTTTTATGGACTCGATGGTGTCGACAACCAGGGCGCCATCGAAGCGAGAGGTGGGGACGCTGATGTTGTTGGGGGCGCATGCAGCACGTATCGTTTGTCCGAAGGCAATTTCGGGATCGTGATGTTTGCGTCTCGCGGTCCGATCATCAACACGGCGGCCCTGATCAACAGCGGTGGCGCGTCGCTCGCGCTGGCGGGCGACGGTGCAGGGGGCAATGCGGGTGGTGTCGAAATCGTAGGCCCGACCGTACAAAATTCAGGTGCCATCTCAGCCAATGGCGGCGACAGCAATGCAACTGCGGGGTCAGGTGGTGCCGCAGCCAACGTAGTGCTTTTGAGCCTTGACACCGTGACGAACAACTCGGGGAGCCTGAGTGCACGTGCGGGCACGGGCTCAAACGTCGTTTGTGACGGTCTGGTTTCGATCGACGGCCAACGCTTGTAGACGATAGTTTCTATCCTCAAGGCAGGATAGCCATGCCGATGATTTTATTCGGCCCGGTCGCACCCAATGCGGAAAAGTACATCTTGAGTATGCCGGTCCCGTCGTCGACCACTGCAGGAGTGTACACGCGTTGGCTGCGGTATGGCACGCCATCACCGATCGAGAAGATGGGGTTGGTGGCGTCCTTTACCCAGGTGAGCCCATCGGGTGAAAACGCGTAACCGATACCCTGGTTGATCGGACCGCCAGCGCATCCGCCGCTACCATTGTCGCCGCCTCCGCCGCTGTACCAAAAGTGAAAACCAGCCGCATCGCGGTGCACCGTTCCATACGACGCACCGGTGCAGTCCCACCCGGAGATCAGCGACCCACCGAGCACGGGATTGGGACTCGCCGCGGTCCAGAAAATCCCGTCAGCGGAATAGGCGAGCCCGGTATCTTCGTGGCTGCCGTCCGTGCCGTCATAATACATGACGTAACTGTAGCTCCACGGATTGACACCGGCGTTCGTCGTCGGCGGAGTGGCTTGATACAACACGGATATGGGTCCGTACGAGCCTCGATTCCATCCCGTGCCTGAACCGGTCACCAACTGCGCCACCGCGTCTTGAGACAATGCGGTGATGTTGGTCCAACTCACTCCGTCAACGGATTGGGCAGTCGCTATCGACGAAATGTCGTACAGATTCGCCGCCATGTCCCAATACCAAATCTTATAGACGGGTCCGCCAGAGCCGACACCAAAGCCATTGGCGTCATACAAAATCTGCACGTGATGCGCGCTACCGAGCCCACTGGTCGTGGTCGGGGCAGTCCAGGTTCTGCCCTCCGGAGCTCGTGTGACATACACGCCACCGGCGCCGTCGCTATACCACATGGCATAAGACGGGCTTACGCCGCCAAATCCCGCGGCATCATACAGCACGCTGGGATAGTACGCGCTTCCTGATGGCGTGGCGAAGACGACACGTTGATCGCTCCACACGGGCGGATTGGCTGCCGGGGTCAAGATAGCGCTGCCCAGTTTCCACTGGATCCAATCGGCGGGCATGTGGGGGTTGTCCGCGCCGATGAAGAATATCTGATAGTCATTGCCGGTTCTGACGATGGACGGCATCCACACGCTCTGGCTTCGCCAAGGCACTCCGTCATAGGTCGTCACAATCGTTTGCCGGCGCGTCCAGTGGATACCGTCAGACGAGGCGGCGTAGCCGATGCCGTTCACCGCCTCGTATGTCGAACCCTGTCCGCCCGAATAGAACGCTTCCCAATCCGTCGGATTGCTTTTTACGACCTTGAACCAGCCGATATGATCACAGTCGAACTGACCCGGCGTCAGCGTCCCGGCAAAGACCGGCGTAGCATAGCCTGCCCCGGTGGGATCATAACCCGTCCAATCATAGCCGTTCGCGGAAAAGGCCATCACCACCAGCTCTTTTCCGCCGTATGCCCCCGACTCCCATTGCTCGTTGGCATAGATGCGAAAGGTCCAGTCCGTGCCCGTATTCGATGCGCCCGGAGTGTAAATAGCGTCAACAATGCCGTAGGCGATCCCGGTGGCGCTGCTGTAAACAGGGGATCCGAACTGGGTGACCGGCAGGTGATTGTACCAGTTGATGCCGTCCGGAGACTCGGCATACCTCCAGCCGTCGATGGCGTTGCCGTTTAGCCCCTGATACCACATGCGATAATTCATGAGTAGGGCGCTCGGATCGGTGCCGGCGTTCGCACCGGTAAATCCAGCTTCGTAGTATTTTACATCGGCATGGTACTGCGCGTCCGCTACGATAGGATTGTTGACATACGGCGTCCACACAATCCCGTCGGGCGACTGCGCAAGATTGATCGAAGCGAAGTCGTCACCGGCGTAGTAGAGCTTGTAATTGACGTTGTCTTTGATGACGTAGGCTTGGTCCGGAAGGAGGGTCGAAAATAAGGGGGTCGAAAATTCGTTGACTACGTAGTACCCGGCCGTAGGTGCCGTGGTGAAGCTCCATACGTAGGGGCTCTCCAGCGCATTGCCCGCAAGGTCCGAGGCTCCCGTTGAAATCGTTACGGTGTAAAACGTGCTGACCGCGAGATCGCTCGCCGGTGTAAAAGTTGCGGTGTTCCCGGTGCAGGTGACCGTGCCGGAAACGGCGGTGGTCCCTTGTTTGACGGCAAAGGTCGTCGGGGTGATGGTCGCCTGGTTCATCGGCTCGTTGAAGGTCGCCGTGATCGCCGTGTTGGTTGAAACACTCGGCTGGGCGTTGCCGGGAAAAGCAAGAGTCACGGCCGGACCAACGATGTTCACAACCGCGCGTGTAGTGAAGCGCCAAAAAAAGGCTGCTGCCAGGGTCGCGCCCGTCGAGCCTTTGGCCCCGGTGGTAATCGTGGCGGTGTAAGAGACGCCGGGCTCCAGGGCGCTGGCGGGTGTAAACGTCGCGGTATTACCGGCGCAGGCGACGGTACCGAGAACGGGGGTCGTCCCGAGGGAGACGGTGAACGTCGTCGCGGTAATCGTCACCGGGTCCAGGGGCTCACTGAAGGCTGCAGCAATCGTCGTGTTCGTTGAGACATCGGCGGCCGCATCGGCAGGCACCGTGAGAGTCACGGTCGGCGAAACAACCGGTGCGGTGCTATTGCCGGTGTTGGCGAAGTCTACAAACGGCCGTCCGCACGCGGGCACCAGAGATAACAGCAACCAGAGCGTGCTGATCTTGAGCGTCCTCATGTCATTTGCTCCCTTCATTGGCGGTCTCGCGTTTGCGCTCGAAATTGGGCCAGACTTCGAGGCTGATGCCTACACTCAAGATCCTGGCGTCGCGGGTGTCGTGGCCGGTGTCATCTAGTTGAACGATTTGGAAGTAGCGCACGAATGGACCGACCCAGAATATCCGCGACTCGCCGATGGTCACCGCCGCGCCGACGGCCGCGGCGAAGCCGAAGCGGTCGAGGCTGCCGGTGCGAACATAGAGTGCATCGACGTCGATCCATGGAGAGACCACGTGGTGCGTATAGGTGTACGGGATATCGAAGGCGTGCCTGACGCGCAGGCTTCCGCCCAGGGACCATGCCGTCCCGGAGTCGCTCGCCGGTTGCCGGGCAGGCAGAACCAGAAATGTCAGACTGGGGCCGACCTCCAGATATTCCAGCACCGGCCAGAAGGCTTTGATGGTTTCACTCGCGCCGGTCGTGAAAATCTGCGACTGCGACTGGGTCAGCGGCACCGCCACACCGGGGTCCACCTGCAAAGCGAAATTGGCGAGCCGCGAGGGCATGGGGTTGGAGGCCGACGCCTCAGCCTCGGCTGCCTTTACGGAGGGGGCGAGCAGCAGTGCCATCGCGGCGAACGTCAAGCCCCCGCCCATGGCACCGGGTTGTATGAAACTTTTCATCCGATTCTTCTCCTCCGGCCTACATCTACATGCGCATGATTCGCGTTCGAGACAATGGGGGTGTAAGCCCAAAACACGCGAAATTTCCGTCAGTCGGCTTTAGTGTAGTAACGCGCCGATTTGCTCGCGCAACGTGCGCAGCAGCTCGCGCGGTGCGGGCTCCTTGGCCTGAAGGACGACGATCGCCAGCCGGCCCGAAGGCAGGATGCGATATTTTTCGGGCTCGGCCTGGCACAGGGCCACAACCCGATTGCGGTCCACGGGCGCATCGGCCACGAATGTCAGTCCCATTTTTATTGCGCCTTCGTGCCACTCGGCGGTCAGGGCACTGGCGCCCAGGCGCATCAGCCGGCGGCGAATGACCATGACTTCGCCCAGATGATGCACCTCGTCGGGCGCCTCACCGTAGCGATCCACGATTTCGGCGACAACATCGAAGATGACCTCGTCGGCAGGAGCCTGCGCCATGCGTTGGTAGAAATCCAGGCGCTGCATCGGCTCGGGAATGTAGGCCTCGGGCAAAACGGCCGGCATGGGCAGCCTGATTTCCGGCTCGATCTCGTGGCGCACGACCTGCCCTTTGGCCCGCTCGACG
>Ga0182027_10010744_pt1 | contig 12984 bp, 11 predicted proteins | sample 712E1DmetaG_FD_121300 | JGI IMG/M metagenome (GOLD analysis project Ga0182027, IMG submission 121300) | Permafrost microbial communities from Stordalen Mire, Sweden - 712E1D metaG (Illumina Assembly) | ecosystem: Environmental > Terrestrial > Soil > Wetlands > Permafrost | place: Sweden...
AAAGCAAACTGCCGTTAGGGATGTTCGGGCTTGCCGAGTTTAATTCCAATTTTACTCCCAAAGTTTGTTTTTTAATTTGGTCCAGTATGGTTTTTTCGGAAATTAAAAATCTGGTAGAAAGTTTATGAACATAATGATCCTGTTCCAAAGGATCGCTAATGGCGCCCAGCAACGGAACGACCTGCTCGCTCAAAAAATGCTTTTGCTCAACCGGATCGGCGGCAAATTTTTCTTGGGCAAAATCCATTTGCCAGTCCAAAAACCACACCGCTTCGGCTACGGCTTTTTCCCACAGCCCGGGGCTTTTTTTTATCAGCTCGTCGGGATCCTTCACTTTATCCAAGACAATAACTTTTAAACGAAAACCCTGCTTTAAAGCCAGCTCTCCCGCGCGCCTGCTGGCGGTCTGTCCGGCCACATCGGCATCAAAACAAAATTTTAAATTTTTGGTCAGGCGCGATAACTGCATTAAGCCGGCTTCTGTTAAGGCCGTACCGCTTGAGGCCACTACGTTTTTAAACCCCGCCTGATGCGCCGAAATGCAGTCCATTTGCCCTTCTACGACTACGGCTTCATCTGCTTTGCGGATAGCGTCTTTGGCAAAATTCAAACCGAACAAAATTTTGCTCTTGTTATAAACTGAGGTTTCCGGGGAATTGACGTATTTTGCCGGAGGCCCTGAGCTTGTCGAATGGGCGGACTTACCATCGTCTATTAAAATCCTGGCGGAAAAACCCACCGTGTTACCAAAATAATCATAAATCGGAAAAGTTACCCGCCCGCGAAAACGGTCATACATTTGCCCGCGCTCGTTTTTGCTTATTACGCCGGCTTTAATCGCTTCGGAAAGATTTACTTTTTTTGCCAAAAGCGCGCGCTCCAGCGCGTGAAAATCGTCCGGCGCAAAACCAATTTGCCACTGCTTGATGGTTCCTTCAGTCAGCCCGCGATTTTTTAAATACTCCTGCGCCTGAGCGCCCCGCTTATCTTTAATTAAAACTTCATGATAGTAACGCGCGGCAAAATCGTTAATCCTAATCAGTAGCTCTTTTTCGTCTTGCTGCTCTTTATTTTCCGGACGGTAAGACGGCAACTTGACCCCGGCTTTATCGGCCAAAATTTTCAGCGCTTCCTTAAAATCCAAATTCTCATACTTCATCACAAAACCAAAAACATCACCCCCCTCGCCGCAACCAAAACAGTGCCAAATTTGTTTTTGCGGAGAAATCTGGAAAGACGGCGTCCGCTCGCTATGAAAAGGGCAGATGGCCTTAAAATTGGCGCCTGCCTTTTTAATGGGAATATAGCCGGCAATAACATCGGCTACATTTAAACGGTCTTTTATTTCTTGTAATACCGGATCGTTCATAAATTTGTTGGTTTGTAGCGTACCCATTTATGGGCGTTTAAGAATCGCCGATTAACGGCCGCGCTACACCATAATCAATAACAAACATCTAAATATCAGAATTTTTTAAAACCTTCATAATTTCTTTAAAATTTCGCTTCCCTTCCCTCTTTTGCTCCGGCAGGGATAGATAGCTTAACTTCTGTCGCATTTTACGGATTACTTCGGATACAGCAAGGTCGTATGGAAGTCCGCGCCTGCCAAAATCATGAAGGCAAATTAATGCTCCTTTAAGGGTTAAAAATTTAAAACACTCGGCATTTTTTACCACTTCCGCAACTTTTGTTTGGCACGGGACTTTGTCATGATGCGCCTTTATTGCGTTAAAAATTACCTGCTGTTTTTTATTGGATACGCCCCACTTGTTTAAATATTTTTTTACAAAATCGGAACTTAATCTTTCATGATTTCTCTGGACATTGTTCCGAAGCTTATCAGAAAAAACGGTATGAGCCAGATATAATGACGCCAAAACCAGTTCCTCGTCAACCCGATATTGCCCGGACAGTTGTTTGCCTTTAGCTACGGCTATTTCAGTCAATGCCCACGCAGGGGCATTGTTCTTTTTGCCCCGCTTAAACATTAAATCCCTGGATTTTTTAACAAGATCTTTCATGGTGTTTTATCCCCCTCCTTGCAAAGGAGGGGTTAGAGCCTGCCCCGGGTTCGACCCGGGGGGAGGTTAGCTTATGATAATTTTATGCCCCGATATCCTTATTTTAGCCTTAATCCCCTCCCTCCGCAACCTCGACAAAAAAACAAAAAACCCAAATAAATTCATGGGTTTTAACTGGAGGAGAGAGAGGGATTCGAACCCTCGGTACCCTTTCGGATACACTACCTTTCCAGGGTAGCCGTTTCAACCGCTCACGCATCTCTCCAACTTTCATACAATACTCTATTTTGCCTTTAAAATCAAGTATTTATCGAATTTTTTCTTCAGTTTAGGGTTGCTGCTTCCTATAAGGCTAAAATATTTTTTTACCCCGTTCAAATCATACACATAAACTCCGTGGCCAGCAAAACTTGACTTTATTCCATTTTCCTTGAGTGTTTGATTCACTCCGGATAATAACGGCCAACTATGACTGGAAAAATTCAATCCTACGTGCAAGTAACTATGGCCGCTTACGTTATGGCGATGAGTATATACGCAACCATCTGTATCTATTAAACCGCGCAAACAAGCTCTGGCATACCCGGGATTTTGCGTAATCCATTTCGGTATGCCAACCTGGTGGGCAACTTTATTTCCCCTTCTCAAACCAACCTTCTCCAAAGCCTCGACTAAATTAACTCCGGACAGAATTAAAACTATTACATTTTTTCTCACCATATTATATGGATATTCGTGAAAAATTTTATTGAACAACTTGGAAACAAAAATAGAATAGAGTTTATCATCATAGCGATGTAGAGACACGCTTACTTGGGTGTTGGTTACACAGCCATCACCCAGTAATATTCCGCAAAGTTCAGCCAAATCAGTTGAATATTTTAGCGGTTGAATTTGTTTGCGAACTTTGCATCCAAGCAATCGATACTTTTCTGGATTTTCCCGCCTTCTGGCTTGCGAAATTCTTCCGCCTTTTCTTCTGCTCTCAACATCTCCAAGCAACCCATAAAGCTTTTGCCTTGCAGCACCCCCAAGCCCGGCATATTTTTGAATATACCAATACTGTTTCAGTATTTTATACGCGACAGGAAAGACTACATTAAACCGTTCACTTAATAAAAAAGCGGCCTCTTTGGGTAAGGTATATTTTGCTCGCATCCAGTCCCTTATAGTACGCCCGGTTACATTGCAAAGTTCCCCCAATTCATCTGCATGCATTCGGCTTTTTATTTTGATTTTCTGCAAAAAATCAACTTGTTGTTTTTTGGAAAGCTTAATACGTTCATTCATGCCTTAATTATAGCATAAATAAACAACAAAGCAATACTTCCCATAATAAAGATTTCTCGGGGCTGCTTCTCCGAGGAATTTTTTTTATCTAAACCCCGCCTCAATAATTTTTTCCACCAATTTCTCTTCCTTTTTTAAAACCTTTTTCGCGGGCTTAAAAAAATAAACCATACCCGGGCGCAAAAGGTAGGGCAAAAAGTGCAGGAGGCAATAGGCCAAAAACGAAATTTGAATAATAATTACTAAAGTCGGCAGTTGGTTATAAATGCCTGCAGTAAAAATGGCAATAAAAAAGAACAAATACATACAGGACATAATAATAAAAGACAGCAGGTCAAACCGCCGAAGATATTTACGGCGATTTTTTATTATTTCCCAGACTACGATATTTACCAGCTCCACCAAAATAATAACAAACACCGCGGCTTTCCAAATTTGGACTTGGGGATTATAAAGTACCGCCAAATCCGGACGAGAATATAGTATCACCTTGCTTGTCCAATGATCAATCTGATAAGGGGAAAAAATAATTAAATTAAATACCGACATTCCCAACAAAAGCAAGAAATAGGCTAAGAACGGACTCATGACCATTAAAACTTTTGTCCCGGTCCTTTTAAAATTTAGGGTTCTTATAAATCTAATAACAAAAGAAAAGGCCAAAACTACCAGCACCCAGCCGATTAAATTTTCTATCGGAACCCCGTAAAATTCCTGATCCAAAGGAATTGACCATTTCCAAAACGCCAAACGAGTGGCGACCGGATCTAAGGCCAAGTCCAAAATTACGGCCGTGAGCGCGTCCATAAACGGCCGCAAGTACCGCGGAATATTATACTGGTCCGAAAGCAACATAGCGCAGTAAACTATAACCGCCCAGCCAAATCCTATTACTAAAGGTACTCCGGCTATTTTTACCAAAAAAGCGGTGTTGTAAGAATACGCGTTGCCCAAATAAATATCGCCTATTTCCAAAATCACGCCAAAAACCGCGCAACTGACAATTTCAAAGACGCGTAGCCAATTTCGTTGGTAGATTTCCCTGACTAAAATCGCCGCAAAAGCGGCAAACCCAAAAACCTCAAAGGCTAAAAACAAATTCATATGGGACAAGTTTTTGTTTCAAACAAGTTCTGATCTTGCAGATGTATGATTATCTACTTTTTCCCAATCTTCTCCTCTACCGCTTTAATGTTTACCGTGGCTTTCATTACCGTGTCGGGGTTTAGGGAAATGGAGTCTATGCCGAGGCCGACCAGGAATTCGGCAAAATCGGGGAAGTCGGAAGGGCCTTGGCCGCAAATGCCGACTTTAAGGCCGAGTTCGTGCGCCCTCTTAATTAACATTTGGATAAGTTTTTTTACAGACGGACTTTTTTCGTTGGCAATATGCGCGACTGTCTTACCGTCGCGGTCAAGCCCCAAAGTGCATTGGGTTAAATCGTTACTGCCAATAGAAAAGCCGTCAAAAATCGCGGCAAACTCGTCCACCTGCAAAATGTTGGAGGGAATTTCCGCCATAACCCAGACTTCCAATTCCTCCCTAAGATCGTGGCTTTTAACTTCCAAGGTCTTAATGTGTTTGTGCGGCAGGCCGTTTTTGGCCATAACGTCCAAAACTTTTTGCCCTTCTTCCGGCGTACGGCAAAACGGAATCATGGTTTTTAAATTCCACAGCCCCATTTCTTCGCGCACTTTTTTAACAGCCTGGCATTCCAGGGCAAAGGCCTGCTCAAAATTGGGATCGTAATAGCGGGAAGCGCCGCGCCAGCCGAGCATCGGGTTTTCCTCTTTGGGTTCGTAGGCTGCGCCGCCTATTAGGTTTGCGTATTCATTGGTCTTAAAATCGGAAAAACGCAAAATTACTTCGTGCGGATAAAACGCCGCGGCCAGCTGCGCAATGCCGTAAGCCAGCTTGTGCGCGTAAAAATCCACCTTGTTTGGGTATCCTGCGGTCAGCTCGTCAATCTGTTTTTTTATTTCCGCGCTTTGCTTTTCATAATTAATCAGAGCGTTGGGATGGATTTTAATAAAGTTGGAAATAATAAATTCTTCCCTGGCCAGCCCCACGCCCTTTTGCGGAATAAACGAATAGCCGAATACCAGCTCCGGGTCGGCCACTATCATTTTAATTTCGGTTTTGGGCGGCTGAAAATTGGTTAAATCGTGCTTGACGATTTCAAATTTCAAAAGCCCCTCGTAAACCTTGCCCAGTTCGCCTTCGGCGCAGGATACGGTAATGTCCAGGCCGGTTTTTAAAACTTCTGTCGCGTCGCCGGTGCCGACAATGGCCGGAATGCCGAGTTCGCGCGACACAATTGCCGCGTGGCTGGTCCTTCCGCCGCTGTTGGTAACAATAGCGCTGGCGATTTTCATAATCGGTTCCCAGTCCGGATCGGTAATTTCCGTAACCAAAACTTCGCCCTTTTTAAATTCATCCAATTGAGCCGCACTCTTGATATAGCGCGCTTTGCCCTGGCCGATTTTCGCGCCCACGGCCGCGCCCCGGCAAATAACGTTGCCTTTGTTTTCTATTACATATTCTTCCAAAACATTTACGTCTTTTCTGGCCTCTACGGTTTCCGGCCGTGCCTGCACTATGAACAATTCCTTAGTTACCCCGTCAAAAGCCCATTCCATATCCATGGGCCGCTGATAGTGTTCTTCTATAATCGCCCCCCATTTGGCCAGCTTTAAAATTTGCTCATCGTTTAAAGTAAACCTGTGGCGATCTTCGTCGGACACGGCAACTTCTTTTGTTGGAACCTTGCCTCCGTCAGCATAAATCAACTTTTTTTCCTTACTGCCTAACTGCTTGCCGATTATAGATTTAAAACCTTTTTTCAGCGTGGGCTTAAAAACTTTAAACTCGTCCGGCGTAACCACGCCTTTAACCACAAACTCCCCCAAGCCCCAGGCCGCGTTAATCAGCACCATATCCCTAAACCCGCTTTCAGTGTCTATGGTAAACATCACGCCGGAAACGCCGCGATCGGAGCGAGCCATTTTTTGCACGGCAACCGACAGCTTCACCGCGAAATGGTCAAACTTTTGGTCCACGCGGTAAGAAATCGCGCGGTTGGTAAATAAAGATGAAAATGCTTCCTTAATAGCCTGTAACAAATTTTCGTCGCCGCGGATATTTAAGTAGCTTTCCTGCTGGCCCGCAAAGCTGGCGTCCGGCAAATCTTCGGCCGTGGCACTGGACCTTACGGCGACGTCTAAATCAGTCGGCGATAATTTTAACTCTTTGCCCAGCTCCGCGAAAGCAGTTTTAACTTCTTTTTCCAAATCCGCGGGAAAAGACGCGCCTAAAATTAGCTGTCTAACCTTGTCGCCCTTTTCTTCCAGCTGTTTCATATTATGCGTATCTAAATCAGCCAGAGCCTCGTGGATTTTGGCGTCCAATTTATTTTCCTTAATAAAGTGAGCGTAAGCCGCGGCTGTTACGGCAAAACCGTAAGGCACGGAAATTTTTTCTCCCGGAAACGTCTTGCTTTCCGCCTGGGTTAAATTTTGGTACATCTCCCCCAAATTGGCATTCTTGCCGCCGACCAACCCGACATCGCCCTTGCCGATTTCATTAAACCATAAAACAAATTTGCCTTCTCTTTTGTCTTGCATAAAAACTCCCTTTAATTAAGGATTTAATTTTATTTGATAGATTACCTATATTATAGCAATTTTTTTGCTAAAACAAAATGTTTTGCTTGGGTTTATTGGATAATTTTTGCTTTTCTTCGTCAGAAAATATGTGAATCTTGCCGAACACGCCGTCGTAGCCGCCTTCAAGGGTGACTTTGCCTTCGCGGACGCGAATGATGGATTGGGCGATTTCAGGAGAGGATATTTTGGCGATTTGGTCTTCGGACAGGTCAAGGAGGATAGAAAATTCGCCAAAGAACTTTAACTCCCCCTGCCCCCTCTTTAAAAAAGAGGGGGTAACTGCGGCAACCATTTGCTCATACATTGCCAAAACTTTTTTACTCGCGGTTCCAACCCCGAAAGTTTCCGCGATTATTTCTTCAAGCGGAATTACGCTTTTAAACGGAATCGCGCGCGGAGGAGTAAAACCGAACTCTCGATCGGCCAGCTCGTCCACACGATTTAATACGCCGACCAAAAGTTTTTTGCCGCACACCGGACAAGTGCCTTTTAATTTTTTAGTTTGTGAAGGCAAGCAGGAAAATTTGCAGTCCTTATGTCCGTCCAAGTGATACTTGCCTTCCTCGGGAAAAAATTCAAGCGTGTACAAAAATCTGGCCGGATCTTTACTATACAAGGCGCTTACGATCTCCTTGTATGATAATTTATCCTCGGCAATCTCAAACACATTAGCCTCCCGCCCGATTTTCCGCAACGAATGAGCGTCGGAGTTTGACGTTAACGAATACTTATCCAGGCCTGAAATTTGCCAATTCATTTTTGGATCCGACGATAAACCTGTTTCTATGGCGCGGATGTATTGCGCTTGATCCCCGAATGCTTCTTCTATACTATTAAAACCCGACAGCGAACCAAATACTCCAAAATGCGGCGTCCAGGCGTGGGCCGGAATTATTTCCGCGTCTTGCGACGCTTCTTTGACAATCTTAACCAAGTCGTCGCAATGCACGCCCATAATCGGCCGGCCGTCGGCTTTTAGGTTGGCGCCGACTTTTTCCAGACCGCTGATAATTTTATCAACAACTTCAAAATTCGGCGCGAAAATCAAATTATGCACCCGCCGAACCTTATCGCCCTGCTTGTAAATTGACGAGACTTCGGCTGTTAGCATGAATTTGACCCATTCCCCAGATGGTGCCCATCTGGGATCTTGATGGGCACCATCTGGGGAACGCAATTTATATAATCCAGGCTTAACTTCTTCCAAATTCTCTTTTAACTCCAAAAGCCACCCGGGATGCGTAAAATCCCCGGTACCTATAACGCCAATACCCTTTTTATCCGCCCACAAGCCGATATTTTTTGGGTTTAACTCTTGGCTACAAGCTCTGGAATATTTACTATGAATTTGGAGGTCAGCGATAATGCGCATAAATCAATTTAAAGATTGAAAATTGAAAGATTTAAAAATTCCCGTATTTACTAATTTTTCAATCTTTAGATCATTAAATCTTTCAATTGAATCTGTTTCATTCAGTATATCATTTCCGCCCTAATTATGGTATTATTACCAATATGAAAAATAATTATCAATATCTTAAAGTCGCGATTGCGGCGGCCAAGGATTCCGGCAAAATTTTTAAAAAATACTTTGGCCATCCCCAACATATTAAAAAAAAACACGGGGATCCTAAAAATTTGGTTACCGAGGTTGATGTCCGAATTGAAAAAAATATTAAAAAGCTGATCAATAAAAAATTCCCTTCCCACGGCTTTTTGGGAGAAGAAACCGGCTGGGAAGACATTAAAAAACGCCAATACAACTGGATTATCGATCCCATCGACGGCACCAGCAATTACATTCAGGGCATTCCGATGTGCTGTATTTCTGTAGCCCTTTGGGATAAACAAGGCCCGCTGGTCGGTGTTATTTATAATCCGCTAACAAATCAGTTATTCTCCGCAGGCCGAGGGTTAGGCGCCTATTTGAATAACGGGCGGATTTCGGTCTCCGGGGTAAAAAAAGCGGCCGAAGGTTTGGGGGGGCTGGGCTGGAGTTTACAAATCCCCAAAGCGATAAAAATGTATCAAACAATTATGCCGGATATCCGCAAAGCCAGAGCGTTCGGTACAACAGCCCTCCAGCTCGCCTACGTTTCGTCCGGCATTTATGATTTTTATATTGTTAACGATATGCACATTTGGGACGTCGCCGCCGGGATATTGCTAATAAAGGAAGCCGGCGGTAAAGTTACCGATTGGCAAGGCAAACAGCCAGGCTTTGACGTCAAAGAGCTCGTTGCCAGCAACGGCAAAGTCCACCAAAAGTTTTTGAATCTTGTAAAAAAAATATAATGGGTCTGTTGCCAAATGCGCTTTTGAGATAAAATTTCAGAATTTCGAGGCAGTCGGTCGAAATAAATTTTGTCGTACCTTCGGTAGATCTGCCGAAGGCATGAACGTTTAGCCAAAGCTAAGCGGAAAAATTTTTTTGGCCGAATGACCGAAATTATGAAATTTTAGCCAAAATGGCATTTGGCAACAGACCCATAAAAGACAAAGCGGGCATTCACCTTACCGCGGCTTGTCTTTAACAAGCAGCTGCAGATTATGCCCGCGTAGCGGAACGTCGAATCTCTGCGATCAAGGCCTTAACCCTGGCCATAAACGGAAGACGGCTCCCAGACTGGTCCAAAATAACTTGCCCGGAGCATGCCCTCTGAATCGCGGCAGTAACGGCTCTCTCCAAGTCCCAACGGGCATGGTATAGCCCTTCCGGGGCAGACTCTCTCACCACCGGAACTACTAACTGCCTTAATTGGTGAATATGAGCGGTTGTTAACACCTCGTCATCGGGAAGCAATTCTTCCGTTAACCGGAAGCAACTGGACATGGTCGTGTCCCTCCGTTCTTCCCAAGGAATCTGCATAATCACCCCGCGCAGTTCCTCCATCAATCTTTTTTTAAACATCGTTCCTCCTCCGGTAACAATTAAGACGTCTTATTTGCATAAGGCGCCTCTTTTTACTACCGCTTTTTTTATTTTTGCCACTATATATTATACGAAAAAGTCATCCAAAATGTTTCATTTCTCAAAATTTAAAGTTCTTTTAAAACCTGCTCGTAAGCCTGCGGCGTTGAGACGTCATACCACAAACCGTCAAAAGTGTAGCCGCCCAACTTCCCTTCTTCCGCCAGTCGCGGAAGTACTTCGGCTTCCAGTTTGGGGATTTGCAAATCTAGATATTTAAAAATCGTCGGCTCCATAACATACGCCCCCGCGCTGACCAAATGTGAATGGGTTTTGGGATTTTTTGGCTTTTCCTCAAACTCCACAATCCTGCTGCCTATAAGCCTGGCCACGCCCCACATACTGACATGCTCCACGGATGTCAGCGCCATAGTAGCCACGGTGCCGGCCTGCGAGCGGTGGTAATTGAGCAGGTCGGAATAGTCAATATCCGTCAGCACGTCGCCGTAAAGCAATAAAAACGTGCCGGCGTTCATTTCGGCCTGGGCCTGCTTGAGAGGTCCGGTGGTGCCGCGGTTGCCCGGCTGCTGGACCAGATAGGAAATGTTAACGCCAAAACGCGAGCCGTCGCGAAAATAATCGCGGATGCTCAAACCCGCCTGGTCCAGGGAAATTACTATGTCTGTTAAATTGCCGGCTCTTAGCCGCTCAATGGTGCGTTCCAAGAGCGGTTTGCCGTTAATCGGCAGCAACGCCTTGGGAATTTCGTTTAGCATCCGGGAAAAAGTCACTTTTTTACCGCCCGCCAAAATTAGCACCCGCGCCGGCCGGTGCAGCAAAGATTGCGCCAGCAAAAATTCCACCGCGTGGCTGCGGTTGCGGATTTTTTCCCCGTCAATGGTGGAATCCAGAATTTTTAAAAGATCGTTCTTTAAGGTAATGGTAACGCGCTGTCTGCTCATATAATTATTATGGATAAAAAATAAAGGAATGGCAAAATTATTTCATACTTTATCTTATAATATCATACATTAACTCCGTAAAAAACACCAAACTTAGTAACTATTTACCTTTCCTCAAAGATCCCTGTAGCGCGCCCAATTTATTGGGCTGCAGCCGATAAATCGGCACGCTACACTTAGGGCAACGGCACACTACAAAAAACTACGGAACAGATTAGTTCCGCAGTTTTCTGTAGTGTCTTATTCTGTGGGCTTCTGTAATATTTTTTCTGCTATTTCCAAGTCCTGAGTAGAATTTATGCCAATGATTTCTTCCGGATTAATTAAAATGGAATTAATTTTTTCTCCTTGGCTTAAAGCAACGGCGACAATGTCGGTTAAATAGTATTCTTTTTGCGCGTTATTGTTTTCTATTTTTTTTATATTTTCCCAGAGCCATTTGGTATTAAACATATAAATGCCCGGGTTAACTTCCTTAATCTTCCGCTGGACATCGGTCGCGTCTTTAAATTCAACGATGCCGGCCGGCTCCCCCAGAGGAGTCCGGATAATTCTGCCGTAATGCTCCAGAGAAATGTTGTTGCCTTTAAAACTGTTAACCTGCGAGGTCAGCATGGAAATTTTCGCGCCGCTGTGCAAATGAAGCCTTATTAAATCTTTTAAGCTGCCGGCTTTTATAAACGGCATATCGCCGTAAAGCACCAAAATATTGTCCGCTTTAACTTTGTTTTTTGCCGCCATTAAAGCGTGGGCGGTGCCCAGCTGTTTGTCCTGAAAAGCATAAAGATAGTGATTGCCCAAAACCTGCTGGACCTTGCCCGCCCCAAAACCTACAACAATGACAGGTTTTGCCAGCTGGTTGATTTTTTCAATTTCGTCCAAAATATACAAAATAAGCGGCTTATTTTTAAGCATTATCAAAACCTTGGGCACCCTTGGGTTGCCCATTCTTGTCCCTTTGCCGCCTGCCAAGATAACTATTTGATTTTTCATAGCGCTGATTAGTCGCTCCGATGCTCGCCACAGGCGAGGTAGGAGTCCCGACCTTTGACTGTATGTACCAAAGCGTCGGGGCTGATATTTACGCTGATTGATCGCTGAATCTCAAATTCATCACGCGTTAAGATATCAAAATTAATTGTCAGTCTCTCTGTTTGAGTTTTGATTCCTTTAAATCCATTCGAAATTCAAAACCAAATTTTTTTAATCCTAATTTTTCATAAAAACCATGGACTTTCGTCTTAAATGTCCTGCTGTGGCCAATGAGCTTATAACAATTCCTTTCCCTTGCTTCTTGAATAATTGCTTCCATTAATTTTGTACCCACCCCGCGGCTGCGGTATTCTTCTTCCACATAAACATTTTCTACCAACCCGTATGGTTCCTCGTGACGATCCTGAAAAATAATATATAAATAAGCCCAGCCGACAGCCTTGGCGTTTTCTTCGGCCGTTATTTTTACCGCATATGAGTCTTTTTTTATCTCTTTTTTAAATTCCATATGTTTAGCTTATTAATTGCCAAATTATTTTTGAAAGCTTTTCGGAATTGTGGCGCAGCAGGCTCCTTTTTAACTTGTCTCCGGGCTGGTTGGAAAAACTATAATCCGCCAAAAAATTGTCCACAATGACTTTTGTTTTTTTTGAAGCTATCTCGGAAATATCCGGCCAGACGAACTCCCCTTTTTCGGCCTTGTATCGCTTTAGCCATTCCTGCGAAGGCTTCCTGTCATTAATGATTGCAAAATCTAATTTGCTTTTTCCCAAATAACCGGAAACTTCCTTAACAAAATCCGAGGCCTTAAAGCCGTCTGTCTGCCCGTGCTTGGTCATAATGTTGGTAACCAAAAATTTTTTTGCTTTAGATTTAAAAATCGCCTGAGTCACTCCTTTAACCAATAAATTAGGCAAAATGCTGGTGTGTAAATCTCCCGGGCCAAAAATAATCACATCCGCCCGACTTATTGCCTTAATTGCTTTAGGATTCGCGGTCGCCTTGGGCTTTAATTTTAAATTCTTAATTCTAAATTCTAAATTCCCCTTGGGTTCGTCTATATTATGTTCGCCGATAATTTTTTTTCCATTTTCAAGAACGGCTGTTAAAATAGTCGGCTTTAAAGTTACGGGCAAAAC
>Ga0182027_10010745_pt1 | contig 12983 bp, 9 predicted proteins | sample 712E1DmetaG_FD_121300 | JGI IMG/M metagenome (GOLD analysis project Ga0182027, IMG submission 121300) | Permafrost microbial communities from Stordalen Mire, Sweden - 712E1D metaG (Illumina Assembly) | ecosystem: Environmental > Terrestrial > Soil > Wetlands > Permafrost | place: Sweden...
ATCAGGCCCTGGCCGGCGCCTGAGGTCGCGGCACGTCCCTCATTCTCGACAAGATCGCACCGGCGCGGGCATGCCGCCGACGAGCGCTCCGCAGTGGATTGAGTGTGGAACGCGAACACGGCATAAGCGGATTAATTTTCAAAATAGCGGCCGGAACTGTTGACAGACTCGATCTTCGTTGATACTATAGTACCTCGATAGACAAATGGGTGTTAGGAATGAACGTGTTCAAGCTGGACGTTTTCACGCTGCCCCAGGGTTCTCCGAGCGGCCCGTCGGCCAGTTCCGTGAGACCCGCGAGCCTCTCTTCGGATGACGGTCGCCGGCTTGAAGGTATTTGGCATCGCTGAGCGAGGCGCTACGTGAACGAGCACGACACCAAACGTTGGAGCGAGATCCCGGGCGACCGCAATCCGTTACCCGGAGATCTGGCACAGGAGATTCTCGGAGCCATCCGCGGTCTCCAATATGGTTCCGTCGAAATCACGGTCCACGATTCCAGGGTGACTCAGATCGAGCGCCGGGAGAAGATACGACCCCGAGCGCAATCGACCCGGGAAATGAAGTTGGCTTGAGATCCGCCAAACCGGCGGTATGTGCGGGCTGACCCATCAGACAACTGAAGCGGCGCGCACCAGAAATCGTATTGTATAAGCACTTCGGGAATGGACCGGACAACCGGATATTCCGACATACAGAAAGGTCTGTTATGAGGAATTACCGATTGTCATCCGCCATTGGCCTTTTCAGCTTCCCTTCCAGCCGACGCTCATCGGCGGAATCCGGAGCATCCGCGCAGTTTTCGAAGCAACTTCGCGGGCGATGGGCCCCCATGTGGTTGGCCGCGTTGCTCTTTGTCTCATGCTTGCCGTTCCCGACTCTGGCACAAACAGGCGCCATCCTGTCGGGTGTGGTGAAAGACGAAACCGGTGCGGTAGTGCACGACGCCAAAGTCACGATTGTCAGCACGGATACGGGTAGAGAGCGCACGCTCCTCACCAATGGGGAGGGCCGCTATACCGCTCCGAACCTGGACGCGGGCAGCTATGAAGTGCGCGCGGAACGCGACGGCTTTCGCGAAACGGTGCGTAGCGGAATCCAACTGAATGTGGGGCAGACAGCGACGCTCGAGATTGTCCTGAAGGTCGGATCGGTCAAAGAGCAAGTGGAGGTCACCGGCGACCTGGTCCACGTGGAAACCGGCAGTTCCACGAACAAGGGCATCGTGAACCGCGAGATGATCGCCGAACTGCCCCTCAATGGAAGGGATTTCAGCCAGTTGGCGGAGATTCAGGTCGGAGTCTACGCCAACCCCAACATGGGAAAGGCAGTTACCGCGGCACAGGGCGCGGGTCCCCGGATCTCGATCTCGGGTTCGCGGCCCAACCAAAACGGTTTCCTGTTGGATGGTTCGGACATTCAGGACGCGCAGCAGCGGACGCCCTCCGGGGTGTCGGGCGCCACGCTGGGCGTGGAAACCGTCCGTGAATTCAGCGTGCTCACCAACATCTTCGAGGCCGAATACGGCAACCGGTCCGGTGGCGTCATCAACGCCATCACCAAGTCGGGAACCAACCAATTCCACGGCAGCGCGTTTGAGTTCCTGCGCAACGCCGACCTGGACGCCCGGAACTTCTTCGACGTCCAAAAGCCTGCGTTCAAGAGGAACCAGTTCGGCTTCACGCTCGGTGGCCCGATTCGGCACGACAAGACGTTTTTCTTCGTGAGTTATGAGGGGCTGAGGGATCGTTTGGGACAGACCAACATTGTCAATACGATCAGCGCAGCGGGCCGCAATGGCAACCTGGGGTCGCAAACCGTGACCGTGAATCCCGTCGTCAAGCCTTACGTCGCTCTCTATCCTCTCCCCAATGGGACCGACTTCGGAGACGGCAGAGGGCAGTATATCAGCACGGTGAACACGCCTTCCAACGAGAGTTACGTGGTGGTGAAGGTGGACCAGACGCTCTCCGGCGCGGATTCCGTCTGGGGCCGCTATGTCTACGACAACAGCGATACGGTCTCGCAAAACGCCTTCCAGGGGTTTAGTAACCTGGGCCTCACGCGGAGGCAGTTCCTCACGGTCGGCGAGCGTAAGATTTTCAGCCCGCGGTTGTTGAACGATTTTCAATCTTCTTTCAATCGCAACGCCGCCGGTTCGCTGGCCCAACAGACCATCGATCTGCCGGCTTCCCTCAGTTTCGTGCCGGGCCAACCGTTCGGGTCGTTGAATATCTCCGGCCTCGGTAACTACGGCACTGCCCGGCTGTCGAACCGGAAGTTGACACAGAACAACTTCGAGCAAAAGGACATCCTCTCCTATATCCGGGGCCGCCATCTGTTCAAAGCAGGCACCCAGTTCAAGCGGACTCAATTCAATACTTTCTCGGCATTTGCAAAGTCGGCGGAATGGAGCTTTACGAGCTTGGCCAGTTTTCTTACCGACACTCCGTCGGCCCTGGATGTGATGAGCCCGGTTTCGGATCCCATTCGTGGCTGGCGTTTCAATACGTTCGCCGCGTTTGTGCAGGACGACTGGAAGGTCTCTCCCCGGCTAACCCTGAATCTGGGGTTGCGCTACGAGTTGGCTACCGAGCCATGGGAAGTCAATGGCAAGGACGCCAGCCTGTTGCATCCGCTGACCGATACGCAGGCCTCCGTGGTCAAGCACTTGTACCAGAATCCGAGCCGCACGAATCTGGCGCCCAGATTGGGCTTCGGCTGGGACGTGTTCGGCGATGGTAAGACGGCACTTCGCGGAGGCGCCGGCATGTACTACGATCTGCTTCTGCCGGTGGACTGGATTTTCGCGGCCACGAACATGCCACCGTTCTTCGTCCGGCCGAATCCGTCGAACCCAACGGGATTCCCGAGCGTACCCGCGGCGCTCGCCGCGAGCGGAGCGGTGCCATTCTTCAACGCGATCACCAACACGCCGTCTCAACCGTACGTGTACAAGTACTCGCTAAACGTTCAAAGAGAACTATTCCGCGATTTTGTGGTTACGGTCGGCTACGACGGAAACCGCGGTGTTCACATGCCCAGAGAGCAGATGATCAATATCTACCAATTTCAGGTGCTCGCCAACGGACAGAAGTACTTCCCAACCACGTCGGTCCGCTTGAACCCGAACTTCGGGCCGATTTCATACACCGTTTTCGACACCAACTCCTTGTACAACGCCCTCCAGGTAACGGCACTGAAGCGATTCAGCAAGCACTACCAAGTTCAATTCAACTACACCTACGGCAATGCCATGAACGCCGCCGACGGCAACATCGGTACCAGCGAAGTGGGCGGCGGCACCACCGGTTCGAGCGATCCGTTCGACTGGAAACGGGATTGGGCACGCGCCACCTACGATGTAAGGAACAAAGCAACCGCCTTGTTTAGCTATGAGATCCCGAAATGGCGAGGCCTGTGGGGCGCGCTGTTCGGCTCCTGGCAAGCGAATGGCATCCTGACGATCGAGGACGGAGTGCCAGTCAACATCGGGATGAGCGTCGACGTAGCGCGGTCCGGGATTTTGGCCGCTTCGGGCGGACACTTGCGACCTAACCTGGCGCCGGGGGGAAGTGGCAATCCGATCGTCGATTCCCGGAATCCGAACGGCTATTGGAGCGGAAGCTCCTTTCAGTTGCCCCAGGCGGGGTTTCTGGGAAACCTGGGACGCAACACTGGCACAAGCCCGGGCCTGGAAGAACTGGACTTCTCATTGAATAAGCGGGTCCCTCTTGGGGAGAGGTACTCGCTGCAGCTTCGGTCCGAGGCATTTAACATACTGAACCGGGCCAACTTCGGGCTTCCCGGTTCGACGGTCTTCGCCAACGCGACCGGCGTGCCGAGTGCCAGTTTCGGGCATATCACCAGCACCGCGACCACCTCGCGCCAGTTGCAATTCGCGCTCAAGCTGATTTTCTAGGTCGCAACGACAAGAGAGATTCCTATGAATTCAAAACGATCCACTTATCGAACGAAGTTAGGAGTTGCGATGGCGGTGGCGACTCTTGCCGCGCTCCCCCTGCCGATCCGGCTGGCGGCCCAGACCGGCGCGCCCAGGGCGCTGGCGCTCACGCACGCGTCGGTGATCGATGTGGCCGGCGGCGCAGTCCGGCCGGACCAGACCATCGTCATCGTCGGCGACCGTATTCAGACGCTGGGCAGTTCGGCCAGCGTGAAACCTCCTGCGGGGGCAAGAATCCTCGATGCCACGGGTAAGTACGTGATTCCGGGTTTGTGGGACTCCCACGTTCATACCCGCTACCAGGGCATCCCGTTCCTGCCTCTGTTCATCCTGAGCGGCGTCACCAGCGTGCGCGACACGGCCGGGCCTTGGACCCACCTGGAACAGATCCAGGAATGGAAGCGGAAAATCGCCCGCGGGGAATTGCTGGGACCGCGGATCTATGCGGCCGGCCCGCTGATCGACGGACCGAACTCGCGCTGGACCCATGGCGTCATCGTCAACACGCCGGAAGAGGGCCGCCAAGCCGTGCGGGACGTGAAGGCCAAGGGTGGCGACTTCGTGAAGGTCTACGACTTGCTCAACCGGGATACGTACTTCGCCATTGCCGACGAATCCCGGAAAGTGGGCCTGTCTTTCGCCGGCCATACGCCGTTCGCCATTTCCGTGGGGGAGGCCTCCGATGCCGGCCAGCGGACCATTGAACACCTCACCGGAATCCTGCTGGCCACTTCCACCCGCGAAGACGAGTTCAGGCAAGACTTGGTGCAAGGCAAGCGGGTTTCCGATGCGCTCCTTCTGGACACCTACAGCGAAGCGAAAGCCTCCGCCCTGTTTGCCAAGTTCGCCCGGAATCACACCGTGCAGGACCCGACTCTGTCCAATGCCTGGACCGGCATCGCGGCCAGTTTGAAGGATCCCAAGATCGTTTCCGAGGAGCGTCTTCAATACATTCCCGCCAGCTACCGGGAGCAATGGGGAACTGCGAGAGGTTCCGGCGGGGACGTGGACACGCGGCAGAGGGTCTTCGCAAAGGAGAAGGAGATTGTCGCCGGCCTGCTCAAGGCGGGTGTGGGGATCATCGCCGGCACCGACACCCTCAAGCCCTACCTGGTGCCCGGATTCAGTCTGCAGGACGAATTGGAAATCCTGGGCCAGGCCGGCCTGACTCCGCTGCAGGTCTTGCAGGCAGCGACGGTGAATCCAGCCAGGGAGTTTCAGATCGCCGATTTGGGCACGGTCGAGAAGGGGAAGATCGCGGACCTGGTCGTATTGGACGGCAACCCCCTGCAGGAAATCCGCAACACCAGCAAGATTTTCGCGGTGGTAGCGAACGGCCGGTTGGTCGACAAAAAAGGCCTGGGGCAACTGGCGCAGGAGGCGAAGACTTCGGCGGCCAAGTGGACGGGCACGCCCACTGGTAGATAGGCAGCGTCTTCCTGGAGGCCAAGCGAGTACATGATAAGAAGCGAATCGACGAAAGCGACGGCGCAGCCGGAACGGGCGGCGGATCGAGGGCTGTGAGATGGCGAACGCACAGCCCCGCGTGGATCACGTGGTCCTGGATACCCGCGACGACATCGACGCAGCCGCCGATGTCTATCGTTCTCTGGGCTTTCGCTTGACGGAGCGAGGACGGCACACACTTGGCTCCATCAATCGTCTGGCCGTCTTCGAGTCGGACTATCTGGAACTGCTCGGCTTCGACAGCGCCGCGGGCGCGCCCCGGGCGGACATCGCGCAGTTCCCAGCGGGCCTGAACGGTCTGGTTTTCGCGACCGAATCGGCCGATGGCCTGTTTCGCGATCTGAAGGCGAGAGACATCCCCGTGGAAGAGCCGCTGGCGTTCTCCCGTCCCGTAGTTTTGCCCGACGGTGTGCACGACGCGAGATTTTGCGTTGCGCGCCTGCGGAAGGGCGCTGCTCCGTTCGGGCGCATGTATTTCTGCCAGCATCTTACCCCGGACCTCGTCTGGCGGCCGGAGTGGCGCCAGCACCCCAACGGAGCGGCCGGCCTGGCGCGGGTTTCGATTGCGGCACGCGCCCCGGCAGTCTCCGCGGAGCTGTTCCTGCGCCTGTTCGGGCGGGACAACGTGCGAGAGGCATCCGGCGGAGCGTGGAATGTGACGGCTGGTACCGTTCAGATCGAGATGGTCCCACTCGATATCCTGCAGCGGCAACTTGGCGATGCAATGCCCATAGCGTCCGGAAGAAGCGACTTCATCGCGCGGATCGGCATCCGGACGGCGGCGCTCTCGCGGGCCTCGGAGGCCCTACGGTCCGCCGCAGTTCCTTTCCAAGTACTCGAAGCAGGGAGAATCCTGGTGCCCGCCAGCGCCGCACGGAATGTGGCCATCGAGTTCGTTGAAGGATGGTCGTGACCCGATTCCCGCTGAATCTTGGTGAAATCATCCACCGTGGGAACGATCCCGATGCCCCCGCGCTCATCGATCTGGGTGGTGGAAGCGCACCACGCACCTACTCCTTTCGGCAACTGGATCAGTGGAGCGACGCGGCCGCGCGAGGCTTGCTGGCCCGCGGGCTGCGGAGCCGCGATCGGATTGCCGTCGCTTCGGCGAACCGGGCCGAATACCTGGCCGCGTTTCTCGGCGCCATGCGCGCTGGGTTGGTCGCGGTTGCAGTAAATGTCAAGCTCACGCCGGCCGGATTGCAGTACATCGTCGAGGACTCCGACGCGAAACTGGTCCTTGCCGACGCCGAGCGGATGGACCTGTGCCCACCGGATGTGCCGCGGATCGGTTTTGACGGGGAGGGAAAAGAGACCTTCGCGGCGCTGGTTTCGCCGGGAGAGTTCCAGGCGGTGCGGCCGGAACCGCGCCAACCCGCCATGTTCCTCTATACGTCGGGTTCCACCGGCAAGCCGAAAGGCGTGGTGCTATCGCATCAAAGCCACCGCTGGGTGCTGGAGAAACGCCGGCGCTCTTCGCTCACAGTGCGGCAGCGGGTCCTGGTGGCGGCCCCGCTGTATCACATGAACGCGCTCTCCACGGCCCACGCCGCGCTGGCGCAGGGCGACTCGGTGGTTCTATTGCCCAATTTCACCGTGGCCGGCTACATCGACGCCATTGCCCGGTACCGGTGTACTTCCCTCACCGCCGTTCCCACCATGATGGCCATGATCCTACAGCATGGGGAATTGCTTCGCGGCACCGACCTGGCTTCGGTAAGCGACATTCGCATGGGCTCGGCGCCGGTCTCTCCGGGACTCCATCAATCCATCCGCGCGCAGTTCCCGCATGCCCGGATCGCCAACGTCTATGGCACCACGGAAGCGGGGCCCATCGGTTTCGGGCCGCATCCGGAAGGCCTCGATACGCCGCAAGGCTCGCTCGGTTATCCGCACCCGGAGGTGCGGCTCCGGTTATCCGGCATCCCCAACCCGGTGGCCGCGGAAGGCGTCCTGGAAATCCATTCGCCCGCGCTGATGAATGAGTATCATAAGTTGCCGCAGCTTACCGCCAAGGTACTGTCGCGGGACGGCTACTACATAACAGGGGACGTTTTCCGGCGCGACGAGAACGGTTTCTACTACTTCGTCGGGCGCACCGACGACATGTTCGTGTGCGGAGGCGAGAACATTTACCCCGGCGAAGTGGAAAGAATGCTGGAGCGGCACCCGGCGGTGCAAGAGATTTGTGTCGTCCCCGTCGCGGATGAGATCAAATGGCGGAAGCCGGTGGCCTTTATCGTGCCCCGGCCCGGCGCCTCGGTCAGCGAGCGGGAGATCCAGCAGTACGCACTTCGCCGGGGCCCCGCGTATCAACATCCGAGGCGGGTATGGTTTCTCGATCGGCTTCCTCTGGCGGGAACCAATAAGATCGACAGGAATGCACTGTCACAGCTCGCGATCGCCAAGCTCGCATCCGAGCCGCGTCAAATATCCGAAGACAGGGAGACAGCATGAAAGCAATGGTATTGCGGGAGCAGGGCCCCGATGCGTGGCCTCGCCTCGAAACCGATTTTCCCGATCCGGTCGCGGGGGAAGGCGATGTGCTCGTGAAGGTGCGGGCAGCATCGCTCAACTATCACGACGTTTTCACGCGTCGCGGGATGCCCGGCATCAAGATCCCCTTGCCGGCGATCCTCGGCCTGGATTGCGCCGGAGAGATCGCCGTGGTCGGTCCGGGAGTCGAGGGCTGGTCGGTGGGCGACCGTGTCCTGATCGATCCGCGAAACCGCGTGGAAGGCGGGCTGATGGGAGAAACCGTTCACGGAGGGCTGGCGGAGTATTGCCTCGCGCGAGCGCACCAGTTGATCCGGATCCCGGACCCGTTGAGCTACATCGATGCGGCCGCGTTGCCGTGCGCCTATGGTTCCGCGTTGCGGATGATGTACACCATCGGAGGTGTTTCCCGGGGGGAGCGCGTCCTCATTCTTGGCGCAAGCGGTGGTGTCGGAGTTTGTTGCGTCCAGCTCGCGAAGATGGCCGGTGCCATCGTGGTCGCGTGCGCAGGCACCGACGAAAAGGCGGCCAGGCTGAAGGATCTGGGCGCCGATCACACCATCAATTACCAAGAGCGCGATTTCGTAAAAGAGATCTACTCGCTCTACGGCAAGCCGGGGCGGCGAGGTCCGGCCGCCGGTCAGGGCGTGGATGTGGTGGTCAACTACACAGGGGGCGATACATGGGTAAAGTCCTTGCGTTGCCTGCGTGTGGGTGGGAGGCTCCTTACGTGCGGCGCCACCGGCGGCTACGCCCCGGTCGAGGATCTCCGCTTCATCTGGACTTTCGAACTCAAGATTCTTGGCTCCAATAGCTGGGACCGCGAGGACCTCACCCAGGTAGTCGATCTGGCGCAAAGCGGCGCGCTGAAGGCTGTGCTGGCCAGGACGTTCGCACTGGAAGAAGCACCCGAGGCGCTGCGGCGTATCGAGAACCGCCAGGTATTCGGAAAGATGGTGGTGACGCAATGAGCGATAGCCCCTTGGATCGCAAGCAGTTGCAGGAGCGGCTCCTCCGTTCGCCGTTCAATGCGTTCTTGAACCTGGAGGTGCAATCCTCCGACCTGGAGACGCAGGAACTTGCCGTGCATCTGAACCTGCGCCCGGAGTTCGAGCGCGTGGCGGGCGCCGGCCAATGGCATGGCGGCCCGATTGCAGCGGCCATCGACGTGACCGGCGACTACGCCTTGGCCATGCTGATCGGCAATCCCCTCCCCACGATCAACTTCAGCGTCGACTATTTGCGGCCCGCATCGGGCAGCCTGACGCTGATCGCGCGTGTGCGGCGCCGGGGAAAAACCGTGGGAGTAGTCGACGTGGATGTGCGGAACGAATCCGGCGTGCTGGTTGCCGTGGGACGCGCCAGCTATTCGACGGCGGCCTCATAGCCATGCCGCGACGATCCGTACCGGCTCAATCGCAAGCGGGCGCTCCTCAGCCGGACCGCTGGCAGGCCCGTTCCCTGGTTCTTTCCCGCGATGGCATCGTCGCCGCAGAGAGTCCCCTGGCCGCGCAAGCAGGCGCGCAGATCCTGGCGCTTGGCGGTCATGCCGTTGACGCCGCGCTGGCCGCCAATGCGGTGATGGGCGTCGTCGCCCCGCACAGCAACGGCCTCGGAGGCGACCTGTTTGCCATGGTATATGAGGCCGCCAGCGGCAAGCTTTTTGGCCTGAATGCGAGCGGTTGGTCGCCGGCCGCGATGAGCGTCGAGTGGCTGAAGAGCCAAGCCATCGAGGAGATGCCCGGCACCGGCATTTACAGTGTCACCGTCCCTGGGGCTGTCGATGGATGGGACAAACTGCGAACCCGCTTCGGCCGCCTGCGATTTGCACAAATCCTGGCGCCCGCCATCTACTATGCCGTGGAAGGTTTTCCCGTCACGGAATGGTCCGCGCAAAAGTGGTCCGCCCACCAACAGGCGCTGCGGGCGGATGCCAACGCCGCCCGAACCTTCCTTCCCGGCGATCGCCCTCCTGGCTGCGGCGAAGTTTTTTGTAACCGCGACTTGGCCGCCAGTCTGGAGCAGATTGCTTCCGGCGGCCGCGATGCCTTCTACACCGGATTGACGGCTCATCGCATTCTCGACGCGTCCAGGCAATATGGCGGAGCCATGACCGCGGAGGATCTTGCCGGCTATTCGAGCGAATGGGTAGACCCCATCTCGACTACGTACCGGGGTTGGGCAGTCTATGAACTGCCTCCGAACGGAACGGGAATCGCCGCGCTTCTGATGCTCAATATCCTGGAGCACTTTCCGCTGGGAGATCTCGGCCATAACAGCGCCCAGTCCCTGCACTTTCAGATCGAGGCCAAAAAGCTGGCGTACGCGGACATGCTGCAGCATGTCTCCGATCCCCGCACCAGCCGAATACCAGTGCCCGAGCTTTTGTCGAAAAGCTACGCGAAAGATCGCTCGCGGGCGATCCGGAAAGGGCTGGCGAACGCTTCGGCTAGTTCGGGTGGGATACGATTGCCGGGAGGCAATACCACCTACCTCAGCGCCGTCGACCGGGAAGGGAACATGGTGTCGCTGATCCAAAGCAATTTCGCCGTCTTCGGCGCGGGCATCGTGCCGGAGAAAGGCGGTTTCGTCCTGCAGAATCGCGGGGCGCTGTTCAGTTTGGATCCGGCACATCCGAATGCACTGGCTGGACGCAAACGGCCTCTCCATACCATAATCCCGGGCTTCATGGTCAAGGATTCCGTGCGCATAGCTTTCGGCATCATGGGGGGCTGGAACCAACCGCAGGCACACGCGCAGTTCGTATCGAATATTGCCGATCACGGCATGAACATCCAGGCCGGGCTCGAGGCAGCGCGCTTTACCAAGCACACTTTTGCGGGACGCGACGTGCAAATTGAAGCACGAGTCGCTCCCGAGGTGAGAGAAGACCTCTCCAGGCGAGGCCACCAGATTGACCTGCTCGGGTTCTATTCGGATGTAGTCGGCGGCGGCCAGGCAGTGTTGCGGGACGGCGGCGCCGGAACGAATGCCGGTGCATCCGACCCTCGCAAGGACGGCGCCGCGATCCCGGAGCCCCCGCCCATAAACGCGCTTGCCGGAGAATCCACTCGCGACAGGTAACCCATGTGAATCCCGACGGCAAACGCTCAGATAAACTCCTTACGGTGGGCTTCTACTGGGCCGCGTGGCTCTTTTCCTACGCAATTCGTTATGCGCTGGGTATCGTGGCCCCGGTCCTGATGACGCTTTACCACATATCTCCTCAGAAGATGGGCTACATCCTGTCCGGGTGGAATTGGTCGTATACGGGTGGCATGCTCGCGATGGGGCCGTTGGTCGACCGCTTTGGCGCCTGGATCGTCACCGGCGCCGGATCGGGCCTCTGGGGTCTCGCGACAGTCGCCCTGCCGCTTTCCAGCCAACCGTTTTACCTGTTTTCGATCCGGTCATTGTTCGGCCTGGGACACAGCATGCTGATCGCAGCCACTGCCGCGTCGATCTCACGCGAGTTTGGCAGCAAAGAGCGGGCGCGAGCGGTGGCCGTCGCTTATTCCGGGAATCAGTTCGGGTTAGTGGCCGGCGCGACATTTGCAACCTTCATTCTGCTGCGCTCGGGGTGGAAGGCGGTGTTTTACTGGATGGGCGGAAGCAGTTTGTTGCTGACCGCCGCCTGGTTCGTGTTCTATCCCGACAAACGAATCCGAACTCAGACACAAGAGCCTGGCGCGCCCCGCCAAAAGACCTCCTGGCTGGCCTTATTTCGCCACAGGTCCACATGGGCTATCGCTCTCGGCCAGATGGGATATCTCTATGCACTGGGAGTATTCGTAAGCTGGCTTCCCGGATACCTCGTATTGGAGCGCAAGATGACGCCGCTCAAGTCGGGAATTGTCTCCGCTGTTCCGTTTTGGGCGGGAATACTCGCCACGTTGGCTGGCGGATGGCTCGGAGATTATCTCGTCAAGCGGGGTATGTCGACCACACGTTCGCGCAAGGGCATTATTGGCACGGGGCTGACTGCGGCGACGCTATTCGTCAGTTCCGCGGCCTTCGTCAGGCAGGATTGGCTGGCGGTTGCGCTTCTCACTCTCTGCGTCGGATGCCTTCGTATCACAACCGCCTCCGCCAACTCCCTCCCAATCGACTTGGCACCGCACTCGACCGTCGGATCCCTCAGCTCCATTCAAAATTTCTTCGGCAACATCGGAGCGGTATTAGCTCCCATCGTCACTGGGTACCTGGTCAGTTCTACAGGATCGTTTACGATTGCGCTGGTCGTCGCCGGCGGAATGGCACTATTCGGGGCCGCTGCGTACGTGTTCATTCTGGGTGATCTTGAACCGCGCCGCTTGAAGTCGGTAGCGGCTGGATAGCCGACGTGATCTCAGGGGATGGCGATGAGTCGGGCTCTGCCGCAGCGGAGCCGGGAGTGTTGCGGCCCCGGTGATCGAGACCGCGAAGACCTCTGTTGTCCCGAGGCCCGAGGCCCTGGATTCCGGCGAGGAGTTCGTGAGCGGCCCGCCGGCACCGGCCGCCAGCGGAGATGGACTGCCTCCGCAGCCGTGTGATATGACACCGGTTACAGCTCAGAGGCCGGAGAAGAAGTCATCCACTCGCAGCGTGGGTAGCAGACAGCGCGCCAGTTCGCGGGATCGCTCGAGTGCGCGCGGAGTCAGAGCAAACGCCCAGAAGCGCTCGGCATCGTGTTTGCCGAAGTCGGTCTGAAACAGGCCCTGGGATTTGTGCTCCGCGATTACCCAGTTGGCGACAATCTGATAGTTCAATGCGGGCTGGTTGCCGAAGGGTGCGTTGCGATGGAAGACGATCGCCGGTGTGCTGGCGGCGGTGCGTGTGAGCGTCGCCTCCGGAAGACTGCCGAATGCGCCCGGCGAGTGCGCCAGCCGGCCCGCCTCGGCCCCCAGCACGACCGGCCTTCGCTCTTCCGGCAAATCCGCAACGGTTTCGAGCACCAGCAGCGCGGTGGCCCGATGGTGGCCGTGGCAGCCGGCCGAGGGCAGCAGCGTGAAGGCGAAATCGTAAGCCTCCCCGGCCAGCAGATCGGCCAATCGCTGGCGAATCGACGCGCAATCCC
>Ga0182027_10010746_pt1 | contig 12983 bp, 11 predicted proteins | sample 712E1DmetaG_FD_121300 | JGI IMG/M metagenome (GOLD analysis project Ga0182027, IMG submission 121300) | Permafrost microbial communities from Stordalen Mire, Sweden - 712E1D metaG (Illumina Assembly) | ecosystem: Environmental > Terrestrial > Soil > Wetlands > Permafrost | place: Sweden...
GCGCCGGCTTGAGGACGTGCGGGCCAGCGGAGAGGAGATTCCCGAAAGCGCGCTGGCGGCGCAGATGAAGGAGCGCGACCAGCGCGACAGCACGCGCGCCGACGGGCCCCTGGCCCAGGCGCCCGACGCGGCGTACCTGGATTCCACCTCCCTCACGATGGAAGAAGTGGAAGAGGCGATTCTCAAGATTGTGCGTTCGCGGGTGACGAACGGAAAGGATTTCAGTTGAAGGACCTGCTGGTAATGAAGTTCGGCGGGACTAGCGTGGGCTCGGCCGAACGCATGCGGGTGGCGGCTCGCATCGCCGCCGGGGAACAGAAAAAGCGGCCGGTCGCGGTGGTGGTCTCGGCCATGTCCAAGGTCACGGACCTGTTGCTGGGCACCCTGCGGTACGCCGAGGCAGGCGATCGCGCAGGGATAGTGGACAACCTGGCGGCGTTGCGCAGCCGCCACGAGGAAGCTTGCCGCGAATTGCTGCCCGAAGCGAACCAGGCCGGCGTGCTGGCCAGCGTGCACCAGCTCATCGGCGAATTCGAGCGCATCGTCAACGGCATGGCGATGCTTGGCGAGCGGCCTCCGCGCTCGGTGGACGAGGCAGTGGCGGTGGGGGAGCGGCTCTCGGCGCTGCTGGTTTCCGAACACCTGAAGGCGGAGGGTACGCCGGCCGAGGCCGTGAACGCGCGGGACCTGGTGGTGACGGATGCGGTCTTCGGCAATGCCTCTCCGCTGATGGAGCCGACCCGCGTGAAGGCGCGGGCCAAACTGCTGCCGCTGTTGCGCCAGGGCACGCTGCCGGTGATCACGGGTTTCAACGGCGCCACGGCCGATGGGCGCCCGACCACGCTGGGACGCGGCGGCTCGGACTTCTCGGCGTCCATCCTCTCGGCCGCGCTGGATGCTTCGGAGCTGTGGATCTGGACCGACGTGGACGGCATCATGAGCGCCGATCCGCGGCTGGTGCCCGACGCGGAGGTGCTGGCGGAGGTGACCTACGCGGAGGCGGCGGAGTTGGCCTACGCCGGCGCCAAGGTGCTGCATCCCAGGACGCTAGCGCCCCTGGCCGAGAAAAAGATCCCGGTCTGGAGCAAGAACAGCTTCGCGCTGGAGAAGCCGGGAACCAAGATTGTCCCCGCAATTTCGGTGGCCAACGGCGCGCGCGCGGTGACCTCCATGGCCAACGTGGCGCTGGTGTCGCTAGAGCCCGCGAGTCCGGAACTGAGCGGGGTGCAAGTGATGGCGCGGGCGCTCGACGCGGTGTCGCGGGCGAACGTCGAGGTGCTGCTGTTTTCCAGCTCGAGCTACCGCCAGAATTTCTGCTTCCTGGTGCGCGAGGAGGAACTCGCGCGCTCGGTCGAGGCGCTGGAATCCGCGCTGGCGCTGGAACTGGCCCACCATTACGTGCATCCCATCCACGTGGACCGGGACGTGGGGCTGCTGGCGGCGGTGGGCGAAGGAATGCACGGGAAACCGGGCCTGGCGGCCCGCATCTTCACGGCCATCTCGCGCGTGCAGGTGAATGTCATCGCCATCGCGCAAGGTTCCAGCGAGCTGACGATTGCGGTGGTGGTGCGCCGCGACGGACTGGAACGGGCGGTGCGGGCGGTGCACGCCGAGTGCGGCCTGGGCCAGCGCCCTCCGGTGCCGGTGTTTCCGTTTTCACCGCCCAAGCGCCGGAAATAGAGGAGGTCTTGCGGCAGATTCAGCTCGGTTGCCTGGGTTCCGGTGTTCCCGTTCCCACCGCCGAAGCGCCGGATACTATGTAGATGCTACTTTAGAGGACTATACGAGGAGAACTATACGTGCTAGCGTTGATTTGATAGCATCGAGCAAGCCTTTCGCAGAATTGGCTAAATCCGACAAAAGCAGGAATCGATACGCCAATGACCTCCAGGAGATCCCTTCTCGCCATACCGCAAGCCTTGCTCCCAATCGTCTTTTTGGTTTCGATGCCGGTGTTCGCAATCACTTACCCTGCTCTGCCAACGGCTGCGGTGGACGTGAGTTGCTGCCCGGCCGTGACGCGAACGGTCGCGGTCCACAACGCAGCCGACCTTCAGGCCGCGTTGTCCGGCGCGCAATTGGGCGACAACATCGTTCTGGATGCTGGTGCCACCTATGAGGGCAACTTCATCGTGAGTGTCCCAGGTGGGAGCGCGGGATGGGTCACCGTGAGCTCCAGTGCCGCGTATGCGCTTCCCTCCCCGGGCACTCGTGTGGGCCCGTCCGACGCGGTTCACATGGCGAAGATCATGAGCCCGTCCGCGGGTGATTCCACGGGTGATAAGACTCGCGCGGCCCTCGGGAGCGACCTCAACGCCACCAACCTGGCCGCACTCGGTGTGCACCACTACCGTTTCATCGGCATCGAGTTTGCGACTGGCCTGACGGCCGTAAACTATGGGGTCGTGCAGTTCGGGCCGACCAATTCGTCGGGCCAGTCGTCTCCATCCTCCCAACCGCACGACATCATTTTCGATCGCTGCCTCATTCACGGCAATGACCCAATCGCCACTACATTTCCCGACGGCACGGCATGGCTCAATCATGGAGTCTACCTCGATGCCGCCAACTCAGCCATCGTGGACAGCGCGGTGTACAACTTCTGGAGCAACTCGCAAACCGACAGCCAGGCCATCTTCTGCGGTGGAGGACCCGGCCCCCGGTTGCTGCAGAATACGCTCGTATCTGGTGGTACCGAGGGCTGGCTGTGCGGCGGCGCGCCCCTTCCGTACACCAACCAGATTCCCACCGATATCACCATTGTGCACAACTATTTCACAAACCCGATTGCCTGGCGGACCTCCACGCCCGTGATCCCGTATGTGAAGAACCGTTTCGAGTTGAAAGTCGGCCAAAGGGTCAGGATCACCGACAACGTGTTCGAGAACTCCTGGGATCGCGGCAACGGCCAGGCCGGATACGCCGTCTTGCTCACTCCGCGGCCTGCTCAGGATGCGAATTACGTAATTGGTTCCCCCGTCTTGATGAGTAACGTAGTGGACGATATCGTGTTATCGAACAACGTGGTGCGCAATGTTGGCGCGTTTCTGTCAACAGGATTATACGATTCTCAGTGTATTTCCGGAGCTGGTTCTCTTCCCGCAGGTACGCCATGTGCCCAATCCGCCCGGCTTCTGGTGTCCGACAATATGGCCGACTACGATGCGGCCATCTACCCGGCCAGCGGGTTGTTGTTTGGCTTTATGCAGGATTTCAGTGTCAAGCGCAACACGCTCCTCGGGCACAACTCCGGAGGCGGCCTCGGCCAGCCCTCGACTTGGGGCAATCGAGACCAATCGATAGGGTGCAGCGCGACCTTCGGGACTAACTTTGAATTCAGCTACAACATCCTTCTTCAGGGTGTGGCGGGCGATTGCACCTTCGATCCAGCGAACATCCTTGTCTCCTCGTGGCTCGGCACGGACACCGTCACCTCAAACCTGGCAGCCAACGTGTCCGGCGCCGTTCTGAATGACTGGACCAACTTTGGCCACTCGTCCTCCATCGCTGCCACTGAAGCGTCCATCGGCCTGGCGAGCAGCGAACTGACCCTGCAAGGGACGTCGCCCTACTTTGGAATGGGCATCGGAGCGAACCTCGCCTGCTTCAATGAGGCGGCCATCCGCGCGGGCACGCCATCGGCCCTGTGCCCGTTGCCCCCGGAAGTAGCCGGCGGCGGGTCATCGCCCTCGGTGACCGGTTTCAAAGTGTTATTCGGGTCCCAGAGTTACGACGCGATTGGCTCTTCGCGCACGCGGCTGCCGTGGCAGATTACAGGCATTCAGGCGACGTTTTCCGAGCCCATTACCGCCGGCAATGCCGGCAGTCTGGCGGGAATTACGGCAACCGGCTTCAGCGGCTTGGGAACCAATACTCTTACCTGGACCTTTAACCCTTTTGCGCTGGGTATTTTTACGGCCAACCTCGCGGGTACTGGCCCGAATGCGCTGACGGACGCCGCCGGGCATGGGCTGGGGAGTGGCGCGGGGTTCAGTCAGACGCTGGAGGTGTTGTGGGGCGATTTCAACGACGATGGCAGCGTCAACTCACAGGATCAGGTATTGGTGAACACTGCCACGCGCAACCCATACAACATTCTGGCCGATATGAATGGGGATGGCGTGGTGAACGCAACCGATGTGCTTCTGGTCCGGAGTAGAATCGGTACATCGTTGCATTAAGAGCAGAGGCGCCGCCGTGTGGCCTGACGCCTCCATGGAGGAAGGTACATGTGTCGGTGGAATCTGTACGCCGTGGCGGCCGCGTTTGCCATGATTGCGATGCCCGCGAGCGGCGCAGTGATCTTCGAAATCGGTTCGGTTTTCGCCGATCCAGGATCGACTGGCAACACCATTGAAGTGGACGTCCAAAACACAGGCGGCTCGAGTATCCTCATCGGCGGATTCGACTTTCAGATCAATGCCAATTTGGACATCGATTTCACCGGCGCGGGTTTCTCAACGTCCGCACCCTATCTATTCACCGGCGATTCCTTCGACCAGTTGGCAACCCCACCACAGCCGTTGAACACCAGCACCGGCTCTTCGCTCTCGGCGGGCGATATTTCGTTCAGCGGCGATGGCGATACCTTGGGCGCGGGACAGACGATGGGTCTGGCGTTGGTGGCATTCGATGTTTCGCCCACGGCGGCGCCGGGGCCGGTGACGGTTTTATTCTCAACCGACCCCGCGCTCGCCAATCTTTCCGACCCAAGTGGAAATTCCATCACCATCGATAGCCTCGTGGGTGGAACGATCGATGTGACTGGTGTGGTTCCCGAGCCTTCGACGGCGGCGATGTTGTTGGCGGCGCTGATGGGGCTTGGAGCTTGGGGGCTAATGCGGCCTGGACCAGCGGCCTCCGGTTTCACCGCCGCAGAGCCCGGGCGGCCAGACCGGCCCGTCCCACTGATATACTATTAATTTCCCCGTTAGAAGACAGGAGTTTTTCCGGAAATGTTTGATCTGTTTCGCAGCCGAGAGAAGTCCGTGCGTATCCTTCTGGGCGCGTTGCTGCTGCTGGTGGCGCTTTCCATGCTCACGTACCTGGTCCCCAGCTATAACACGGGGTCGAGCTCGTCCGACATGATCGTGGCGGAGATCGGCAAGGACGACGTGATTACCCTGCCGGAGGTACAGAGGCTGATCCAGAACACGGTGCGCGGCCGGCAGTTGCCGCCGGATGTCCTGCCAACCTACATCCCCACCATGGTGCAGCAGTTGGTGACGGACCGCGCGCTGGCCTATGAAGCCGCGCGCTTGGGGTTCCAGGTGACCGACGCGGACCTGGCGGACACCATCCGCCAGTCGGCGCCGGGCCTGTTTCAGGACGGCAGGTTCGTGGGTAAGGACGCCTATGCCTCCATGCTCGCCCAGCAGAATATGACGATTGCGGAATTCGAGGCCGATCTGAGGCGGCAGGTTCTGATGACGCGGCTGCGCGAGGTGGCCATCGAAGGCACCATCGTCACACCGCTCGAGATCGAGCAGGCGTACCGGCAGAAGAACGAGAAGATCAAGATCGAGTACGTCAAGATCCCCAACGACAAGTACCGCGCCGAAGCGCAGCCGACCATCCAGGAAATCCAAAACTTCTTCAAAGCCAACAACGCGCGGTACCAGACGCCCGAGACGAAGAACCTGGCCATCCTGATTGCGGACCCGGCCAAGCTGGAGCAGACCGCGACTGCGACGGACGCCGATCTCCGGCGCATGTACACCCAGAACCTGGACTCGTTCCGCACGCCGGAGCGCGTCAAGGTGCGGCATATTCTGCTCAAGACCGACGGCAAGCCGGCGTCGGAAGAGCCCAAGATCAAGGCCAAAGCCGAGGATCTGCTGAAACAGATCCGGGGCGGGGCGGATTTCGCCGCGCTGGCGAAGAAGAACTCCGAAGACACCGGGTCGGCCGCCAATGGCGGCGAGTATCCGGGTTTTGTGACGCGCGGCCAAACCGTGCCGGAGTTTGAAAGAGCGGCGTTTTCCCTCAAGCCGGGGCAGACCAGCGACCTGGTCAAGACGCAGTATGGGTACCACATCATCCAGGTGCTGCAACACGAAGATGCGCGGCTGCGGCCTTTCGAGGAAGCCAAGAGCGAGCTGGCGGTCCAGGGGAAGAAGCAGAGCGTGAACGACGCCATGAACAAGATCTCCGATATGGCCCAGGCGGCGCTTCAGAAGGACCCGGCGCACCCGGAAAAGGTGGCGGCCGACCTGAACATGCAACTGCTGCGCGTGGACGGTCACGTGGCGGGTCAAAGCATCAAGGAAATCGGCCCCAACCCGGACTTCGACCAGGCCGTTGCGACCTTGAAGAAGGGCGAGGCCTCGCAGTTGCTGGCCTTGGTGGACAATAAGGTCGCGCTGGTGCTGGTGACGGATGTGATTCCGCCGCGGTCGCAGACATTGGAGGAAGTCCAGAACCAGATTCGCGATACGATCACGCAGAACAGGCTGACCATGGCCGTGCAGAACCACGCCGCAGAACTGGCGCAAAAGGCCAAGTCGATGGGCGGAGACCTGGCGAAGGCGGCCAAGTCGATGGGCCTGGAAGTGAAGACCTCGGGCGAAATCGACCGCTCGGGTTCGATCGAAGGGCTGGGCTCCGCCGCTTACATACAGGAAGGTTTCTCGCGTCCCGATGGAACCGTGTTTGGCCCCATCTCCACACCGGATGGACCGGTGGTGGCCAAGCTGCTCCAGCACACCGATCCGGACCTTTCGAAACTGCCGGAGCAGCGGGTGGCCCTGCGCGACGAAATCAAGAGCCAGAAGGCCCGCGACCGGAATTCACTCTTCGAAGCCGGACTGCGCGACGCGCTGATCAAGCAGGGCAAGATCAAGATCCATCAGGATGTGATCAACCGGCTGCTGGCGAGCTTCCGCGGCGGCTCGCCAACCGGATGATCCAAGCCGTCATCGATTTTCTTCGGTCGCTGACCAACCCCGAGCGGCTCATCCAATTGCTGAGCACGCTGCTATCCGGCTGGCTGGGGTACCTGGCGCTGTGCGGGGTGGTGTTTTCCGAAACCGGTCTGCTGCTGGGCTTCTTTCTTCCGGGAGATTCGCTGCTGTTCACCGTCGGGGTGGTGGCGGGCGCGGGGCAGTTGAACATCGTGTTGGTCAACGTGGCGCTGATGGCGGCGGCGATGTTGGGCGATTCCACCAACTACTTCCTGGGCCGTCGAACCGGGCCCCGCATCTTCAGCCGTCCGGATTCGCGCTTGTTCAAGCAGGAATACGTGACTCGCACCAGGGCGTTCTACGAGCGGTACGGGGGCAAAACGATCATCTTTGCCCGCTTCGCCCCCATTATCCGCACGTTCGCGCCGTTCCTGGCCGGCGTGGGGGGGATGTCGTACCCGCGCTTCCTTTCCTTCAGCGTGTTCGGCAGCACGGGGTGGGTCTTCCTGCTGACCATGCTGGGCTACGGGCTGGGCAACGTGCCATTGGTGCGGCGGAACTTCGACGTGGCGATTCTGGCCATCATTTTCGTGTCGCTGCTGCCGACCTTCATCGAAGTCGTGAAGGCGCGGCGATCAGCGGCTGGCGCGGCCCACCAGGCCGGCCGCGAATAGGCGCTCGTCCACCCGGCCCAGCCGCTCGGCCAACCGCGGCCCCAGAAGCGGCGTGTGGGCGATGGTGGTCAGGTATTCGGGCACCGCCCAGACGTCTTCCTCGGCCGTCATCCAGTGGATGGAGTCGAACCGGCGCAGGTTGACGGGGCGGGAATAATTACGCAGGGTCTTCTCCTTCCGCAAATTGTAATAGTGCTCGAAATAGGACATCGCCAGTTCGCGCAGCGTGCGGTAGACAGGTTCCCGGTAGCGCAGTCCCGAGTAGTTGGATTTTGCGAGCGCGCCCCAGTGGTCGTGGGAGCGGAACAGGGCCAGGACGTGATCGTCATCGCGCACCGCCTCGAAATCCAGCAGCAGCGGCGGGTGGCCGATCATGCGCAACGCGGCCGCGCCGAATAGCGCGCCTTCCATGCAATGCGCCGTGCGGTCCCGCAGCACGCGCCGCGGCGAGCGGCAGGTGTCGCCATGAGGCTCCTTGTTGTAAGGGAGTTCGTCGAGATAACGCTGGATCTTTTCGGGCGTCGTGAGACGGCGGAACACGGCGCGCTCGGCAGCGGTGAACTCGTTGGAGAGCATTCGGTAACAGGTTAGCGTACTACACTACAACGTATGCCACTCTTGCTCCCGATCCTGCTATTGGCGGCTGCCGCCAACCCTTACGACATCGTCATCCGCAATGCGCGGATCGTCGACGGCACCGGGTCGCCGTGGTATGCCGGCGACATCGGCATTCGCGGCGGCCGCGTCGCCGCCATCGGCCGCCTGGCGGACGCCGCGGCACGCCGCACCATCGACGCTCGCGGAATGGTGGTGGCGCCGGGCTTCATCGACATGCTGGGGCAATCGGAACTCACCATTCTGGTCAACCCGCACCTGCCCTCGAAGATCTATCAGGGCATCACCACCGAGATCACCGGCGAAGGCAGTTCCATCGCCCCGCTCACGGACGCCATCACGCAGGCGGACCGCGTGACCTACCAGCACTACGGCGTCGAGCCCACCTGGCGGACCTTCGGCGAGTACTTCGCGCGCCTGCGAAAACAGGGCATGGGGATCAACCTGGCCAGCTACGTGGGCGCGACTCAGGTGCGCCGCGTGGTGCTGGGAGACGACAACCGCGCGCCCACCGCGGCGGAACTCGAGCGCATGAAGGCGCTGGTCCGCGAAGCCATGCGCGATGGGGCCGTCGGTCTTTCGACTTCGCTGCAATACGCGCCGGCGCCCTACGCCACCACGGAAGAACTGATTGCGCTGGCCGCCGAGGCCGCGAAGTTCGGCGGCACCTACGCCTCGCACATCCGCAACGAAGGCGACTCCATTTTGCCCGCGCTCGACGAGGCCTTCCGCATCGGGCGCGAGGCCGCGATCCCGGTGGAGATCTGGCACCTGAAGGCGGCGGGCAAGGCCAACTGGGGCCGCATGCCCGAGATCGTCGCGCATATCGAGCAGGCCCGCCGGTCGGGCGTGGACGTGGCGGCGGATACCTATGCGTATCCCGCCTGGTTCAATTCGTTCTCCGCGGTCATCCCGCCCTGGGCGCACGACGGAGGCGACAAGAAACTGGTCGAGCGCCTGAAGGATCCCGCTGCCCGCGCCCGCATCCGCAGGGAGATGGAAACGCCTTCGGACGACTGGAACAACGAGTGGCAGGAGGTGGCCGGTCCGGACGCCATTCTGGTCGGCGCGGTACAGAACCCCAAGCTGGTTCCGCTACAGGGCAAGAACATCGCGGAAATCGCCAAGTTGTGGAACAAGGACCCCATCGACACGGTTTTCGATCTGCTCATCGAAGACGAGGCCTTCACCGGAGTGGCGATGGTTGGGATGTCGGAGCCCGATGTGGCGCTGGCGCTCCAGCAGCCGTGGGTATCGATCTGCAACGACTCGCAGGGCACGGCGCCGGACGGCCTGCTCGGCAAGGAACACCCGCATCCGCGCGCCTACGGCACGTTTCCGCGCATCCTGCGGAAATATGTGCGGGAAGAAAAGAAGCTCACGCTGGAAGACGCCATTCGCAAGTTCACGGCGCTCCCGGCGCAACGGATGCGGTTCGCGGACCGCGGCGTGCTGAAGGCGGGGATGTGGGCGGACGTGGTGGTCTTCGACCCCGAGACGATTCGCGACGTGGCGACGTTCGAGAACCCCAACCAGCTTTCCGAAGGGATGCGCTTCGTGCTGGTGAACGGCGTGCCGGTAATCGACGAAGGCAAGATGACCAACGCTCTGCCAGGGAAGGTGCTGGACCGGCGGTGAGGGATTGGGAGTGGCGAGGCCTGCCGCGCGACTAGCCCATTAGCTGACCGACACGTTTTTTTGGTAGCATTCCAGACATGGCTCTCCCCTTGGTCAAAGTTAGCTCACTGGGAGAATTCACCAAACAGGTTCGGCGAATTCGCGCAGATTGGACAGTACCGGAGCACAAAGAGCTTTGGTTCAGGGGTGAGAAGTGCGATTATGGCGACACACGGCTACGGCCGGTTCTTTACCGTCCGCCGCAAAATCACAGTTTGAAGCCGATCAGCGACCTCATCGACATCGAGGATAATCTCTTCGAAGCCTTCCAGCGATGCAACGCACAGCTAACGGACACCGTGATCGAGGACGATTTCGACGGATACCTGCTCATGCAGCACCACGGCGGACCAACGCGATTGCTCGACTGGTCAGATGGCTCCCTGATGGCTCTGCATTTCGCTCTGCGCAATAAGCAGGGGGATGAAAGCGACTCCCTCGTCTATGTATTAGAGCCTTCTCGGCTGATGGACACACTCGATACCCTTCCAGAGACTGCGCTCCGCGAAGAGAAGTGGACTGAATACGCGGAAGCTAACCCCGAAGATGCTGACGAGGATTCTGCCAACGTCTATTTGCCGTCGTCGGACGGGAGTGAACGAGACTTTGAGCTTCCGCGGATCCCGATGCTTTTGCGGTTTTCTCATTTCTCCCGCCGAGTCGCCGCGCAACGCAGCCAGTTCATCGTTTTCGGCTCTGACCCGTCATGGTTGTCAGACGAGGCCGACAAACCGAATTCCTCGATTTGCTCAATTACCATCGACGGGCAGCACACGAAAGCAACCCGGGCGGAACTAAGAGAATGCGGTGTAACCGAGTCTGTCATCTTCCCTGATCTCGATGGATTGGGCAGGGAATTGAAACAACTGTGGGAAGACCGCCAATGAGGCACTTCAGTCTGCGCTTCGCGCCGCATTGAAACGCGGCTGGACGGCTTACTCTCGGCCCCTCAGAATCGCGGCCATCACACGCGGGCTGCGCCGCCCGTGAAACACGGCCACCACCCACAGCGGCTTTTTCTCCGGCGCGTAAGCAATCACGTATTCCCGTACCAGTATGAATCGCAACGGGCGCGAAGTGAGGTTTGGGCGCCGATAGCCCTGATGAGGCGACGCCATCAGTGCGCGAATTCCGTCGAAGATCTCCGTTATCACCCGGTCGGCTGCGTCCGGGTTGTCCTCCGCGATGTATGCGCGGATGCCGTCGAGGTCGGTGAACGCTTCCGGGTGGAGTGCGTACCCACTCATGCTGGGCGGTGGCGCTGAACCTCGGTCTTCTCCATCAGGCGCCGGTACGCTTCCTCGCCGTCAATCGGCTTCACCCTGCCGCTTTCCAGATCGTCAAAACGCCGGTCGAGCATTTCCCGCGCGCGCGCCAGCTCGTCAAAGTAGCCGACTACCGCATCCTCAACCAGTTCGTGGCTCGGGCGTCCGCTCTCCCGCGCCATCTGCTCAAGCTTGGCTTGCACGTCGGGCTTGAGATGCACTTCCATTGCTTCGGCTCCTTCCCCTAGGGTACGTCAACTGGGCGTGGGGTTGTTATGCTTGAGGTCTTGAAACTAACTGGGGGGGTGTTATGGAGAGAAAGAACAAACTGCCGCCGGTCCACCCGGGCGAGATTATCAAGAAGGACATCCTGCCGTCTGTCGGCCTGTCCGTGACGGCCGCGGCGAAAGCTCTGGGCGTCTCCCGCCAGATGCTTCACGACATTCTGGCGGGGCGCAAGCCTCTGTCAGCCGTCATGTGCCTGAAGGTGGCCCGCCTTTTTGGCAGCACGCCGGAATTGTGGATGCGGTTGCAGGCAGCCTACGATCTGAAGAAGGCTGAGCAAAACAAGAAGGTCATGGACCGCATCGCGCGGATCCTGCCTGTAAAGCCGGTCGAAGAACTCCGCGCCTGACCATCGGGCGTCCACTCGCCCGCGCCATATGGGTCGAGGTGCTACTATGACCAGCAATGATGGGACGCCGAGACCTTCTTCGCAATTGGGCGCTTACTCCGCTCGCCCTGGCCACGGGCCGCCGCGCTTTCGGCCAGCAGAATCGCTATCAGCCAACCTGGGAATCTCTGGACCGGCGGCCCTCGCCCGCCTGGTACCCCGCCGCCAAGTTCGGCATCTTTATCCACTGGGGCGTGTACTCCGTGCCGGCCTATGCCGCCGTCAACGTCAAGGATGAAAACCCGTACGCCGAGTGGTATTGGAATTCCCTGACCGAGGGCATGAAAGCTACGGCCCCGGCCGGCCATGGCGCGCTGACGTGGAAGTTTCACCAGCGCGTGTACGGCGCCAACTTCCCGTATTTCGATTTCGCTCCGCTCTACCGCGCGGAGCTGTACGACCCGGACCGGTGGGTCGACGTCTTCGTCCGCTCCGGCGCGAAGTACGTGGCCCTCACCTCGAAGCATCACGAAGGCTTCACCCTGTGGCGCAGCGCGGAGGCCAATCGCGCCTGGGGACGGCCCTGGAACAGTGTGGACATCGGCCCCCGGCGCGACCTGCTGCTGGACCTGATGGAGGCCGGCCGCCGCCGAGATCTGCGCATGGGCATCTACTATTCGCTCTACGAATGGTACAACCCCCTCTGGCTCCGCGACCGCCAGCGCTACGCCGCCGAGCACATGTTCCCGCAGTTCAAGGACGTGGTGACCCACGCCAAACCGAGCATTATCTTCTCCGATGGCGAATGGGAGATGACCAGCGCCGAATGGCGCACGCCGGAGCTGCTGGCATGGCTGTTCAACGAATCTCCGGTGCGCGACGAGGTGGTGATCAACGACCGCTGGGGCAAGGAGACGCGCCACCACCACGGCGGCTACTTCACCACCGAGTACACGCCGGGCATGCAGCAGAGCGATCATCTATGGGAGGAAAACCGCGGCATGGGGTATTCCTACGGGTACAACCGCATGGAGTCGCTCGCGGATTACCGCACCGATCGCGAGCTGCTTATGATGCTCATCGATATCGTCAGCCGCGGCGGCAATCTTCTGCTCGATATCGGGCCCACCGCCGACGGGCGCATACCGGTGATCATGGAGGAGCGGCTGATCCGGATCGGCGACTGGCTGCGGCCCAACGGCGAAGCCATTTACAGCACGCGCGCCCGGAAAGTCAC
>Ga0182027_10010747_pt1 | contig 12983 bp, 10 predicted proteins | sample 712E1DmetaG_FD_121300 | JGI IMG/M metagenome (GOLD analysis project Ga0182027, IMG submission 121300) | Permafrost microbial communities from Stordalen Mire, Sweden - 712E1D metaG (Illumina Assembly) | ecosystem: Environmental > Terrestrial > Soil > Wetlands > Permafrost | place: Sweden...
CCGCCAGTTCGTCTCCGACGCCGAAGAACTGAGCGAGGCGGCCGGCGGGGAGTTGGCCGAAAAGCTGGCCGTTTGCCTGGCCGCGCGCATCGCCGTCGCCCTGCGGCATCTCCCTTCGCCCGAGGAAGATCCGAAGGCGCACCTGGATTCCTTGCACCGGTTGTGCTCGGACGTGTCGAAGATGCGCAAGGGCGATCACGACGCCGAATGGCTGCGGATCAAGCGCGAAAAGCTGGCGTTGGACCTGAAGCAATTCAAGTCCGTGGACGCCATCCGCAAACTGGAGCGCAAGAAGCTCCAAAACGAAGCCAGATCGGGAGGCCCCATCACCAAGGAAGGCTGGGAACAGATTGAACATGATTTGAAACTGATCTGACGAACCCTGGAAGAACCCAACGGAGTGTTGGAGACTTCGGCGATCTCAGTCGAGCCGTGATGGAGTGTTGGAGCCATGGCAAGCTGCCCCGATTCAGCCACCCAACACTCCACCACTCCAATCGCGATCCCGCCCCGAACAACAATCAAAAAAAAGATTGCAAGCAGACCAGCCCCTTGCCATAATCGCCGCCATGATCACTAAAAACTCATCTAATTCGTCACGCGACGGACTCTCCCGCCGCAAGTTCATCCTCTTGTCCAGCATGGCCGCCGGCAGTGTGGCGGCAGGTGTGGCGCCCCGCCTGGTGTCCGCCAGCGACAAGCTCAACGTCGCCATTGTCGGCTACGCCGGCCAAGGCGGAAGCGATGCCGGCGCGTTCGTCAATGAAAACGTCATCGCCCTCTGCGATGCCGACCAAAAAGTCGGCGCCCGCGTCCGGAGCATGTACCCCAACGCCACCTATTATCAGGATTTCCGGAAGATGCTCGACAAGGAGAAGACCCTCGATGCCCTGAACATCGCCACGCCCGACCATTTGCATGCCTATATTGCCGCCACGGCGATGAAAATGGGCAAACACGTATTTGTCCAGAAGCCGCTCGCCCACTCCGTCTTCGAGGCGCGCCTGCTCCGCCGGCTGGCCGCCGAAAACAACGTCGCCACCCAAATGGGCAACCAGGGCAGCTCCGCCAGCGGCTTCCGCCGCGGCGTGGAAGTCATTCAATCCGGCATCATCGGCCAGGTCCATGATGTCTATGTCTGGAGCAACCGCCCCATTTGGCCCCAGGGCCTCCAGCGGCCCGAAGGCGAAGACCCGATCCCGGATGGTTTGGATTGGGATTTGTGGATCGGTCCGGCCCCCATGCGTCCTTACAAGGGGAAAAACCCCATTGCCGGTTCGTACCCCAATTACTATCACGCCTTCAACTGGCGCGGCTGGATTGATTTCGGCACCGGCGCGCTGGGCGACATGGCCTGCCACACCTGCAACCTCCCGTTCCGCGGACTCAAACTCGGCTACCCCACCGAAATCGAAGCCCAAACCGTGGACCTCACCAAGGATTGCTACCCGATCAAGTCCAACATCCGTTTCCAATTCCCGGCCCGCGAAGGCCTGGACCCGCTCACCTTCCGCTGGTACGACGGCGGCACCCGCGTTCCCAACCCCAGCGGCCAACGCTATCATGACGGCAACAACAAGCCTCCCACGGACGTCACGGCCGACATTCTGCCCATCTTCAACAACCGTCTTCCCGGCAGCGGATGTCTCATGGTGGGCGACAAAGGCCAGATCTTTTCGGACTCCGACTACGGCACCAATTTCTACCTGAAGCTCAAGGATGACAAGGAATACAGCCCCGGCGCGCAGCACCCGGCGGTGCAGGCCGTTCCGCAGACCATCCCGCGCAACACGTTGCCCGGACGCGACGCCCATCATCAGGAATGGATCGCCGCGTGCAAAGGCGGCGCGAAGCCCTATTCCAATTTTGACATTGCCGCTTACCTTACGGAAATCATGGTGCTGGGTTGCGTGGCCATGCGCGCCGGCAAGAAACTCGAATGGGACGGCCCGAACATGCTCGCCAAGAACGCCCCCGAAGCCGCCCAATTCGTCCACCCCGAATTCCGCAAAGGATGGGAAATGCCTTCCTAACCGAACACAAACCACTCAAACAACACAAAGGATTATATATGTCTCCATTGACCCGACGCGAATTCATCGGCTCCGCCACTGCCGGCGCCGCCGCCCTCATGTCTCTGCCCTCCGGCCTCCTGGCCGCGGCGGTCGCCCCCAAGAAATGCCCCACCGGCGTTCAGCTCTACTCCGTCAGCAGCGACTTCACCCGGGATGTCCCCGGCACCCTGGCCGCCATCAAGAAGATCGGCTATGACGGCGTCGAATTTGCCGGTTACGCCAACAAGACCGCCGCCGACTTGAAGAAGATGCTGGATGACAACGGCCTCAAAGCCTGCGGCTCCCACATCCAGGGCGGCCTGCCGGTTCTCCAGCAGGATGCCGGCTTGCAAAAGGAAATTGACTTCAACAAAACCCTCGGCAACGACCGCCTCATCATCGCCATGGGCAACGCCAGGACGGCGGATGACTGGACCAAGATGGCGGACAACTTCAGCGCCGTCGCCGCAAAACTCAAGCCCGCCGGCCTGCGCCTCGGCTACCACAACCACACCGCCGAGTTCACCGCGGTGGACGGCAAAATTCCCGAATACCTTTTCTTTGACAAGGCCAGTCCCGACGTCTTCGTCCAATTGGATGTTGGCCACTGCCTCCACGCGGGCGGCGATCCCGTCGAAGTCATCAAGAAATATCCCACCCGTCTGGTCACCATGCACATCAAGGATTGGAATGCCAAGACGCGCGGCGACATCGTCGGCGAGGGCGACGTCAAATGGCAGGATGTCCTGGCCGCTTGCGCCCCGTGCCCGAACCTCCAATGGTACACCATCGAAGAGGAAGTGAGCAGGGGGGGCTTGACCAGCATTGAGAAGAGCTTCAAGAACTGGGTCAAGATCCTCGCCGGCGAGCCAATCCCGGCCAGCGCGCCACCCGCGTAGCAACCTGTGGCGGCGGTCTATGACCGCCGCTACAGCAATTCCGTTGGAAGCGTAGCGGCGCCCGACAGAGCGCCGCACTCTTGGCATCCGCTCGCCCTGCGCCGCCGAAAGCGCCTTCGGCGCGACATCTCTGTAGCACCAAACCGAAACGGAAACCACTTGTATCCTTCTTCCCTTTCGTCCCTTCCGTCCTTTCCGTCCCTTCCCGCTCCCTTGAAAGCCCATACCCCCCAATGCGCCCCTTGGTCGGACGCCCAAGTTTGAACTTTGATCCGCGCCCGCCCATTCGTATAATCCCGTCATGTTGCCTAGCTTCATGTCCCTGGGCGGTTGGATGATTTGGGTCATTATGGCCACCAGCGCGGTGGCGGTCGCCGTGTTCCTGGACCGGCTGCTCCAGTACCATCGCGAACAAATCAACTCGGGCGAGTTCCTCAACGGCGTTCGCAATGTGCTCAAACGCGAGAATGTGGTCGAGGCCCTGGCGATTTGCGATGCCACGCCCGGCCCGGTGGCGCGACTGGTCAAGGTGGCCATTCTGAACCGCGAACGGGGGCGCAACGCGGTGAAGGAGGCCCTCGAGAACGCGGGGGCTTGGGAGGTTCCACGGCTGGAGCAGAAGCTCAATCTGCTCGCCACCATTGCACAAATCGCTCCGCTCATGGGCCTGCTCGGTACGGTGCTGGGTTACATGAAGATATTCCGACGCCTCGAGGACGCCGGCCTGAACGCCCATGTCAGCCAGCTTTCCGAAGGCGTCTGGCAGGCCCTGATCTGCGCCGCGGCGGGGCTGGCGGTCGCCATTCCCAGCTACGCAGGCTACAATTATCTGGTCGGCCGCATCAACGCGATGGTTCTGGACATGGAACAGGTCTCCACCGAGATATTGAACATCGTCACGCCGCTCCCGGGGGGCGAGACGCCGCCGCCGCCGGCCATCCCCAAATGAGATTTCCACGCCAGGCGAAGATACTTCACGGGCAATTGAGCGCGGCCCCTATGGCCGCGGTGTTGCTCGTGCTCCTGATTTTCTCGCGGCTCGGTTCTTTGCTCTACATCCCCGGGGTGCTGACGCAGTTGAAGAACCCGGCGGCCACGATCCAGATCACGACGGAGGGACAGATCCACTTCGGCACGAACTTTTACACCGACGCCCAGACAAACCTCTTGCGCGAGGCTTTGCGGATTTCCGCCGCGGGACCGCCCTTTGATCTGGAGGTGGACCCGGCCGCGCCGCCGCAAGTGGCGGCGCATGTCAGCGAAATTGTCAATAGCATCTTCCTGATCCATCCCCCCGCCGGCCCCGCAAACCTCATCGGGACGGATAATCCCACCGTCATCGTACGGGTCAATTTTCTGGGGCAGTATTTTTATGACAACCACATCGTGGACGAACGCGAATTGAAGGCCCGATTAAAGGAGCGGCTGGAAGCCGCCGCGCGCCAATCCAGGGAATTGACCCTGACCGTCGCGGGTGACGCGCAGGTCAATTTGAACGCCGTCACCCGCCTGGCCCAGTGGGCCAGGGAGGTTGGCATTAAGGAAACGGTCCTCGCGGAGTGGCCCGGCAACCCATCCGCTCCCCCCGCAAACCCATCTCCCTAACCCATTCTTAATCTTAATCTTAATCTTAATCCTAATCTCAATTCAAACCTTGAAGTGCGACGCTCATAGAGCGCCGCTACAGACTTAATCCCAATCCCACTCCCACTCCGCTTCCATGAACGCCCCTGAACCAATTCCGTCCGGCTGGCCGCGCGGGCGCTTCTTTCTGGTGGCGGCTCTGTTGTTTGCCGGCCAGGCCGGCTTGGTTTTGCTTCTGGGGGAGCGTCCGCGTCCGTCGCCCCTGCCCGCCGCGCCCGGCATGGCGCTCCGCCTGCTGGAAGTGCCATTGGACGACGAGAAGTGGATGGAACATGTTTTCGCTCCCGATCCCTCCGTTTTCCCATCCTCCTCTCCGCACGGTTTTGCCGCGCAGGCCTGGCGGCTGCTGCCCGTCCAGGATGCCGCCGCCGCCTTGCAGGAACCGCCGCCGGTCTTTCTGGAATTCACCAACTGGTCCGGCGCGGACGCCCATCCGGCCGGCTGGGAGTCGCGCCACACTTCGTTCCAGTGGGCCGGGCAGCCCGAACCGCCGCCGGACAGCGTTCCCGCCTTCCCGGCGCCGGAGGCCAGCCGCCCGGAATCGTTCTTCCGAATTGAAGGCGCGCTGGCGAGCCGCCGGCCGGCCGCGCCCGCCGCCTTGCCTCTCTGGCCCGCTAATTTCCTGGTGACCAATTCCGTGGTCCAGTTTGCCGTCAATCGCGCCGGCCAGGTCATTTCGGCGGTGTTGCTCGCCGGTTCCGGTTTGAAGGAGGCAGACGATTCGGCCCTGGCGACGGTCAATGTCCTGCGTTTTCGCCCGGTGGGAAACGCCGCTCCCGAATATGCGTGGGACACGGCGACCTTCTATTGGAAAACCATCGAGCCGCCGCCACCACCGCTTGCTCCGTGAAGAAGCACTTCTAGTTTGATATGACCGCCGAGACGCTCATCCGCGCTTACGTTCTTTCTTTGCTTGCGGCGCTTTCCCTGCTGGCCGTATATTCGGAGATTCGCAGCCGGCGCTTTCGGCCGGCGCGGGAAAAGGACCGGATTTTCCGTTGCGAGCGTTGCGGTTCGGTCTATACGGATGACGCGGATGTGGACCGTTCCCGCTGCTCGCAGTGCGGAACGTTGAATGAGCCGATTCAATTTTGATATCCCCGGCTTTGACAATTGAAACCTTAAATAGAACTGAGACCTATGGGAATGTGGATTGGACGAAACCGAAAAGCGCGTGTCACCTACGGATTTGACGAAATCGCCCTCGTGCCCGGCGAGGTCACCATCAACCCCAACGAGGTGGACACCACCTTCCAGATTCCGCGCAACGGCGCCAGCCCCATCACGCTCAAAATCCCCATCATCGCCAGCGCCATGGACGGCGTCACCGATGTGCGCTTCTGCATCGCGATGGGCAAACTGGGCGGCCTGGGCGTCATCAACCTCGAAGGCGTGCAGACCCGCTACCGCAATCCCTCCGAAGTCCTCGCCCAAATTGTCAAGGCGGGCAAGGACGAGGTCACCGCGCTGATCCAGAAATTCTATCTCGAACCGATCCAGGAGGACCTGATCTCGGAGCGCATTCAGGAGCTGAAGAAGGCGGGCGTTCTGGCCGCCGTCAGTTCCATTCCGCAAAAGGCCGAACGTTTTGGCGCGATTGCCCAGGAGGCGGGCGCCGATATTTTTGTCGTCCAATCCACCGTTTCCACTGTCAAACATCTGTCCACCGAATACAAATCGCTCGATCTGGCGGAGTTTTGCCGCACGATGAAAATCCCCGTCCTCATCGGCAACGCTGTCACCTATAACGTCACCCGCCAGTTGATGGGCTGCGGCGTGGCCGGCGTGCTCGTCGGCGTCGGTCCGGGGGCCGCCTGCACCAGCCGGGGCGTGCTCGGACTGGGCGTTCCGCAGGTCACCGCCACGGTGGATTGCGCGGCGGCGCGCGATTATCATTTCAAGTTGACCGGGCGTTACATTCCCATCATCACCGACGGCGGCATGAGCAAGGGCGGCGATGTCTGCAAGGCCCTGGCGTGCGGCTCCGATGCCGTCATGGTCGGCAGCGCCTTTGCGCGGGCGGAAGAAGCGCCGGGCAAGGGCAACCACTGGGGGATGGCCACTCCGCATGCCAACTTGCCGCGCGGCACCCGCATCAAAGTCGGCCTGTCCGGCTCGCTCAAACAAATCCTGTACGGCCCGGCCACCGCCGATGACGGCTCGCAGAATCTGGTCGGGGCCATCACCACCTGCATGGGCAACGTCGGCGCCGCCAGCATCCGTCAATTCCAGGAAACCGAAATCATCATTGCTCCCAGCATCAAGACCGAGGGCAAGCTCTTCCAAACCGTCCAAAGCGTCGGCATGGGCGCCCGCTAACTGCGACAACGGTGGGCCTGTCTTCTCTTAATCATAATCTTAATCTTAATCTTACTCTTAATCTCTAATCAATTGGCAATTGGAGGAGAGATTAAGATTATGATTAAGAGCAAGATTAAGAACCCCCGAACCCGCTAATCCGCATACCCGCGCGGATGGGCAACGTGCCAGCGCCATGCGTCGGCGATAATCTGCTCCAGCCCGGGGAATTGCGGCTTCCAACCCAGCTCCAACGCCGCCTTCTCCGCCGAAGCCACCAGGCGCGGAGGGTCCCCCGCACGGCGCGGCTTTTCCACATAAGGAATCGGCTGGCGGGTGATTTTCTCGCAGGCGGCAATGACCTCCCGGACCGAATAGCCGCCGCCGTTGCCCAGATTGTAAAAGCCGCGCTTGCCCGGCTCCAGCGCCAGGATGTGCGCCTGGGCCAAATCCACGATGTGGATGTAATCCCGTATGCAGGTCCCGTCGGGCGTCGGGTAATCCGCGCCAAAGATCTGGCAGTTTGGCGCCTGGCCGAGCGCGACTTTCAACACGTTGGGAATCAAATGCGTCTCCACCCGGTGATGTTCGCCGAATTGCGCGCTGGCCCCGGCGGCGTTGAAATAGCGCAAGGCCACAAATTCCAGGCCGTGAATCTGCCCGTGCCAGTAAAGCATTTTTTCAAACAGGAGCTTGGATTCGCCGTAGGGGTTGATCGGGCGCTGCGGCATGTCTTCTGTCATCGGAACCCGGTCCGGCGGCCCGTAGGTGGCGCAACTGGAACTGAACACAAATTTCTTCACCCCGGCCGCCTCCGCCGCGTCGAGCAGATTCAAGCCGTTGCAGACGTTGTTGCGGAAATACTTTGACGGGTTGGACATGGACTCGCCCACCAGCGCGTTGCCGGCGAAGTGCAGCACCGCCCCCGGCTTGGCGTCGCGCATCGCTCCGGCGATGGCATCCCGGTCGCTCAAATCGGCGTGGATGAATACCGCCCGGTCGTCCACGGCGGAACGATGGCCTTCGGAGAGGTTGTCATAGACCGTCACATCGTGCCCGGCGTTGAGCAATTCCTCCACGCACACCGAGCCGATATAACCCGCCCCGCCAGTGACAAATATGTTCATGGCCCAATGATAGGCATTGGAAAGGATTGCCTCAACACCAAAAGACAGATACAAGTCTTCGGCAGGCATATACAAGTTTTCGGTAGGGCGGCGCTGCTGCGCCGCCCAAATATCGTCGTGATAATTTGACGGCATTTTGATCGTAAGAATTCAAGAACAGCCATGACGCCCCAAGCAATTCCGCCGGAGCGCAAGGTCAAAGCCTTGTCGTTTCTGCCTCCCATCAACACTCCCAAATACCATCTGCTGCTGGGCGCCGTGGCTCTTTTCATCCTCGGCCCCCTGGGCGGCATCTCCGCCGCCTACATGAATTTCTCGCTCGGCTTTTTTGTCGGCGGCCAGGTCCTGGCCGGAATCCTCGGCAGCGTCGTCACTTTCGGCTACGGCTCCGAGGGCAAACACGGGGCCAACTACATGCAGACCATGGCCGCGTCCGTCGCCGGCATGGCCGGCATGGGCGTCCTGATTCAGGCGATGGTCTGGCTGGGCCTGAAGGAGCCGCCCGTCTGGCAGTTGATTCTCTTCTTTACCTGCATCGGCATGTTCGGCGTCGGCACCGGCATGCTCTACACCCCCATCCTCGTGGACAAGATGCAATTAACCTACCCTTCCGGCTACGCTGTCGCCAATATCTTGCGCGCGCTGACCGATAAAACCCTGCTCAAGCGGTCCATTGCCAAACTGGGCGGCGGCGCGCTCGCCGGTTTGGCGGGCGGGTTCGCCTCGCCCTTTCTGAATGCCGTGGCCGGCGCGAAGGCCGCGGCGCGTTTCGACAGGCTGGACTACTCCGGCGGAACGGTGGGGGCCGGGATGGTGGTCGGCGCGCGCATCGCCATCCCCAGTTTCATCCTGGCCACCGCCGGGGCGATCCTGACCCCGTGGCTGCGCCGGATCGGATGGCTCGGCCCGCAAGACACCTATCGCAAAATCGGTTTCGTCATCGCCCTCGGCACCATTCTCGGCGCCGCCGTCATTGACCTCTCGCTCATCGGCTGCAAATTCGCCGCCCAGTGGCGGGAAAAGAAAGCCGCGCCCCAACCGCCGGGCGAAGATTGGAAGAACGTCCGAACGTCGCGCCTTCTGGTTTGGGAAGTCTTCTGGGGAACCGCCCTGGCTTTTGTGGCCAGCCACATTCTGGGCCTGCCGCTCAAATTTGTCATCGCCGCCATTCTCCTGACCCTGGTTTTTGTGTTGATCAACGGCATTGCTGACGGCATTTCGGATTGGAACCCCATCTCCAGCGCCTTTGTCGTGTCCGTCGTCTTGATGGCATCCCTGGGACTCAAAGACGCGGGCGTGGGCCTGATGTGCGCCGCCATTCTGCTCATTTCCTGCAGCTCCGGCGTGGACATGCAGCAGGACCGTTCCACCGGCTGGCGCTTGGGAACCAATCGCGCCAACCAGTTCCGCTACCAGGTCATCGGCATCCTCATGGGCGCCATTCTCTCCGTCGCGCTCGCCAAGGTTTTCATGCAAGCTTATCCCGTTTTGCGTGTCAATACTTTTGAACACCACGATGTCCCCGGCGCCGCCAAATGGGCCTCCGCCATGACCTACAAATTCGTCGGCGCGCTCCAAAATCTGACCCATCCCAACGCCGTTTTCACCACCGCGCTGGAAATCGGCATCGCGGCCGGCTTCGTCATCGAATCCCTGCGCAAGCTCATCAAAGCCAATGCCGCGTATAAGAGGTTCGTGCAATCCGGCCCCAAAGGGCGCGCCGCCGATTTCGTTTTGGACGCCTTCCTCCTTTCCAGCCCATACGCCTCTTCTTTTGGCGGTTTTGTGGACTTGCCGGCCGTGGCCTGGTTCACCGTCGGCGGCGTCTCCGGTTCCCTGATGGACCTGCGCAAGGAACGCCAAAAAAGCCGCCTGCCAAAACCGGCGGACGCGGCCGCCGTGCCCGACGACATGAGCGCCCCTTCGCTCATCGGCGGGGGATTGATCGCGGGCGATTCCCTCTCCGCGCTCGGCCTGGGCCTCTGGGGGCTGCTCGGCGCGCTTTTTGGCAAGCAGTAAGGCTCACCGCAATGTTTGGCCCGAAATGATTTCTTGATTATTTTCTTGCCTCCAAACCTCTGCGGCCTTCATACTGCCCGTCAGGCAAACGCAAAAACGTGAATAGTGACGAAATGAAACAATCACAATTAAGTGGAATGGAAGACCATCAGGCCATACAGTGCAAATTGAGGACCTTGCTGGAGTCGGAGGATATCCGGCAAGAAGAAGGCGACATACCTTACTTGAGACGGGTTTATGAGCATTCGCTATGTCACGACATGTATTTGAAACTGAGAAACGTGGTGAAGGTTGCGGCGGTTACCAGCGAATTCCGGACGGTGGTTGACCTGTTCAAGGTTCCGGAGGGCCAGACACCTGCGGGATTCAGGGTTGATTATTTACTGGAGGAAGGGACGGTATTGAAAGTGGATTTGGCCAGGGACATTTCCTATGACCGGAATGGCATCAAAAGGCCGACGAATGTCCTGTTTTCGGCGGACAGCGCAAACCCATACGAAGTGGAACCGGTCAAAGACCTCCTGGCAAACCTCACCTGCAATCCAGGCATCATTTACGACTTGTTTATCAATAATCCCAAGGCCAATAAAAACAACCGGTTCAAAACCAGGGATGAAGTGATGCAGGAGCTTGGCCGAATCCTGGGTCCGGGGGTGGACATCAGTGTCGAATTGAACGATCCTTTCAATTCTTCAAAAGAGCGGATCCTGGAGGAAGCGGCCAAATTCAGGGAGATGCTTACAAAATACAGGGTGGTTATCAAAGTCCCGCATACCGGACCGGTCAATGCCGCTAATGTCCAGGAACTCCTGTCCGATGGCAAGAAGTTTTTCCGCAGGTGCCAGGAAGGCAACACCCAGGACATGTTCCACGGGCACAATCTTGCCCTGATGCTCAGAGAGCACGGGTACAGGGTGAATTTCACCCTCATGTTCGAGCCTTTTCAGACCCTGCTTGCCCTCCAGGCAAGACCCTATTTTATCAACAGTTTTGTCCGCCACCGCCATCATCAGAGCCGGAATATCAAGGCTCTTTTGTCCGCTTACGAAATGAGCGGCAATGAAGCCCATCTCAAGCAATTGAGAACCTTCATGATCGAAAGCGACTATTTTTCAGCCAATGATTTGAACCTGGATCTCAATACGGTCAAGGAGACTGCGAAGCTGCTGCTGGAATACAGAAAGGTGGACACCAGCGAAGGAGGAGATGGGTTGGATGCGGTGCGGCACAACCTGCGGGTGTTGAGAAACGCGAACCTTCCGGATACCCGGCTCATCATCTGCAGCATGGAGGGACCGAGGAACTATCCTGATATTGACAAATTGCTGGCGGAAGAGGAGTTCAGGGACATGAACAAACGGGTGGTGATCACCGCCGAACCCTCCTACCTTGCCATGTTCACAAGCTGCAACCTGGTGGTCTCCTACCAGAGGCGGTTCATGAACGCCGCAAAAGGCGCACAATGACTTGAGGTGTGCGGGCCATGGCCTAGCCCGCATATATCATGATCCGCACGAAATGCCAACAGTCCGGAGCGCCGACTTGCAGTCGGCTTCAGGGGCGCGATGACGCTGAAAGCCGATTGAAAATCGGCGCTCCGAACCCGAAAGTGTGAAATATGCGGGCTAGCCCGCGCCGACACCCTCTTATGCCAACCCAATCTCCGCTCTCCGCCCCTGAAACCGGCCCGTTGCCCAGCCGCATGGCTGGCGTCTTTGCGCCCATCTCGACGCCCTTCACCGACGGTGAGAAGGTGGATTACGGCGCCCTGGTTTTCAATGTCGAGCGTTACGCCGCCACCGGATTGCTGGGCTTTCTGGCGTTAGGCTCCAACGGCGAGAACCGCAGCCTTACGGAGAGCGAACGGCTGGCCGTGTTGCGCCGCATCATCAAGCACAAGCGGCCCGGCCAAGTGGTGATGGCCGGCGCGGCCTACGACGCCCAGCGCGACGCTGAGCGGTTCCTTCGCGAAGCCGGGGCGCTGGGCGCTGATTTCGGCCTGGTGCTTTCCCCGGGCTACTTTCGCAAGCAGATGACCGACGATGTGCTCTTCCGCTATTTCTCCACCTTGGCCGACGCCTCGCCGATTCCCGTGATCTTGTACAATGCGCCCGGGTTCTGCGGCATCACTCTCTCCCCCGCGCTGGTGGGCCGCCTGGCGGGGCACCCCAACATCGTTGGCATGAAAGACAGCGCATCGAGCGGCATCGAGAATTTCCTGCCGTTTGAGTCCAAGCGTTTTCATGTCCTCGCGGGGTCGGCCAACTTCCTGTTTCGGGCCATGATGGGCGGCTCGGTCGGAGGCACGGTCTCCCTGGCCAATTCGTTTCCGGACCTGGCGCTCGAACTTTTCCGCTGCGGCCGGGAGCGGGACGAACAACGGGGCCTGCCGCTCCAGGAGCGCGTGACGCGCATCAACCATGCCATCTCCGGCCCTTACGGGCCTTCCGGCGTCAAAGCCGCCATGACTCTGGCCGGGTTCAAAGGGGGCATTCCGCGCCGGCCGCTGCTGCCTTTGACCGTGGAGCAGGTGGAAACCATGCGTCGCCTCTTCGCGGAGGAGGGTTTGTTGTGAGCCGCGATATTCTGGCTGTGGATGTGGGGACTACGGCGCTGAAACTCGGCGTCTTCAGCCCTGAGCTTGACAAGCGTTGCGAGGCCACCCGCCGCTACGACGTCAACGTCTATGGCGGCGGCTGGGCCGATGTGGATACGGCCCTGTGGTGGAAGGCCCTGGCGGAATGCTGCCAGGAGGTGGCGCCGTTTCTGAAGGCTGTGGGGGTCGTGTCGTTTTCTGTGACCACTCCCGGTCTGCTCCCCATGGCCGAAGACGGAACCGCTCTGGCCCCCGCCATCCTGTTCTTTGCCGGGCGCTCCCACGAGCAGGCCCGCGCCATCCGCAAGGCCGTGGGAGAAGAGAAGTTCCTCCGCGAAACGTGCAA
>Ga0182027_10010748_pt1 | contig 12982 bp, 14 predicted proteins | sample 712E1DmetaG_FD_121300 | JGI IMG/M metagenome (GOLD analysis project Ga0182027, IMG submission 121300) | Permafrost microbial communities from Stordalen Mire, Sweden - 712E1D metaG (Illumina Assembly) | ecosystem: Environmental > Terrestrial > Soil > Wetlands > Permafrost | place: Sweden...
GCGCGGCGTCGATGCCCGCGCGCACGCGCTCGAAATCCGCGCGCAACGCGATGCGCGCAAAACGTTCGGGCCGCAGCGTGTCGAGGCTGACGTTGAGCCGGCCCAGCCCCGCGGCCTTGAGCGCGCGGGCGTGCTCCTTGAGCAGCACGCCATTGGTCGTCAGGGCGACGGTCGTTAGGCCCTCTATGGCGGCCAGCGCGGCCACCAGCCGGGGCAGGTCGCGGCGCACCAGGGGTTCCCCGCCGGTGAGGCGCGCCTTGGTCACGCCCATGCGGGCGAACAGCGCGGCCAGACGCGTGATTTCGGCGAAGTTCAAGATGGCCGCGCGCTCTTTTCGGGCAATGCCCTCAGCCGGCATGCAATAGACGCAGCGCAAATTGCAGCGGTCGGTGACCGAGACGCGCAGGTAAGTGTGCCGGCGGCCAAATCCGTCCAGGAGGGGTTCGCTCGAAACTACAGTCCCCACGGTTTCACCGCCTCCAGCTCCGAGGGCGTATTCACGTTCAGGAAGCTCAGGCCGCGCGGGTCCAGCGCGCGGCACGTGGCTTCGGGCAGGCAAACGTGCGGCAGGCTCGCGAGCGCCCGCGCCGGCGAGCGCTCGCCGGCTTGAAGCCGCGCCCGCAACCAGCCCGCGAAAGAAGTCCGGTAAAGGGCCACGAGCGGCTGCGGACGCCCTTCCCAGACGGAGAGCACGGCCGCGCATTCCGGCGTGGCCGCCTAGCGCAAGCCCAATAGCAGTGCCGGCTGGACCAGCGGGCAATCGCAGGCCAGGACATAGGCCCACTCCGTCCGGCACTGCTCCAGCCCGCGAACGATGCCGCGCAGCGGACCGGGCGGCGCGGCGGGGTCATCGTGGATGATCCGATCGACCCTCCAGCCGTCCGCATTTTGCGCGGCCCGGCTGACGGCGATAACTTCACGGGCCACGCCGCGCAGATGCATCGCGACGTGATCGATCATTTTCCGCCCATGCCAAAGCGCATTGGCCTTATCCATCCCAAAACGCGAGGATTGGCCGCCAGCCAGGATGATGGCCGTAATTTCGCCTGTTCGCGTGGCGAGTCCCCATGAGGTGTTTGAAGGTTCACTCATGAAGCATCCGTCATGGGAATGATCTCAGCCAACGCCGCGCTGGACCCGTGGGCGCTTTGAATACGCCGGTCATGGCTATAGACGGCAATCTCCTGACCGCGGACGAAACCGCACAGCGTGATGCCGACGCGCAGGGCCAGCTCAACGGCCAGCGCGGAAGGCGCGCTGGCGGCGGCCACCAGGGCCACCCGCGCCCGCGCCGCCTTGATGATCATCTCCAGGCTGGCGCGGCCCGACAGAAACAGCCCCTTGCCCTGGCACGAAAGCTTGCGCGCCAGCGCTTGACCCAGAACCTTGTCCAGGGCGTTGTGCCGGCCGATACCCGCCTTGAATACCTCGCTTGGCCCGGAGCAATCCGGCGGCCTTGAGCGCGCGCAGGATTTGCTCCAGAAACTTCAGCGAGATCTCCTGACGCCGGGCGATCTCCGTGGCCGAGATCGACCCATTGGGATAAGCCCGGGCCACCTCGATCATGGCTCGCGTGCCGTAGCGGACTTCCTTTGAAAGAAACATGAGCGCAATATCCCACCACTTCGATCATTCTTCAAGCTTTTGCACCCAAAAGCTCACTCTACAGGCCGGCGCCGAACCTGTCAACGGATTTGACAAGGTGCCGCCAACCACCGCCCATTGGATTTTGATGGCTTGCCTTTCATCCATAGATTATCCATTATCAGTCGTATGCCGAATCAGCGAAGCGGCCTTGAAACATCGAAAATCCAAACGAAACCTAGTTTTTCTTTTAAGGATTAGGATGAAAGGATTGCCGCCCATGGAGAAGCCAAACGGATTGCTGAAATTGCTCCGGGAACTGAGAGAACGGGAAGGGCGCGACAATGCCCTGATCCATTACCTGGAAGCCGAGCAAATGCTTTCGACGCTGCCGGTCGAGATACAGAAACATATCCCGCAATGGGTCCGCCAGGGAACGCTCGAGGGAAGCGAAATGCAGCTGGATCCAATTCTGGACGCTTTTCAGTCGATTTTCGCGGAGATCCGGCGCGGCGCCGCTCTGGATTACGCCCGCAATGCCGGGTTGGGAGACTTTGATAATACACCATGTCCGAGTTCCGAACGGTTGAAGCTTGTCGCCCGAATGTTATGCATTGAAAGTTCGAGATGTCTGAGCCGTGGCGAGGTTGCCGCGGCCATGGAGGATTTTCTCGCCGCATTGACGATGGGACGGGATCTTACCGCACCGGTATCGCCGTTGACCGCCGCCCATTTGTGCGGGTTGGATATCGAGCGCGGGGTTTTGGATAGTAGTGATCACATGCTATCGAGTGGCCTTCTGGATCGACCCACGCTCAACCGCGTGGCTGCGCGCCTGGCGGTCATCGAGGCCACGACTACTCCGATGATCGAGACCATGGAAGCGGAAACGGCTCAATTTCTAAAAATATTTTTCGATTGGCTGGCGGCGCAATCCGAGCATGCCGACGATCTGGCGCGCCAGCTTGGCCAGCCGAAGGATGATTTTTTTTGCCCAACGCCGACTGATCGAGGAGCAGGTCCAAACGTGCTGGGCGGACATTTTCGCTTACCTGCGGACGCCTATCCCGCAACGCGACCGCGCCGCCTTCCTGCATCGACTGGATGAGATGCGCAACTCCGTCCACCCCTTTGTCCTGATCACCAAATTGGAAGAAGGTGAGGAATCGGATCGCAAGTACTGGCAGGTGATCTCGCTATTGCGCCGGACGCGTATCGACGTTGCCATCGAGGCCTACCGGCTCGATCACGGTCAGCCGCCCGAATCCCTAGAGGCGCTCGTGCCGGGTTATTTTGCCGAACTGCCCGCCGATCCGTTCAGCGGCGGCCCTTTCCGCGTGCTCCGGGGTTACTACGGCCGCCCTCCCGAGGACATTTATCTCGGGGACGGTGAAACGGATGCCTATCATGAGGCGTCTTAAGTACGGTAGGCGCTGGGTTGAAAACGCCGTCGGATCAGATTGAGATTAAGATTAAGATTGAATCGGCGATGGATCAAGCGATGGATCTGAGGAAACCAAGCGACCTTGCCCGGCGCGCCGCCGAGGCCCGCGAGGCGCTCAGCGCCTGCGACCTGTGCGCCCGCCAATGCCGGGTCGACCGCACCGCCGGCCAAACCGGCTTTTGCGGCCTGGGAGCCGAGAGCCGTTGGTTTCGAGAAATCGTGGTTTATGGGATCGAAATGGAACTCATCCCGGCCCACGCGCTTTACCTGACCGGCTGCAACCTGCGCTGCGCGTTTTGCCTGGTCGAACCCTGGATCGTCGCGCCGGCCACGGGCGTGCCTTGGGATTCGGACTGGATGGCCGCTCGCGTGCGCCAGCGCCAGGGCGAAGGGGCCAGAAGCCTGCTCGTGCTGGGCGGCGAGCCGACCGTCAACCTGCCGGGCATCCTTGAGATGCTGGCCGCGCTGGCCGAACAGCCGACGCTGGCCTGGGACAGCAACATGCTCTTTTCGGCCCGCTCGCGCGCGCTGCTGGACGGGGTGGTGGACGTGTACGTCGGCGACCTCAAGTTCGGCAACGACGCCTGTGCCCACGCCCTGGCCGGAGTGGATGGGTATCTGGGAATCCTCGAGGAAAACCTGCGCTTTGCCGAGCGGACCGCGCGGCTGATCGTGCGCCACCTGATGCTGCCGGGGCATTTTGAGTGCTGCACCCTGCCGGCGCTGGCCTGGATGGCCGCGCGGCTGACGAGGCCGCGCCTGTCCCTTTTTTGGGGTTACCAGCCGCCTGGGGACACGAAAAATCTCCCGGAACTGGCCGGAGTGAACGTCCCCCGGGATTTCCAGCGCGCCCGGACGGCGGCGGAGGCGCTGGGGATCGAACTGGTCAACTAAACTTTGGTTGTTGACGATAGGCAGGATAGACTATACCTGATTGGTGGAAGATGTTTAGAGCAATTTGTGGAACCGTGTGTAGTATGGTACGACCCCTTCAGGGTCGGTAGGGTGGATGGGCGCAGGTCCGTAGGTTAAAACCTACGGCTACTCAAATTAGACCCCTTCGGGGTCAAGGAAGACGGCCCAACCGCAGATCGCACCTCAAACTAGACCCCATCGGGGTCAGGCCAGACAACCCAACTGCCAATCGTTCTGCAAACTGCTGGTGCCGCCTTGTAAATTATGATTCCAGGCTGATTTTGGCCGCCTGAAAGTTGAACATGGGAACGCTCAACGAAATCGAGATCCAGATCCGGCCCGACGGATACATTACTTTCAGCGCGCTGACGGCGGAGTTGTTGGAACTGGCCGCCGCGATCTGTCCCAACGACCCGGACATCCAGCGCCGGGTCGCCATCCTGCGCCAGGCCCGGATGGACCCCCGGATCGCAAACATCCATGCCGAGGAGCAGCCCGATGGCCTTGTCCAATCAGAGTAAAGAACTCGAAATCCTGATCCGCGCCCGCTATCCGATCATTTATATCGTGACCTGGGAGGAGATGCGCGCGATCGCGGAAATCACCCGCATCGCACAGGAGCGTGAGAAGCGGGTCATGGAATGGTCGATCACGACCGGGCTGGTGCCGGCGGGCACCTCGCTGCAATCCCAGAAGAGCCGCGATGGCGGGACCAAGGACCCGCTGGTGGCCCTGGACAAGATCATCGACGAGATCGAGCCGGCGATTTATATCTTCAAAGACATGCATCCGTACCTGACCCGCCAGAGCACGACCGTGGTGCGCCGCTTGCGCGAAATCGCCCAGCACCTCAAGCACACCCAGAAAACGATCATCATCGTGGCGCCCGTGGCTGAAATCCCCATGGATCTGGAGAAGGACATCACCGTCGTGGATTTCGACATGCCGGGCCATGAGGAGATCGAGGCGCTGCTGAGCAAGATTCAACAGGACGTGGCCAGCAATCCAAAAATTCAGGTCGATCTGGACCCCGAATCGCGCGAGCAGTTGATCTCGGCCGCGCTGGGCCTGACGCTCAACGAGGCCGAGAACGTTTTCGCCAAGGCGTTGGTGACCTCACGGCGGCTCGATTCCAGCCAGATCATGCACATCTTCGCCGAAAAGAAACAGATCATTCGCAAAAGCGGTCTGCTGGAATACATCGATATCTCGGGCGACCTGAATCAGGTCGGCGGCCTGGACATGCTCAAGGACTGGCTGCGCAAGCGGACGATCGCCCTCTCCGACAAGGCCCGCCAGTTCGGCTTGCCTTCCCCGCGCGGCATCCTGCTTTTGGGCGTCCAGGGTTGCGGCAAGAGCTTGACGGCCAAGGCGATCGGCCAACTTTGGAATCTGCCGCTGATGCGCTTCGACGTCGGGCGGGTCTTCGGCAGCCTGGTGGGCTCGAGCGAACAGAACATCCGCCGGGCAATCCAGATCGTGGAATCGGTGGCCCCGGCGATCCTGTGGATCGACGAAATCGACAAGGCGTTTTCGCGCCAGGGCGGCGGCAGCGACGGCGGCACCTCCACGCGCGTCTTCGGCACCTTCCTGACCTGGCTCTCCGAGAAGAAATCGCCGGTCTTCGTCATCGCCACGGCCAACGATATACGCAACCTCCCCCCGGAACTGCTGCGCAAGGGGCGCCTCGACGAGATTTTCTTCGTGGACCTTCCTTTGGAGCTGGAGCGGATCGATATTTTCCGCATCCACCTGGCCAAGCGCGGACGCGACCCGGAAAAGTTCGACTTGGCGGCGCTGGCCAACCGCACCGAGGGCTTCAGCGGCGCCGAGATCGAGGAATGTATCGTTTCATCGCTCTTTGACGTCTTCTATGAGAAGCACGAGCTGACCACCGAAGCCGTCCTGAATTCGGTGCGCCAGACGGTGCCCCTCTCCAAGACGATGCAGGAGGAGATCCACTTCTTGCGCACGTGGTGCGAGGGCCGGGCGCGCAACGCCACCAGCCCGCAAGTGGTGGCCGCGGGCGAGCGTCGGCGGAAACTTGAAATTTGAGGAGGATTGACTGATGTCCGCAATTCTGATTCTGGCCCCGGCGATCATTGCCGGCTGGCCCGCGATTACCGCCGCCGTGGCGGGCGCGGCCGCCGCCTTGGGCATGAACATGGCCAAGGAGGCCCGCGAGGCCGTGAAGACGCCCGCGAAGACCGACAAAATCACCAGCGTCGAGCTGGACATGGCCGAAAGCGAGGTCCTGGAAAGCAGCCTGACCGGCAATGAGGAAATCGTGCTGAGCAAAGCCGACATGAGCGTGCGCATCCACCGCGATGAATACGGCCAGTTGCGTTTTCATGTCGACGGGAAGAACCGCTCCAAGACCGAACTGGAGGAGTTTGGCCGCCAGATCGTCGAGAAGGTCACCCAAACCTACATTTACAACCGGGTGGTGACCGAACTCAAGCAACGCGGGATCGAAGTCCAGCAAGAGGAAGTGACCGAAGACAACACGGTCCATATTTACGTCCGAAACATCCTGGAGTAAGGGGACGCCCATGGAAGAGCACCACATTGAAATCGAAATCCGCCCCGACGGCGAGGTCAAGGTCCACATCCACGGCGCCAAGGGGCGTCAATGCGTCAAATACGCCGAGCTGTTCAAACAGATCGTCGGCTCCGTCAAACAGCAGGAAATGACGCACGAATTCTATGAGCCCGAACCGCGCGTGGCCCTGGACTTGGAATCACGCCAGCAGGTGCATGAAGAGGAACGCTGAACGGAGGGGCGATACCAGATCAAGAGACGCTATACCGTAATCGGGCGGATTTCTGTCGTCCCTACGGGACTTGGCCTCCTTTGGGGGTCGGTTCCCAGCACTGAAGTGCTGGGCTGAAAGCGAATCGTCCCTACGGGACTGCAATAGCGGCACACTCAAGCATGAACGGGTATGAAACAGGCAGATTAATGAGGTGATCGCCGATGCAGTGCCGGCGTTGCGGCTTCGAAAACATGCCCGGAATCACGAGCTGCATGCGCTGTCATACGGTGCTGGCGGCGGCCGCGCCCATCCGCGTCCATCCGCCGCGGGCCGGCTGGAAGCGCCTTTATCGTCCTTTTTTCTATCGCTTGAACCACCTCAACAGCCGGCTGCCGTTCCTCCTGGCCCCCGTGCTGATGCCCCTGCGCTGGCTGATTCGGCAAACCGTCTATTTTCGCGCCCTGTTGTGGGCGGCGCTTTCGATCGTGCCGGGGCTTGGTCACTTGGTTTCCGGCCGCTGGCGGGCCCTGCGCTGGATGTTGCCGGCCTGGGTGGCCGCCGTGGCGGGCGGGATTTTTTTCTTTGGTACCGGGGGGGGCAGTATGCTGTTGGGGCTGGCCGTCGCCCTGCACGTCTGGATCATCTGTGACGCCGGGCGGCTGCGCGATATGTTCGCGACGGTACTGGGCCGGGTTCTTTTCACCATCCTCATCTACACTTTGTTGAATGTTTATTTTTACCGGGACCTCCAACAGCGGATTCAGCGGAACTGGATCCAAAGCGCCCAACTCGGCGCCGACCTCGGCATGGACGATCTGCGCCGCGGCGATTTCCTGATCTTCTGGCCCCATGCCTACGACCGCGAGCCGCCCCGGCGCGGCGACGTGATCTTTTATCAGGTTGCCGGCAAGATGGACGACGACGGTTACCAGGGCGTCCAAATCCAAGGGGGAGAAACCGTGGGCAAGATCCTGGGACTCCCCGGTGAACACTTGCAGTCCAAGCCCGGAATCCTGACCGTCACCGCGCCGAACGGGACCGTAACCTCGTATCGCATCGATCCCCCTTCAACGCTCCCCTGGGAAATCGATATTCATTTGCCGCCAGACGGTTACTTCTGCCTGTCGGCCGGTATGAATATTGTGCAGCAGGCCCATGGCAGGGGAAACGCTCAAACGCGGGACATTTACACCATGGTGGGCCAGGTGGACAAGAAGAGAATCCTGGGGCGGGGGATCATGATCTATCAGCCCCTGAGGCGGCGCTCCAGGATCTTGCGCCATCCATTGGAGGTCATTACTACGCCCCCGGCAGTGGCATCCGTTCCCGGCACGGGAGGCCCGTGATCCATGCAATGCCGGCGCTGCGGCTTCGAGAATATGCCCGGCCTGACCGCTTGCATGAAATGCAAGACGGTGTTGACGGCAACCGCGCCGGTTGACGTGCATCCGCCACGCGCCGGCTTGATGCGCCATGTGCGTCCGCTCGTGTACTGGTTCAACCGCATGCGTTCGGGAGAAGCGAAGAAGGTCGCGGCGTCGCCGGCGACGGATCCCCGGACGCTGCTCTGGGTCTTGCTCTCCATCCTGCCGGGCCTGGGTCATCTGGCCTCGGGACGGTTGAAGGCAATTAGATTGCTGTGGCCGGCCTGGTTTGCGCTTTTTATCCTGGGATTATTGGGCGCCGGGGCGGCCTGGGGCAGCGTGTTCATGGGACTTGCCATCAGCATGCACGCCTGGATTGCGCTGGACTCGGCCGACCTGCGCTCGTTGTTCGACAGCGCGCTGGGGCGGCTGGGCTGTGTGCTGATCGGCTTTTTCATGCTGAGCTGGCTTGTTTATGGCGGCTTCGGACGCCACGTCCTGGGTGGTTCCGTCTTACCGCTCGCCATTGACTCCCACGGTCTTCGCCCGAACGATCATATCCTGTTCTGGGGAATGGGAAGCCTGCAACGCGGCGATCTGGTTCGTTACACGATCCAGGGGACCGGCCCCGTGCAGTTCGGAGAATATCAGATTCGAGGCGGCCAGACGGTCGGCCGGTTGCTGGCCTTCGCGGGCGAGAAGGTCCTGATTGGCCACGGGGTGTTGACCGTGACCCCCGCCGGCGGCCAAGCGCGCCAATTCCTCTATTCCCCGCTGGCGGCGATCTTCTCTTTCTCACAGAACCAGGGGGACACCCGTGATTTTGAACTTTTAGTGCCCAAGGGCCATTTATTATGCTTTCCCGATCACGTGCAGATTGTGAATAATATGCTTTCGTCCCGGTTGTTGCTCGAACGCTTGGGCGTGGTTCCCGCGGAAGAGGTCCAGGGTCGGGCCATTATGGTTTACAACACGTTTCGGCATGTCGCCCGAATTCCGCGATTACCCTTGGAGGGAGTGCCCCCATTAAATCCATGAGCCGTTTTGATAACCTTGAATTCGACGATCGGGAAGATCCGGCGCCCCAAAAGGCTCGACCCCAAGGTTCCTCCGGGCCGGTGGTCCCGCCGTCCGAGCCGGCCCAGTTCTCCGGAAGCACGGGGACGCCGATTCGTGACGCCACCTATTTTTCCACTGAGGGCGATGTCGCATTCCACGTGGATCAACTGGAGGCGGCGTTACGCAATTACTCCCGGGCCCTGGAGCAGGATAACACGCTTTTTGAGGGCTGGCTGGGACAGGTCCGGGTCCTGCTGGAAACGGCGGAATACAACGAAGCCGATCTATGGGCCGGCAAGGCCTTGGAAATGTTTCCCGAGCAGCCCGAGTTATTGGCCGTCAAGGCGATCGCCTCGATCCGCATGGGCAAGTCGAGCATGGCGCTGGCGCAATCCGATAATGCCCTTGCGCGCAAAGGCGTGACTTCCTTCGTTTGGCTGGCCCGGGCCGAGATCCTGATGGCCACCCGTAAGCCGATGGCCGAACACTGTCTGGCCAAGGCGGTGGAATTAAGCGTGGAGGGCACCTCGCGCGGCTGGACAAACTGGGAAGTCGCACGTCTCTTGCGCCGTTATCGACGCAGCGCGCAAGCCCTCGTTTACGCGCACAGCGCCGTCCAACTGCTTCCGGGAGAGGCCGGGGTCTGGTTGGAACTGGCCCGCGGACAACTCGCCTTGAAGATGCCCGAGGCCAAGCAATCCCTGGAACAGGCCCTCCACATTGACCGCAACTGTGCCGCGGCCCAGCGTCTTCTAAAGGATTACCGCGAACCAGGCCTGCTGCGAAGATTGTTATTCTGGCGAAAGGGTTGAGAACGGAATTCCATGGATGCAAAACAGTATTTCACGAAGATTCTCGCTCACGCGCATAAACTCCAGGCTTCGGATATTCACCTGGTGGCCGGCATTTCTCCGGCCTACCGGGTCCATGGCGAAATTATCATGGCCGATGCGCCGCCGATCTCCAAGGAACAACTCAAGGACGTCATTTATTCGCTGCTCAACGATCACCTGCGCGAAGCGCTGGAGCGGGATCTTGAATTATGCTTCTCGATCGCGGACGACATCCACAACCGCTTCCGCATTACGATCTATTATCACGCCAGCAGCCCCGAGATGTCGATTCGCCGTTGCGCCACCGAAATTCCAACCCGCGAGCAACTCGGCTTGCCACCCATCGTGGAGGAATTTGCCCGCCGACACTCCGGCCTGGTGCTGGTGACCGGGCCAACGGGCGTGGGCAAGACCACCACCCTGAGCTTCATGGTCGATCTGATCAATAGCGAGCGTCGCTGCAAGATCGTGACCATTGAAGATCCGATCGAGTTCATTCACCATCATAAGCGCGCCATCGTCGTTCAACAGGAGCTGCGCGCCGACGTGCGTTCCTTTTCGGCGGCCTTGCGTCACGTCTTGCGCCAGGACCCCGACGTGATCGTCGTGGGCGAGATGCGCGATCTGGAAACCATCGAAACGGCTCTGACGGCGGCCGAAACCGGTCACTTGGTGCTGGCGACGCTGCACACGCCCAACGCCCAGCAGACCATCGAGCGCATCGTCAGCGCTTTCCCGGGGGAACAGCAAAACCAGATTATTGCCCAACTCGCCAACTCCCTCCAAGGCGTCATCGCGCAGTTGCTCCTGCCGCGCGCCGACAAGAAAGGCCGGGTGTTGGCCTGTGAGATTCTGGTCGCCAATGCCGCCATCCGCACCCATATCCGTGACAATTCGGTCCATCAGATCTCATCGGTGATCCAGATGAGCAAGCGCCTTGGCATGCAATCCATGGACAATTCCCTGGCCGAACTCTATCAGCGGGGAGACATCACTTACGACATGGCCAATTCCCATGCCCAGGATGCCAGCGCCATCAAAACGCCCAAGGGAGGCGTTTTGGACAAGGCGTTTTAAATCCTGACGCGTTGCGGCTCAAAATAACCCATGAAAAAGTCTCCCTCATCATATAAACTTCCTCTTGGTGGATAAAAGAAAGGCCGTTTAAGGCCCTTGTTGTTTTTTTTCAAATATGACCTTCGCCAGGGCCGTCTTTCATGGGGATTGGTGAATCAAAGCCCGTCAAAGGGGAACTTGTCGATGCCTGCGCAATGCGTCTTGATTCCCAGGGCGAGGATGGTCCGGTTGACGCTTCGCCTCTTGTTCATCCTTGCCCTGGCCGGCGCGGCGCTGGCCGCCAGATCACAACCGGCAACCGCGGCCAGTTGGCCGGTGGCAGCGGGCCAAATTGAAGGGACGGTTGTTGATGCGCTGACCAGCCAGCCCCTGGCCGGAGCGATCGTCTTTTATGACGATTTGATTCATCCTTCTCCCTTGGCCAACCCCGTGCGGCCCCACGTCACGACCGACCCCAACGGCTTTTACCAAATTACCAATCTGATCCCCTCGACCTATGCACTGTCCGTGGTCATCGAGAAATACGACTCGCAAGATCGTCAGGTGGACGTGGCTGAGGGGATGACCGCTCAGGCGAACTTTCGACTCATCCCCGCGTCATCGGTGGGCAGCGCAACGATCCGCGGGAAAGTGATTGATGCAACGACCTCGGCGTCCTTGGGCCAAGCTTATGTCTTCTATGGCCCTTTGATCAGCGCCACTGGGGCGGCCGACTGGTGGCTCACCTCCCTGCCGCCGGCGCCGTTCGTAACCACGGATCAGGATGGCCAATACCTCATCCAGAATCTGCAACCGAAAGTTTACTACCTGCTGGCCCAGGCCGACGGATATCAAGACCGCATGGTCACCGTGAACGCCCAGGCGGGTCAGACGGTGACGGCCGACTTCGCCTTGGCCCCACTCGGCCAGGGGACCGGGACCGTCGAGGGCAAAGTGACCGACGCGCTGACCAGCGCGCCCATCGCCGCCGCCGACGTCTGGGTCACCTCCTATGTTCCGCCCGGAATGATGACCCCCCAAATCGCCCCCCCAATCCTCCCCTCGATACCGACGATCCTTTACGGACAAACCAAGACGGACATCGCCGGGGAATTCCGGCTGAAGGGGATTCCCGCAAGCCAGGTGGTGGTGACCGCGTCCAAGGAGGGCTATCGGACGGACAGCCAGACGACGCAGGTGTTGGCCGGGGATACCACGCGGGTTCATCTGGAACTTCAACCGATCTCGGCCCCCGCGACGGGAAGCCTGGTGGGAACCGTCTTGGCGGCCGACAACCAGCAACCGATCGCCGGTGCCTACGTGGTGATCCTGCCCGACAACGAGCCGACCTTCGACGTGTCGAGGCCGCTGGACTGCAATCGCTCGACCATGACCGATCCCAACGGCCAGTACGCCTTCAAGGACGTGCCGGAGGGGTCCTACCGGGTTGTGGCTTCCAAGTCCGGATACGCGACCGCCGATCAGGCCGTGGTCATTCAGGCCGGCGCGACGAGCGAGGCGGATTTCCTGCTCAGCCCGACCGGCCCGACACCGTTTGGAACGCTGGGCGGCGTCATCCGTGATGCGGAGACCAGCCAGCCCCTGGCCGGCGCCTTGGTGCAGATGATCAACAATGACAACAACTGGCTGCTGGACCACAATGCCCTGACGACCCGGACCAACGATCGCGGTGAATACGTGCTGGCCAAGCTGCCGCCCGGCCACTATACCGTTCAGGCAACAAAAGACGGTTATCTGGCCGGAAAATTGGCGGTCGAAGTGCTGGCCGGCCAGACCGCGGACGGCAGCCTGGCGCTGACCCCGATGACCGACTTTGGAGTCATTGAGGGCGCCGTCACGGACGGGATCAATAACCAACCCCTCTCCGATACCCTGGTCCTCGTGCCGCTGAGCGCCGCGCCCCATACGGCTAACGTGCAGAACACGCTGTCTGCCCGCAGCGGGACCGAC
>Ga0182027_10010749_pt1 | contig 12982 bp, 9 predicted proteins | sample 712E1DmetaG_FD_121300 | JGI IMG/M metagenome (GOLD analysis project Ga0182027, IMG submission 121300) | Permafrost microbial communities from Stordalen Mire, Sweden - 712E1D metaG (Illumina Assembly) | ecosystem: Environmental > Terrestrial > Soil > Wetlands > Permafrost | place: Sweden...
CGTCCGCCCCACTCGCCCGCCAACCTAACCCTTGTTAGATTCGATGTCACCGTTGATCCTGGAGTGCGCCCGCACTCGCCCCGACCCTGGCGAACTCCGCCGGCTCTCCGGTCTTTGTTCGGATTGGGACGGTCTTATCAAGTCCGCTTTGAAACGGGGGGTCGCTCCGTTAGTGTTCTGGGAGCTGAACCGGGCCTGTCCGGACGCGGTTCCTCCCGAAGCCCTTTCCAGTCTCGAGGAGTGCTTCCGGCGGAACCTGAAACGAAATGTCATTCTCGCAAGCGAACTCCTGCATCTCCTGGATCTTCTCCATCAGGCCGGGATTCAGGTTATCCCATTCAAGGGTCCGACCCTGGCCTGGCTGGCCTATGAAACGCCAGGGCTGCGCCGCGTAACGGATTTGGATCTGCTGCTTCCGGAGCGCGACGCCGGCCGGGCCATCGAACTTCTCCTTGCAAGCGGCTACAGGCGGTGGCTTCAGAGCGGCGACCTGCGGTTCTTCGCCACCTCGGGTCAAGTACCGCTACTGCGAACCGATGGACTAGTGGCGGTCGATCTCCATTGGCTCCTCGGCTTTCGCAGACTGAACTTTTCCTATTTCCACGACCGGCTGCGACCGGTCGATATCGACGGACGACAAGTCGCCACATTCTGCCAGGAAGATCTGCTCACGTACCTATGCGTGCATGGCGGAAGGCACGGCTGGTCGTCACTGACCTGGATCTGCGACGTTGCGCGGCTGATCGACGGTTTTTCGCTTGACTGGGACGCTCTTCTGTCGCGGGCCGAGGAAGGACGCATGTCGCGCGCGCTCTTGTTGGGAATCCGTCTGGCGCGGGAGTTGCTTGGAGCGAGCGTGCCGCACGAAGTCTGGAAACGCGTCGAGACCGATGCCTTCGCCGGAGATCTCGCGAACCTGGTGCATGCCAATCTTCCGGGTGATCGGAGCATGACCACGATGCAGGGGGCGCGGTTTCAGTACGACCTTTTGGAGAACATGGCGGACAAATTGAGTTACTTGTGGGACCGCTTGCAGCCGAGTCCCTCCGACTGGGAAGCTCTGCGAATCCCCGTATCCATGTTTCCCGTTTACTACATCGCCAGGCCTATCCGCCTCGCCTGGAATTGTTGTGTGAACCCGGTAAGAGGAGATTCCGAATGACGTGGCCCGAGTGGCTTCGTCCACACAGCATCGCTCGGTCTGGCGCAGTTCCCCGCATCACGCGAAAGCCGGATAGCGCTGGGATGGCCGTGTTGCTATCGATCTGCGCCCTCCTGGCGCCGGCTCTTGGATGGGACTCTGGGCGCACGCTAATACACCTGAGCTATTTCGACATGGCCAGCGACGCCCTTCATTTCGGACCGCGAAGCCTCGTCGACCTTTACTGGAGTCCGCTGTATCCCGCGCTGCTTGCGGGTTGGTTGGGCGTATTCCGCCCGTCCCCGGCCGCAGAGATCCCTTGCGTCATATTCCTCAACTGGCTCATTTTCGTGCTCTGCTTTCTCTCGTTCTGGTTCTTTTGTTCGAGCTGGCAGCGCGCGTTGAGACCCCCAGGCGGAGCGGACAGTGACGATCGCTCGTTTCACAAGACGATCGCGTATCTTGGCATTGGCGTGTTTTTCTGGTGCGTGACAAGCTTCGTCGGCATCAACTGGGTTACCCCCGATCTCTGCGTAGCGGCGATCGTCTTCCTGGCCGCCGGAGTCTGTTGCCGGCTGTCGCCGGCGCCCGCTGGATGGCGCATGTATGGGTTTCTCGGCGCCGTGTTGGGCTTGGGCTACTATGCCAAAGCCGCCATGTTCCCAGCCGCCCTGCTGCTGTTGTCGTGCCTGCTGGCATTTCCGCCTTCTACCCCGCCGAATCGGCGTGGCATCGCCCTGGCAGCCGGCGTGTTTTTGCTCACGGCGACGCCTCTCATCGCTCTGATGAGTCGGCGCGCGGGTCATCCGACCATCGGGGAAGCCGGCCGGCTCAATTACGCGTGGTATGTCAACAAAGTCCCGCCGTTCTTTTGGATGACCGTTTGGACCGGCGGACCGCCCGGCCACGGCGCCCCCTTGCACCCCATAAGACAACTGAGCGATAACCCGCGGTTGGTGGAATTCGAATCTCCCGTAGGCGGTACGTTTCCTCTTTTCCGGGACCCCGCATACTGGTACGACGGAGTGCGGGCGAGTTTCAATCTCACTCAGCAACTCGCCGTTCTCAGGGGCCACTTGACGTTCTTTCTGCAACTGGCCAAGGATGTAAGCGTCCTGCTGGGTGGAGCGCTGGCGCTGTGCGTGCTCACCCTGAGAACCAAAAGCCGCCCAAGGCCAACCGCCCCATTCCGCTGGATGATCGCTTGGCCCATCGCAGTTTTCGGGATGTACTCATGCGTCCATATCGAGGAACGGTTTGTGGCCGCGTTCATCGTCCTTTTGGGGCTGGCTGTGTTTGGCGTTCTATTATGCCGGGTCGATCCGGAAGCCGGGAGGGTGGCGGCAATTACGGTAGCGTGTTCGCTGCTTCTGCAAGTGGCGCTGCTCTACTCTTACGGGGCGGGCAAGAGGGTGTGGCATGAGGTTATCGGCCATGGCCAACAGCCCTGGTACCTCGCGGTTGCGGAGCAATTGAGACAGATCGGAATTCATCCTGGAGACCGTCTGGCCCTGGTCGGGCAAGATCCTCCGGAATACGGCGTGCGGCTCGCCGGGGCGCGAATTGTCGCCATGTTTCCGGATGCCGATTCCTATTGGAAAGCCGGCGCGCCGGATCTAGCCCGCGCCCAGGAGCAGCTTAGGAAGGCGGGGATCAAGGCGCTGCTGGCAACCAAGAGCGACGCCATTGGGGCCGACGCCGCCGGCTGGACGGCGATATCCGATTCCGGCTACATGGTACGTTTGCTCGATGCCCCGTGAGCCTTCACGCGGGCGGTTCCCCGGCGGTTCGCCCACGCGCCGCTTCGCGCGCCGCCAGCATGGCGATAATCAGGATCGGCCACGCGCCCAGCGCGGGCCTGGAAAAGGGGTAGTCGACGGCGGCGTGCAGAAAGACGGCGATGGCGCCCAGGCCCCACACCGAACGGAGCGCCGGCAGGACGCACCAGCCGAACAGCGTGACCAGCGCAATGCCGAAAGGGATGCCGCCCTCCGCGGTCCACTGGAGCCAATCGCTGTGCGCCTGGTTAGCGAACAACCCAACGTCCAGGATGGCGTAACCGGGATACGCCGTAGGCCATGCGCCCAGCCCCACGCCGGACCAGGGGTGCGCCGCAACCATGTGCAGCGAAGATACCGCTAATTCCCGGCGGACCGCCATGGGATCGGGCGTCAGGAACCGATCCCGGACGTGTTCCCATCCCACCACGGCCGTAAAGGCGGCGAACAGGACGGCCATGCGGAGAAGCGATGCGCCCACCGCGCGACCGCTGGCGAAGCCACGCGACCACAGGAGGGCGGGCGCCGCCACAACTTCGGCGGTTGCCAGCACGGTTCCCGCGCGCGAGGCCGATGCAATCACCGAAGCGTACAGCACCGCGGCCATCCCGGCATAGAGCAGCCCGCCGCGCTCCCGCCGCGTGGCTTCGTAGAGCGCGATGGGCAGCACGACTTCGACGAACGCCGCATAATGACCGTGATTCAGAATGGGCCCCATCACGCCGGTGTACTGGGTGGCGAAAACCCAGAAGATCTTGTCGGAGGTGAAAGTCTGAACGGTGGCTAAAACCGCGACGGCGGAACCGAACCACAGCATCGCGGAGCGAAACCAGCTCGCCATGCGCCGGTCGCGAAACAGGCTGAAGCCAACTAGAAAAACCGCCAGGAAAGAGGCCCACCGCACGATCGCGGATTGCGTATCGAAAGCGTAAACGGTATTCCCCGTGGCCCATTGCAGCAACCCTAAGAGGACCGCCGCCAGCAACGGGAACAGTGGATAAGGCAGGCGCGGAACGGAATTGCGGGACCGCCAAAGCGTGACGCCGGCGAGCGCAAAAACCCCCACCTGAAAAAGGGCGACTGGCCAGTAAGCCGGAACCCAAAGCGTCAGGATAGCGAAGAAAAAGAGCGCCGCTAAAGCGACGTGCATGACGGAGTATGAGCGGCCGGGCGGCTGGCTCCCGGAGCTACGGGGTCGAAATGACCCCAGCGGCCATCAGCGAACCAACCGTGGCGCCCGCCACGACCGCGCCGCCGATGATGACGGCCGGCGCCACGCCAATTCCAAGTATCGTTCCTCCCGTGGCCGCTGCCGCGCCACCCGCGACTGCGCCACCCGCGGCCGCCCCGCCCGCGGCGACTCCGCCCGTTACGCCGGCGGCCTTTGCGGCTTGAGTGGTTAGCTGTTCGAGCTTGGTGGCCTGAACCACCTGAGAGGCTCCGCCCGCGGCCGCCACTCCAGGCACAATCGAACCGGTGATCTGAACGGTCTTGCCCTTGAACTTCGCCAAGTCCGCTCCCCGGACCTCTACCCTGACCTTGCTGGTTACATCGGTCAGGAAGTACTTGCCATCCGCGGATTCCAGAACGCCAGTCATCTTCATGGACATGGGAGCGCCGGCCTGGGGCGTGAATGCAAGCCCCATGCCCGGGCTCAGGCTGGCCACCAAAAAGCCGGCCGCGGTCCGTACTTGGGCAGCGCCGCTGCTCGCGAAGACTTGCACGTTATTCGGGCCGCCCATGGCGACCAGAACCACGCCGTTCTGGTCCGGACATGCGATTTGCAACGTCGCCGCTTCAATGGTCCGCTTCTCGCCGTTGCGCATCAATTCGGAGCCGCTCTCGAGCACGGTGCGGTCGCGATAAACTTTGGCGCTGGAGTTCGGCAACAGAGTAATCTGCGCCTCCCCGAGCTGGACCGTGGAACGCGCCGCGGACGTCTCGATCAGGTTACCTTCGAATACGGTACTGTTACCTCGGATGGTAGAACCGTCAACACGAAAATCACCGGTCGATTTGACGACTCCAACGGAAGGCGCCGATCCCATGAGTGTACCGACACAGCCCATGAGGATGAGGCAAGTAGTCAGTTTCAAAGTTCCTCGCTCCTTTTGTACGACTCAGGTTTATATTATAACCTGAGCCTCGATTTGCGCCACATAATTTAATCTTTATAGAATGTCAGACAACTGCGTTACGTATGATCGCGCACTGTCGGAATGGCCAAGCGGGAACGCGTGTCCGCGGATATGGCGGGGACTTGGGAAGGCGCCCCGATGAGGCTGTCCGCCGTGCGCTTTATCGGCCTCGCAATCGTGCTTGGCGGGTTGGCGGCCGCCTCGGCTTGGTCTATTTTGGTCGGGTACGCCGATTATTGGGCGCGGCAGATCACCGTCGCCGCAACCGAAAGGGCCTTGGCGCTTACGCCATGGCAGGCGGCCTATCACGTACAGCTCGCGGTACTGATATCGGACGACGATCCTCAATTGGCATCCGCGGCGTTACGCCGCGCCATCGCCCTGAATCCGTTCGATTCCAGCTCATGGATCGAGCTTGGTCTCAGGGTCGAGGCCGGCGGCCATAACGCGGACGCGGAGCGATGCTTCCTGCGGGCCGCCGAAGTGGACAAACAATATCTCCCCAAATGGACCCTCGCCAATTACTATTTTCGCCGCGGTGACGATGCCAAGTATTGGTTCTGGGCAAAGGCCGCCGCGCAAATGCTATATGGCGACGCGTTGCCGCTGTTCCGTTTGTCCGGCAAGATCGTGGAAGACGGGAACCTGATGGACCGCCTGGCAATCCGCAGTCCCGACATTCAAGCGGCCTATTTGTCGTATTTGCTATCCCAGAAACGCCTGGATTTGACGAGCCCCGTCACGCGCCGGCTGCTCGACCAGGGCCGGGCATTGGACGTCCCGCTGCTGTTGACGGCGTGCGACCGGCTGATTGACGCGAAACTCGTGGATGAAGCCGTGACGGTATGGAACGGGCTCGCCAAGGCACGCAAGATTCCCTATGGGCTCGTGATCTCCGGCGCGGAGACGATTTTGGCCAACGACAGCTTCTTGCCAACCCCCGAGTTGCAGGGATTCGCCTGGCGTTTGCCCACGGTGGACGGAATCAGCGCCTCGCGCGAGGAGAACCCGCCGGGGCTGCGTCTCACGTTCTCCGGCGCACAACCCGAGGATTGCGAATCGCTTTTCCGGGTGTTGCCGGTTCGGGAAAACACCGCCTACGAGTTCACCGTCCTGTATGGCGAAGCCGGCATACCGAGGGATGCCGGCCTCGGTTGGCGGGTGACGGACATGGATGGCCGCAACATCGCGGAGGCGGCGGAAAGCCCGGCTCTCAAAGACGGCGCGCGGGATGCAATTCGTTTCGTCGCGCCACCCGGCTGCCGTCTGGCGCGGATCGCCTTCGCATACCGGCGAACCCTAGGGACGACGCGCATCGAAGGCTCCATCGTTCTACGAGAGGCCAGCCTGAGACAGGCCGCTCAATTCCCCGAAAAATTGCCGGGGCGCGTGATGAAGTAGAGAAAACCCAAGAAAATCAGAGCGCCAAAGCCATAAAGCAGGAGGGCTCGCTTTTTCCGTTGCCAGCGGACGCGGACGCGAGTCGATGTAATCTCCCGCTCCGCCTGCGAGCGCCTCCCCGGCGGGCTTTCGGGGGGGGCTGCGTAGCGGAACCGCAGGAACCGATGGCCACAGTCCCGGCAGCTATAGGGATAATAGCCGACCAAACTTCCCAGACGCTCCACCAGGCCCCTGCGATGAGAACGGTGCGCGCGGTCTACCTTGCAGTTCGGACACAGCATGGGAAAGGACTTTCCAGGACCCTATTCTAATTCAAATCCAGCCGCACCGCATGGCAATGCGCGGCCGAGATTGCGTCGGTAGATTGGGCAATCCATTCTCTATCCCTACTTGTTTTGATACGGTATAACTGTTTGATACGGTATAGCTATGTTATACCGTCTTACTTTCCGGTACGGTATGCGTTGTTTCCCCGCCCTTTACTTTGTTGTACGGGGAGTCCGCGTGGGGCGCCCGGCGCGCAGGCTAAAGCAAAAGTCCCGTTCCGCCGACGTAATGTCGTATGGCTCTGCGCGGATGCGGGATTCTCTTGCTGGCGAATGGCGCGCTGCTGGCGGCCGGCGCGGGGCGAAGCGAGCCCATGCCGCTGCTCTTCCTGGCGAACCATGGCCAAGCGCCTCCGCCAGTCCGCTTTATGGCGAAGGCATCCGGGTTGACGGCCTATTTCTCTCCCGGCGAAGTGCTGTTCCGCGTGGCGGGGAGAAGCCTCCGCATGCGCTTCGATGGCGCCGTCCGGGCATCCCTGCCGGAAGCCATGGACCGTCTCACCGGAGTGGCGAATTTCCTAACCGGGCCGAAGGACCGATGGCTGCTGGCGCAACCCTTGTACGAGGGCGTCGCATACCGAAGCCTCTATCCGGGAATCGACATGATTTACGGGGCCGGCGGCCTGAATCTGAAGTCCGAGTTCGTGGTGGCGCCAGGGGCGAATCCTTCAGCCATCCACGTACGGTATCTCGGCGGCGGCAAACCGCGCATCGCGGAGGATGGTTCCCTGGCGATCTCCACCGGCGCCGGGGAATTTCGCGAACAGGCGCCCATGGCCTACCAGGAACGCGGCGGCCGGCGCGCCGCCGTGGACGGGCGGTATATCCTGGCTGGCGAAGCCGTAAGTTTCGCGATCGGCGGGTACGATACGTCCCGGCCTTTGATTATCGACCCGGCGATCTCCTATAGCACGCTCCTGGGCGGCTCTGGCGCGAATGCGGCCAACGCGCTGGCGGTGGACCCGACGGGAGCGGCCTATATCGCGGGCTTCACCGAATCCTACAACTTTCCCACCGCCAATGCCGTGCGGAATGCAAACGCCGGGGGCAACGACGCATTCGTCGCGAAACTGAACCCCGGTGGCGCCGGGCTGGCGTATTGCACCTACCTCGGCGGCTTCGGCGACGATCGGGCGTACGGAATCGCGGTGGACGGCGCGGGCGCGGCCTATGTCGCGGGATCGACAACGTCGCACGACTTTCCGGTGGTCTATCCGCTGCAGGCGAAGCTCGCGGGCGCGAGGAATGCGTTTGTCCTGAAGTTGTCCTCCGCCGGCAACAGCTTGGCGTACAGCACGTATCTGGGCGGGAGCGGGTCGGATTCCGGCAATGGAATCGCCGTGGATGCGGCCGGAGCCGCCTACATCGTGGGAGACGCGACATCCCCGAACTTCCCGGCGAGCGGCTGGCAGGCGGCCAATCACGGAGGGCAGGACGCTTTCGCCGTCAAACTGTCCGCCGATGGGAGCCGCCTGATATACAGCACCTATCTGGGCGGGTCGAATACCGATCATGGGGCCGCCATCGCCGTGGACGCGACGGGGGCCGCTTGGGTGGCGGGATCGACCTGGTCGACCGATTTCCCGGTGGCGAATGCCTTTCAAAGCGCTTCCGGAGGCGGCCAGGATGCGTTTGTCGCGCGGCTCGCCGCCGATGGGAATTCCCTGTTGTTCGGCTCCTATTTGGGAGGGAGCGGCGGCGCCCCAGGATACCCGGAGGCCGCCCAGGCGATCGCTCTCGATTGGCAGGGGAACGCGTATCTCGCGGGAGTCACCAGTTCGCCGAATTTTCCTCTGCTGAACCCGCTGCGATCGTCGCTCGGTGGGGAGGCGGACGCGTTCGTGACGAAGGTGAATGCCTCCGGGACATTGGCCTACAGCACCTACCTGGGCGGCTCGGGAGTGGATGTCGCCAATGCGATCGCGGTGGATTCGAGCGGCGCCGCATACGTCGCCGGCTACACCTACTCGACGGACCTGCCCGTGGTCCAGGCGTTTCAAGGTTCCAACGCCGGCGATTGCGACGCATTTCTGGCCAGACTGAGCGCCGCGGGCGCCCTGGGCTACTTGACGTATCTCGGCGGAAATGGGTCCGACACCGCCACCGCCGTAGCGCTGGCGGGAGGGAACGTTTATGTGGCGGGCTGGACCCTCTCCAGCAATTTTCCCCTGCGGAACGCTTACCAATCCGTCGTCGCCGGCAACTATGGCGCGTTCGTGACGGAGGTGAACTCAGGCTCGCCCACGGTGAGCCAGGGAGTGACGCCGAATTCGGGCGGCGGCGCCTCACAGACGTTCGCCTTTCGGTTCTCCGATCCCGGCGGGACCACGGATCTGACAACCGTGTCGGCATTGTTCAATTCCACGCCTAACACGGCGAATGGGTGCTCGGTGGTCTACAATCGGGCCGCGAATGCTCTGTCCTTGCTCACCGACGCCGGAGGCCCTCCGGCGGGACCGATCACTCCCGGCAGCGGCGCGCAGCAGAACAGCCGGTGCGTCCTGAACGGGGCCGGATCGAGCGTTTCGGCGGTGGGAAATGTCCTGACCCTGAACCTGGCGATCGCATTTCTGCCGCCCATGGCGGGCGCCGCCAACATTTACGCGCAGTCCGCCAATTCGAGTGGTTCGACGGGATGGGGCCTGGCTGGGAGCTGGATAGTCCCGGCCATGATCGTCAGCCCACTCAACGGGTCCTTGCTGCCTGGCGCCAGCGTGGTTTTCCAATGGACCGGCATGGGAAACTTCAGCGGTTGTTCACTTTCCGTCAGCGGAATTGCAGTGGGGGGAGCGGATATCTTTAGCGGCGCCCTGGGGGGTGGTACGTCGCAACTCGTGGCAAACTTGCCCCTGGATGGCCGGGCCATCTATGTGCGCATCGCTTCGACGACCGGCGGCGGCTGGCTGCATGTCGATTACGCATACTACGCCGCGATGCCGCAGCCTGGGGAGCTGATCAGCCCGGCTAACGGCTCCACCCTGCCCGGCGCCACCGTGGTTTTTCAATGGTCCGCGGGAGTTGGGGCCTCTCAATACTCGCTTTACGCCAGTAAAGTAGCGCCCGGCGGAGGCGATCTCGACAGCATCAACGCCGGCGCCAAAACGGTATTGACCCTGACGAACCTGCCCCTCGACGGCAGCACAATTTACGTGCGCCTATCGTCGCTGACAGGGGCTAATTGGCAATACTTCGATTACAGCTACACAGCCGCAGGTCTCTCGCTGGCCACCATGATCAGCCCGGCGAACGGCGCCATCCTGCCTGGTTCTACCGTAATCTTCCAATGGTCCAGCGGGGTGGGAGCCTCGCAATATTGGCTCTACGTCAGCAATCTGGCTCCGGGCGGACAAGAAGTCTACAGCGGCAACCAGGGCTCCAATACGTCAAAAACGCTTACGGGCTTGCCTACCGGGGGCAGCGCGATTTACGTGCGTCTCTGGTCGGAAATTGGCGGCGCGTGGAAATTCCTGGATTACAGCTACCCAAGCGCGGCGGCCCTCATCCAGATCGCGCCACCTACGGATTCGGCCTCGCTGGCCTCTTATTTGGCCGCCACCCCGTCCTCCGGTTTCGACTTTTCCTCCTTCCCAGACTGGGACTTCGTTACCCAGGCCGCCGCTGCTCAACTCAGCGATCACGTTCTCAGTCTCGCCTTCAGTTCCACCATGGTGAGGTTCACGGCGGCCAACGGCGGCTGGGACTGGAGCGTGGCGCCCTACTCGGAGCGCGCGAACGCCAATACCGCTCTACCGATACTCGACCCCTACAACTCGCTTTTCAATCCCGCAGCCCCCTGGAATACGCTAACCAACTGGTTCGGCCTCCCCACTCTCACCATTACGCTATCCAGTCCGGTGTGGACATTCGGCTTCGAAGCGGAGCCTGACGATACCGGCACGATCGCCGCAACCTTCTACACGGCATCCGGCGGGTCCTTAACCATCCGGATGGACAACATGTCCTATCCCCAATCCAGGATCTTCGCGGCCACCGGCGCGCCCATCGTGAAGGTCGTCATAACGCTCACAAACGGCGATTTTCCGGACTTCGTGATCGGCGCGTTCCGGTATGCGCTTTCCGGCGCAGCGGCGCCGGACACTTCCCCGGCGGAAGCTCTTTCTCAGGCTCTGGCTCCCTTCCCCGCCGCCATGCTCGTCCCTGCCAACGGCGCCACCCTGCCCGGCCCCACCGGCACTTTTCGGTGGTCCGCTGGCACGGGGGTTTCCGAATATTGGCTTTACCTCAGCCAGGTGGCGCCGGGCGGAAAAGAGATCTACAGCAGCGTCCAGGGATCGAACACGTCAAAGACCTTTACGAATCTGCCCACCGGCGGCGGCGCTCTCTATGTGCGCTTGTGGTCGCAGATCGGCGCCGCTTGGCAGTACGCCGATTACACCTACAAGACTGCGGCCGCACATTAGCCTATACATGGCCTTTTCTTGAGTTTACGGAGTCAGCAAGAAGCTTATACCGTATAAAATATCGGTACCGTGTTACTTTCAAGTACGGTGTGAGAATGGTGAGGCTGCCCGTTCGACGGGGCCGGTACCCGACGCCTCCGTCAGCAGTTCCACCCCGCGCGTTCTTCTGACCCACAACAGCCCGGCCGATTGACGTCTTGCCCAAATCGCGGCATTTGAATACACGCGGTATTGCTTCCCTTCCCGGTTGGCGGAGTCTTCCGCGGCCAGCACCTGAATCGCGAGTTTCTTCTCCAGGCTGCGCAGGTTCGCCTTCACGGTTACCCAGCTCAGCCTGACTAGGCTGGCCAGACGGTCATAGCCGATCCGGATGGTCCGGCTGGCCTCGGGATCGTCCCCTTCGGGCGCGCCGCCCTTCCAAAGGGTGCGATAAACCTCTTGTTCCGCCAGTGAATGTCCGTCCTCGACCGCGCGGGTCCTTTTCACTTTCCACCGCCGGCTGTCCTGAAGCGGCTGAGTTGGTACGGTATAAGCTTCTTCTACGGGGGCGATTTCCTGTACGGTAGTCGATTTACGTCGTTGTACGGTGGGTGTTTCTTGTACCGTATCCAATTCAGCTACCGTATCGGATACGACGGCATCCGGCAAGGCGGGCGCCTCGGCCGGCTTTGAAACGGCCGCCTCGGGCTCGGGCGCGTCGAGGAACGACACAAAGCCGGACATGCCGGCGTTGGCCATGATCTCCTCGTAACTGATTCGCTCAAGCTCTGGCCGGGCTGGCGGCTTCTTGGATTTCGTCCTGGTCCTTGCCTGGTTGTCCATTGAGCAGATTCAATAATTCCTCGAACGCCACGTTGTAGTCCTCGAGGGCCTTCGAGCGGGGTTCGAAGTCGGTCAAAAATCTCTTAGCCCTGTTGCATTTTGTGACAGTCGTGTCGGTGCGAATTCCGTGCAGCATGGGGATCCGCGTGCGCACCGACAGATCCTTCAGCGATTCCATCACCACCTCGGTGATTTGCAGGCGCCGGTCGACCATTACGGGGAGCAGGCCGACGGGCTGAATCTCAATCCCTATCAGCGAACTTAACATCCGGGCCGTCTCGATGCTGGCGGCTGCGCCTTGCAAGCTGAGAGGGTCCATACTAACGGGAATCAACAGCGACTTTCCGTACACCATGGCGCAGGTCTGCAACAGGTTAATGGAAGGGGCCACGTCGATCAGCACGGCGTCGTAGCCCTTCTCCACCTGGGTGAACAGGTTGTTGAAGACAAACTCGCGCGCCACTTGGCCCATCAGGTGGCCTTCCGTCTTGACGGTCTCGCGGTTTCCGCACAGAACGTCCACGCCCCGGCAGGCCTCCACAATGCAATCCTTGAACAGGTGGTTGTAGACTACGAAGTCGTGCAAGTACTTCGCCGGCTTCAACCCCAGGACCGTTCCTATGGATCCCTGCGGGTCGGTATCGATGACCAGCACGCGTTTGCCGCGGTCCGCCAGATAGCGCGCGAAATTCGCCACCGTGGTTGTTTTGGCCACCCCTCCGCGTTGATTTGAGATCACCAGGCGAATCACTTGGCTCCGTTCCTCTCTTGCAGTAATCGCCGTACGGCCTCGACGTCTTCGAGCGTCCATAGGCGATATCGATTGGAGGGATTTCGTTGCGGTTCGGGGATGAATTCGCGGCGCAGCCAGTTCTTGAGGGTCCTCTTCGTCACCCTCAAGATATCCGCCACCTCGGCTGTCCGTAAGTAGGGTACCGATCCCCGATCTGTGCTC
>Ga0182027_10010751_pt1 | contig 12981 bp, 11 predicted proteins | sample 712E1DmetaG_FD_121300 | JGI IMG/M metagenome (GOLD analysis project Ga0182027, IMG submission 121300) | Permafrost microbial communities from Stordalen Mire, Sweden - 712E1D metaG (Illumina Assembly) | ecosystem: Environmental > Terrestrial > Soil > Wetlands > Permafrost | place: Sweden...
GACCTTGTGACTGCCAGTCACACGCTCTAGCCAACTGAGCTAAACCCCCTAGTAATTTTTCTTCAATGCTGTGCAAATGTATAAAAAAAAGAAAAAAGAAAAAACAGATCAATGCAAGCAATCAAAAGAACTGTTTTGTACTTTACAGTTAGAAATAACTGATACTTAATCAGCATCTTTTTAAGGTTTCTTTAACAACATTTTGTATTCCTGATTGTTTTTGATAAAGCTTCTATTTAGTAGCTTTGCCCGACAAACAGAAATATCTGATTTTTATATGGCATTAATTTTGATTCTTTCTAAAAATAATTAATATCCTCATTTGGATAACACAATGGGAAAGAGAAATTAACGAAGAAATGAGAAGCAACCTTTTCAGGAACCGACTGGATTTTGATGACCTTATTTTCGAAAATCGCAATAAGGATTATGGCGCATATCTGATCAGACGGCGGTATAATTCAACTGTTGTTATCTCTGTTGTTCTTGCTTCATTCATTGTAAGTGCCTTTATAGTAATTCCCTATATTCAGATCATTGGTAAAGGAAGTAATTATGGTCAGCAGATGAGGGTTCGCTTTGTTGAGATAAAAATGGATAAAATGGAACCTCCCAGGGAAGATATAATCATTCCTCCGGCTCCCCCTCCGCCTCCTCCAAATACACAACCGAATATTAGATATGTTGCTCCAGTTGTAGTTGATACACTGTTACCGAATGAAAAACCACTGCCTTCGGTTGCCGATGTACTGGCTTCAAACTCAAATGAGGAACAGCTTACTGTTTCTGGAACGGGGAAAAACGATGATTTATTAACAGGGCAGGAGGGAGACAAATCCGATGAACCCTTCTTTTTTGTTGAGGTGAAGCCCACCTTTAGAGGAGGAGATATAGAAAAATTCAGGGAATGGGTTCAGAAAAAGGCGGTTTATCCGCAATTAGCCCAGGATAACGGAATACAGGGCAAAGTCATTCTTACTTTCGTCGTCGAAAGAGATGGTTCAGTCACTAACGTTAAAGTATTGAAAGGTGTGGACAAATTACTCGATGATGAAGCAGTAAAAGCAATTGAAGCATCACCTAAATGGAGCCCTGGCTTACAGAGAGGAAAACCCGTCAGAGTAAGATTTAATCTGCCTCTGGTTTTTTCTTTCAGGAAGTAAATCTCATGTAATTCTGTAAATCATTTCAGTTTCGTTTTTCAACGATTTTATTACCTTTATAAATTGAACCTAAAAAATTGATTATGAAGAAAGTTTTACCAATTATTTTTATTTTGACAATATTGTTATCAGGTTGCGGTTCATCTAAAAAGCAACTGGAGAAAGGAAATTATGATGCTGCAATAGAAAAATCTGTCAAACAATTAAGGAAAGATCCTGCTGACAAAAAACAGATTGCGGTCCTGGAAAGCGCTTTCAAAATAGCCAATGATCAGGATAATGAAAGAGTCAGATTTCTCAAGATGGAAGGAAAACCAAATAGCTGGGACGAAATCTACCAGATCTATAAGAGGCTGAGCGACAGACAGTCACTCGTTCGCACTGTTACTCCATTACACGATGGTGGACGAACAGTTGAATTCCTGTATGTGGATTATATGCAGGACATGGTGACCGCTAAGCGAAAAGCTGCTGATTTCTACTATGCCCACGGTAATGAACTGATGAAAAATAATATAAAGGAATCTTACAGGCAGGCCTATTATGAATTTGTCAGGGCAAAAGATTATGTGGGTGACTACGAGGGAATTGATGCCAAAATTATAGAGGCAAAATCAAAAGGGATAAGCAGAGTTTTTGTTTCAATCCAGAATACATCTATGCTGAAATTTCCAAAAGAGTTTGAAGATGATCTTCTCGCTCTAGATCTTCCCCAGCTTAATTCTGAATGGGTGGAGTACCATACTCAAAATTTAAATGATAAAACTGAGTATGATTATTTTGTAAATGTGGATGTTAAAAATGTTCTCGTAAGTCCGGACCAAACTATTCCTGTAGATTCCGTTTTTAAAAAGGATATTGATGATGGTTTTTCTTATGTGCTTGATAAAAAAGGAAATGTGATGAAGGATACACTTGGGAATGATATCAAGCAGAAAAAATATAAAACTGTTCAGTGTGCTCTTGCTGAAACTATACAGAGAAAGTCATGCCGCATCGATGGGGATATAGAAGTCATCCAGATGAACACCAGTAAAACTTTGAAGAAGGATCCAATCGGAGCAGAGTCAAATTTCGAGAATATATCATCAAGAGCGCTCGGTGATTTGCAGGCTCTTAATAAGCAGCAGCTCGAAAGAACCAAAACACAGATTGTTCCATTCCCGTCTGATATTGAAATGGTAGTTCGTTGTTCGGAATCGCTTAAGCGGGCAATCCGTGGGACGATGCAGAATAATAAACGGTTTGTACAATAGAGGCCGGTAAAAGGAATAGCTTTAAATATTAATAAAGTATGCCGCAAATATCTACTTTTGCGGCATATTTTGTCTAAGAGCATCAATGATAGAAACAAGAAAAGAGCAAGAGAAAGCAATACTTGTGGGGATAATTTATCCAGGACAGGAGGAGAGTGACGTTTTTGATTATCTTGAAGAACTTGCATTTCTGACTGAAACAGCAGGTGCTGATCCTGTAAAAAGATTTATTCAGAAACTTGATGCACCTCATCCGAAAACATTTATTGGCACCGGAAAAATAGAAGAAATTGCCAGTTTTGTTGAAGCAAACCAGATTGATATTGCTATTTTTGATGATGAACTCACTCCGAGCCAGTTGCGGAATATTGAAAAAGAACTTGGCTGCAGGATACTTGACCGTACAAATCTTATTCTTGATATTTTCGCCGGCAGGGCAAGAACATCTTATGCTCGCACCCAGGTGGAACTGGCACAATATCAGTATCTTCTCCCACGGTTGACAAGAATGTGGACCCACTTGGAACGACAAAGAGGCGGGATTGGACTCAGGGGTCCGGGTGAGACAGAAATCGAAACTGACAGAAGGATCATCAGGGATAAAATTTCAAAACTAAAAGAGCAGCTGAAAAAGATTGATGTTCAGATGGCTATGCAAAGAAAGAATCGAGGAAGGATGGTAAGAGTAGCCCTGGTCGGGTATACAAATGTCGGTAAGTCAACCATTATGAATCTATTAAGTAAATCAGATGTCTTTGCAGAAAATAAGCTCTTTGCCACTCTCGATACTACTGTGCGCAAAGTGGTCATTGGTAATCTGCCTTTTCTGTTATCCGATACTGTGGGTTTTATAAGAAAACTACCCCACGATCTGGTGGAGTCTTTTAAGTCAACACTAGATGAAGTAAGAGAATCCGATCTTTTGGTTCATATCGTGGATATATCACACTCTGGTTTTGAGGAACAGATTACGGTTGTAAATGAAACATTAAACGAATTAAAATCTTCTGACAAACCAACGGTTTTGGTTTTCAATAAGATTGACACATTTTCTTATATCAGAAAAGATGATGATGATCTTACCCCTGTCAAAAAAGAAAACTATTCACTTGAGGATTTTAAAAAAACATGGATGAGTTCTGATAAAAATTTCAGGACTGTTTTTATTTCCGCTATAACCAAAGAAAATGTTGATGAACTGAAAAATATTCTTTACGAAGAGGTGAAAAGGATACATGTAAAAAAGTATCCTTATAATGATTTTCTTTTCGAATCCTAGAAACTGCTATAGTGGTCTTCTGTGTTACATCTATTTTACAAAGTCATGTGAAGAAGATAAAGAGTTTCTCGGAGTATTTTAAAAAAGTTTATTTTTTACCATATATTCTGCAATCTGGATAGCATTTGTTGCAGCTCCTTTTCTTATGTTATCTGAGACCACCCACATGTTCAGACATTTCTCTTTCGAAAAATCCCTGCGTAACCTTCCGACAAAAACTTCATCCCGGTTATGAGCTAAAATCGGCATTGGATATTTATGTTCAGACGGATTATCATAAACAACTACACCTGGGAAATTATTCAGTAAGATTCTGACATCATCCAGATCAAATTCTTTCTCAAATTCAATATTAACAGCCTCGGAATGTCCGCCAATGACAGGTATCCTCACAACTGTGGCAGTTACCTGTATTGTTTTATTTTCCAGTATTTTGCGAGTTTCATCAACAAGTTTTTGCTCTTCAGTTGTATATCCCGATGGCAGCCATGATCCGCCAAATGGAAAACAGTTCATATCAATTGGGAAGGGATAGGCCATTTCTCCTTTGATCCCCCGTCTTTCATTTTCCATCTGGGTAACTGCTTTCACCCCAGTGCCGGTAACTGATTGATATGTAGCAACTACCACTCTTTTAATTTTATATGCTTTATGAAGCGGTGCAAGAGCCATCACCATCTGAATTGTTGAGCAGTTCGGATTTGCAATTATCCTGTCTCCTTTTTTTATCACATGTGAATTGATCTCAGGTACAACCAATGGAATATCTGGCTCCATTCTCCAGGCTGCTGAGTTATCTACTACAACAGTCCCATTTTCAGCAAAGACAGGCGCCCACTCCTTCGATGCAGCTCCTCCCGCTGAGAAAATAGCAAAATTAGGTTTAGCTTCGACTGCTTCCATTACACTAACAACTCTTACTGGTTTCCCTCTGAAAATGATCTCTTTGCCGACAGATTTTACAGAAGCTACCGGAATAAACTGGGTAACTGGAAAATTTCTCTCTTCCAGTACTTTAATCATTGTTCGTCCGACCATTCCGGTAGCGCCTACAACAGCTATTTTCATCTCTAAATATTTTGTTAATTAAAAGAAATTATTGAAATTTACTTTTGTATAAAACTTTCAAAATTAACTTTTTTTTCAATCTGTCCCGCTGCATGAAAAAAGTAATTTTGTTCTTATTATTTATACCTGTACATCTATTTTGTCAGGTAGTTGATAACTTTGAATCTGGCAGTCTAAAAGGGTGGACCGAAAGCGTTGCAGGTCATTGGAAAGCCGATACAACAGCTTCTATTTCAGGAAGATATTCTCTTCATCATGTTTTTGATAACCCGGCTGCAGGTACTGATCAGATCGGAATTCCTGTCACAAACCTCGAACCGTCAATGGGTTTGACAAAATGGTCATTCAGGATAAAACATGGTTATGATCCATCATCATCAAACAACTGGGGAGTTTTCCTTATTTCTGATAATGAACCATCAGCAATGATTCCGGGTGGCAGGGTAAATGGATTTGTCATTGGAGTCAACCTTACCGGATACGATGATACTCTTCGATTATGGAAAGTAAGAAATGGTACAATATCAAATGTTTTGAATACGGGAATTAATTGGGAACGAAATATCGGTTCAAAATCTCAGGCTATAGTCAAAGTTGAAAGATCACAAACAGGAATATGGAAAACAACCGTATTTTCTTCGGGAGGAACTCTTATTAATACTGCCTCATGCACTGATATTGAATTATTTAATGCTGAATGGTTTGGGGTTTATTACAAATACACATCAACCTGTGACAGACTTCTCTGGGTTGATGACATCAATATTGATGGTGTGTTTTATGAAGACAAAGTACCACCAGAAATTAATAAATGTCAAAATTACAATTATTATTCTGCCGATCTTACTTTGGATGAAGAACCATCAGTTGATTTCTTTTCACCAACTAATTTTTCACTGAATGGAACAACTGAGAAAGCCAATAGTGTCATAAAATTAAGTCCTCTTTCAGCAAGGATTACTTTTGAAAACCGTTTCAAAAATAAAACCGAAAATATTATTATTATCAATTCATTATGTGATAAGAAAGAAAACTGCAACAATAATGTCTCTGTCAGTTTTACTCCTGTATGGGCTGAACCGGGGAATGTGGAAATTACAGAAATAATGGCAGACCCGACACCACCGGTTTCTCTTCCCGGGAAGGAATATCTTGAGATATTTAACTCGACAGATTTTCAATTCAATCTTAAAAACTGGAAGCTGCTAACTGAAACATCTGATGCACAATTCCCCGAAAAACTTATTGGCCCGGGGCAACAGATTATATTATGCCAGATTCAGGATACTTCATCTTTCTTAAAATACGGAGGCGTAGCGGGCATTAAATCATTCCCTGCCTTGACTGATGCCGGCCGGCTGATAGTTTTGACCGACAGTCTGGGTAACATGATCCATGGGGTCGACTATAGTTCGACCTGGTACGGAGATGATCTGAAAAAGGAGGGTGGATGGTCTCTGGAAATGATTGATCCTGCCTTCCCATTTTTTTCTGAAGGAAACTGGACCGCTTCAGTTTCTCAGAAAGGAGGTACACCCGGAAATATTAATTCAGTAAATCATTCTAATCCTGATATCTCATTCACGGGAATTGTAAACGCATTTCCGGGTGATAGCAGCTCCCTGACTATATCTTTTTCTGAACCTGTCAAAAACCTGACTGAAACTATTTCTGGCATCAGAATCAATGGAAATGGAATTCAGTCAGTTTATCCCAATGACCTGCTGTTGAGAGAGTTTATTGTCAAACCTTACACGTCTTTTCGCAGGCATCAACTATACTCTCTTTCAATTCCTGAAACAATAACTGATTTCGCCGGGAATTTTCCATCGGTCATAAATTTTACCTTTGGTATTCCGGAAGTAGCAATCAAAGGTGATCTTGTGTTTAATGAAATTCTGTTTAACCCATTGCCTGGTGATGCTGATTATATTGAATTTTACAATTCATCAGAAAAAACAATTGATGCTTCAGAGTTATTGCTTGTTTCGGTAAGTGAATCTGGAAATTACTCTTCTCCAGTTTCATTATCAGGTAGTAAAAGATGCATTCTTCCCGGATCGTACTATGCCATCACAACAGACAGGAAGTCGCTTCTTAAAAGATATTTTTCATCATGTCAGGAGAATATTTTTCAGGTCAGTCAGTTACCCTCCATGCCAGATGACAAGGGACATCTTATTCTGTTAAATCGTCAGCTAGAGATAATTGATGAAGTCACTTATAATGAAAAAATGCATTATTCTCTTCTTTCCGGTTATGAAGGAATTTCACTGGAAAAAGTAAGACCTTCCCTTCTTTCATATGATCCGAAAAGCTGGCATTCTGCTTCAGAAGCTTCGGGCTGGGGAACTCCCGGAGCTCCAAATTCTGTTTATTCTGAACAACCTGTGCCAGATGATAAAATTGTTTTTTCTTCGACAAAAATTACACCCAACAATGATGGGAATGATGACCTTTTAATAATTGATCTGAATCTTAGTGGCAACAGTAATGTTGTCACTATTAAGGTTTATGACGAAACCGGCAGCTATGTCCGTAAACTTGCCGATAATCTCCTGGCAGGAACAAAGGCAACCATCACCTGGGATTGTACCGCTGAGGATGGTTCTATTGTTAACTCAGGTATTTATATTATTCTTATTTCTGTATTTGATGATACCGGAAAAACAGAAAGATGGAAAAGGGTTTGTGCAGTGATAAGGTGAAATTAAAAGTGATATTGCAGATGTCGGATTTTAGATTGTGGATTTGATGAATAATCCGAATTCTCCAATCCGCAATCCGAAATCTGAATAACTATAGCGTTGAAATAAGTTCAGTCATAATGGTTGTCATCCTTGCTTCAGTCTTGGCAGCCTCTTTCTGAACAGATTCATGAGTCGTATATTCAATTTTCCCTTCAACACCAAGGTCAGTAATAATGCTGACAGCGAAGCAGGGAAGACCCATATGCCTAGCTGTTATTACCTCCGGAGTTGTGGACATACCGACTGCATCTGCCCCAACAGTCCTGAAGTATTTATATTCAGCAGGAGTTTCAAATGTAGGTCCGCTTGTAGAGAGATAAACTCCTTTATGAATTCTTATCTGATGTGATTCAGCAATAAGAAGTGCTTTCTTGACAAGGTATTTATCATATGCCTCACCCATATCAGGAAAACGAGGGCCAATCCGTTCATCATTTGGTCCGATAAGCGGGTTTGGTAAAAGATGAATATGATCAGTAATTATCATTATGTCACCAATCCGGTACTCCGGATTTACTCCTCCGGCAGCGTTGCTCAGAAACAGGCATTGAATACCCAGATACTTAAGAACTCTTACAGGAAAAGTTACTTGTCCGAAGCCATAACCTTCATAAAAATGAAACCTACCCTTCATTGCAACAATCTTTCTCTTACCAAAATCACCATAAATCAGTTTCCCTTCGTGACCCTCAACAGTGGTGACAGGGAAATTCGGAATATCGTTGTAATCAATTTCGATACAGTTCTCAATTTTTGCAGTCAGCCCACCAAGTCCTGTTCCAAGAATAATACCAGCATCGGGATTATTGAAGCCTCTGGCTTTCAGAAATTCTATTGTTTCGTTTATTTTTTCTAACATAATCAATTATCAGATTATCAAACTCATCTTTATCATCATTCAAGAAGTTTATTCCAACAGGAATATAATAAGCTGAAGTTCGTATTTGTTCTGCAATATTAGTAAATTCCCTTAACCTGACAGCATCTTTTTCGGTCGTAAATAAGAACTTTTCCGCTGAAACCAGATTAAGGAATGCCCCTGATACTTTCGCAATATCCTTCTCTGTAAATTTATGATGATCCGGAAATGACAGGTGGATGATTTCATTGAAATATCCGGAAAGATATTCTTTTAGCGGAAGCGGATTTGCAATCCCGGTAAGAAGAACAATCCCGGTTCTCACTTTCTTCTGTTCAGAAAGTGATAATTTATGACCAGATTGTTGTGTGAATACAGGCAAGGGATCCTGATATTCCAATGTTGTGAAATAAAGATTCTGATAAGCCGCTTTGTTTATCTCTTTTACTATTATTCTGCGTTGAATAGGAGATATATTCTGCGGGGATTTTGTAATTATAATTATATCTGCCCTGTTCATATTAATGGCTCTTTCTCTCAATCTGCCGTAAGGCATGAGATAGTCATTAATCAAAAGCCTGCTGAAATCCGTAAGTAAGATTGAAAATCCCGGTTTGATTCTCCTGTGCTGAAACCCGTCATCCAGGATAATAACCTCGGTCTCGGGATGTTCATTTAAGATTGAATAAACACCGTTCACCCTGTTGCGATCAACAGCAACAGTTATGCCGGGATACTTTTTATATATCTGCAATGGTTCATCCCCAATCTCTGATACATCAGAAGATGATGAGGCAATTCTGAAGCCAGTACTTTTTCTCAGGTACCCCCTGCTAAGAGTAGCAACACAAAAATATTTCCTGAGTAAACCGACCAGATATTCAGTATGCGGCGTCTTTCCGGTTCCTCCTACAGTAATATTTCCAACACAGATTACGGGCAGCCTGAACTCATTATGAGGCAGAATACCAGTATTGTACATGAAATTGCGGATATCAGTTATAGCACCATAAATAAGTGAAAGAGGATATAGTAATATATTTTTGTTGACATCCATTATTAATGGATTTCGATGAAATAGGGGAGTCTTGCCTGGATGCCGGAAAAAGCTGCAAGCTCCTTTATCTCAGAATAATATCTGGAATATTCTCCCAGTTCTTTTTCAAGAATCCCCATTTTCATTTCACCTGTAAGCCCTGATATAATTTTTGAATAAGGATCTTCAATTACAGGAAATTCCCTGATAGAATACTTATCAATCTTTGCAAATTCTGCAGCACCTTTAATTGCATCAGTGAGACCACCCAATTCATCAATGAGACCTAACTCTTTAGCTTTTATGCCGCTCCACACGCGCCCCTGTCCGATACTATCGACAGAGGTAACTCTCATTTTTCTGCCTTGTGAAACCTTTGAAACAAAATCGCTATAAATATTTTCTATATTTTTTTGCATGACCTGCAGCTCATAACTATTCAATGGTCTGAAAACAGAAGGAAAATCAGAATTGGCATTGGTATTAACTGTTTCTGTAGAGATTCCCAGTTTGTCCTTAAGAAGTTTTCCAATATTCGGGATCATACCGAAAACACCGATCGATCCTGAAACTGTTACAGGACTGGCATAGATTTTGGTTCCAGGCGCAGAGATAAAATAACCGCCTGATGCAGCATAATTACCCATGGAAACAATTACTGGTTTCACTTTTGCAGTCAGTTCGAGTTCACGCCACATTATATCTGAAGCTACTGCACTACCTCCCGGAGAATTTACTCTTAGAACAATTGCCTTGATATTTGAATCAAGTCTTTGGTCCCTTATAATATCAGCGTAATAATTTCCCCCGACATTTGTCTCATTGCCTTTGCCCATTACAATTGTCCCTTCAGCATAGATAACAGCTATTTTGTTTGCAGCTGAAAAGACCTTGTTTGGATCAGGTATCTTACTATATTTTGACATTGAGATATAGTTAAGATCATTTTTTTTACTGGTTCCGGAAAGCGATTTAAGAGTATCAATCAGTGCATCCTGGTACAAAAGTCCATCAATAAGGTTGCACTGAAGAGCATCTTGTGCGCTATTCGCTACAAGGTTATCAGCCAGCTTATTGATCTGGTTTACAGGAATTTTTCTCGATTCAGAAATATCAGTAACGACATGGGACCAAATTGATCCAATATAATCTTTGATCTGTTCCCTGTTCTCTTTACTCATTTCATCTAATATGTAAGGCTCCACGGCACCTTTGAATTTCCCATGCCTGATAACCTGAACATCGACTCCGATTTTATCGAGAGCTTTTTTATAAAACATAACTTCACCGCTAAGCCCTTTAAAATCAATCATTGCTCCCGGGTTCAGATATATTTTGTCAGCTGCTGTAGAAAGAAAATAGCCTTCCTGGGTAAGTAAATAGTCGGAATATGAGATTATAAATTTCCCGCTCTCCCTGAATTTTAACAGAGCATTCCTTAGTTCATCAGTTGTTGCCCAGCCCGAGGAGAGAAGTCCGTTTTCAATCAGGATCCCTTTAATTTTCCTGTCAACAGCGGCTTTTTTAATATTTTGTAAAATATCATTTAACCCGGGGGTAGGGGTGAACGACATGCTGGAGAAGTCGAAACCAGACCATGGATTGGGATTACCTCTGTCAGGTATGGTAACTCCTGCCTTTAGAACAAGAATTGAATTGTCTTTCAGTGTTACAGGCTTATTCCCTGAAGCGACAATTACACTCAGACTTGCAATTGTTATTATGAAAAAAAGAATCGAGGCAATGATTATTCCTGTGATTGTTGCCAGGGTATAAAGCAAGAATTTTTTCATGATAATATATTTAGTTTGATAATTATTGGTTTTAAATATAAAAAACAAAATGAACAAAATAGATATAATTGGAATTAATACTTTTGAATCTTAATCATTCGTTCATGAAAACAATCTTTCTTGGCTTAGGTTCGAATCTCGGTGATATGGAAGAAAATCTGGATGAAGCAAAAATCCGGATTGGGGACTCAATCGGCAAAATTATTACTGCATCGTCTGTTTATCAAACGGAACCATGGGGCTTTAAGAGTGAGAATGATTTTCTGAATATGGTAATCTGTGCTGAAACAGACCTTTCCCCTTCAGGTTTGTTGGGAAGAATACTTATGATAGAATCTCAGATGGGCAGAATAAGATGTGAGGATCAATTTTCATCGAGAAAGATAGATATTGATATTCTTTTATATGAAAATGAGATAGTTAATGAAGCTGCACTTAAAATACCGCATCCCAGAATGCATGAACGGAAATTTGTTCTTGTTCCGTTAAATGAGATAGGATCCGGAGTAGTGCATCCGGTTTTGAATAAGACCATTGAATCAATGTTAGAAGCTTGCAAAGACACTTCTACAGTAACCCGTTATCCGCAAAACTATAATAATCATTCTCAGAAATAATAAGATGATCAAGAAGCTGTATATCCATTATGTTGCCGGCTTCCTTGATCTTTTGTGTTATCCTGGTATCTGATTCACTCGGATTCAGGTTTCCGGATGGATGATTATGACAGACTATGATTCCGGATGCAAGAAACTCAATAGCTTTTTTCATTACCATTCTTACGTCAGTAACTGTTCCGCTGATACCTCCCTGACTTAGTTTCATCCTGTTTATCACCTTGTTAGATCTGTTCAGGAAAAGTATCCAGAATTCTTCATGTGGCAGATCAGAAAGAAGGGGACTGACCAGATCAAACACATCCTTTGAGCATTTTATCTGGGGTATTTCCGGAGCTTCAGAAAGTTTTCGTCTTCTTCCAAGCTCCAATGCAGCAGTAATAGTCACTGCCCGTGCTAATCCTATCCCATGAAGTTTTGTGAGATCTGAGATAGTGAGTTTTCCAAGGCTGTTAAGATTATTATTTGCAATCATCAGAAGTTCCCTTCCAAGGTCGACTGCAGATTTCTCTTTTGTTCCTGAAGATATCAGGATTGCGAGTAACTCAGCATCGCTAAGGCTGTTTGTACCTTTTTGAATAAGCTTTTCTCTGGGTCTGTCCTCAACAGCCCAGTCAGTAATTTTAATTGACATGCAGCGACGAATCAATATTTATATCGCAAGGTATAAAAAAAACTTTTAAATAAAAAAGACTGCCAGGTTTGACAGTCTCAAGTATATTATTTAACCCGAAAGCTTATAATTTGCTTACATGATTTGAAATTGAGGACTTAAGATTTGAAGCCTTTTTCTTGTGAATGATATTCTTTTTGGAAAGCTTATCAAGCATGGATTCCACTTTAGGACGCATCTCTTCTGCCACTTTTTTGTCTGTGGTTCCACGAAACTCTTTAAGTGCATTACGCATTGTCTTAGCGGAATACTTGTTGTTTTCTTTTCTTACTTCGATCTGTCTGATCCTTTTTTCCGATGACTTATGGTTTGCCATGCTTTTTGTTTTTCTTCAAATTAATAAACTAAATATCTTGAAATAATTGTAGTCCATAGGGGAATCGAACCCCTGTTACCAGGATGAAAACCTGACGTCCTAGCCACTAGACGAATGGACCATACAAAGAACTCTTAAAATGCGGATGCAAAGAAAACACGTTTTTTCCGA
>Ga0182027_10010752_pt1 | contig 12981 bp, 15 predicted proteins | sample 712E1DmetaG_FD_121300 | JGI IMG/M metagenome (GOLD analysis project Ga0182027, IMG submission 121300) | Permafrost microbial communities from Stordalen Mire, Sweden - 712E1D metaG (Illumina Assembly) | ecosystem: Environmental > Terrestrial > Soil > Wetlands > Permafrost | place: Sweden...
AAAAACAAAATAACAGAATAGCCCATGCACTTGACTCAATCATTGAGCTTGCTTTATCAATTTATCAAGTGATGATCAGACGAACTCGATTCCCGTATCCCGCTCCATCTCTTTTTCTGAAATTTCAAGCCAGTCAACGGGTTGCGTCAAATCAGGCGTAACCCTTTTCATTTCCTTACTTTGCATTCCAAGTCAATCCACGTCAATCCACGTCAACACAAGTTGTAAATCTCCGTTCGTGGGGAGTTTAAGTGGCAGAAAAGTGGCAGGATTTAAGCTGGATGCCTTATCCCGGCAAAAAACAGAGTTGGGCAAAGCGCCTAATGTCGTTCAAAGTTTTAAATGTGACAGTCGGTTCGATTCCAGGATTGGAAGATTTTACATAGTTTGAAAGGCGTTACTGTAATGCGCCTTTTCTATTGATAACCGATCTCGAAGGGTGTAATCTTTCGGCTCATCAGAGAATAAATTATGATTCAATTTCAAAAAAATAGAGTGTTCCAGCTCGCAGCAATCCTTTTGTTGATAGGGTTTGCTGCGCTTGCCTTCCATCCTCTGATCCACGCAACCCATCATGTTGGCGATAAGGATGACGCAGACCATTGTCCCTTATGCCAATTTGTTGTGGCGATTGGGTTCATTCTTTTCTGTGTTTTTTTGCTTTTCTTCAGGGCACAGCAAGAGCGGTTCAATCTCTCAGAGTTCAGACAATCCTTACCGTTTAAATTTCTTTCCCCGCTACACGGCCGAGCGCCTCCCGTCCTTTCCTAAGCGTTTTTCTTTCGATTCATAACGCAGGAAAGGAGTGTCACTATGCGACTTCATCAGTGGCTATTTTCCATACCATTATTTATTTTTTCCATGAGCCTCATCGGAACTGCATGGGCTGAACCCATTGCCGGACCCAACTTAGCGCAAGACGTGTCGGACCTCAAACGAATGATGGCGGCCATGGAAAGCAATGTGGAGGTCCTGAAATCAACCGTTCGGGCCCAGAACGAAATTATCGAGCGTCAAAATTATCGGATCGAGACATTCGAGAAAAAACAAATTTCGCTCCCAAGCTCCGCCGTGGCGGCACCCCAAACCCCTGCGTCCGCAAAGACTTTTTTACAGGGGAAATTCAATCCAGACATTGGGGTGGTGGGTACGACCCAGGCGAAACTGACCCAGAACAAGGCTGATGTGGATGGCAATAATACGATCGCTTTAAAAGAATTGGAGGTTAATTTTTCCGGGGTGGTTGATCCTTATTCCCGGCTTGATGCCGTGCTCGCCCTTAATGATAATCTTGAAAGCCAGAACGTGGATATCGAAGAGGCGTATTACACGCGGTGGGGTTTGCCTTTCGGCTTCACAACGCAACTCGGCAAGTTCCGCGCTGATATCGGTAAAGAGAATCTGCTGCACTCTCATCAATTACAAACCGTGGATTATCCGCTCGTGATCCGCGATTTCTTTGGTGAGGAAGGACTTTCTTCTTCTGGGGCGAGGCTCAAAAACAGCATCCCGAACCCTTGGGACCTGCCGCTTGAGATCACGGGAGAGGTCCTGCGCGGGAACAATGGAAATAGTTTTTCCGGGATCTCCCGCCGGCCGATCTTCAATACGCATCTAAAAACTTTCTTTGAACCCTCTCAAGACACGAACCTGGAATTGGGATGGACGACCATGTTCGGCGATGAAAATCCTTCGCGTACTATCATGGTTGATGCCGGTACAGGCACAGGAACCTTGGTGGCGACTTCTTATACGCCTCCCGAAGGACAAGATCGTTATGGAGTCAAGGTTTTTGGAGGAGACGCAACATTTAACTGGTTCCTTCCCGAAGGTAAAAAAGTAATGTGCCAGAACGAACTTTATTTCCAAAACCGGGGCAACGTCGCTCAGATCAATAATGATCCGTGGGGATTTTACTCGCTATTGGATTACAAGTTCTCCGAAAAGTTTAGCACCGGGGTGCGTTTTGATTACCTGAATCCTCTGGATGTCGAAGGCGGGCACGGGACAACGAGCGTATCTCCTTATTTCATCTTCTGGCAAAGCGAATTTGCAGACGCGAAGTTGCAATATTCGCACACCGTTTCAGCCGGAGGGGAGAAAACCGATAACGCCGCCTTTTTCGTGGTGGATTTTATGATCGGCGCCCATAAACATGCAGTTCAATAGGAAAAAGGAGATCACCATGACGACTCAAAGGATGTTCATTCTCTCGCTCATCGTTTCAAGCGTTGCGCTGTCATTTTGCCCTGCCCTTTTCGCAGCGGGCAAATTGAATGTGGTTGCCACCACGACGGCGTTGGCAGACATTGCCGATGAAATTGCTCAAGACAAGATACGCGTTACCGCCATCGCATCCCCCAAGCAAAACATCCATCATTACGCGCCAACGCCTAAGGATGTGCTTAAGGTCAAAAAAGCGGATGTGTTGATCCATGAAGGCCTGGATCTTGAAGCTTGGCGTGAACCGCTGTTAGCTGCTGCCGGGAACATGCGGTTTTTGGGGGAAGGCCAATACTCCATGGATGTCTCTCAAGGGGTCCCTTTGCTGGAGATTCCAACTTCGCTTTCAAGGGCCGAAGGAGACATTCACGCTTTCGGGAATCCTCATTACATCAGCGATCCTGAGAACGCTAAAATTATTGCCACAAATATCGCGGAAGGCTTGGCGAACGTGGAGCCTGAAAATGCTGATTTTTTCAGGAAAAATGCGGAAACGTTCAATCAAAAGCTTGATGAAAAGATAAAAAACTGGAAAGTGCGTCTGGCTCCATTTAAGGGTGCTCCAGTTGTCGTTTATCATCGAAGTTGGTCTTACTTTGCCAAAGAGTTTGATCTTGTGATCGTTGGAGAAATAGAGCCCAAACCCGGTATTCCGCCTACGGCAAAACACCTTGCGGAGGTCCTCCAGATCATAAGAGAGAAAAAAGTAAAAGTGATTATCAAAGAACCCTTTGAAGAAACCCGGACCCCTAAAAAAATCTCGGATGAAACGGGAGCGCAAGTCGTTACGCTCTCTCAATCGGTGGGGGAACCCAAAGAAGCAAAGGATTACATTTCTCTTATGGAGCAGAACATTACGTCGCTCGAAGCGGCTTTTGCGCGTGAAGGAGGAAAATAAGCATGGGCACTTTTCTCATGTTAATGTGGAAACCGCTTTTGGCGTGCCTGATCCTGACGGGGATCCATACCTATCTGGGGGTTCACGTCGTTGAAAGGAAAGTCATTTTTGTGGACCTAGCTTTGGCCCAGATCGCGGCTTTGGGTGCAGTCCTTGCCTTTATGTTCGGGTTCAGTCTTCACGGACATGCGACTTACTGGTTCTCCCTTGGAGCAACTTTTATCGGAGCGATCATATTTTCAATGACACGAACGCGCAGAGAAAAGATCCCCCAAGAAGCCATCATCGGAATTGTCTATGCGGTTGCGGCGGCTGCGGCGGTTTTGATCTTGAGTCGGGCGGCCGAAGGAGATGAAGAGATCCGGCACATGCTGGTCGGAAACATTCTGTTGGTGGATCTCCGCGAGATCGTGGTTATGGCAGTTCTTTACGGCATTGTTGGTTTATTCCACTGGTATTTCCGTAAGACTTTTCTCCTGATCTCGACCCAACCCGAAGAGGCTTATCAAAAAGGGATTAAAGTCCGATGGTGGGACATTCTTTTTTATCTGACCTTTGGTCTCGTGGTGACGAGCTCGGTGCACATCGCGGGTGTTCTTTTGGTTTTTTCGTTTCTGATCATTCCGGCGGTCGGAGCGATCTTTTTTTCGGATAAAATATCCGGCAGACTTTTTCTGGGGTGGGGTTATGGGATTCTTGCGAGTCTTGCAGGGATCGGGCTTTCCTATTACTTTGATCTACCGACCGGGGCAACAGTTGTATGTGTTTTTGGCGGGCTCTTGGTTCTGCTCGCGTTAATAAAAACTTTGTTTCTTGCCCGTCCGAAACCCTAGAGGCTGACCGCTTGACCTTCTCGCAAGGGAGTAAAACCTCTTTTGTAAGTTTTTCGGAATAATTGGTGAGCGGCAGCGCCGGTGCAGTGGAGGGGGATGACTTTTTTAACGCCGAGCGCTTGAAGCTCTGCGATGATTTTTAAATTATCTTCTTGGGTGTTGTTTTTCATGTGGAAGCCTCCGCAAACAGCGTAGATCCTCCCCCCAAATATTTTGATGGCCCGCCTGACGATCCGGACGATTCCTGGATGGGCGCATCCCGTGATCACAGAAAAACCATGGCTCGATTTCACGACCAGGGCTTGTTCATAGAGAATGCCCCTGCCGGTGTCGGCGCGCATCTGACCAAGAGAGAAAACGTTGCGGCTTATCTTTCGAGTTTTATCAACTTCGACAACTATACCGCCATTACTGTCGATTAGCGCTTTTAGTGTTTTGCCAGATTTTTTACAGATATAAACACGTGTTTTGGAGTGAGTTTTCAAGAAATCCCCAAGGCCGGCAATATGGTCCCAGTCCTCATGCGAGATCACTGCATGTTTGACTCGAGACAGATCAATATTAAAGCGGTTTACATTTTCTCGAAAAATATCTTCCCGACCAAAGGTGTCGAAAAGAACATCCCCGACCAGAAAGGAAATGCCCCAGCGCATAGCTTTACGTTCTTTTTTTGTTGAGCCTTCGGCGATAAGCCTGAGCTTCATTTTCCTTCAACCACTTCGGCGGCTTTTTCGACGCAGCCAACGCAAGGCAGCTTCTTAAGAGCTTTGATCTCCTGGCATTTGAGGGAGCCTGCTGCGGAATGAAGTTGCGCCATGCCTTCCTGGGCGCGTTGTGGGAAGTGATGGTCCAAGAGACACTTTGCTGCGTAAAAAGCACCGCAGTATCCCTCTGGAGCCATGCCTCCGCCGCATGCGGAGAGGATAGTCGTTTTCTTCTCATCCAGGGGGTATTTCTCTCGGAATGTCTCAGCCACCGATTGAGCACAATTCAGCCTACGGGGGCCCTTCTTTCCCAAAAAATAGGCTTTTGCTGTTTCTTTCATGACTTATTGAGGTTTTCCGTTGTCTTGTTTTAATTTTTCGTGAGTATTGCAAAAAGGACAAAACTTTTCCATTCGTGCCATCCCCGAGGCGAATTTAGAGTTCGGGAAACGCCTGGCGATGATGCACAAGGGACATATTTCACACACAAATGCGAGCAGCCTGATCAACCATTTCATTTTTTGTCCTCTCCCGCTATTTTATGCTGTTTGAGAAAATGTTCCGAGCATTCCATGAATTTGGCGGTTCCTTTTGCGACGACTCGCTTGCCTTGCAGGAGCTCTGATTCCAAGATATGCCACGCCGAAATAGATTTTTTGATCCGAGCTCGGACGGTTGCAGCTTGCTTCACGGTAAGAGGGGATAGAAACCGAACCGTTAATGCTCCCGTCACGGCTATTCTGCCATGGGCAAAAAGGCAGTTCATCATGGCTCCGTCAAGGATCGCTGCGGTCACACCCCCATGCATCAAACCCGGATAGCCTTGCAAGAGTTTGTCGCAAAAGAATCGCGCCTTGACCGAACCATCCTTACAAGTTCGAAAAGGCAATTTCATACCTTGAGGATTTTTTCTTCCGCAAACCACGCACGCGGAATGAAATCGGCTTTGTAGGGATTTGAGATTTTCTTGGGTTTGCCTCATAAACCGGAATGTTTAATGGCAACCGTGCTGAGAACAGGCGTTCTCGATAGTTAGCTCCTGAAGACCACCCTTTGAAAATTGCTGCAAGATAGTCTCAACAGTGCCGGGGACAGCGCGGTAGACTTTGATCCCGCCTTCGTTCAGTTTCTGAACAGCTCTGGCGCCCATGCCTCCCGTGACGACTGCATCGATTCCTTTTCTGACGAGCGCGCTCATGGGTTGGCACATACCGTGGGAGTGATGCTGGTTCGCATTGTCGATGATCTCGATTGTATTTTTGTCTGTGTCGCAAACGGTGAAATAAGGCGCGCTTCCGAAGTGCTCATAGACTTGTGCGGATTTTCCGTCTTTAGTTGTGGTAGGGATACAAACTTTCATGAATTCCTCCTTTGGGCCACAAAAATTTTGTGGCATGGGTGTCGATAGCTTTTGACGTTGAAATGATGTGCGAGAAGATGTTTCTTTAGGTCTCCGAAGGGGATTTTGGGTGTCTCATGTCTCTTTCCCTCGCTTTTATGAACAAGGTCCATGATGCGCATACCGTTTTGGTTTAAATCCGCGATTGTCAGAGTTTTTCGGGTTACTCGCATCATCTCCCGGAGACAGCGAAGCGGATTTTTGGCATGGTGAAAAAAATCCATGGAAATCACGTTATCAAAACTCCCAGACTTAAATTGGAGTTTTTCCGCGTTCATCTTTTTGAGCGAAACGTGTTTGCTGAGTTTCAGCGCGGACAGGTGAGCTTTTGCGGTTTTGAGAACTTCTCCATCAAGATCGACTGAGACAATCTTGAGACCTTTTTGGGCCAGCAGGGCGGTCAAATGCCCCTTGCCGGTCCCGATCTCTAGGACTTTCCCGCGGCGTGTCCCGGACAATTTCCAGATAAACCGGCGTGAGGCGGGAAGATCATAGCCCTGGCGTTTGAACTCTCGAAGTCGTTTTTGAAGAGACGAAAGTACAAGGTCCATGGGGTATCCTTAGTTGTTAGCTTTGGGAAATAGCCTTGGCCGGGCAGGGCGCGACGCAAGTTCCGCAGTCAATGCATTGTTCATTAGCCACTGCCTTGCCGTCAATGATCCTGACTCCGTCTACCGGGCAGATTTCTTTGCAGGTCCCACATCCATCACATAACTTGCTGTCGATCTTTATCATGTTTTTGTTTCCTTAATGTCCTTGCCGTTTGCGATTTTAAGAGCTTTGCCATTTACTATGGCATCAGCGATCTTCTTATGAGCAGACGCAATGGTGTTCCCGAATGTCTGGCGGGAGATGGCCATCTTTTTGGCCGCGTTTTCCTGGTAAAGGCCTTCCAAGTCTGCGAGGCGAATCGCTTCAAATTCATCGATCGTCAAACCAATCTCCTGGAGAGCGGAGAGAGGAATGCCCCTAGGCTTAAAATAGTCTGCTCCAGGGGTTCCGCAAACACGTCTACATTTGAAGGGTCTTGGCATGGGGCTCTTTGAAGGTTATTAGCATATGCCAATAATATCCAAAGTGAGCGCTTTTGTCAAGATGGCTGGCGAGACTAATTTCAAGGAAAAATAAATTTGACAAAGATTTGAGGCGTAGTATTATGAGCATATGCACATAACTGGAGGATGGAATGAGACCTAAAAAAACGAGGTGGGTTGGCTGTAAGCCGGAGGACAGGTGCTTTCGCCCTCTTCATGTGCCGCGAAACGATATCATTGTTACCAAGATCACATTGGATGAGCTGGAGGCTTTGCGTCTTTGTGACGGGATGCGTTTGGAGCAGCAGGATGCCGCGAAGCAGATGAAAGTTCACCGTGCAACTATTTCGCGGATACTCATATCGGCTCGCCAAAAGATTGCTAACGCGCTCGTCAATCAACACGGCATCAAGATCGAAGGCGGTTGTTTCAAAGTGACGAAAGGGAAGGTTTGATGGATTTTAGAAACCGGTTTTCAAACCAGGGAGAACAGACTAAGATGGTTTCAATATTTATGAAGAAAACACTCTCGATTCTCTTTGCGTTTGTTTTTTTAACGGGGCAATCTGTGTTCGCGGATGAAATTACGACCCAGGTTCCCGCTCATCTCGATAGCCTGACCTTTCTCGACTGTTATCAGAAAGTTCTCGCGCATTATCCCGCCTTAAAGAAAAGATACGAGCAACTTGAACAAGCGAAGGCCGGCCGCATCATCGCTATCGCCGATCTTTTTCCCCACGTTCAGGGCGTAGGTTCGATGACGACCACAAATGACCCTGTCGGCGTCTTCGGTATGCTCCTCCAGCAGAATAAGTTCACACAAGCCGATTTCGCGCTTAATGAGCTTAACAATCCCAACCATCGCACGGACTATCACTTCGGATTGGAAGGGGAGATGCTGCTTTTTGACTCCTTCAATACGATCTCCAAGATCCGTTCCGCTCGAAGATTGGTGAAGTCTGCGGACCTTGAAGCGGATTTTACTGAGATGGAAGCCGGGATCGTGACGCTCGAAAGTTATCTTGGGATTTTGCTCGCGAAAGAAGTTCTTGCGGTCACTGCCGCTATGAAAGATCAAAGCGATAAAGATTTGAAGCAGGCCGAGGACTTGAACCAGAAGGGCCTGATCCTGGGAGCGGATTTTTATGCCGCGAAGGTCACTGCGGCCGGGATTGAACGCGAAAGGAATAGAGCTCAGGCGATGTTGAAAAGTTCCAGAATGCTCATGAATATTCTTATGGGCGAGGATCTGGAATCGACGTGGGAGCCGGCTGGCAAATTGCCGGAATATGTACAGGACAAAGGCGAGGTTCGTACTTGGATTGCAAAGGCCTATCAGGAGCGTAAGGATCTTGCGGCTATGGATCAAATGATCGATGCCCAGCGCATTGAGAGCCTCCGGCAGAAGACTTCCTTTCTCCCGAAATTTTATGGTTTTGGGAGTCTTAATGAGCATACCTCGGATTGGCACACAGGCGGTCAGGACTATTCGGTGGGATTCAAAGGGACCATGGACCTTTTTGATCCGACCCTTCCCGGTCGTATCAAGGATGCCAAACATCGTTATGAAGAACTAAAAGTAGATCGTCAGGCGCTTCGTGATGAGATCGCAAAAGGGCTCGCTGGTGAGTTGACGCGGTTTGAAACCGTCATCATGGATCTTCCGGTACTGAAACAGGCTTCTAAGGATGCCGAGCAGGCGAGTGATCTGACCGCCAAACTTTATCAAGAAGGGCGCAAATCCATCGCAGACCTTCTTGCGATGCGACGCGCAAGTCTTACCACGACAACGGAATTTGAGCAGGTGCTTTTCGGTTTGGAAGTGGAGTACGCCAAGTTGCTTTTCCTTTCAGGGCAGCTGGATGAGAACGGGCTCCATTTGGTGAACACTCGCCTGAAAGGTAGGGCGTCATGAAAACCCATCATTCCGACCTGATTAGCGGTATCGTCAGCTACTTCGCAAAGTCGAAGATCACACCTCTTATTATCGCTGCATCGTTCGTGATCGGCCTTTTTTCGGTCATGAACCTTTCGCGCGAGGAAGAACCGCAGATCTCGGTACCGATGTTCGATATTTTTGTCTCTTATCCCGGTGCGGATTCCAAAGAAGTCGAACAAAGGATCGTGAATCTTGGGGAACGGAAGCTTTGGGAGATCCCGGGAGTGGAGTACATCTATTCCACGATCGAGCCGCAAGGCGCGATGATCATTGTCCGGTTTAAAGTGGGGGAAGATGTCGAGAAGAGCTTGATCAAGCTTTACACCAAGGTTCATTCCAATCTCGATTTTCTGCCTGAAGGCGCGACGCCGCCGCTGATCAAAGTCCGTTCGATCGATGATGTTCCGATCCTGACTCTCACGTTCCATAGCGAAAAACAGGACCCGGTGACGTTGCGCAAGACCGTGGCAAATCTACAAAATATCGTGAACGCGATTCCCGAGGTTTCGGAAACACACATTACGGGTGGCCGCAAACGTCAGTTTCAGGTCTTTTTTGATGAAGAGAAATTAAAATCGCGGCTTTTGAATCCTCCCGAAATCGAGCAATTGATCCGCGTCGCGAACGTGAAACAAAATGCTGGGCATTTGGAGAGCGAGCCCGCACTGGTTTCGGTGGAAGCGAACTCTTTTTTTAGAACAAAATCGGATCTTGAGAACCTTGTCGTTGGAGTGAATGCCGGCAACATCGTGATGATTAAAGATATCGCGCAGGTCGTGGACGGGCCGGACCAGGAAGAACGCTCGACGCAGATCCTTTTTGGACCCGCATCCAAGGATCATAAAAAAGGGCCCTTCGATGCAGTGACACTTGCAATCTCCAAGCGCAAAGGCGCGAACGCGGCTCATCTGTCGGATGTGATCCTTCATGCGATCAAAAAAATGCCGGAGACGGTGCTTCCCAAGGATGTACAAATGACCGTGACGCGCGATTATGGCGAAACGGCCAAAGAAAAATCCAACGAGCTCCTTTTCCATATGGCGATCGCTGTCTTCGGCGTCAGTCTTTTGATCGCCTGGGCACTGGGGAAGCGGGAGGCGGGGGTGGTGGCGATCGCGATCCCGATGACGCTCGCGCTTACACTTGCGACCTTTTATTTTCTCGGATTCACCCTAAACCGTATCACGCTTTTCGCGCTGATATTTTCAATCGGTATCCTGGTCGATGACCCGATCGTCGATGTGGAGAATATTGTTCGCCATCTCCGGATGCCTGAGAACAAGGGCAAGAACATCCTGGATGTCACGATCGATGCCGTGAACGAAGTTCGCAGTCCGCTGATTCTAGCAACGCTCACGGTGATCGCGGCGATTTTACCCATGGCCTTTGTGCGGGGTCTCATGGGGCCTTACATGCGGCCGATCCCGATTGGTGCTAGTGCGGCCATGGTGTTCTCGATGTTCGTGGCGTTCGTGGCAACGCCGTGGGCGGCTTATCAGATCCTGGGCCGGGCGTTCGCTCAGGGCAAGCTCAAGATTCATCATGAAGGCGAAAAAGAAGATTTCCTGACGCATCTTTATCGCTCATATATGAATCCTTTGATCCATAACCCGAAGATCCGTAAATGGTTCCTTTGGGCGCTTGGAATCTTGCTATTTGCGGTGGTGATGCTGGTGCCGCTCAAGCTTGTCCGGATGAAAATGCTCCCGTTTGATAATAAAAATGAATTCCAGGTGGTTCTCAATATGCCGGAAGGAACGCCCAAGGCCAGGACTCAGGCTGCGATCACGGAGATCGCGGATTATTTGGTCACGGTTCCGGAGGTGAAGGATATTGAAATGTATGTGGGCACTGCGGCCCCTTATAACTTTAACGGGCTTGTGCGTCATTATTTCCTGCGCTCGAAACCCTGGCAGGCGGACCTTCAGGTGAATTTAGCGGGAAAACATGAGCGTAAACGGCAGAGTCATGATATTGCCAAATCCGTACGGCCAAAAGTCCATGAGATCGTGAAAAAATACGGGGGGCATGTGCAAGTTGCCGAGGTTCCGCCGGGTCCGCCGGTCCTTTCAACGCTGGTGCTTGAGATCTATGGGCCAACTACGGAAGGACAAAATGAAATGGCCTCGCGGATCGAAAAAATGATCTCAGAGGACAGTGACATCACGGATATAGGCACCTATGTTCAGGCCAAAGAAAAACTGGCGAGTCTGAAAGTAAATACGCAAAAGGCTTCGCTTAATGGTATCCCTGTCACTCAGATCGCAGAGGCCATTACGACCGCAATCGGAGGGAAAGCCGTGGATCTCGCGCATCTTTCCGGAGAATATGAACCGGTCGAGATCCTTGTGAGGTTGCCGGAGGGCAAGCGGAAGACGCTGGATGCTGTACTCAATATGACGCTTCTTTCCCGCTATGGGAATCCAATCCAGATTAGGGACCTTGTGGATATTCAGGATGGATTCAAGGACCGTGCGATCTACCATAAGAATCTTATGCGGGTTTCGTATGTCATCGCGGACGTAGGTGGGAAGTTTGAGAGTCCGGCTTACGCGATCCTGAAGCTTAAAAAAGGCATTGCGAAGATGTCTGTACCGGAAAACCAGGAGGGCCAGAAGACGTTCGATCAGCTTTTTAGCGGCCAACCGCCTTCAACGGACCGCTGGACTCTCAAGTGGGACGGGGAGTGGCAGATCACCTTTGAAGTGTTCCGCGATCTGGGGATCGCGTTTGCCTTCGTGCTCCTTCTTATATATGTGCTCGTGGTGGGATGGTTCCAATCGTTTAAGACGCCATGGATTATCATGCTTCCGATCCCGCTCACATTGATCGGCATTTTGCCTGCGCACTGGCTCGGCGGCGTGTTTTTTACCGCGACATCCATGATCGGCATGATCGCGGGTGCCGGGATTGTGGTGCGCAATTCCATCATTCTGGTAGATTTCATCGAATTGAAACGCGCAGACGGCATGCCTCTTGAAGAAGCGGTCATCGAGGCCGGCGTGCAGCGCTTCCGTCCGATGCTTTTGACTGCCGCGGCTGTGGTCGTGGGTGCTTCAGTGATTCTGTTTGATCCAATCTTTCAGGGATTGGCAGTAGCCCTGATGGCTGGGGAGATTGCTTCGACCATTCTTTCTCGCACTGCCGTTCCTGTCTTCTATTACATGATGGCGAAAAACGAGAAAAAAGTTATTACAAATCTCTAGGGAGGTTCTTATGGTAATGGAAAAATGTATTCGCATCATCGCTGGGAGTTTTGTTCTGATCAGCATTGCGCTTGCGGTATGGGTGAGTGAATGGTGGCTTTGCTTCACGGCATTCGTGGGCGTGAATCTGATCCAGTCTTCGTTTACGGGATGGTGTTTGGCGGAAAAGATTCTTGCTAAATTGGGAGTCAAAAACTACAAAGAATAAGTTTCGCCCGCAAAAATATTTATTCAATTTAAATGACTTCCCGTCAATGATCGGATAAAATCCCTCGCAGTTTTCAAAAAGTATTAATGAATTTTATTATAAATCTCGCGCACAAAGACCCAACGGACTATCTTAACAAACCGTCCACTGATATGGGGAAGGTCAGACCACTTGGATGCAAGCATTGGACACCCTAAAGACACCAAGTTTTCAGAAATGGAAATCGTGAATTTTGCAACTTGTTGTAAAATAATAAGTTGTGAGAAGCAATAAATTGTAAACCCAACGGACTGAGCGACTTACAAAATTCAAAAAAAATTATTTGTGTAACTAGTTGAAAGATAATAAGATGCGCATTATGCCCGAGTGGCGGAATCGGCAGACGCACCGGACTTAAAATCCTAGAAAAGGATTGTTGTAAGTGCTTGAAAACAAACGTAATTTGAATGAATATAACAAGTTACGACTTCTCACGAAATTAATTGGTTTTGAATGACTTCCCTATAGTTGGTGCTAGCTTTAGACACCCTAAAGACA
>Ga0182027_10010753_pt1 | contig 12981 bp, 12 predicted proteins | sample 712E1DmetaG_FD_121300 | JGI IMG/M metagenome (GOLD analysis project Ga0182027, IMG submission 121300) | Permafrost microbial communities from Stordalen Mire, Sweden - 712E1D metaG (Illumina Assembly) | ecosystem: Environmental > Terrestrial > Soil > Wetlands > Permafrost | place: Sweden...
CCCCCGCGTCGCGCTGCTCCATGGGACGGAGCGCGATCTGGTGATCGTCGGCCGCCGCACGGCGCCATAACCTGAGGCCGGCCAATTGCCTGATCCCGCCTCAGTGTTTCGGCTGGGCGATTGGCAGGCCGGCGGCCCGCCAGCCATCGATGCCGCCGGCGTTGGCTGTCTTGAAACCCTCGGTTGACAACAGGCGGGCAGCCCGGCCAGAGCGGCTGCCGGAACGACAATAAAGGACGATCTCGCGATCGCCGACCTGATCGAGAAATGGCTTCCACTGCCGCCGGGCGCCCAGGTGGTCGCTCAGGGCAAGAAGCGTGGCCGGTTGGACCACGCCTCCGGACCATTCGCCCGGCTCGCGCACGTCGACCAGGACGGCTTTCTTGTCGCGCACCAGTTGCGCGGCCTCGACCGGCGTGACGCGGCGCACAGAGGAAGCGGACGGTGAGAACAGGGAAAAGAGTGGATCCAGAAGGCTCATGGGAAGTGATGTTATCTATTAAATGACAAAGTTGATCGGGCGGGTTTCTCCCCTCGGCCGGCGTGAGTCATGTAATAGATGAGCGGCACGGCGAGCGGGCTGATGAGGAGCGACGCGATCGCGCCAAAGAGCAGCGAGATGGCCAGTCCTTGGAAAATCGGGTCGGCGAGGATGACCAGCCCGCCCACGATCACCGCCAACGCCGTAAGCATCATCGGCCGGAACCGAACCGCGCCCGATTCGACGCAGGCGTCGCGCAACGACCGACCATGGCTGAGGCGCAGCTCGATGAAATCCACCAGGATGATCGAATTACGCACGACGATCCCCGCGCCGGCCATGAAGCCGATCATCGATGTCGCTGTGAAAAACGCGCCGAGCGCCCAGTGCGCCGGCAACACGCCGACCAGGGAGAACGGGATCACGGTCATCACGACCAGGGGCGTCGAGTAATTTTTGAACCAGCCGACCATCAGCATGTAGATCAGGATAAGCACCGCGCCAAACGCCAGGCCGAGATCCCGGAACACCTCGATTGTCACCTGCCACTCGCCATCCCATTTCATCGACGGCTCGGCCGGGCTGAACGGCATGGTGGCATTGTAGATCTTGAGCTTCGGCTCCGTACCACCGAAGTCTCTCCCGTCCAGTTGCGCGAGGGTGTGGTTCATCTGGAGGATGGCATAAACCGGACTTTCGATCGCACCAGCCACGTCGCCGGTGACATAGATGACATTCTGCAGGTTCTTGTGGTAAATGTTGCGCTCGCCGCCGGTCCGCTCGACGGTCACCAGTTCGCGCAGCGGGACGAGCGGCGCCTGGGGGTTGAGCTCCGAGCGGACGGACAGCGCCAGCAGATCCTCCGGGCGGGCGCGCAGCGCGCGTGGCAATTCGAGTACGACATTCACGTCCTCGCGCTCGGCCGGCACATGCAGCAGCGTCACCGGATATCCTTGCACGGCCATCTGAACGGTCCGTGCGATGGAGGCCTCGGTGATGCCATGCAATCCGGCCTTGGCCTTGTCCACGTGGAAGACCGTCTTCGGTTGCTCCCGTTCGACGTACCAGTCGACGTCCACCACCCCCGGCGTGGAGCGATAGATCTCGCGCACCTTCTCCGCGAGCTTGAGGCGCGCCTCTTCGTTGGGTCCGTAGATCTCGGCGACCAGCGTCTGCAGCACCGGCGGCCCTGGTGGCACCTCAGCCACGGCGACGGCCGCGTCCAATTTCGCGGCGATCGCGGCCAGGCGCGGACGCACGCGCCGCGCGATGTCATGGCTCTGCGCTTTCCGTTCGTCCTTGGGCAGCAGGTTGACCTGGAGATCCGCCACATCCGAACCCCGGCGCATGAAATAGTGGCGGACCAAACCGTTGAAATTGAAGGGCGCGGCCGTGCCTGCATAGATCTCGTAATCGCGCACCTCCGGTTCGGTGCGCACCGCCGCCGCCATTTCGCGGATAACGGCGGTCGTCTGCTCCAGGGTGGAGCCGCGCGGCATGTTCAGGATGACCTGGAACTCCGACTTGTTGTCGAACGGCAGCATCTTGACCTTCACCGCGCCGATTCCGACGAGGCCGACCGAACCAACGGTCAGACCGAAGACCACCGCCAGAAACGCCCATCGCCAGCTGCGATGCGCCAGCAGCGGACGCATCAGGCGACTGTAGAGGCGGGTGAAGAACGTGTCGGGCATGGCCTCCCCGGCCGCCTCTTCCTCGTCCGTCAGCGGGGCGTCGACGAATTCGGCCGCAAGTTCGGCGTGCCGGGCATGGCCACGCAGCACCTTGAGCGCCGCCCATGGAGTCACGACGAAAGCGACCATGAGCGAGAATAGCATGGCGGCGCTCGACCCGATCGGGATGGGTCGCATGTACGGACCCATCATGCCGCTGACCAAGGCCATCGGCAGCACCGCGGCGATCACCGCCCAGGTGGCTAGAATGGTCGGGTTGCCCACCTCATCGACCGCCTCGACCGCGATCTGGAGCAACCGCTTGCGCCGGCAGCTGGGCAGGCCCGTGTGCCGGACGATGTTCTCCACCACTACAATCGCATCGTCCACGAGAATGCCGATCGAGAAGATCAACGCGAAGAGCGTGATGCGGTTGAGCGTGTAGCCATAGAGATAGATGACAAACAACGTCAGGCCCAGCGTCACGGGAATGGCCAGCATCACGACCAGCGATTCGCGCCAGCCAAGGAACAGCAGAATCAGCACGGCGACGCCGAACACCGCGAGGCCCATGTGGAGCAGCAGCTCGTTTGATTTCTCACTGGCCGTCGCGCCGTAGTTCCGGGTGACAGAGACCTGGATGTCGCCCGGGATGAGCGTGCCCTTGAGCGCGTCGACTTTCGCGAGCACAGCCGACACGACATCAATCGCGTTGGCCCCGGGACGCTTGGCCAGGCTCAGCGTAACCGCGGGTTGTTCGAGTAGGGCCGGAATCGTTGACCCGGCCCCCGCGAGGCCGGCTACAGCAGGCGCGTTGGGGACAACGCGCCCTACGTTTGCCCCCACCCCATAGAGCACGTAGTTCGCCAGCTCTTCCGGCGCATCGGCGATCGTGGCAACGTCGCGCAGGTAAATGGGGCGGCCCTCGGCCACGCCGACCACCACGGCGCCGACGTCGCGCGAATCCCGGAAAAACGTTCCGGCCTGCAGCAGCATCTCCTGATTTGCGATGTCCTGGGCTCCGGCAAACGCCTGGGCGTTGGCCTGCTGGAGCATCGACACCAGATACCCCGAGCTGAGATTGCGCGAAGCCAGCCGCTGCGGATCCAGCTGCACGTGGATTTGCCGGCGGGTGCCACCGATCAGGGTGGTCTCGGCGACCTGCGGAATGGCCTTCACCGCGTCGTCCACCTGCGCAGCGATCCGGCGCAGCGTGTAATGGTCGTAGCGGGCGCTGTGGAAGGTGAGCGCGAGGATCGGCACGTCGTCGATCGTGCGCGGTTTGACAAGCGGAAAGCTGACGCCGAGCGGGATGCGATCGAAGTTGGTCTGCAGCTTCTGGTTGAGCTTCACCAGGCTTTTCTCGAGATCCTCCCCGACCTTGAAGCGCACAATGGTGAGATCGGCGCCCGGCATGGCGGTGGAATAGAGATACTCGACGCCGGGGATCTCCCACAGGAGCTTTTCGAGCGGGCGGCTGACGCGACTCTCGACCTCGCGGGCGCTGGCGCCGGGCATGGCCACCATCACGTCGATCATCGGCACCTTGATCTGCGGCTCCTCCTCGCGCGGCAGCACGAGAATCGAAAAAAGGCCCAGCAGCAGCGAGGCCGCAACGATGATCGGCGTGAGCTTCGAATCGATGAAAAGCGACGCCATCCGGCCGGCGAAGCCGTATTTCTTCGGGTCGGGAAACGAGGTTCCGGGCGTGGCGCTCATGGCTGGACCTCCAGTCGCTGCCCTTCCCGCAGCCCGACGGGCGGATTGAGCACGACGCGTTCGTCGGTGGAGAGACCGGCGAGGATCTCCACGCGATCGCCGCGGACCGCCCCGGTTTTCACCAGCCGGAGCACCGCCCCGCCGCTTCCCGCCACGAAGACGCGCTCCATCTGGCCGAGCGTCGAAACGGCAGCGACCGGGGCGAAGAGAGAGCGCACCGATGCGCCTGGCACCTGGATGCGGGCGAACTGGCCCGAACGCACCGCGTTACCAGCCGGCACCGAGAGCTTGGCGGTCACCGTGCGGGTGGACGGATCGGCCGACGAGGAAAGTTCCACCAAACTCCCGGTGAAGTGGGCGCCCGCCACGGGGACGTCCACCTCGAACGGGGCACCAGCCGAAAGCCCGGCGGCGAGGGAGTCCGGAATCCCGGCCTCGACCTGGAAACCACCCGTGCCCTCGATTTCGAGCAAGGGCATGCCGGGCGAAGCAAGGTCGCCGATGTCGGACATCTTTCGGGCTACGACGCCCTCGAACGGAGCGCGGACCATGGCGTAGCCGAGCATGACCTCAGCCTCAACGACCATGGCTTGTGTCATCGCGAAGCGGTCCTCGAGGCCCTTGACCATATCGGTCGTGCTGGCGCCCTTCGCTAGGAGGTCGCGCTCACGCTCCAGGTCGCGCTGCGCCTGGTTGAGCTGGGATTTCGCCTGCAGCACGCGGGCGGAGATTTCCCCGGCGGAGATTTTGACGAGCAGGTCGCCGGCTTTGACGCGCTGACCGAGCGCGAAAGGCATCTCCTCAATCGCGCCCATCACTTTGGCGGCGATCTGGGCGTGCTGGACCGGGCGCACGGTGCCAGTGACCTCGATGAACATCGGGGTGTCTTCGATTCGCACGATGGCGACGCGCACCCGGGCGGGCGGCAAATCGGCGGCGGCATCGGCCACCAATTCAGTTTTCTTCGCGCACCCCACGATGAGGGCAACGGAGAGCAATGGGAGTGAGAGACGAGCTGGATTCATGATGAAGAAAGGCGGGACAGTGTAGGGCGGGGTCGCCGAACCCCGCCGGATGGTGAGCTGACGGCGGCATTCGGCGATGCCGCCCTACCGGTTTAGGGTTGGCCAAGCGCCGTGAGCCCCAGCGCGCAGCGCCACTCGGCCAGGGCAATGCGCTCATCCGCGGCGGCGACCGCGCGGCGCATCCGCGCTTCGATCAGCCGGCCTTCGACGCCGATGACATCGGCAATCAGCACCGCGCCTTTCTCAAAGCGGGCACGTGTCAGCATGGCGCTCTCCCCGCCCTGTTCGACGGCGCGGGCGCTCACGGCCAGCCGCTCCACGGCTTCTTCATGCGCGAGCCGGGCCTGTTCGACTTCAAGGCCGATGCCCAGCGTGGCCTTGCGCAGCATTTCCTTCACTTGCGCCAGCTCGGCGGAAGCCTGATGGACCTTTCCCGAGGTTTGGCCGCCATCAAAAACGTTCAGGTTGACCGATACGCCAGCCATCCAGCTGTCGCCATGGCGGTCGAGCTGCCAGCCCTGATCGTATTGGTAGCTGGCAAAAGCGTTCATCGTCGGCAAGCGCCCGCCGCGGGCCGCCCGGACCATCGCCTCGGCAGCGCGGAGGCGTTCGCGCAACCCAGCGAGTTCGGGCCGTTGGGAGAAATCGCCGGTGTCGGGCATCGCGAGACGCGCAAGCGCCGGATCGTCCGCCGCAATTTCGACCGGCTCAGCCGAGGCATCGAGTCCAAGAACGAAACGAAACGCGCGTTCGGCCAGCGCCGCGCCATGCCGGACCGCGGCCAGGTTCTCCTGAGTCTGCGCCAACTGCACTTCCAGACTCAGCAGGTCGGCCTTGAGCATCTGCCCGGTGTCGAATCGGGCACGGGCGGCGGCAACGGCCGCCTCATAGGCCTTCACCCCGGCCGCAACCGCGCCGACCGCCTCGCGGGCCTTGCGAATGCTGAGATACGCCTTCACGACGTCGCGCTCAAGCTGCTGCTGGGCGGAGCGAAGATCGGCCTCGGCGGCGAGCGCGCCACTCTTGGCGGCAGAAAGACCGGCCGACGCGCGGCCGCCGCTGTAGAGATTGTAGGCGACGGTGCCAGTGGCGTTGAGATCATCAATCCGGCCCGGCCGGTTGAAATCGAGACCGAAGCTAAACGCGCGCTCATTGAGGATCGAGCCGAAGGCCATCATCGGGCTGTTCGTGTCGAGATAACTCCCCTGGATCGATACCTGGGGGAGCCAGGCGGAGCGGGCCTGTTCAATCACCGCCTGGGCACCTTCGCTGCGCTGGCGGGCGATCCGGGCATCCGGGCTGTTCTTAAGCGCAGTTTCGACGGCGCGGTCAACGGTCCACGGCTCGGCACCTTGGGCGGCAGTCAAACACAGGCAAGAGGCGACCACGATCCCGACGCTCAGAGCGAAGCGGAGGGCAAGCGGAACATGCTCTGCCACCAGCTTGTCGGCCGGGATGGCGACGGCTTCGGAGAGGACACGAAAGGATCTCATGGAGTCACGCGGTCCGGGAGCCGAGGGCAAACAGCAGGCCGAGGAAACCGCCATAGAGCGCGCCCCGCCACCACGTGGATATGAGCGGACAGCTGCCGGAGGCGCACCGACCAAAATAGCCCATCAGTCCGCCGAGCAGCGCGCCGGCGAGGACGCAGGCGACAAAACGGAGCGTCGGGTGATTCATGGCTTCCGTTCCGGGTTCACCGCGCAAGCGCCGTCGCCCAATCTGAGTTTGCGCAGGATGATCTCCGCGAGGCAGAAGCCGGTGAAGACGGATTGCACCAGGTTGACCCCGACGAACACCGCGAGGAGCAGCCACCACGGGCTCAAGAAGTGCGCGAGCGTGACACTGACCAGCACCAGGGTGCCGGCGAGGAGACGGATGATGGATTCGGTTTTCATGTTGGAACGAGCGAACGTCGGTAATTCTTTATGCGTATATATGGATATATGTTAACTCAGGTCAAGCCTTGTTTCACAATCTTGTCAGCCGCTAAAACTGCTTGCGCTCCCCGGAACGGCCGGACCCCATGGGCATGCATGGGTTTTGCGCCTTAACTTCCAGGCGCGTGATCCCAGGTCTCAGTCGGGATCATGCAATTGCTGGCAATTCTCCTCGTGCGCTCGCGAACCGATCGGTGGGCCGGTGATAGGAAGCCCGCTTGCGGGCGATCATCGGTCGCAAGCGACCTTCTTACTGCGTGATCCCGAGTCTCAGCGCGATCGATTGAGCCGGCGCTCCCGGTCATGACAACGGAGAAACCACTCGCCCTGCGTTCCAGTCAGCCCGAGGTTTGCCAAGGCAAACCCGGCGCGGACCAAAATTGCAGGGCCAGCAGACCAATGACTCGACTCCGTCAATTTGGATATTGGCGGCGGATCTGGTCCCAGCGGGATCCCGCATGAACGCCAAACTCGGCCAGATTGCCGAGAGCCATTTCCATGCTCGCTGCAATTCTTCCCGCCCCTCTCCTCGCATCGACCGCCGTTTTGACCTCGCGTAATTGGACAGCCTCCTCGTAAGCGTCAAACAGGCTTTCCATGAATAAATCGACGGCCTTCCCTTCCAGGATGCTTGCGTTCATGAAGCGAAACTAAGCTTCTTCGGACCAATGTGCAAAAACCCGCGCCACAATTAGATCGCTAACGACGCGATTCAAATAATCTGCAATAGTTGCGATCCCGCGGCATGCAATGAATCCTCCGTGCCCTCGCCCCCCGGCCCCATCGTTCAGCCGGCATCGCCACGCGCTCAAATCGAGCCGGAATGCTCTGAGTAAGGCGGCGCGGTTTTCCCACAAGCCGCTCCACGCGCGTCCGGCCAATCCGCACCGGCTTTTTGCCGGCGCCGCCCCGGCCAAGCCTCAGTCCGAATGCAGGGGCATCCGGGCTACGCCTGACTGAGGAATTCCGTGATCCCAGCGAGTTCAGCCGGCGTGGCGTCTTCCAGGACGTAATGCCCGGCGCCGGGCAGATAGAGCGGATTCGCCTGCGGGTAAATCGCACGCCAATGATGAAAGAACGAGTCGTTAAAACAGAAATCCGCGCCGCCCCAAAAAATGGTGATGGGATGGTTCTGAAAATGCGCCAGCCCGGCCGCCACCTGTTCCAGCACCGGCATCGTCGGATGCCCCGCTCGCATCGGAATGTCGGCGACGAATCGCGCGACGCCGATCCGGTTCGCCCAGGAGTCGTAGGGGAAAAGATAGCCGCGCTTCACTGCGGCGGCCAGGGGCTGCCGCCGGACGGCCATCCACGTCGCCGGTCCCGCGAATCCGTTGAGCCCGCGGACCAGCGCCGCGCCGAGCAGCGGCGCCCGGCAGAGGCGGATGCGAAAGGGCAGCCGCGGCGACGGAAACGCCGCTGTATTCATAATTACAATACGCCCGACCATCCCGGGATGCCGCCCCGCCCATCCCAAACCGATGGCGCCACCCCAGTCGTGCACAACGAGGTGCACCCGGCGCAGCCCGAGCGAGGCCACCAGCCGGGTCAGATTCTCGATGTGGGTCGCGAGCCGGTAGGGGTAGTCGGGGGGCTTGTCGGAGAGTCCCATGCCGATGTGATCCGGCGCCACGCACCGTCTCCCCGCCGCCGTCAGCCGCTGGATGAGTTCCCGGTAATAGAACGACCACGTCGGGTTTCCATGCACCAGCAGCACCGCCTCGTCCGTGCGCGGGCCCTCGTCGACGTAGCTCATCCACGCCCCTCCGCCGGACAGCGCTTTCAGCTCGAAGGGATACAGCCGGCGCAGCCAGCCGGGAAGCTCTGCCACGGTCACCATTCGAGGGCCAGCATCATGCAGTTGATCCCGCTGCCGATCCCCAGCAGTCCGACCCGGTGGCCCGCCACGACCGCGCCGCTCGCCACCGCCTGGGCGAGCGTCGCGGGCAGCGAGACCGATCCCATGTTGCCCAGGGTCTCAAAGGTGGAGAAATCGCGGGCCAGATCGATCCCCAGGGCTTCGTACAGCCGGCGGCGGTGCATCGCGCCGACTTGATGGCACACAAAACGATCGACGGAGGCATCCCCCCAGCCGGTCTCCTGCTGGAAGGCGGCCCATGCGCGCTGGGCGACGGCCACGCCCGCTACCAGCAATTGCTCCGAGTCAGTTTGCATTTCCAGTCCGTCCCCGCCCGCCGCGTCGCCCTGGCAGAGTTCGCTGTACTCGGTGGCGGTCAGGCAGATTCCGCCGAGCAGCCGATGCGGCCGGTCCCGCACGAGCGAACGGTGGCAGACGATGGCGGCAGCGGCGCCCGAACCGATCGTCAGGTTCGCAAAGAACGGTTTAATCTGGTTGCGATCCAGCGGCGCGGTCGCCAGGTGCTGCAGCGTGCGTTCCACCAGCGGCCGGCCGTTTTCGCCGGCTACGACCATTCCGCAGCGGATCTGACCGGATTCGATCATCGCAGCGAGGATCGTGAGGCTGTTGAGAAAGCCAAGGCAGGCATTGGAAACGTCGAAGATCTGGGCCCTCGCGGGGAGCCCGAGTTTTCGGTGCGCGAACGCCGCCGTGGCCGGCTCGAGCATGTCCCGGCAAACCGCCGCATGGATGAAAGTCTCGATCTGTTCCGGCCGGAGGGCCGACTGCGCCAGGACCGCCCGGCCCGCCGCCGCACTGGCATCCGACGGCCGGGTCCCCGGCGGCCAGAACCGGCGCTCGCGAATGCCGCTCATCAACTCCAGCCGCCCGAACGGCAGCCGGAGGCGCTCGTACAGCGGCCGGAGGCGTTCCTCGATGGCCGTGGACGTCCAAACCTCTTCCGGCAGCGCGACCGCGATCGATTCGAGACAAACGTTCTGAAAACGCATCGTAGGAGATCTCAAAGGCCGGAATTAGCCGAACTAATCTTTGGAATTTGGAAGCTTGGGATTTGGGGCTTGCGCCGCAGGCGCCTGGGGCCGCATGGCCAGCCGGATCACGTCCTTGTCGAAATAGTTGGCCCCGAGTCCGGCGTCGACGATCAGCGTGGCCCCGTTCAACCCGCTGCTGCGCGCGCTGAGCAGAAACACCGTGGCGTCGGCCACTTCCTGGGTGGCGAGCGCCCGTTTGCGATACGTGAGCTTCTCCGCGTAGAGATAGCTCTCCAAATAGCCGGGAATACCGGCGGAGGCGCTGGTCTTCAGGGGACCGGAACCCACCACGTTGAAGCGGATCTCGCTCTCCGCGCTGAACGACTTTGCCAGAAACCGCGCGGTTGACTCCAGCGCCGCCTTGATCGGGCCCATGTAGCCGTAATTGTCCGGCGTGATCAGGAGCGACGAGATCCCGATGGTGACGACCGAGGCGTCGCGCGCCAGATGGGGTTGGAAAGCGCGGGCGATTTCCACGAGCGAGAAACAGGAGATCGCGGTGGCCTGCAGAAAGTCGGCGCGCTTGGTTTCGTGAAACGGCTTGAAGCCTTCGGCGTAACTGGCGAACGCGAGCGAATGCACGATGCCGGCCAGCGGCCCGTGAGCGGGCCCAACGATTGCGCCCAGCCGGTCCGCCGCGCCGTCCTGCTCGACATCGCAGACGTACACCGGCCGGTCTCGCAGGAGATCCGCCAGCACCTTCTTCCGCTCCTCGGAACGGACGCTATACACGACCTTGGCACCTTCCGCTTCGAGGGTTCGGGCGACGGCCCACGCCACACTCTTCCGGTTGGCCACACCAAAAACGAGAAACGTCTTCCCGGTCACGTCGAGGAAGCTCATGGGACGGGTGGCGCCGGGCTCGCCCCGGCCGCGGTTGCAGGCGCCTCCTTCTCAATGAGCGCGACGCCGAAGTTCACCGTCAGCACTTTGCGATGGTCCGCCGTCTGGACGGATCCGCTCAGAAACATGAAGCGACCGAGGCGTTCCTTCAGCCTGACGTCGATGATCAACTCATCGCCTGGCTTCACGATGCTCTTGAATTTGACGTCGTTGATGCGCGCGAGCACGGGGGTGTAACGCGCGAGGTCGTCCTGGGCGGCCGCCATCTGTCGTGAAACCATCGCGCAGCCCGACTGGAACACCGACTCGCAAATGAGCACTCCCGGCATGATCGGATTGCCGGGGTAATGCCCCTTGAAGAAATCCTCTTCCGGCCGCACGCGGAGGCGGGTGGTCATCGTGTCGACGCCAACCGCGATGATTTCGTCGACAAACCGGAAGGGCGGACGATGGGGAATAAGCTGCTCGATGGGCTCCATGGACAGGGGTGATTGTTTGTGCAGAGCGGACGCACTTGCGACAGTTTTCTGAAGCCCTGACGATGCTCGAGAGCAGCACCGGGGGATGAACCGACCAGTGTGCCGGTGTCGGAAGCCCGCTGGCCCGTTCGACAGATGTCTCAGGGCCCCGAGCGAGGTCGAGGGGCGGGCGATTATCGGTCGCGAGCGACCTTCCTGCGCCTGGGTTCGCTCAGACCCGAGTTAGAAAAAATCCGGGCGGCGACGCTGCACTTGGATGATTCCGCTCATCCGGCAACACCGACAGCCCGGATCGCAATGGTAAGCGGCTGGCAGAATCTCCAGCGCTCTCTGCGACTGGTTCAGAATTTCTTGGCGCCGCGCGCTTTCTTCGGCTTGGCCGCCCAGGTCGTGGCAGGCACAACCGCCGCCGCTGGTGCGGGCGTTACGCTGGCCGCGACCGGAGCTGAAACCGGTGCGGGTACGGCCGCAGGAACGCTCGCAACCGGAGGAGGAGTGGCAGGAGTGAGATTTGAGGAGTCCATAGGATTTGAATTGATCGGTTGATTGGCCGGAGCCGTTCTGGCGCCGACGCGAGCGTGGCCTTGCATCGGCTGTGCCGACACGCCCGCGCCCGATCTAATCCTTTGCGCTCAAATCGCTTCCATCCAAACGGCTCCTTTTTGTCCTGACGGCGCTCTAAAACCACGGACTCGATTAGGGCAATTTGTGCACTTGCGCCTGGCACCACGTGCAACCGGGCCCATACCGGTTACCCGATCGGGCACCTTCATTCCTCGTCCTTCAACAAATCCTCGACTCGAAAAAGCTGCTCAGCTCGGCGAACGTGCAGAACGATCGCGCGGTCAGCGTCCATGCCGTAGTACAGCCAGCAGGGCTTGGCCCACAACTGGCGATGACTCCGGTGCGGGAATTCAGGTATCCGCCGCCCCAGCTTTGGAAACGATTCCAAGCGGTCCGTGGTTGCGAATACGCGCCTGGCCACCGCCTCTGCCGCTTCAACGCCGTAACGAGCTGTGTTTTCATAAGTGACACTTAAGTACCACTGAAACCGCCGTCAAATGTACGCCTTTATGCCCGACGAAAGAAGTTAACCGGCCCGACCGGCGGCCGAATTGTGGACGAAGAAGACGAATCAGAGCCGTGAGACATGGAAGTGGGCAGTGCCGGCTGGGTCCGAGTTGAACGAGGGGTTAGGTCGGTCAGGAAGTAGCTATGTCTTGGTTGGTTTCTTGCGTAATAGGTACGCAAGCACGCCCACAAACGCAAAAATCACAATTAGGATCGCAGCAGTTGCAATCCCTGGATGATTCCCTGCCCACTGCGACAACCGGGGATGAGACAGCGGAACGATTAAGAGCAATGGGAATGTAACGATAGAGATCACCACAATGAAAAACTTGGACCACGACCAAATTCCGCACCGCTTTGCAGTGCGATAGGCATTGAATGCCAGCATCAACAACAAAACAGCCAGGATCCATTGGATCATCATCGTCTCCGGCTTGAGGTGAATTCAGACATGTGGGTGCGGCCTAGACGCTAGAGGTGACTCGCGGCCGAGGCTGCCCAGCAGCCGAAGTGCCAGCGGAGGTCGTCGATGCCTCAACTTGTTAGGCGGATTCGATTTCTTTGTCCATGGCATACCGGCGAAGATAGGCTCCCCTGCACTCGACCGATTCTTCGGCAACGACTCGAAACCCTATCCGCTCGAAAAAAGCCCGGAGGAAGTTCACAAGGGGTCATGTCTCACGGAAGGTGAGACATGACCCCTTGAACTTCCCCTAACACTGCTGTCCAAGACAGGCCGAAATTGGGCTGATTTTGGTTGCGGCTCACTCTGGAGGGAAAAATCGGTGGAAAATAGGTTGGGTGTGCGAGCGGTGATACGGAATGCTATCCAAGACACAG
>Ga0182027_10010754_pt1 | contig 12979 bp, 8 predicted proteins | sample 712E1DmetaG_FD_121300 | JGI IMG/M metagenome (GOLD analysis project Ga0182027, IMG submission 121300) | Permafrost microbial communities from Stordalen Mire, Sweden - 712E1D metaG (Illumina Assembly) | ecosystem: Environmental > Terrestrial > Soil > Wetlands > Permafrost | place: Sweden...
CGGCTCACAACTGACCGGTTTTGCGCTGGGTGTGTGGGTATACAGCCAGACAAAATCGGTGATGATGCTGGCTTTGGTCCAGGTGGCCCAACAGGCGCCTTACGTGTTGCTCTCGCCGATGGCTGGAGTCTTATCCGATCGCTGGAACCGGCGAACGGCGATGATCGTCAGCGATTTCGGAGCGGGATTGGCTGTGCTGGCGGTTGCCTGCCTTTACCTGACTGGCCACCTGCAAGCCTGGATGGTGATCCCCATCAACCTGTGGATGGCTTCTTTCAACACTTTGATGTGGCCTGCCCTGACCGCCTCGGTTACGTTGCTGGTGCCCAAACAGCACTACGGGAGAGCCAACGGTTTTGTCCAATTAGGAGAAGCGATTCCGCAAATTGCCGGACCGGCTCTAGCAGGTATGCTCTACGTGGCGATCCACATAGGCAACATGGCATTGATCGATTTCTCCACTTATGCCTTCTCGGTGCTGCTGATGCTCTTTTTCGTGCGCATCCCGACCCCACCGCAGACCACTGATGGTAAAGAAGCTAAAGGCTCGATCTGGAAAGAGATGCGCTTTGGTTGGGATTATATCGTCGCGCGCAAAGGACTGCTGGCACTTCTCCTTTTTTTCCTGTCGACCAACTTTCTCTCCGGAGTAATGGGCCCTCTGGTCGTTCCTTTGATCCTGGATAACTGGGATGCGAGTACGCTGGGTTTCCTCAGTACATTGATGGGGGTTGGTGTACTGGTGGGTACACTGGTAATGAGCGCCTGGGGTGGCGGAAAACGTAAAATCAAAACACTTTTAGGGGCAAGCCTACTCAGTGGATTATTCCTCAGTGCTGTGGGATTGCGTGCATCGATTCCTTTGATCGCAGCCTGTGGAATTGGCATGATGTTTTGCATGCCCTTTACCGACGCGTGCAGCCAGGCCATCTGGCAGGCCAAGGTGGCTCCGGATGTTCAGGGTCGAGTATTTGCGGTGCGCCGAACGATCGCCTGGTCTTCCGGGATCATCGCTCCGTTGCTCGCGGCACCCCTGGCTGATTCCATTTTTAAACCCGCCATGACAAAGGGTGGGGCACTGGCGACCTCACTGGGACCGATCTTTGGCGTCGGCGCTAGCCGTGGAGTGGGTGTCTTGATCACCCTGGTTGGCTTGCTCACAATGGCTGTTTCAGTGATCGCATTCCTCACTCCTCGCATCCGGCGAGTCGAGTTGGATTTGTCCGATTATGAGATCGCAGCAAACGCGTAAGACCTGAGGTGGGGTCTGAACACGATCTAGCCTGCTAATTTCAACAGAGTAAATTCCATAAAAAAATGAGTGATTCCTAGAATTTAGAAATCGTCCCTATCTGGTTAACGGGTTAAGAGGATTGGGGAGATCTTTATTTGGAAATGAAGAGGTATTTTCGGTACATATAAAGCGATTATCATTTAAATTGAAGTAGCACGCTTTTCAAATATATGTGATAATCGATAAAAGTTGGGCTTGTAGTTCCTCCAACCTCACCCTCTGGATTTCTTTTGTTTTCCTGATTGCAATTGATTCACAAGTTTTCATGTTTTGCTTCGAAATTCACTTTATTGAATTCATTGCAGGTATCCATTCATGATTGATCAAGAGCAACCACTTCCTTCACAAAAAAAACACTTCTGGCGCTATCTTCCAATCTTGATCATTCTCGGTTTGGCGGTGTACATCCTTTTACCGCAAATCACCACCCTGGAGCAATCCTGGGCAGTGGTAGAGAATATGACCTGGTGGGCCGTGGTATTGGCTTTCATGGCCGAGACCATCAGTTGGCTGGGAAATGGTTTAGTGCTCCATTCAATCTTGCATGTCAACCATCAGAAATTGTCGATCGGAAAAGGCGCCTTGATCGCAATTGCCACTCTGAGCATCAGCCTGGTAGCCGGGGGCGCCGTGGGATTGGCAGCGACGATCGGCTGGGTCAATCGGGAGAGCCATGACGGAAATACTGCCTTTCTGGCGGGGACTCTCCCATCGTTTTTGAACAACGGCGTACTGGTGTTCGTTTCCATGATAGGAACGGCTTACTTGCTCTTCATCCATGTATTAAGCAAACTACAACTGATCGAATTCAGCGCGGTATTGATCATCCTAGGATTGGTGACTGCTGCCGTGTTTCTTGGACTGAGGTCTGCAAAAATTGCCTCAAAAATCGTTGTTTGGTTTACCCGCAATTGGGCCTCAATCCGCCACAAGCCGTATGAGACTGAAAATACGGTCGCAATGGTGGAGAGATTCTTTGTAGCCTGGAATTCATTAGGAAATTGGAAATGGCTGCAACCATTATTCGGAGCGATCGTCAATGTTAGCTTCGATATGCTGGCCTTCAAATTCATGTTCATTGCCGCCGGCCATGATATATCCCTCGGCAACCTGTTTGCCGGATATGGTTTCCCGCTCACGTTAGGAAAAATGGCTTTCCTCTTCCCCGGTGGAATCGGAGTAGTCGAAGGTACGATGGTAGCCGTTCTTGGCAGACTTCAGGTCCCCAGCGATGTCAGTGTGGTGGTGATCATGGGATACCGGCTCATCTCTTTTTGGTTGCCAACCCTGCTGGGATTCGCAGCCGCGGCTTATTTGAGCGGAAGATTATTCAGCGGTAAAAAGCACTCCTCATGATATAAAAAACCTGACAGTTTAATGGCTGTCAGGTACGGTTATTATTTTGTCTCGCGGATTAAATTCACGCCGGAATATATTCCACTTCCCTGCGATCTTGTAAATCTTATAATAGCGTCCGTTGAAGCATGCCGGACTGTTCCAACTGATATGGTGCAGGTCACTTGACCTGATATGGTACTTCTGTGATGACAATATCGTCACGATGAAGCAGGGACTTACGAAGGGTTTCTGCCGTGCGGGTGTGCAGAAAGTTGGTCCACGAATGCCTGGGGATAAATTGCGGAACAACGATGATGATACGATTATTCTGTGATTGAGTGGCTGAAATCTTGTCGATGTACATCAGCAAGGGCTCAAGAAACAAGCGGTAGGGTGAATCTAATATCACTAAACGAACTCCATTGCCCCAAATCTGCCATTTTTCCTTTACTTTCGCCGTTTCTTTAGGATCGACGGAAATATGGACGACGGTTACATCATCCGAGAGGGTTTGGGCAAAACGCAATGCAGCCAACGTTCCGCTGTGAACCCCACTGATCGGCATGATCACACGGTTGCGAGTAGATATCCCGGTGAGCGGGTGGTTTTCCAGCGACAATTGTTTTGCAAGATTTTTATAATGGTGATGAATCATGAAGAAAACTGTCACCAATAAAGGAGTAAGAACGATCACGACCCAGGCACCGTCGCGGAATTTAGTGGCGGCGAACACGACAGTAACGATGGCTGTACTGAGCGCGCCAATTCCGTTAATGATCATTTTTTGTACCCAATGATCATCATGACGGACAGTGGATCCGGGTTCGACAATTTCTTCACCCGGTTTGAGGTGACCAGATTTCCACCAGCGTTTTGCCATACCAGTCTGAGATAATGTGAATGAGAGAAATACGCCAATGGCATAAAGAGGAATCAATTTTGTAACACTGGCTTGAAAAACTATAACGAGCAGTGAGGCAATCGATGCCAGGGCGATGATTCCACGTGAAAACACAAGGCGACTACCGCGGAAAGTAAGCTGGCGCGGGAGAAAGCCATCTCCGGCATGTAAGGCTCCCAAACGCGGAAAATCGGCAAAAGCAGTATTGGCCGCCATAACCAAGATAATAGTTGTGGCACTGATGTTTAGCAAATATAACAAGCCGCGACCGTCATATATTGTTCGCACCAGTTGAGAGATCACCGTTTCACTATCCGACGGAACAGCGCTGATTTTAGTGCTTAAGAAGGTTATCCCCAGCAACAGCGAGCCCAGAACAAGGGCCATCCACATTAGGGTTTTTGCTGCGTTATTACTACGCGGTTCGCGGAAGGCAGTAATACCGTTGGATATTGCTTCAACCCCTGTAAGCGAAGAGGTACCATTGGCAAAAGCACGCAGAATGAGAAATAAGGAAATTGGTTGCAAAAGCTGTGTGCCAATCGACGGGGGATCGACTACCATACCGAGGGACCCACTCAGATAGCGTACAAAACCGATGATCACCGTGGCAAACATTAAAACCAAGAAGAAGTAAGTTGGAATGGCAAAGGTAAATCCTGATTCCTTCACCCCACGCAGGTTGATCAACATAATCAGCAAAATAAATCCTACAGAGATTTCCACCCGGTGTGGGTAGAGGAAGGGATAGGCAGAAGTAATTTGAGCCACACCGGATGAAATCGAAACGGCAACGGTGAGAATGTAATCGGTCAACAAGGCTGCGCCAGCAGTCTGCGCCGGAAGTTCACCAAGGTTATCACGTGCAACGATGTATGCACCGCCACCGCCGGGGTAGGCGTGGATCGTCTGCGTATATGAAACTGTCAGGATGACCAGAAGAAGTACAATACCAATAACGATCGGAAAAGCCAAATGCAATGAACCAATCCCTGCCGCGGCCAGCACCACCATCGTTTCCTGAGGGCCGTAAGCGACCGAGGACATGGCATCGGAAGAAAAGACAGCCAAACCGATCAACTTGCCAATTGTTTGATTCGGTGCATCGGCTGTGGCCAGCGGATGACCGATCAACAAGGTTTGCACTGATTTCTTTGGCTGGTGGTTGGTGGTCTCTTCAAAAATATTGGATTGATTTTCTATCGACTTCACGAGTAATTCCCTTTAATATTTTTCAATGGGTTGGTTCAGCAACCCAACAAAATTATTCAAGCCAATTTTTGGTCGGTTCATCGCTTAAATAAAAAAATAACCTTTCATTGAGGCTGATGGAGTGTAGTCAATTCGCGTTAAAAACGCGCAAGTATTTTCGTTTAGTTATAAAAAAATAATAAATGGATTTTACTCACCGGTTTTAAAACGGTAGCCGACACCAGGGTCGGTGATCAAAATTTGCGGATCATCGGGATTGGCCTCGATTTTCTTGCGCAATTGTCTGATATATACCCTCAAATATTCGATGTGATCCGATTCGACAAACCCCCAGACGTGCGACATGATGATCTGGTGGGTCAATACCCGGTCGGCATGGGCGGCCAGATAAGCCAGCAGTTTAAATTCAGTAGCGGTCAATTTGATCTCTTCTCCATTCAACGTCACCAAATGTTTGGCGAGATCAATAGCAATGGGACCGGCGGTAATGATCGTCTCTTTATTGCCAATGGATTGGTCAGCATGGCGCATGGCAACCCGAATCCGGGCCAATAACTCTTCGATACCGAATGGTTTGGTCAAGTAATCATCAGCCCCCTTATCGAGAGCGGCAACTTTGTCTTTTTCGCTGTCGCGTACTGAAAGAACGATGATAGGGATCGAAGACCATTCACGGATTTGTTCGCAGACTTGAATGCCATCCATGTCGGGCAGGGTCAAATCCAGAATGATCAAGTCCGGCGATTGCGTTGCTGTCAATGCAAGTCCCTGTTCTCCATTTATTGCAGAGATGATATTGAAATGACTGGCGCTCAATATGGTTTTTAAGGCTCTCAGTATTTGAGGCTCGTCGTCGATCAATAGAATCAGGGGATCTTTTTCCATTTTTAAGAATCCTTTGGGGTATCAGGCAGCGCTCCATTTAAGGCCAGGGGCAAGGTAAAACAAAACGAAAATCCTTTTGGCATGTTTTCAGCCCAAATTTTACCCCCGTGCGTCTCAATAATTCCTTTACAGATGGATAATCCCAACCCCGTGCCGGTGACCTTATCGGATTGGGTGATGCGAAAGAATTTATCAAAAATGTGCTCGAGGTGTTCTTCAGGGACATGCGGGCTTTGATTTTCCACTCTTACGAACAGGGCATCCTCTAATTTCTTGCCGGAGATCATAATCTGGGTATCGGCAGCGGCATACTTGACGCTGTTACTGATCAAGTTGGTGAACACCTGCTCCATCATCACAAAGTCAGTAGGCACCAAGGGGAGAGATTCCGGCAAATTTAATATGATCGGATGATCCTGTATACGGTTACGCATTTTTGTGGCCACACTCATAATGATTTCAGAAATCGAATTCCATTTTATTTGCGGATTCAAGGCGCCGGCTTCAATACGAGATATATCCAGTAAATTACTAACCAATAAAATGAGGGAATCACTTTCCTCTTCGACTGTCGTCAATAGCTCGGTCCGCGCGGTCGAATCCCAATCGATGGCACCAACCCTCAAACTGGAAACAGAGGCTTTGATGGCTGCCAGAGGAGAACGAAATTCGTGAGAAACTGAATTTAGAAGAGCGGTTTTCATACGGTCGCTCTCCTCCAGAATATGGGCTTTGTTTTCTATTTTGAGCAAATGTATCCTTTCAATCGTCAGAGCACCCTGGTCGCAAAAAGCCTTCAATAGGCGGTTTTCTTCAATCGAAAGTGTTTTCTGTTTGTACCAGAGATAAATTTCACCCTCAGTGTTACGGGCAGTAGCCATAGGAATTACCGAAGTGGCCGTTTCATCGGTTTTTACGTCCTCTGGTGCTCTGAGCAATATTGAAGGCTCGTCCATCCAGGCTTTGATATGCGTTTCAACTCGAGAAAAATGAAAGGTATTCAAAGTTTGATTTGCCAACACCTGAGCGACAGCCGTTTCACCTTTCAGCCCTGCCAGGGCAGAAATCAATTGATACATGCAGGTTGCTTCCCGCTCGCGCAACCGTGCCAGTCTCTTGCCTTCGCGAGCCCGACCGATCAGTTGACTCATCACCATGGCCACGATCAAAAAAATGATCAAAGTGATCAAATCTTCTGTGTGGTAGACCAATAAAGTATTGTAGGGTTGTATAAAAAAATAATTAAAAAACAGAAATGACAAAAAAGCGGCCAAAATTCCCGGAGGCAATCCCCAAAGGGCGGTGCTGGCCATCACGGGTAATAAGTACAATAAAGCAATGTACTGGATGGCCAAATATGGTTCAAAAAACCGTAAAATGACCGTCACCAGGCTAATACAAAACACTGTTCCAAGAAATTGATAGGTAAAAATGAAAACAGGGTTACGTAAAACCTTCGACCCGATATTGGCTAATTTATTTCTCAGACCCATTCCATCTTCCTTATAAAAAAGCTCTAATTAGATTGTAGCATTGGTTTGCTGGAGTTATTGTCGAGTTCAATGAGCCAGCCAATTATCAAAAAAAGGACTGCAGTTCAAATGCCGCAGTCCTTATTGATGTGAATTATTTTCTTCGAATTTTGTTTATTGCATGTTTTCCAGTTGAGCGGTTTTGTTGGCGTGCATCACCAACACTTTAGTTTTGATCTCTTCCAGGTGCTTTCCCTTCAACGGGTACCAGAAGAGGATAAGAGCGCCGATGAGCATCGCCACGCCTGGAATCAATCCGATGAGGACTTTGATCCCAAAGATGGCATTCGCAGGTTGGCTTAAGTATATTTGACCACCATTGGCATCACGAGTGACAAAATTGGTAATTTCCAAAATCCAGGGGATGAGGGCAAGGGCAATGGATTGGGCAGGTTTGGTGATCAAGGCGTTCACACCAAAGAAGGCACCTTCGCGTCGGACACCGGAGCGTATCTCGTCTTCATCGGCAACCTGGGCAAAGAGGACATTAGTCAGGGTCTGCGGGCCAGACAGGCCAAAGCCGGCCAGAGCGATGCAAGGGAACATCAACACCTGAGGGACGAAGGTCATGGCGATCAAACCGACGCCGGCGATTGCGAGCAGTAATTGCTGCGCTCCAGAGACTCCCAGTTTTTTACGAATCAGATTGGTTACCGGAACGCCGATGAGCAATGGAATGAAGAGACAGGCCAGCACGATCATCGTGTTCATCTTCAAGACGTAATCGGCCAGGTAATAGATCATCCCCATCACGAGGGATGACATCAGGATGGACATAAAATTCTGGGCGACCAAAATCAAGAAAGATTTACTGGTGAATGTGAATTTCAATGAAGGCCAAAGAGGAATCGGTTTATCCACTTTGGTGAACTCGGGCCGTTCCTTTACCTTGAACGAAGTCAGCAGAATACAAGCCATGCTGAAAATGGCAACCACGACCATGGATATTTGCAACGGGAGAATGGAAGTTGCTCCGCCTTTTGGGCGAACCATGTCAGGAATAATGAAGCCAAGGAGCATGCCGAGCAGACCAAACAAGGCGGAGGAGATCTGCAGTCCATTGCGCTCACTATCTGATTCGGTCACTTCAGGTAATAAAGCTGAATAAACCAATCCGATGATGGTATAGGCACCATCATAAAAGATCATAGCTCCCAACATCCAAAAGAAAAGTACGTTCTGCCCGGCACCTTTTGGAGCCAACCAGACCAGGACAAAGGAAAGAGCCAAGAACGGAGCTGTGAAACGCATATAAGGAATGCGGCGACCATTTTTAAAACGGGTGCTGTCAGTGATGTAGCCAAAAATCGGGTCATTCAGTGCATTCCAGACCCCGTAGATGGCCGAGGCAATGGCAATCCATTTTGCTGCCAGACCCAGGTAATCCTGATAAAAAATGGGTAACAAAGCTGCAAAGGTGCCTGAGATGAAGGACGTGCCCAGCGCTGCAATTCCCCAAGTAAGTTTATACTTGAAGCTGAATTTGGCGGGGGAGTGAACTGCTGTTGCTGATACTTGAGCCATAGCCTTACTCCTTTCCTTCTACTTTGTGATGAGTTTCATCGCAACCTGGCGGGCAGGACTGTTCACAGCCGCGCCGGCGCGTTTATCCATAAAATCAGCCTGTTCTTCCAGAAGTCTTACTGCTTTTTCCGAATCGAGTTTATACGGGCACTTCCCAAACAAGCGTTCAAAATTTGACCAGTAAATATTCTCAAGGACATCTTCTTCCAAATCCAACCCGAAAAGCTCTTTGCCGGGTCGTTTCCAGTGAGCCACTCCCTGAGGAATTTCCAGGCGTCTCTCTTGTTCCAGGAAGCAACGCAGGAAATAGGTCCGTCCCAGAGTTTCTTCCCGGTTCAAGGACACGTCCGGTTTATTGACGGCGCTGGCCCCAGTATCGGTACCAAAGATGAGCCGGTCTTGATACCGAATAATGAATTCTTTCGTCGCTGCCAGGTCTGCCATGAAGTTAAAGAACATCTCCGATCCCGGGGTCAAGTCGAAGCATACGTTTGGGTGCGCATCCAAAAAGGCCCCCGCACGAGGAAGATCCGCGGACAAGAAAAAGAAATGGGCCAGAATTACTTTTAATTTCGGATAACGGCTGACGATGGCCTCTACTTCGCTATACAGGGTTTCTTTGAGCGGGTAGGTGCCATCCCCATAAAACCAGCCGGATTTCTTGACCCAGTCCGGACACTTTTCAGGATCCCAGAATTCTTCGGGATCTGCCACGTGCCAGATCACCGGGAATGCCAGTTTTTCCATTTCAGCCCACATCGGTGCGTAGATCGGACCATCCAAAGGAATATTAATCATTTTACGAGCAATTGGTTTACTTTCCAATAATTTCAGGCCATCAAATCCGGCAGCGGAAAGAGCAATTACCTGCTGCGCAAAAGCTTCCGGCATCCTTGCAGGATTCGATTGCACCGAAAAATGATCCAGTCCACCGCAAATATAAGTGGTGGTCGGATGCAGTGCTTTGTATTGCAAAACAGTAGGATTATGGTTGACGGCTTCAATATCCGGTGTAGAGACCAGGTTGATCCGATCAATTCCCATTTCGTGGGTGAGCCGTTCAAGATCTTGAATTTGAGAGGGGTACGGTAAATGAATATGAGCATCCAGAACGGGAATATTGCGTAAAGAACAAAAATCCATCGAGCCTCTCCTTAATTGAAGAAATCAACCGTTGATATGAAATGGGCTGGAATCACGCACGATCAACTGCATCGGGAAGTAAACTGGTGAAGTCGGGGTTTGACCTGCTATCACCTGCAAGAGCAATTCAACGGCATGCTTTCCCATTTCGAATTTCGGCGAGCGTAAAGTAGTGATAGGAACTTCAAGAAACCCGGCGGTTTCACTTTCGTCCAATCCAACGAGGGAAATATCTATGGGAACGCGATATCCAAGTTCTCGCAGCAGCGAGAGAACAACCAGTTCACGGTCTGTGAGAATGGCATCGGGAGGATCGGAAAGGCTCATCAGGGTTTTTATTTCGATCAGGGAGGGATCGTCACGTGATGTGGCGGGGATGCTGATGAGCCTTTCTTCCATGGGGAGTTGGAACTCAGCCAATGCCTGCTGGTAACCGGCCAGGCGTTCCTGACCATAGCTAAACTGCAGGGATTGACCAAGGAATCCAATACGTCGGTAGCCACGTTTTAAAAGATGCTGCGTGGCTTCGTAAGTACCTTGTCGATAATCTTGTGAAACGCTATAAATCTGCGGGTTACTCGAATGACGGGCGATCAGCACCTGCGCGAAACCGGTTGCCTGGATGGCAGACATAACATTATCCGGAATCGAGCTACCCAGAAGCAATAACCCATCCATTTGGTGAGAGCGCGCTAAATTAATGAAATAAGATTCAGATTCTTCCTTTTTATGGTTGGTCAGCAGGAGCAGATTGAACCCATTGGCTTCGGCAGCATAACTGATGCCGCGGATGAATTCGAGATAAAACGGATTGGAAAAATTCGATTCGGTTAACCCTGCCAGAGCGAGACCCAGGCAATCGGTACACTGCAACGAAAGCCGACGAGCGATAGGATTGGGACGGTAGTTGAGGTCTTGCATCACCTGAAGGACGCGTTGGCGGGTTTCAACATTAACCGGCCGCGGACCGTTATTGAGAACATACGAAACGGTTGCGACCGAAACGCCAGCTTGTTGTGCGATATCGCGAATAGTTGTCATCGAAATATTGTTGGATTTGGTTTGTCTAACCGGTTAGATTGTAGCACGTGCAAATGGAAAAAGTCAATTGGTTTATTCGTTAAATTCTTATCGGCAGTTTATAATTCATTCTAAATAAGAAAAAGAAATGATCTCATTTGGATCAGCGCGGTTTTAACTCGAATCTTTTACAAAATGGCAATTTATCATTGATAATTCAAAAGAATATTTTGATAAAAACTCAGGAGGCCGGGTAATGTGGTTTATGAATCATATTTCGAATCCGATCGTGCGCTGGATTCTCAGTAGCAGACTGCATGGTTTGATGAGCAAAAATGTGTTGCTCATCACCTTTCGCGGGCGTAAGAGCGGCAAGCATTTCACGACGCCTGTACAGTACATTCAAACCGGTCAGGAGATTTGGATCATCGTTGGTTATCCTGAGAAAAAACGTTGGTGGAAAAACCTTACTGAAAGTACCCTAGTCAATCTGTGTCTGCGAGGGGAATGGCAATCAGGGCAGGCAATTACTCTCACGGGGGATGAGAACCGGGCAGAAATTGTCCGTGGCCTCGGTTTGATCAAGAATCAAAACCCTGGGTTAAGAGATGAATATACTCAACGCACACTTCCCAATGCCGATTTGAGTGGGTTCGTTTTGGTAAAGGTGCTTTTGGATTAATTCAAATTCGTTCCGCTTAATACAATCCGAGAAAAATATATCTGGTAAATTGTACCTAAGTGGGGATCCCCCATTCACTTTTATCTACCGTTGAGACACCTCCAGTCATCGTATTTTTGTCTTTGTTAAATTTGTTTTCAGCATAACTTTAACGGGGAAGACTTAAGTTTAACGAGTTTTAGCTCAATATCTCTCTGCGTTATCTTCACAATTTCTGCAAATTTCGAGTGTATCTTTACACTAGAAAATTACAAGGAGTAAATTATGCGTAATAAATTTCAAACAACCGGTTTTATTGTCATTTCATTGATTATTGTTTCAGCACTACTGGCTGCATGTGCTAGCGCAACCTCTTCCAATACTCCTACGACTGGAGTGGTGTCACAGGTGAGCATGTCGAATGCAGTCGAATCTTCAGGTTCGATTTCGGCGAAGCAAATGGTAACGTTGAGTTGGCAAACAAGCGGTATCGTTGGTGCGGTAAATGTTGCAACCAATGCCACGGTCAAAGCGAACGACGTTTTGATGACCCTGGATCCTTCCACTGCACCATCCGATGTCATTCAAGCGACTGAAACCCTGGTCTCGGCAAAACAGGATTTGGCGAATGCCAAGCAATCGAATACTGCTAAGGCAACAGCAGAAGTATCCTTAGCCAAAGCGCAAAGTGCTTACAATGCTGCCCTCGGAGCTTACTGGAATCGAAACCAAACCCAGGGGACAGGGGACGAAATCACCATCCTTCAACAAAAACTAGTCATTCAGGATAATAAAGTTGTTGATGCAAAGGCTGCCTTCGATGCCGTATCTGATTTACCCACAAATGACTCTCATTATGCGCAGGCTTTGCAGAATTACACCCAATCACAGATCGATGCTGCATCCATAAAACAACAACTGGCTTATTACGAAGCTACTCCTAATGGATTAGATACACAAACGCTACAGGCAAACCTCGATCTGACAAAAGCCCAATTGGAAGATGCTCAAAGAGCCTATGATGCAGTCAAGAACGGGCCGAGTGCCGATGATCTCGCGTCAGCCCAGGCAAAGGTCGATGCCGCACAATCCACCGTCAACGAGTTAAGCATCACTGCGCCGTTCGATGGGGAAGTCGTAGCGGTACAAACCCAAATAGGGGACCAGGTGAACTCAACTACACCAGCAATTATTCTGGTAAATCGTTCTGTACTGTATGTGGATGTTCAGGTGGACGAAACGCAAATTTCCCGGGTGGCAGTGGGAGATACAGCCAAGATTACCTTCGATGCACTTCCGAACGTTGCTGCAACGGGTAAAGTCACTTTTATCAACCCGGTAGGCACTTCTAGCTCTGGCGTGGTCAACTATACGGTTAGAGTGACATTGGATAAGAACGACCCCGCTATTTTGCTGGGAGCGACTTCAACCGTAGTCATCGATACAGGCGCTGCGTCTACATTGTTGAC
>Ga0182027_10010755_pt1 | contig 12978 bp, 8 predicted proteins | sample 712E1DmetaG_FD_121300 | JGI IMG/M metagenome (GOLD analysis project Ga0182027, IMG submission 121300) | Permafrost microbial communities from Stordalen Mire, Sweden - 712E1D metaG (Illumina Assembly) | ecosystem: Environmental > Terrestrial > Soil > Wetlands > Permafrost | place: Sweden...
ACATCTCAAATCGATGGGATTTTGAAAATTAAATCCAAACCCGACCAGGGGACAACGATCACGATAACGGTACGTAAGGACCCTTCGGTCAAACCAATCAAACGCAGGCGGTGAAAATGAAAAAAATACGAATCATTGTCGTTGACGATGAGAATGTCGTCCGTGAAGGTTTTGTTGCAATCCTCCGGCTTCAGCAGGATATCGATGTTGTGGGTGAAGCAATCGATGGGATCCAGGCCGTACAGCTGGCGAGCAAAGCCAAACCTGATGTAGTCCTTCTCGACCTGGCCATGCCCAAACAGGACGGTTTGACAACCATCCCGAAGCTCAAGGAAATCCTGCCGGATGGCAAGATATTGGTGTTAAGCAGCTTTGCAGAAAGCGATCAGGTCTATCAGGCGATCAAATCGGGGGCGCTGGGTTTCCTGCTCAAAGATGCGACGCGCGTGCAATTATTACAGGCGATCCGTGATGTATCGAACGGACAGGCCTCCATTCAACCATCGATTGCGGTAAAAGTTATCCAGGAAATTGATCACCCATCACAACTTCTTTACACCGTGGATCCGCTCACCCCGCGCGAACTTGAGACACTGCGGCTGATCGCCAGAGGCATGAGCAATCAGGAAATCGCGGCTGAGCTGCATGTTCACGAACGAACAGTTGCCAAATATGTGAGCAGTATTCTGGAGAAACTGCAGCTCGCCAACCGGACCCAGGCAGCGCTATACGCCATCCGTGAAGGCCTGACAGAACCCAGGGATAAAAAATAAACTTCTGAAAAAAAAACACCCGCTTGCGTCGCAGGACGCGCGAGCGGGTGTTTTTTTAATTCAGTGATAGGCGACCCGTTGTTCCATTGATTAACTTGCGGAGATTGTGCCGGAGCCGGGAACATCACTCGCAATGAGATCACGATAAGATAAATGATCTGGGGGGCAACTTTTGCATGGTCATTTATGACCGTTAATCCGTCTCAATCCGCACGCAAATAAAGGCAAAGAATGATGCCAAATGGCGCTTATTTGGGTTTCCCATCAAGTATGGGGTTTATATAATGTATCTAATTAATGAGACCATCACTACAACCCTGGAGCCCAAATTGTTTTTAGGAAAATTTTCAACCACCTTAGATCTAAAGAACCGCTTCTCGGTCCCCGCTGCTTACAAAACGCAACTCTCCGGTGGAGCATTTATGACTCAAGGGTTCGATCGAAATTTGCAGGTCCTTACGGCTAACGCTTTTCAAGAAATCTATCGAAGGGTGATGTCCCTCAATATAGCAGATCCTATGGCTCGCTTATTACTCCGCTTGATCCTGGGATCAGCTACCGAACTGGGAGCAGATAAAAACAACCATCTTATGATACCGGATAGTCTGAAAGATTTCGCCAACCTGCATGAAGATATTTTATTGATCGGCCAGGGTGATTATTTTGAAATCTGGTCACCCGATCTATGGACCAGGCAGGAAGTCCAATTAAGGGATGCAGAGACAAACTCGGCCAGGTTCTCTTTGCTGACTGTAGCAACCAGGTCATGAATATCTTGATGAAGGCGGTTTGCTCCATGACTTCACGTAACTCCAAATACGAACTCTATTATCAGGACAGGGTGTCGAAATGAAAAAAATCCGCATTCTTGTTGTAGAAGATCAGAACGTGGTAAGGGAAGGCATCATCGCGATCTTATCATTTCAAACTGACATGGAAGTGGTTGGCCAGGCGGAAGACGGGATCCAGGCTGTGGAAATAGCCCGGAAGACAAGGCCCGATGTCATCCTGCTGGATATGGTAATGCCGAGACAGGATGGTCTGACGACCATCCCCAAATTAAGAGTCAGCAACCCGAACGCTCGCATACTGGTTTTATCGAGCTTCGCGGAGAGCGACCGGGTTTATCAGGCGATCAAGGCAGGAGCGCTCGGATACATGTTGAAGGATACGACTCGCGTACAGCTTCTGCAGTCCATCCGCGACGTGGCCAGCGGTCAGGCATCCATCCACCCATCCATCGCCATGAAAGTGATCCACGAATTTGATCATCCTTCCGATGCACCTCTCACCAATGAGACCCTCACCCGGCGGGAGCTCGAAGCATTGCGATTGATCGCACGCGGTCTAAGCAACCAGGAGATTGCATCCACCCTGGTGGTCCATGAACGGACGATCGCAAAATACGTCAGCAGCATCTTGAACAAACTGCATGTCTCCAATCGGACGCAGGCTGCTCTCTATGCGATCCGGGAAGGGATCACGGCTGCGGGAACCGATTAAATGAAATCATCAACATTTATGACCATCCCATCTTTTCACGATCAAGAGCATCTGTAGAGGAAGCAATGAACAATTTCGATTATATCGTCGCAAATGATTTTGACAGAGCCTGGCTTAATTTCGAGCTGGACCTGCCGCTCAAGCCGGGAAAGAACGGTAAACCGAACCAATTCTATATTGACCGTCCCGGCAATCCGATCGCCGAGCTTACAGATGCGCTGCTGGCCCCATTCTATCGTCCGCCCAAGTTCTTTTTTTCCGGACACAGAGGCTGCGGCAAGTCAACGGAACTCCTGCATTTATTGGGCAACGCAGAAATTCAACGGAAATATTGGCCGATCAATTTCAGCATCCGGGAAGAAGCCGACATTGTGGACATCGATTTCCGGGACGTTTTGCTGGCTATCGGCGGTCGTTTGTTCCGGGAATACCGCCGAAAAGGCGGCGAACTGCCCGAACAATTGCTCAGGGAACTTAACAGCTGGAAAGGAAAGGTCGAGAAGGAAATTTCCACGATCCTCGATGGCCAGATCTCGGAAGTTGAATTGAGCGGTTCGATCGATGCCTTCTTCGCAAGCGCCGGAATGAAAATGAAACTGGAGCCGGCCACACGTGTGGAATTAAGGCAGGTTGTGGATACCGATATTACAGGATTGATCCAGATCATCAACCACATCGCAACGGCCATTTATAGCAAGGAACACCGCATTCCTCTGATCCTGATCGACGACATGGACAAACCGGACCTGGAGAAAGCACGTGCGATCTTCCATAACCGCAGGGAGATCATGATGCAGCCGAATTGCGCGATCGTTTACACCGTCTCCAGCGCATTGTTTTACAGCAAGGAGTTTGATTCGATCCGCGATCAGGCCATCTTTCTGCAGAATATATATTTGCATCCGCCGATGGATCTGACCACCCATCATGAGGAAGGGTACAAGACCCTCCGCAATTTCGTGCATGTCAGAATGGCCTCCAACCTGATCGAACCCACTGCATTGGAAACCGCCATCTCCTACAGCGGCGGAGTGTTCCGTGAGATGGCACGCATTATGCGGACCGCGATCGGCCGCGCCCGAAGGAGAAAGGCCGCCAGACTGGAATGCTCGGATATCGAATGGGCTGCCACCGAAATCCGAAATGAATACAGGCGTATCCTGGACAAGGAAGATATCAAACTGATCAAGAAAGTGGCTGAGAATAATCGCCTGGAATACAACGATCGACTTACACCGCTTTTGCAACTCCTCGCCCTGCTTGAATACCGGGATGGTGAAAACTGGTGCGACGTCCATCCGGTTTTGAGGAAATTGTTAAATGACTAGTCTTACCCTCGACACTCCTCAAGAAATCGTCTCCTTTGACGAAAGGGTGGAAATCCTTGCCAAGGAACTTGAGCTGGCGGTCAAATGGCAGCGGCCCTGTGTATTGTTTGTCGTCTACAGCTCGGAATTTGTGCGTGCAGACGTCGAGGCCGCACTTGAGAACATCTTGATCGACCTGGGCCAAAAAACCGTTCACCTCAAGATCAAAAATCGGGAAACCAACGACATCATCCCCTTCCTCAAGGAATTCAAGGAACCGGCCAAAGCGGTTTTCCTGATCGACGGACTGCGCTGGGGTAACGGGGAGGATACCAGCGTGTATTCAACCCTTAACCTTCAAAAGGAATTCTTCGTTGAAAGACAAATTCGGGCGGTATTCTGGCTTACTCAGAACGAGATCGTGAACCTGGCTCACTGCGCACCTGATTTTTGGGCGTATCGACATCTTGTGATCGAGTTCGTGGAATCGCCGAAAGCAGAACAGGTCCTTCAGCAGGCTCTTGAGTCTGCCTGGCAGGGAACCGGAGAATATGAGGATCAATATCAAGACACGGACGCAAAAATATCATTGCGCGAGTCTCTGTTGACAGAACTGCCGGAGGGCGAAGAAGCCAGTTCTACCCGGGCAAACCTGCTCTTGACGTTGGGGGTCCTGAACTGGCGTAAGGGAGATTTTGAAAAAGCCGACGAGCAATTAAGAGGTGCTCTCAAGATCGCTGCCAAAATCGAGGATAACTGGTTCGAGGCGGAATGCTATAACGCGATCGCGCTGGTCAAGACCAGCACGGAAAGGATCGACGAGGCGATCGATGCCTATAAACAGGCGATCCACCTGGCTCCCGACCAGATCTTTGCCTGGAACAACCTTGGAAATCTTTGTGCAAAAATCAACCGAAATGACGAAGCCATGATCGCCTTCCGAAAAGCGGTTGAATGCAATCCCCAGGACCCCATCGCCTGGAATGGTCTCGGTGTCCTTCACTTCAAAATCGGTTATGTGGACGATGCCATCGCTGCCTATCGCAAAGCCATCCAGTACATGCCGACGTTTGCCCAACCCTGGAACGGCCTGGGAGATGTCTATGCCAGCATCGGCAGGACTGATGAAGCCATGAAGGCTTATCACCAGGCGATCGATTTGAACAAGCAGTTCATTACCCCGTGGATCCAATTGGGCATCCTGTTTACCAAACAAGAAAGATATCGTGATGCGCTCAGAGCCTATCAAAGAGCCCTGGCTTTAGATAACAAAAACAGCACGCTCTGGAACGAGATGGGAATGATATTTGTTAAGTCTGAGGCCTTTGAGGAGGCTGTGGAAGCTTTTTCGAAAGCGATTGAACTTGACCGTGGTTATGGTTGGGCTTACAGCAACCTGGCGTTTGCTTATATGCAGCAGGGAAAATACAAAAAGACCGTATCCCTGCTTCTCAGAAGCATCGATCTTCTAAAAGAGGATAAAGAGAAGGCCGTTTCTTGGAATCGGTTGGCAAGCGTTTACCGGTATCTGAATGATTACGATAATGCCATAGCTGCCTACCAGATGGCGGACGAGCTTGAACCAGGAGGGTCAAATTCGGAGGAGCAGGACTTGACCAGCCAGCCGGAACCGCTGACAGCCTCCGACGAATCTCCCACGCAAACCGCCGACGAGACACCCTCGCAGAGTTCGGTGGTCGAGATACTACAAAATGATGTGACAGATGTGGAAGCAGGTCAGGAACTCAAACCGGACGGGATAATAACCGATCAAATAATCTTGGAGGCGCCCGCCTGGATTTTCAATCGAGAAGAAAACCATGGAATTTTGGATCCGGATCATACGACCCCCAGGTTCCATCCTACTGGTAAAGACCCGCACGCGACGAAAGGAGCAACGATGACAGGTACAACGTCTTCCGATACATCACAGGTCCAAAGTGAAGCTGCAACGCCGGATCAGCCCAGCACCCGCGAGACGGTGGAAAATAAAATCGAAAGTATGGATGCCTTCAAATGGAATGATAAGGGAAATGTCTTCTTCAACCAGGGCGAATTCGATGAGGCGATCAATGCCTACAATAAGGCCAGCCAGCTCGATCCGTCTTTTGGCATGCCTTATGGCAACTTGGCGTTGACCTATCTCACCCAGGGTCAGTATGCGGAAGCCATTCTGCTTTATCAACGAAGCATTGAGCTGCTGGACTCCGACAAGGACCGGGCAATTTCCTGGAATGGTTTGGGAAATGCCTATCGTTGCATCAACGATTACACAAATGCGCTGGCCGCTTATCAAAAAGCTGCAGAACTTGATCCCGAGACTGCAGGCATGCGCGATGGAACGAATAACTTCCAGTCTGGGGTAAGTCCCCGAAATGCCCAAGCCTGGGATGACCTTGGAGAATTATTTCTGAAGATGGGATCGTTTGACGAAGCTATTGGGGCGTTCCAAAAAGCGATCGAACTGGAACCGGAAGCCGGTCGGTCGTATGGCAACCTGGCTTACGCCTTTGTTTCACAGAGCAAATACAAGGAGGCTGTCCCTCTCTATGAAAAAAGTATCGATTTGCTCGAAGATGACAAGGAAAAAGCGGCTGCCTGGAATCGCCTCGGCAATGTCTATCGCAAACTAAACGATTACGACAACGCCATTAAGGCTTATCAAAAAGCTGTCGTGCTGGCCGACGAAGGCGTTGACCTGCTCACCCGCACGCGCTTCAGTTTGTTGAGCAATCTAACAGTCAATCAGTAAATTCACTCATCCTTATCCAAACGGAGGTAGATATGAGTAACTATGAGTTTTGGGACGAATTAGGCAAGATTTTCAATGCAGTTGTCGCTTACCAGGAAAAGACAATCGAATTCAACAAGCGCTTCATAAACCCCTGGATCCGATTGGGCAACGTATTTGATAAACAGGATCGGAACGATGAGGCCATCAGTGCCTACCAAAAGGCCATCGAAATCGATCCAGATAATGCGCAGAACTGGTACGAGGTTGGCAATATCCATTTCCGGATGGAAAAGTATGATGAAGCCGTTGATGACTTCAACCACGCCATCGACCTGGATCCCTTATTTGGCTCACCCTACAGCAACCTGGCGCTCACCCTCGTCACACAGGGCAAATACACGGAGGCCATCCCCCTTTATCGTAAGAGCATCGAACTGCTCGATGAAGACAGGGATAAAGCGATGGCCTGGAATCGCCTCGGCAACCTCTATCGCAAACTCAACGAGTATGACCTGGCGGTTGAGTCCTTCCAAAATGCCGATGGTCTCGATCAGGAAAACGCTGGCTTCCGTGACAGCCTCGATGAGGTGCCTGATGAACCAACGCTGGTTGAAGCGGACGGCGATGGAGAGGGACCTGCAATTCCGGTTTCACTCAGTTTGAGCGAATTGCTCCCCACGGACAACCCGATAGATCAGGCCGTTTCCGCGGATTCAAATGTATCCGCCCCTGTGCTGGATGCTTCGGCTGATGTGCCAACCCAGCCAACCCAGGTCAACGCGAACAACATGGATGCCGTGGATGATCCTCAAGCCGGAGCACCTGTGGAGGCCGGGAATAATGCTTCCGATAACCAGCCCGCAGGAGTTGAAGCCCAGGCGGATCAGACGCCGGTGGATGCTGTGAGCGAACTGTCACCACTGCCGGAGGTAGAGCAGCCGGTTCTGGACAATGTCGTTGAAGCCACCGTAGAAACACCTGTGGATGCGGTTGCCGTACCAGGTGATGCAGAAGCAGCAGGCGCGGAACCCGTAGTGGACGACCCGGCCGTACCTGTCATGGATGCTGTCGCTGAAACCGACACGACCGATAAGAGCGACGAAACTGTTACTGTAGTCGTTCAAAGCACCGTTGAGACCTTTACGGAAACCGTAACCGTATCCAATACATCCACCGAGACCTCTGACCCGACGATGACACTGGAGACAACAGAAAAGGTCGTTGATGAACCCGTCATTAAGGTTGAAGAGATCCCCGTTGTGAATAATGACAGCACTCAAACTTCCGAACCAGAAACAGCAGATGGCAGCGCGACGACCATCGCAGCGGTAAACCCTGCAGAAAGCAGCAACGAAGAAGCAGCTGCAATGGAAGTGAATGCACAGGAAATCCAACCGGATGCGGCGGAAACTGTCGTCGTGGATACCAGCTCGGTCGAAAAGGTACCTGAAGTCGTTGAAGTCGTGGTAGATCAAAAGCTGAATATCGTCGCCGAGACAATCGAACCTGCAGCCGTAGACCAGCCCGCCTACGAAGAATATTTGAAGGACAGCAACGATCCGATCCATATTTATCAATCCAATATTGTCGAAAAAGCTGTTGATGGTGAGAATACGCAGGCCTCTCAAGAGCCGGTCGCAAAAATTAATACACTCGGAGAACTCCAGATCGAGATGGATACCAAGAATGCTCATGTCTGGAACGAGTTGGGAAATGTCTACTTCAACACGGGCGCATTCGACGATGCTGTGATCGCCTACAGCAAAGCCATTGAGCTGGACCGCTGGTTCGCCTGGCCGTACAGCAATCTGGCACTAACCTACGTCCAGAAGGGCCGTTTTGTGGAAGCGATCCTGCTCTATCAACGCAGCATCGAATTGTTTGCCAGCGATAAAGACAAAGCCATCTCATGGAATCGACTTGGTAATGTGTATCGCCGGATTAACGATTACGAGAATGCAATTGCTTCCTATCAACGAGCCGATGAATTGGACCCTGACAACACGACAATATCCCTGCAATCCCGGTTTAGTTTATTGGGAAGCTACGTCATGGAACAAAAGCCCAGTTATGTTTCATAAACGGAGGAAAAAATGAGCGAACATGAACTATGGAATGAGCTGGGCAATCTATACTTTATGTCCGGCGCGTACAACCAGGCCGTTTTTGCCTATAACCGTTCGATTCAATTAGACAGCAACTTCGGACGGCCTTACAGCAACCTGGCGCTTACTTATGTACAACAGGGAAAGTATCAGGAGGCCATCGAGCTATATCGAAGCAGCATTGAATTGCTGGCGGATAATAAGGAAAAGGCTATTTCATGGAGCAGGTTGGGCAATGTCTACAGGCATTTAAAGGATTATACAAAGGCTGTGGTTGCCTATCAGCAGGCGGATGAGCTTGATCCGCAATGTATAACCAACGACCAGCCACAAATTACAGTCGACGATTCGCTGCATGAGATTACCGATATGCCTCAAAGTATAACGGATGCTTCGTCACCAACTTCGGCGGAAGTTGATACGCAACAACCGGTGGTCAAGGAAAAACAGATCGACCCCGACTTGTTGTACCGCGTTGATTCTGACGTGCACTCTATCGAAGAAGTCCGGCTGATTACACCAAAAATGGTTGGCGATACGGACCCATTCCTTCCCGATATAGCCATCCTTGTCGAGGCATCTACTCCCGAGTCATCGACTGACATGTCACTCAGCTCCCCGGTCCCGGTGACAAACGTTTTTCCACCGATCGAAGAGCAATCGACGGATTCGGAGCATGAACCGGATTACCTGGACGATTCAACCGCCTCCTGGGCTCTCGCAGATCTGACCCGCTACCAACAAGACATCTCAGAGTCTCCGGAAACAGGCTCTCTGTCTACCTGGGGGGAACCCGAACCCTCCGGTGATGAAGATTGGGATCTCTACCCAGCCCTCGATCCCGATTCGGATGTTTATCAACCTGATGCCGAAGGAGGCAACCTGACGAAGTGGATGCCAATCCCGGAGGATGAACCGAGCAGCGAGTTGGAAAAGCTTGAACTGTTCAAAGAATTAAAAAAAGAAATGCTTGAGCCTGATGTGATTCATTCTTCGATAAATACTGTCGCTGCATCTGCAAGCTATCTTCAAAGTTCAGCAGTTGATATGTCACGATGCTCATCGGATTTTAGGCAGCAGGATTTAGCGCCTATTCCGGAACAGAGTTCAATGGACCAGACAGAACAGAATCCGACAGTCTATCCGTTGGCACTGCCAGCCAGGAGCAGCGATCGCTCACCATCAAAATTTCACCGGATAGAACTGGATGTGGAAGATCGACCTTCTGCAGATAATCCTCCTCAAAGGATGGCTGATTTTGTCGTGGCCGAAGAAACAGGAATCCCGCCGGAGGAAAACCGGGTAGACCCCATTAAAGCCGAGCCGGAATGCCAGCCTTTGGTACGCGATTCGCAGGAGATGGCGGAAATAGAGGCAGGTATCGCAAAGTTCAAAAGGGCCGTCCAGGTGAATCCGCACAACGCTTATGCCTGGGATGCGTTGGGGACTCTCTACAAATCTGCCGGTCTTTACAAGGACGCAATCCTTGCATATCAACAAGCTACTTCCATCAATCCTCCAAAGGCTTTGTATTTCCATAATTTGGGATTAGTTTATGCCTGCGAAGGACGCGATGAAGATGCCGTCGGTGCTTTCCAAAGAGTGATCGAAATCGATCCAGATTACAGTTTGGCACACGCCACACTCGGCGGATACTACCGGAAACTTGGAATGGAAGAACTGGCCCAAAAACACATAGGCAAAGCGATGAAAAATATTTTTGACAGCGAAAACGAATACAATCGGGCTTGTCTGGAAGCGATCTGCGGAAACACGGATCATGCCATCGAACTACTTGGTGTTGCCCTTAAGAACAGACAAACGTACGTGGATTGGATCCTGCGCGACCCGGACCTTGATTTCATTCGTCAAGACCCTCGCTTTAAGCAGCTAGTCTCGGATTACACGAGATAATGCAGGGGCAAAATTTTTATCATAAAGCGGACAACTGCAAGAGTTGTCCGCTTTATGATTTTCTAATCCGGTGAAAATAATCCACAGTGCACCGTGGCAATCGATGCCAGAGATCATGCATCTTTACCGGCCAATTTGGGGAGTTCTTGATATGAAAACCTTGGTAGTTTAAACCAACAATCTTTCTCGAAGAAAAAGCGCCTTCAGCAAACCAGCCGAAGGCGCTTTTATAAATTTAATCATGCCATAATCACTTTCCTCCAAACAATCGTTGGAAGAAGGAAGCGATACTGTCGATGATCTGTTGAATCGATGTCAGCGGATTCTGATTCCCCGCGGCCGGTGTGGGAGTGGGGGACATTGTTGAGGTTGCGGTAGGTACCGGTGGCGTAGCCGTAGCAGTCTGGGTCGGCGTAGTTGTAGGAGCGGGCATTGTAGGTGTGGATGTGTCAATCGCTGTAGGAACAACCACTGGGAAATGAACGATGCGGGGTGCGACCCAAAGCGCCCGATCACCTGCGGACGAACCCAGAGAAGAGACATTTAGGACGAACCTTATTGTTTGCCCTGCTAACGAACTCAGATCGAGGTCCAGGTTGAAATATTCACCATCGTAAAATTCACCAAGTGTCCACAGGTCATGGGACGTTCCGGACGAATCCAGGTAATGGATGCTAAAGAGCACGGAGCAGGAGGTTGCGCCTTGCTCACAGCTGACGGTCGTCTGAATATGATCGCCAGCCTGGATTTGTATTTCCGGATATGTACCCTGGATGTACCCATTTGATGACGAGGATGGGAATGTCAGAAGTGTTGGAAGCGACGCGGTCGTCCCATCCTCCAGTTTCGCTTGGTTATTTATTTTTACGAAGCCGTGGATGTCGCCGTCCAGGCCCGGGCAAGGCAATGTTCCATCTGTGCTTTCCCATTGAGCCACACAGGCATTTCCAACGAAATCATAAGTTACATCCAACGATGATGTAGCCTGTGCAATCGGGGTTGCTTCGAGGGGCGTCCCTGATGTCGCAACGAAAGTGGGTGTAAGGGTATTGAAGGCCGGAGCGATCACCCTGATCTTCGCCCATAAGGGACCATTAACAGATGGACTGGCTGGAAAAACCTTGCCATCCCCGCTTAATAGCTGCCAGTAACCCTCATAATTACCGGGTGTGTTTGGAGCGATCAAATTTACCGAGATATCGATGGTCTGACCGGATCCAACAGTGACTGGGAGAGGCACAAAATCCGGTGAATTCATTTTATCGCCACTTATGAAGGCAAGTTTGTAATCTGTTGACCACGAACAGGTTCCAACATTTTTGATCCTCCATGTTTTAGTGAACGGCTCCGAAAGATGGAGAACAGTATTGTCAAGGATGGTCACGTCACCAACAAACGCGGCACGGTTGCATTGAAGATCGATCGTAGGCGTGGGGCTAAATGTCATTGTCGGCGTGAACGATGGAGTAAACGTCGCAGTAGGAGTTAACGTAAAGGTCGGCGTATTGGTAGGTCTCAAAGTTGCCGAGGGAAGTGGAGTTTTTGTAGGCATCCTGGTAGCAGTATTGGTAGACGTCAGGGTGGGCCTTGGTGATGGTGTTTGGGTAGGCGTTCGCGAAGGTGTAGCAGTTGGCTTGAAAGTCGCCGTCGGTGACGGAGTCCTCGTCGGAGTATTGCTGGGTATAGGCGTTCGCGAAGGTGTAGCAGTTGGCTTGAAGGTCGCCGTTGGTGACGGAGTCCTCGTCGGAGTATTGCTGGGTATAGGCGTTCGCGAAGGCGTAGCAGTCGGCTTGAAAGTCGCCGTTCGCGAAGGCGTAGCCGTAGCAGACGGAGTCCTCGTCGGTGTATTGCTGGGTATAGGCGTTCGCGAAGGCGTAGCCGTAGCAGTTGGCAGCGGCGTTCGCGAAGGTGCAGCAGTTGGCTTGAAGGTCGCCGTTGGTGACGGAGTCCTCGTCGGAGTATTGCTGGGTATAGGCGTTCGCGAAGGCGTAGCCGTAGCAGTTGGAAGCGGCGTTCGCGAAGGTGTAGCAGTCGGCTTGAAGGTCGCCGTTGGTGACGGAGTCCTCGTCGGAGTATTGCTGGGTATAGGCGTTCGCGAAGGCGTAGCCGTAGCAGTTGGCAGCGGCGTTCGCGAAGGCGTTGCCGTAGGCTTCACGGTCGCCGTCGGTGACGAAGTCTTTGTAGAAGTATTAGTGGGGATGGGTGTCGATGTAGGCAGTGGCGTTCGCGAAGGCGTAGCCGTAGGCTTCACGGTCGCCGTCGGTGACGGAGTCTTTGTAGAAGTATTAGTGGGGATGGGTGTCGACGTAGGCAGTGGCGTTCGCGAAGGCGTAACCGTAGCAGTCGGTGTTCGTGAAGGCGTAGCTGTCGGCTTGAAGGTCGCCGTTCGCGAAGGCGTAGCCGTAGCAGATGGAGTCTTTGTCGGAGTATTGCTTGGCACAGGCGTTCGCGAAGGCGTAGCCGTAGCAGTTGGCAGCGGCGTTCGCGAAGGCGTAGTAGTCGGCTTGAAGGTCGCCGTCGGTGATGGAGTCTTTGTCGGAGTATTGCTTGGCACAGGCGTCGATGATGGCAGCGGCGTTCGCGAAGGTGTAGCCGTGGCAGTCGGTGTTCGTGAAGGTGTAGAAGTCGGCTTCAATGTCGCC
>Ga0182027_10010756_pt1 | contig 12976 bp, 6 predicted proteins | sample 712E1DmetaG_FD_121300 | JGI IMG/M metagenome (GOLD analysis project Ga0182027, IMG submission 121300) | Permafrost microbial communities from Stordalen Mire, Sweden - 712E1D metaG (Illumina Assembly) | ecosystem: Environmental > Terrestrial > Soil > Wetlands > Permafrost | place: Sweden...
TGTCCAATCTTCCGTTCTCACGGTTCCGAAACTCCCCGTGAAATATGGGAATTTGGTAAATTCACAAAACCAATTCTAAAAATCGATAATCTCCGTTATCGTTTCATGCCTTATATTTATTCTTTAAGTTATTCAGTAACAAATCAAGGTTATACAATTATGCGCGGTCTGCCTATGGATTTTGCAGACGATAAAAAGACTTATACAATTGACGACCAGTTTATGTTTGGTCCTGCTATTATGGTTTGTCCGGTTACTGAATTTATGTATCATCATCCGCCGGAATCTAGTATGCTGATCACACCTGAGTATTTTAAAACTCCGGATGGAAAGCAGGGCTTGCTTGCTAAATACTATAAAGATTCCGGGAGGAAAATATTTAGTAAAGAACAGATTGATCCTGATATCGATTTCGTTTGGTATACAGGTCGCCCGGAATATCTAACTGATTCAACTTATGCCGTAACCTGGGAAGGAAAACTAATCCCTAAAGAAACCGGTAAACATCAGTTTCATCTGGTTAGTTACGATGCAAAACGGATTATCCTTAATGGTGATACATTAAAAATAGTTTACACGAGCGTTGAACAATATACCGAAATTGTTAATCTTCAGGCTGGTAAAGAATATAATATTAAAATCGAAACCGAAAACAATTCTACCGGCGCAGCAAAAATGCAGTTATATTGGAAAACTCCGTCTATCTTTTCTAAGGAAAATAGTGTAGAAATTAAAGAGAAAACAAAAGAAGTATATCTTCCCTCAAATAATATATGGTTTGATTTCTGGACAGGGAATAAATTTGAAGGCGGTAAAAAAATAACTACGGATGCTCCTATTGAAAAAATTCCTCTGTTTGTTAAAGCCGGATCAATTATCCCAATGGGACCTTTCCTTCAATACTCAACAGAAAAACCGGCTGATCCCATTGAACTAAGAATTTATCCCGGAGCTGATGGAGGTTTTACATTATATGAAGATGAAAATGATAACTATAATTATGAAAAGGGAATTTATGCTACGATCGATTTCAAATGGAACGATTCTAAAAAAGAACTGACTATTGCTGACCGTAAAAGTGAATTTCCCGGGATGTTAAAAGAAAGATCATTTGAAATTGTTATCGTAAAAGAAAACCATGGAAATGGAATTGATATTTCTTTACTGAAGGATAAAACTGTAAAATATAACGGAACTAAACTGAGCGTTAAATTTTAACGTCGATATTATTATAAATATCTAATAGATGTATTTACAAATATAAAATTATTCAATAATATTAGTTTGAGTTGGTCGTAGAGAAGGGTCTCCGTCAACAAACGCCGGACAAGTGTGCAATGCAGTCAGGCCTGCCCCGCAAGCGGGGTAAACTCTGCCGGTAGGCAGGTTAGCATTAAAAGACAGCTAGTTTATATGAAAACATAGAATATATTTTCTTGTTCTAAAAATAAATTGAATTTCTCCCCTTTATAATAAAGGGGAGCATTTTTTTATTTGACAGATGATAATAGTTAAGGTCACTGAATTAATGCATAAAGGCAAATGCCTTTTTAGGGTACTTAACCTGACAACATTAAGGGTCACAGACCTTTCCCTACAAACGTAATACATTTATTATTAATTTTATATGTAATGGCATGAAGAATTAGATTATTAAATTTATTTTTAGGAGAAAATAATGAGCATACTCTCAAAAATTACTAAAGTTGCAATCCTGATAATAGCTCTTTTTGCAACTGCAAATATTGCTTTTGCTTCAATCGCATCTTTTAAAAAAGATGCCGATGGTATTACATGTAAGCTTGATAAAGGAATAATGAAGATTAAGATTTGCTCAAACGATATTGTTGAAGTAAAATATACTTCTCTGGAAACTTTTTCTCCAAAAACATCACTGGTTATAAATAACAAATGGAAGCAACCGTCGAAATTCAGTGTAAAAGAAAACACAAATGAAATTAATATCACCACCGCCAGGTTAAAAATAAAAGTAAACAGGTCAACCGGGTCAATAACATATACCGACCTTAACGATGCCGTTATTCTTGCCGAGGATGCTTCAGAGGGAAAATCAATGAAACCTGCTACCATTGTTGGCATTGATACTTACAACTGTGAAACAAAATTCCAATCTCCTTTTGATGAAGCATTATTCGGATTGGGCTGTCATCCGGAAGATTCTCTCGCTATGAATTATAAAGGCCGCAATCAGGATTTAGCGATCAAATATATGACCGGCGCTATTCCTGTGCTGTTATCAACCAAAGGATACGGATTAATGTGGGATAATTATTCAGCGTCAAATTTTTACGGTGCGGAAGATTCCAATACTAAATTCAAATATGTATCCGAAAGCGGAACCATGGTTGATTATTATTTTTTCTATGGACCTGAATTCGATCATATTATAAAACTATACCGCCAGGCAACCGGTCAGGCTCCTATGTTTCCTAAATGGGCTTTTGGACTTTTCCAATCGCAGGATAGATATCAAAGTCAGAAAGAAGTTCTTTCTGTTAAAGATAATTACCGGAATAATAAAATTCCCATTGACTGTATTGTTCAGGATTGGTTTTATTGGGAGCCTAATGTTATAGGATCACACGTTTTATATCCGGAAAGATATCCCGACCCGAAGAAAATGGTTGACGAATTACACAAAGCAAATATCCACGCAATGATTTCTATCTGGCCTGTATTCGCTAAAGGAACAAATAATTTTGATGAATTGACTAAAGCCGGATGTATGACGGATATATTATGGGATAACGCGATGACTCATTCTCTTGATAGTTATTACGATGCGCATAATCCTAAAGCAAGAGATATTTATTGGAGACAGGCGAATAACGCATTGATAACTCCTTACGGATGGGACGCCTGGTGGGTAGATCAATGTGAACCTGATAATGGCGGATTACTTGATGCGAGAAGAAAGTCTGTTTTTTCAATCGGTAAAGGGATAGATTATTTCAATACTTATGCATTAATGCATAGCACAGGATTATATGATCATTGGAGAAAAGATATTCCTGGTAAGCGCGCATTTTTCCTTATTCGTCAGGCATTCGCGGGACAGCAGAGAAATTCCGCTACGCTTTGGTCGTCTGATATTATGTGTACATTTAAAGCATACAAAATTCAGGTTCCTCAGGGAATTAATTCATGCGTTTCGGGAATTCCTTATTGGACTTCAGATATAGGAGGTTACCATTTTCATTGGATGCCGCCTGATTGGGCAGCTCCCGCCAATAGAGAATTATTTACACGCTGGTTCCAGTTCGGAACATTCAGCCCGATTTTTAGAATTCACGGCAAAGGTGAAAGAGCATTGTTCTCAAACAATTGGGATGCGGACACTAAAGCTATTTTATTGAAATATGATAATCTTAGATACCGTCTTATGCCTTACATTTATTCTCTGTCGTGGAAAGTAATTAATGATAGTTATACTATAATGCGCGCTCTCGCTTTTGATTTTAGAACAGATCCGGCAATTAATAATATTTCAGATCAATATATGTTCGGACCTGCAATTCTGGTTAATCCGGTGACTGAACAAGCGCCTGCTGAAAAAACAAGAAAAGTCTACCTCCCGAAATCAACAGATTGGTTTGATTTTTGGACCGGTACTAAATATGCTGGCGGCTGGACTATAACTGCTCCGGCGCCGATTGAAACAATTCCGCTTTTCATAAAAGCCGGTTCACTAATTCCAATGGGGCCGTTTTTACAATATGCGACAGAAAAACCTGCCGATCCTATAGAACTAAGAATTTATCCCGGAGCAGATGGAAGTTTCACATTATATGAAGATGAGAATGACAACTATAATTATGAAAAAGGGAACCATGCTACTATCGATTTCAAATGGAATGACTCCAAACGTGAACTTACAATCGGTCAACGCAAAGGTAAATATCCAGGAATGTTAAATGTAAGAATGATCAATATTATAATCGTTAGCAAAGATCATGGTACCGCAGTTGAGATTTGTCAGAAACCGGATAAAATTATTAAATATAACGGCACAAAGCAAGAAATAAAATTCTAAAATGAATTTATTCGCTTCTTGTAGTGAGGGAATTCATTCTACAAAAAAAGATTTAAATTAACTTTTATTTAGCTCTTGAATATTGTAGCGGATACTTAATATCCTCTTTCAACTGTTTTACAGCATGAAGAGACCAGTAAGGTTCCCGCAAAAATTCACTGGTAAGAAATACGGCATCAGCTTGTCCCGAAGCAATTATCTGTTCTGCATGAACGGGCGAAGTAATAAAACCTACACCTCTAAATTCCAACCATTCTTAACCTATCAGTTGTTGATATTCTTACAAACAAAGGAAATGATGAAGGAATAACTACTCTAATTGCTTTAGTCACTTCAATTGTGAGATTACACCTGTTTTCAAGAGTGCCGCCATATTCATCTTTCCATTGATTTGAAATTGAGACAGGAATTAATGAATCAAATAACCATGAGCCATATGAATTTCATTAATTAACTAGGAAATCTACACTTAAATTGTATTTAAGTTCTGAGGGGATAATCAACTTAATAGTGTATTTAAGTTAAAATAGTTATTTTGAATTCACTTGAGGTTTTAATTTGATACAAATATTAAAATTGTTAAACTATCGTCACATTTTGGATTTAATGCATGAAATTGAAAATTCTCATCATCCTTGCTTTATTTTCTAACGGGTTAATTGCACAGGTAATGAATAAAATAATTTGGGGAACAGTCTATAATATTTTTCACGAAGAATATTCAACTGATGAGGAATTTTTTCTTCAGGTAGATAAAGATGTTGCTGCAATAAAGGAGACCAATCTAGATCATATTATGATTTTCCCTATGAACCAGTGGGATCCCGAAAAAAAAGAGTTGAAGTGGACAAGAACAGATTATCTGATAAAAAAAATAGAACAAGCCAATTTACATTTTGTACCATTAATGCTGAAAGAGGAACAATGCAGACATTATATTCCAATTTGGAAGTTCAAAGAGATAGATAGTCTATGGGAAAAACACAATCTTAAAAACAACAATAAAAACAATAGAGATAATGTTGATTTTGCAGATCCCAAAGTATTCCCGCTTGTAGAATCTTACTTCAAAGAAATAATTTCAAGATATGGAAAAAGTCCCGCGTTAAGTTTTTATAATATCTGGAATGAACCGCATTACAGTTCGGAATCCGATAATGTCCTCGAACAATTTAGAGAATGGCTCAAACAAAAATACGGTTCATTGGCAAAGCTGCGGTTAATATGGGGTGATGACTATACAAACTGGAATGAAGTTACTCCTTTTATGAGTGAAAATTGGATTTCATCTATGCCGCAAATTGATTGGATAATATTTCGAAATGAGCTAAATGGAAAACTACTCGGTAAATTAAAATCTGTTCTCCTAAAATATGATTCGGTTCATCAGGTAAATTCAAATCCGGTCGGTACTCCATGGGCTGATTTTCACAACTTCGGAAATTATTCTGTCGATAACTGGGTGTTCACAAAATATAATGATATCAACGGCGTATCATATTATCCGGACGGATGGGAAAGAGAAAATAATTTAAACAGTTATCCGGCCTGGCTTCATAATCTCGCGTTCAATACAATTCGTTCCGCCTCCGGAAATAAAGATTATATTCTAACAGAAATGTTTACTAATACTCAGAACGGTTTAGCCTTGAACGGTTATCTGGATAAGAATGCTATTTCTAATATAGCATGGACAGCGCTTTCAAATGACTGCAAGGGAATTATATTTTGGAAATGGGAGCCGTTCAGAAGAGGCAGGCAATCGCTCGGAAGAGGTTTAACCGCAATCGATGGTGAATTAGCCTCTCGCGGTGAAGGGGTAAAAGATATCGGCCGGGTGCTTAATAAATATGGCGATATTCTGCTGAAAGCAAGATTGAATAAACCGGAAGTCGCTATTATGATGGATATGGTTGGCCTTCTTAAAACATTGGAACAGACTAATGAACCATCAACTTCAAAGTTTATGTATGAAAGTAACGCCGGATTATTCAAAGCTTTATCGGAAGAAAATATAACTTCAGATATGCTTCGAACGGATTTGCCTTTAAACCTTGAAAAACTAAAACAGTACAAAATAATTTTTCTGCCGTTTCAGATAGTTGTCCGCAAAGAAATAGCCGATCTGCTGAAAGAATATGTCCGTCAGGGCGGTTATGTTGTTGCCGATGCTCGTACTGGAACAATAGATGAATTTGATTATGCTTATAGAAAAAGTCCCGGCGCCGGATTGGATGAATTATTTAATGCTACAAGCAATGATTGGTTTGGGAAGAAAGGTTTTTTTACTGTAAATATGAATTCCGAAATTGATAAAGTAGCATACAATTTCGATGGGAAGTACTTTAGAGATAAGTTAATAACGGGGAAAAATATACAGGTATTAGGAAAATTTACCGATGATAATTCATCCGCTGTTGTAATGAACGAATATGGAAAAGGAAAAGCAATATTAAGCGCTGTTCCTCTCGGGGCGAGTTACTATATTAATCCTGGGAATCATGTTAAAGAAACAATAATGGATTTTGTTAATAAAGCAGGAGTTTTACCAAACGCGAAATTCATCTCTAATGAAAATTATAATCTGGATATGAAAATTCATTCCGATGAAGATGAAAAGATAATTTATGTTATTAACCATGATGAATTTGATAAATCCGGGATTATTGAAATTAACACCAAAGAATTTACAGTTAAAAGCATTAGAAATATTATTTCTGATAAAGAAATTGTTTTCAGCAATAAAGACGGACTTTTGAAAATAGATATTAAAATTCCTGCAGAAGAAACAGTTGTACTGTTACTTAAAAAATAATAATATTAATGGGGAACATATGAAAAAAATGATCTCAAATTTCGTAAGAAACTCAATTAAATCAATTGTGATTCTATTTTGTGTTTTAATATTAACCGGTTGTGTTAAAAATGAAAAAGTAAAGAGTGAACCTGCTATGAAAAAAGAAAAAGCTAAACAATTTGTATTCTCAACAGAACACTTAAAGAGATACAAATTCCCGACTCACATTAATGACATTATAATTGATCGAGTACAATCGTCATTCTCAGAAGTTTTCATGGTTGTAATTGAGCCTGATAAAGCTCCTCCATTTCACAAACATGATGATACAGAACAGGTGTTTTATGTAGTCGAGGGTACAGGTGTGCTAACTATCGGAGACAAAAAAGAACAGTATAATGTTAAACCGGGAGATGTTGTACGAATTCCCGTCGCCACATTTCATTCTATCAGAGCAGATAAAAATAACACGTTGCGTTATTTGTGTGTTGACTGTTTCGGCGGAGGAAAACCCTCTGAACCCACCTGGGATGACCACGTAAAAGTTCTGTGCAGGACCAACGGTTGGGATTATTCAAAAGTGGTTTCTGAACCAAAGTGAGCAACATCTGTCCGAAACAAAATATTTATTGATAAATTAAAAAGGAATAAAATGAAAAAATCATCTGAACAAATTGAACAACTTATTCAAAAGATAGAAGAACTAATTCCTATTTACATGAATAAGGATGAAGATAAAAATATTTCTAATGGCAATGTTGCTGTTTGTATTATTGATGAATCTGGGACCTTATATGGAAAACTGTTTTTCAATGATAATAAAATCCGTACAAGGGAATGTTTCAGAGTTGCATGGACAAAAGCAAGTCAGGTTTGGCTGACCGGAATGAAAACAGGCGAGTATGAAAAGAAAGTGTTCAGTGGTGAAATTAACGAAGGAATTGCCGGAATCAGTAAACCTGATTTAATCGGCTGGGAAGGCGGACAACCGATTACATTAAAAAGCGGATTAAAACTTTCAGTTGGATTCAGCGGCTTTAGAGGAATTTCGGATCTTGAGATAGTAGCGAAAGCCGCGGAGAAGATGGAAGGATAAAAATAATTTTATCAGATAGACGCAAATTAGAACCTGTTCTGATAAATCGGGATGTGAAAATCTGCCAACTACAGTCAGGCTTTCCTGGCGGCAAACAGGTTTACGAAATTAGGAAGAAACCATATCAAATTATGTTGCAATCACTGGCTTTTTAAACCCCTCACCGCCGGGAACCGGCGGAGCTCCCCTTTGTAATAAAGGGGAGCATATTTTTTTATTTGATAGATTATGATAAATAAGGTTATTTAATTAATGAATAAAGGCAATGCCCGTTATTGAGTATTTAACCTGACAGTATTGGACTAAAAACCAACTTTGGTGGTTAGAATACTTCCGAGTTATTCTTTATATAATCAATCAATTCATCAACCTGAGTGAACGCGATTGCGGTATATGTATCCGCAGCCCCGTAATAGATTGCAATCCTGCCTGTAGGTGCGTCATATACATTAGCGCATGGGAATGCAACATTAGGAACAAAGCCGCTAGTCTCATATAACTTTTCAGGAGTTAACAAATAATCGCGTGTTCGGAAGAGAACAGTGCTCGGATCATTAATATCCAAAATTGCTGCGCCGAAACTATAAACAAAACCATTACATGTTCCAGATACGCCATGATAAAATAATAGCCATCCTTCTTTTGTTTCAATCGGAATGGGGCCAGCTCCAACTTTTGTTCCCTGCCACCAACCTTTTCCTCCGCTTCCCATAACAAATTTATGATTTCCCCAGTGAACGAGATCGGGGCTTTCGCTTAAATAAATATTACCGAAAGGAGTATGACCGCTGTCGCTGGGGCGGCTAAACATCATATATTTACCGTTAACTTTTCTCGGAAATAAAACACCGTTTCGGTTATAAGGCATGAAAGGATTAGGCATACGTGTAAATGTTTTGAAATCAGTTGTTTTTCCCAAACCTATTGAAGCCCCGTGCATGTCATCGCACCAGACTATATAATAAGTATCTTCGATTTTAACGAATCGCGGATCATAACCATAACTTATCGGGTTCGGTTTGCCGTTTTCATCAACCCACTCAATCGGATCAGGACCAATAGTCCATTTAATGCCATCATTGCTTTTTCCGAAAAAGATAGTTGCTCTTCCGTTTTTCTGATCAGCTCTGAAAGCTCCTACAAATTTTCCGTTTAAAGGAATAACCGCGCTGTTGTAAATACGCGCAGCTTTAGGAATAGGGTTCCACCCTAAAACCGGATTACGGCTGTATCTCCACATTACATCAATAGAATCTTTTGGTTTTTCTTCCCATGGAATATTTGGTAAAGCATCTCCGATAATGATATTACTCATAATCTCACCTTCTTTTTATTTAACTTCAGTTAATCTGCTACCTTAGCTGCATCGGCTAACCCATTACAACTATTACTTCATTATTCTCTTTCATTTGTGCAAGAGGAATAATATTTCCAGTAATTGAATTTCCGTTTATGCTTAGACTTTTTACTCCTCTCTGTATTCCTTTTTCGTTCTTGATTAATATATTAAAATTTTTCTTTCTGAACCGTCTTGAAATTTTAATCTCTTTCCAATCGAAAGGGATACACGGATCAATTTTTAATCCATTATAATCGGGCTGAATACCGAGTATATATTGTGCCGCGGTAAAATAAGCCCACGATGCAGTTCCGCTTAACCATGGAAGTCTAGAAGCGCCATAACGGGGGTTATATTTGCTGCATGTAAATTGGGCATAGACATAAGGTTCAGTCTGCCGGATTTCAGCTTTTGTATTATAAGCCGAAGGCATGAACTTTCTGAAATACTCATAAGCCTGGTTTCCTCTTCCGATCAAAGTTTCAGCGATAACAACCCAGCTTTGTGTGTGCTGAAAAATAGAACCGTTTTCTTTCATTCCTTTATTAAAGAGACGCGCTTTAATTACTTTCGGATCTGTCTTCTCAACAGGCGGATCACAAATCATCAAACCGTAATCAGTTGAGAGACGTTTATTTACAACATCAAGAAGTCTTTCTGATTCTTCTTTCGACGTATGCTCACTGATAACTGCCCACGGCTGAGGTTCAAGAAAAATTGACGCCTCTTCATTTTCCTTCGATCCGAATTTTAAACCGTCTGCTCTATAAGCCCGGAGATACCATTGTCCGTCCCATGCATATTTCCTAATATTTTCATCGAGTGTTTTAAGATTTGATTCAGCCCAATTGATTTCATCCTGTTTATTCAGCAGGGCTGCAATTTCAATATAAATTTTCAAAGCATATCGAAGTTGAAATGCAACAAAAGTTGTTTCACCGTCAATACCAAGACAAAGACAGTCATTCCAATCTGCCGATAAGCCGCAAGGAAACCCGTGATTCCCCGAATGATCAAGATTAAACTGGATCGCGCGTTTCAAATGTCCGAAAACAGTATCCTCCCCTGAATCGGCATAAGGAAGAACTTTCTCGTAAAATCCAATGTCGCCGGTCTCTTTCACATATGCGGGTATTGTATTAAACAGCCACATACAATCATCGGATCTATATTCTTTTTCTGCCGGAAGTTTTTCCTTCCCAGGATGATGCGCGAATGGTTTAACAACCGGCATAGCTCCGCCGGTTGAAGTTTGACCCGTTATCATTAATTCAAGCCGTTCGCAAACCTCTTCGGGAATTGAGTGCAGTATACCGAGCATATCCTGAACGGTATCTCGATAGCCGAGACCATCGCGTTCGCCGCTGTAAATTAAACTTGCAGCTCGTGACCAGGCGAATGTCATTAAATTGTTATATGGATTCCACATATTGAGCGTGCTGTTAAACTCAGTGTCGGGAGTTTCGGCTGTAAGACCTTCTATTCTAGAGTGCCAGTATTTTTTTAATTTTGTTAACTCATCATTGACTTTTTGAATTGAACCGAATTCTTTAAGAGCTTCTTTACCTTCAATGCCGGCTGAACCTATTCCCATCAATACAACTATTTCTTTTGTTTCACCAGGCTGAAGTTCAATATCAGCCTGGAGGCTTCCGCATCCGTTATCTCCGACTGCTATCGAATTTCTGCATTTGCCTTCTTTGACCGCAATCGGATTTGCGTATGTTCCGTACGTACCTAAAAAAATGTCGCGATCTGTATCAAATCCTTTTATTTCAGCTCCCGCAAGAGCAAGAAAAGTATGCCTGCCCTGGCCGTCATCTTCAAAATGATCGGGTAAGGAGGGCATATAAACATTTGTACCGTGGTCAATTATTCCGTCAACTACATCCATCTTCATTATATATTGCGAATACTGCAAATTGTTCATATCCTGCGTCTGATTCCAGTTATTGGAATATTCTACATAAGTAAAAAGACTTAAATTTCTTTTTGTTTTACCGCTATTAGTTACTTTAAGGTGCCAGCATTCGAAAGTGCGTCCGAGCGGAACAAAGTATATAGTTTCAGTTTTTATTGAAGAATATTCTGAAGAGATTTTTGTATAAGCCGAACCATGTCTGCATTCCGACTTGTATTCACTAAGCGGTTTACCAACAGGCTGCCATGAAGCCGACCAGAAATCCTTGCTCTCTTTATCGTATAGATATAGATACCTTCCCGGCTGATCAACCGGAATAACATTAAACCTTAGACGCATAAAGCGACCCTGCGCGGCTGATTTATAGAAACTGTATCCGCCTGCATTATTTGTAGTAATCGCGCCGTATTCGGTAGAACCTAAATAGTTACTCCAGGATTTTGGAGTGTCGGGACGCTCAATTACATATTCTTTGTTTTTATCATCGAAATATCCGAACTGCATAATCTGGGACCTCCGAATTATTATTACATGAAAAATTAATTAATAATTAACGTAATTCATAAATGACGGAATGTCATTCAATTATTTAATAAAGGCAAGTGCCTTTTTTTGTTACGAAAGATCACTTGATAATTTGTATTTGATAGAAAAAACCACCATAACTAATGGTGGTTTTTTCATATCTGAATAATAATATTTCATTTCATCTAAACTGCTGTTATTTCTGCTTCACTGGCTTGTCTTCTTTCTTCAAGTTCTGCTTTTACTTTTTTCATCAACGGTTCATCAAGTTTATAGAAGAACACGAGGATAACTAAAGCAATAACGCCGGCTACTACAGGAATTATACTCATCATTGATTTCAATCCGTTGAGAACTGAGGCATTCTGAACAACATTTGGTGCGAATCCGGTTGTTGCAAGAATCAAACCTGCTATCATACTTCCGATTGCCCAACCAAGTTTGTTAGACATAATTGAAGCGGAGAAAACGAGTCCGGTAGCTCTTCTGCCAGTTTTCCATTCCGAATAGTCGGCTGTATCGGCATACATAACCCATAATAATGTAGAGATAGGTCCGCCTGTGATTGAACCTATTCCCTGTAAAATGAAAATCCACATTACATTACTCGGGCTCAGGAAAAAGTAAGAACCTGTACAAACTATTGCAATAATAAATAGAATAATTACCGCCCTTTTTCTGCCGCATAATTTTGAAAACCAGGGTACTAAAAATACGCCTACTAGTGACAAAGCCTGTCCAACTGTATTAAAAGCCGAAGCAAGTATTTCAAAACCCCATCTATATGTCTTTCCGAAGAATGTAAAATCCTGCGTACCAACATAATATTTAAAGTAGTGTGCTGTTACACTTAAACGTATACAAACAAAAAGAATGAATAAAATAGTAACAGTGAAAAGAAGGAACCAGGGTCCATTTTCTAATAAATCACCTAAATCTTTTCTAATGGAGGTCTTTTCTTTTGCGATAGGTTGAATACGTTCATGAGTTGACAGGAATGTGATTAAGAAGAATATTACGGCGGCTACACCGTAAATCATCATCGTAAACTGCCAACCTTTTCCGGCATTACCATGACCGAAATAGCTTGCAAATGGAAGAGCTGTAGCTGAAACTATAAGTCCTGCTAAATATGCACCGATAAATTTGAATGAAGAAGCGCTGGTTCTATCAACAGGATCATCACTGATAACACCTAGTAAAGCTGTGTAAGGAATATTTACTGTAGAATAGAGGAACATGAA
>Ga0182027_10010757_pt1 | contig 12976 bp, 12 predicted proteins | sample 712E1DmetaG_FD_121300 | JGI IMG/M metagenome (GOLD analysis project Ga0182027, IMG submission 121300) | Permafrost microbial communities from Stordalen Mire, Sweden - 712E1D metaG (Illumina Assembly) | ecosystem: Environmental > Terrestrial > Soil > Wetlands > Permafrost | place: Sweden...
ATTGATTGAATTTCAATTACCTGTAAAAGTGAAGGAGTTCCACCTCCGAAATAAACTGAATCTACTTTCTTTTCATCCAGGTAGTTTTTTCTTAGATAAATCTCTTCAGCTAATGCATCAAGGAACCGGTCTTTATACTTTAGGGAAGCAAGTGAGAAAAAGTTACAGTAGATACATTTTCTCCTGCAGAAAGGAATATGGATGTAAATACCGGACATGGTTACTTTCTCTTCTTTTTCAGCATGACCCGGAATGTCGTTCCTTTATTCAGAACGGATGATTTTACGAAAATTTTGCCTGAATGATAATTCTTAATGATCCTGCGTGACAAAGTCAAGCCTAGTCCCCAGCCTCTTTGTTTACTGGTATACCCAGGATTAAAAATCGTTTTGAACCTTGACTTGGGAATGCCTTTACCGGTATCTGTTATATCAATTATCACATTAAGGTCATCTTCTGAAATATCCAAATGAACTTCCCCATTCCCTTCCATGGCATCTACAGCATTCTTGCAGATATTTTCAATAACCCATTCAAAGAGATGCACATTCAAAGGCACCATGATCTCTTGGGTGATATGTGGTGAGATCGTAAAATGAACTTTTTGAGAGGTTCTGGAGCGTATGTAAGAAATAGAGTCGTAGATCAGTTTTACTATATCAATAGATTCAAGTTTTGCTTGTGAGCCGATCTTGGAAAAGCGGTCAGTGATGGTTTCAAGACGGTTCACATCCTTTTCGATCTCTATCAAAGTTTCCTGGTCAACACCCTTCAGTTTCAATAGTTCTACCCAGGCCATCATTGAGGATAACGGTGTTCCTAACTGATGAGCCGTTTCCTTGGCCATACCGACCCATACCTGATTTTGTTCTGATCTTCTGGCCTGACTGAATAGCATATAAGCGATAAGCAGAAACAAACTGATACCTGCTAACTGGAAATAGGGATAGTATCGAAGTTTTGTCAGTAAAAAAGAATCCTCATAAAAGATATAACGGATGCCGGTTTCAGCAAGGTTAACCTTTATAGGAGTATTATGCGAAGCCATTGATTCGATGGTGGTCCTGACAAATACAGGATCATTCATTTTTTTCTCAGGGATGTTTCCTGAAACAATCTTGCCATTTTCATCCTTGATTGGATTTCTGAGGCTGTCGGTAATAATTACCGGAACAGAGGCGGAATTTAAAACAACCTCAGAGAAAAAGGAATTGACAAGGTCGTTAAGCACTTTAAGCAAATCAGTATAGATCTTCGAATCTTTATAATAGAGGATTAGCTTTGCTCTTGGGTTGTAAGGATTATAACTCTGAACTATGGGTGGATAAACAGAAAACTCCTTCTTTAATTCAGGGGTCATCTTCCTGATCGTGTCCATGTTGAAGTCTACATTCCTGGCACTCTGAATATTCCCATTCTCATCAGCTACGATAACAGGTATGGAAGTGTTATTTTCAATGATGCTGCTTTCAAAGGTCAGGTCTTCGCTGATACTTGCAGTGATCATCCGGCGGTGGGTTTCAGCAACAGTCTTCATCCGTAACCGCTCTTCCACCTTGATCTGTTCGAAAAGTTTATTGGTATAATTTACAATTTCCGCCCGGTGATGAATAGCATCGGCCCATATCTGAACATTCTTGCGTTCATCTTTACGGATCGCTTCTACCAGGATATTGGTATAATACAGGGAAATGGATACAATGACAACGGCAGTTCCGAAAAGAAACCATTTCCACCGTTTTTTCTTAAGATAAATATCCACGTTAGAGAAGTTAAACGTATTTTTCGCCTTTTTCAAGCCTGACGTCATTTACAAACTGCCGTATCTGTTGTTCATCAGATTTCTTACATACGAGCAGCACATTTTCCGATTCAACGACAATATAATCTGTCAATCCCTGGAGAACTACCAGTTTATCCTGTGGCATATTTACAATACAATTATTGGAATCGAAAAACATTACATTCTTTCCTACCACAGCATTTCCGTTCTCATCTTTTGAACGGTTCTCATAAAGTGATCCCCAGGTTCCCAAATCTGACCACCCGAAATCGACAGAAAGCACATAAACATCATGTGCTTTTTCCATAATTCCATAGTCGATTGAAATACTCTTGCAAATGCCGTAGGTTTCATTAATAAATGATGCTTCTCCGGAGGTTCCATACTGTCCAATCCCTTTACGGAAAAGGATATTAATCTCGGGAAGGAAATCGGAAAAAGCCTTCATGATACTCTTTAGCGACCATACAAATATTCCTGCATTCCACAAAAAGTCCCCGCAACTGATAAAAGTTTTAGCAAGTTCTATATCCGGCTTTTCAGTGAAGGTTTTCACTTTTTTTAAATGCGGGGCTTTCGGATGAACTGTTCCCTCTTCAAATTGGATATATCCATAACCGGTATCAGGTCTGCTGGGACGAATCCCGAGTGTAAGTAACCATTCGTTATCGCTTGCTACCTTTAGAGCGGTAAGTATGTTTTCAAGGAAGATTTCTTCTTTCAAAATGATGTGATCGGAAGGTGCTACAACAACGCATGCCTCAGGATCCCTGGCGAGTATTCTATAGTTGGCATAGGCTATACATGGAGCGGTATTTCTTCTTGCCGGTTCGCAGAGTATCTGATTATCAGATATTCCCGGGATTTGTTCCTTCACCAGCGATTTATAGGTTTCATTCGTGACAATATAAATATTTTCCGTGTTCATGATCTTTGCAAAACGGCGATAAGTTTGCTGGATCAATGTTTCACCGGTACCAAGAATATCAATAAATTGTTTGGGATGGCTGGTTCGGCTCATGGGCCAAAATCTTGCCCCGATTCCTCCTGCCATGATAACACAAAAGTGATGATTTGATTTTTTCATTCGAAATGTCTTGAATTGGTTACAAATGTACAATTTAAAGAACAGAATTCAATGAACCAGCGATTGTTGTCAGTTTAACGTTGGCATAACCCTTGCCGTCGGACTGAAAAGATAAACCCTGCCGTTGTTTAGACAAACACAACGGTATCTCTTCCGAAGCTTTTCCCCTTTCCTGAATGTTCTTCCTGCAGGCAGGGTAAATACCGTATCAAACGCAAGTGATTCAATAAATACGGAATTATCGGGGTCATCATATTTTTTCAATGCAACAACCAGGTTTTCGTTAGATTTTGAAGAAGAACGTGGATTTTCAAAATAACTTTTGAGGTGATGAAGAACATCTTCCGGAAATACAATCCCGGTCATCAAAGGTTGCATAAGATTTCTGTACTGTGCTTTCCATTCTTTTCCATGGGGTAGGGGGCGTAGTTTTCTATGGCGAAGGGAAAATCCGTGTGCCAGTTCCATTGCTTGCCTCCAAACGTCATGATGGGCCATTTCATGAACTAATGTTATAAGAAAATCAAATTTGTTCAGGTTATGGTTTACAGAAATCCTGGCAGGAAACTTCTTAAAAGGTGCCCGGTAATCGCCAAATTTTGAAGAACGTGCTTTAGAGATTCTGAGATGAACAGGATTTACCTGAAACCAATCCAGAACATATTGTAATGAAGTTTCAGGAATAAAATTATGAAGATCAGGAATCTTGACCCGTTTACCAGGAGATGAAGAAGTAGGAACAGGTTCGGATTTTATAGCAAAAAAGGGTAAAGTAAGTTGATTTAAAAATGCTTTCTTTTGCGAATGCATTGTAGTGTTTTAAATTATTCTTAAGCTATTCTTTGCTTTGAGTTGTGACCAGGTCGGACAGTTGCAAGATTTCGGCTTTCTATTATTATGGTAATTCTGGTGCGAAGTAGTCACACAGGAACTCACCATAATAACTAAGATGGAAAGAACAAAAAATCCTGATCGGGCGAATTTCATTCGGCAAAGATACAAATAGTCCCCGTTACGAATGAAGGTGAATTTGGGAATCATAAATCTTCAATCGTAAATTGTTGTAATTTTATCGAAAATTTTTCCGTGAACCTGAAGGTTATTACCCATATTGGCGATTATGTAATCCTGATGCTAAAGGTTTTCACCAAGCCTCAGAAGGGTAAAATATTCTGGCAAAGACTCATGGACGAGATCCAGGGGCTTGGTATCGAATCAATCGGTATCGTTGCATTTATTTCGGTTTTCATGGGTGCTGTTGTTGCCATTCAAACAGCCTACAATATCGACAGCCCATTTATTCCACTTACCATGGTTGGCTGGACGACACGTCAATCGGTCATTCTCGAATTCTCCCCCACCATCATCAGCCTGATACTTGCAGGGAAAGTAGGATCACGCATAGCATCTGAGATCGGTACGATGAGGGTAACAGAGCAAATTGATGCTCTGGAGATCATGGGTGTGAACTCAGCCAACTATTTGATTTTCCCAAAAGTTGTTGCCTCTTTGTTGATCAACCCAGTTCTTATCGTTCTGAGTATGTGGATGGGAATACTTGGAGGGTGGCTGGCAATGCTCGCAAGTAGTCTTGCCTCCACAACTGACTATGTAAATGGAATCCGAATTGATTTCCAGGCATACATTGTTTTTTATGCAATCGTGAAAACGCTCTTTTTTGCTTTCATCATTTCAACAGTCTCAGGATTTTATGGGTATAGAACCAGTGGTGGTGCGCTTGAAGTTGGTCAGGCCAGCACCAAAGCGGTCGTGGTAAGCAGCATTATCATCATTCTTTTCAATCTTATCCTTACACAACTTCTCTTAACATGATCGAAGCGAAGGACGTAAATAAATATTTTGGCGATCATCATGTTCTGAAGAACATTAACTGCACGTTCGAGAAAGGTAAAACCAACCTGATTATTGGCCAAAGCGGATCGGGAAAAACTGTCCTGATGAAATGCCTTGTAGGTTTGTATGAGGTTGATCAGGGAACAGTGTTCTACAATGAACGTAACTTCTCTAAGATGAATTTCGAACAACGTAAAGACCTTCGCCAGGAGATTGGAATGCTTTTCCAGGGAAGCGCTTTGTTCGATTATATGAGTGTTGAAGAGAATGTCATGTTTCCTTTGAACATGTTTACGAAACAAACGAAGGAAGAAAAGAGAACACGCGTTAACTTTGTCCTTGAAAGGGTCAATCTCGAAAATGTAAACCGCCTCATGCCATCTGAACTTAGTGGAGGTATGCGCAAGCGGGTTGCCATTGCCAGGGCAATCTCTATGAACCCGAAATATCTGTTTTGCGACGAGCCAAATTCCGGTCTCGATCCCCAAACTGCAGGTGTTATTGACACGCTGATAAAAGAGATTACAGTTGAATACGATATTACTACAATTGTCAATACCCATGACATGAATTCGGTACTCAGTATCGGAGACACAGTGGCCTTCATATACAACGGTGAGCTATGGTGGAAAGGGGACAGGGACACCATTCTTCATACAAAGAATAAGGAATTAAATGACTTTGTATTTGGTACTGAGCTAACGTCACGTTTGAAACAGTGACACATGAATTACCTCGACATCATCATCTTCTGTATTGTAGGATACCTGGTTTTTAACGGGATAAGAAAAGGATTCATAATCAGCCTGGCGTCCCTCATTGCATTGGTTCTGGGTATTTGGGTTGCAATTCATTTCTCAGGTTACATGAGTAACATCCTCGTCAAAACCTTTCATCCCTCGGGTACGTGGTTAACAATTCTTTCATATTCACTTACCTTTTTAGTGGTTGTATTGCTTGTAATTCTTATCGGACGATTATTGGAAAGGGTTGTGAAAACGATTGGATTGGGAATCCCAAACCGATTAATTGGAGGCATTTTTGGATTATTAAAAGGAATTCTGGGTGTAAGCTTCATTTTGTTCATCCTCGTCCACTTTGACAGCAATGAATACATTATAACCCACAAAGCTAAACAGGCCTCCATTACCTATCCTTACATCCAGAAGACATTCCCCATCTATTCCGGGTTTCTGTTTAAATGATTAACGAGTAATTATCTAATTAATAATTACAGAATTATTCATTACTCATTACGAAGTTTTTTCACAACTTCTTCAGGTGTAATCGCCCTGATACAATCACAATTCTCCGACTTCCTGCAGGCATTGCACTCTTTATCCAGAACCAGATATGTAGCCTTTTTCCCCAGTGGAGCCCAGCGTTCCGGAAAGATTGGCCGCATAGGGGCATAGATGCCAACCGCTCTTTTTCCAAGGGCTGCAGCGATATGAAGAGGTCCTGTACTGGCTGCCACCATTCCATCACAGGAATTAATAAAGTCAAGAAATTCCGAGAGGGAAAGTTTACCTGTTAAATCTGATACCCGGTCTTTGTAATGATAAAGAAAATCCTTCATCTGCAAACCCTCTTCTTTTGTTCCTGTAACAGATATCTCGAATCTATTCTCCGGAAGCAATTCAATAAGTTTAGCATAGTTATCTAATCCCCACTCCCTCGCGCTTCCTTTCGATTTAGGATGAAGTATTAACCGAAAAGCATCTGCCCTCCGCCCTCCGTCTTCTGACTTCCTACATTTCATCCCATACAATTCAGCAATCTCAAGTAAGCTGTATTCATGAGAAATCCCCAAAGGCGCTATAAGTTTAAGGTTTAATTGTGCTTCGTGTAGGTTTGAATTCTTACGGCTATAATGAACCAGTTTATTGCAATACAACCACGAATACCAACGGTGAGAGGTACCAATCCGTAGTGGGATCCTTGCCTTTTTAGCCAGCTTTTGAATTTCCTTTACCGGAAAAACATGAATAATAACATCAGCCTGAAACATTCCATCCTCTATTCTCCATTCTCCATTCTCCATCCTCTTTTTAATCTCGTCCCAATCCCAAAACTCATCCACGTGTTCACAAGCATCGATAATGGGCTTGGTGTATTTTTTCCCCAGAAAGATAATGTAACAACCAGGTATTTCCTTCTTCAGGACTCCCGTCATGGGTAAGGTAAGAATAACATCACCGAGGTTGTCGGTACGGCTGATAATGATACGTTTCACCCTTTAATGGCTTTCACACCCGGTAATTCTTTGCCTTCGATGTATTCGAGCATGGCGCCACCGCCTGTAGAAACATAACTGATCTTATCAGCGAGCCCATATTTATTGATTGCAGCAACAGAGTCACCTCCACCTACCAGCGAAAACGCTCCCTTTTCAGTAGCCTTTGCTATGGATTCTGCAATCATCCTGGTGCCTACTTCAAAATTCTTCATTTCAAAAACACCCATTGGCCCATTCCAGAGAATGGTGGACGATTGTTCTATTACATGTTCAAATTTCTGTAAAGTGTTTGGACCGATATCCAGTCCCATCCATGTATCAGGAATATCATATGCATTGCAGGTTTTTATATTGGCATCGTTGGAAAATGCATCTGCAATAACGGCATCAACAGGCAGATAAAGATTCACTCCCATCGTTTTAGCCCGTTCCACAATATTCCTTGAAGTCTCAAGAAGTTCATCCTCAACCATTGAATTACCAACTTCCCCACCAATGGCCTTGATAAAAGTAAACATCATGCCCCCACCAATGATAAGGTTATCAACTTTGTCCATCAAATGACTGATTACTTCAATTTTCCCTGAAACCTTAGCGCCTCCAAGTATTGCAGTGAAAGGATGCGTTGCTTCTTTAAGCACTTTGTCGAGGTGTTTTACCTCTTCAGCCATCACGTATCCAAAACATTTTGCCTGCGGGAAGTAATTTGCAATAATAGCAGTTGATGCATGGGCCCGGTGTGCGGTTCCGAATGCATCGTTTACATAAATGTCTCCCAAAGCTGCCAATTTCTGGGCAAATGCTTCATCACCTTTTTCTTCTTCTTTGTAGAAACGAAGATTCTCTAGCAATAAAACTTCTCCTGGTTTAAGTCCTGCTGCAAGATCTTTTGCGGATTGACCGATGCAGTCATCCGCAAACTTCACAGTCAGCTTTAGTTTTTGTGACAAATAGGGTAAAAGATGTTTCAGGGAAAACTTCTCTTCCGGACCCCCTTTCGGCCTGCCCAGGTGCGACATCAGGATTACCGAACCCCCATCGCCAAGGATTTTATGGATTGTTGGAAATGTTGCATCGATACGTGTGGTATCAGTGATTTGAAAATTACTGTCCAAAGGAACATTAAAATCCACACGGATCAGTGCTTTCTTATCTTTAAAATTAAAATTATCAATAGTTTGCATGTCGCTTCGTTATTTATATTCAAGACAAAATTAAAATATTCAAACATAAAACGTCAACAATTTTTAATTTTACCCGGTAATTGGCCAAATGAAAATCAAAGATCTTAATATAGCTCTCCTGCAATCCGATATCTTTTGGGAAGATATTCCAAAGAATATTGACCACTTTACCCGGCTTATAGATGAGATACGTGAACCTATTGATCTCATAGTGTTGCCAGAAATGTTTACCACCGGGTTTACAACAAATATCCACAAGTGCGCTGAATCAATGAGGGGTCTTGGAATGCAGTTTCTTATGAAAATTGCCCTGGAAAAAGAATGTATGGTTATAGGAACTTTGTTGATAAGGAGAAACCAGCGTTTTTACAATCGGCTTATTTGCATGTTCCCTGATGGTAATTTTCAGGAATATGATAAACATCACCTTTTCCGGTTAAGTGAGGAATATAAAGTAATGAATGCCGGAGTTAAAAAGATTATTGTTCAAAATGGTGAGTGGAATTTGCTTCCATTGGTTTGTTATGACCTTCGTTTCCCGGTATGGAGCAAAAATACCTTCATGGATGGGAAATATGAGTACGATGTTCTCGTTTATTCATCCAATTGGCCTGCCAGCAGGGTCTACGTTTGGAGATCACTTCTGATTGCCAGGGCCATCGAAAACCAGGCATATGTTATTGGGGTTAACCGCGTTGGAGCTGATGGATTTGGAACCCGGCATAGTGGAGGTTCCATTGTTGTTGATCCGAAAGGAATCGTTCTTGCAGAAGCGGGTGATCAGGAAGAGATTCTACATTCTACACTATCGATGGAAGAGTTGACGCTCTTCAGGGAATCGTTTAAAATAGGAATTGATTGGGACCAATTTACCATTGAAACTTAATTTATGCAGAATCTATCCGTAGTAGTCATAACGTTTAATGAAGAGGCAAATATACTTCGCTGTATAAATTCAGTAAAGGGATTGGCTGACGAGATTTTGGTGGTAGATTCACAATCCACTGATAGAACAGTTGAAATCAGCAGGAATGCGGGATGCAGGGTTATAATTCATCCCTTTGAAGGGTATGGTCAGCAAAAACAATTTGGAGTTGATCAGGCAAATAACGATTGGATCCTTTCTATTGATGCAGATGAAGAAGTAACACCAGAATTAAAGGATGAAATTAAAATATTACTTAATGCTGATATCCCCAATGATGGTTACAATATTGCGATTACACTTCTCTATATGGGAAAGATCCTGAGGAATACAGGTAATAATTATCTCCGGCTTTTCAATCGTACAAAGGGTAAATTCCGATTTGTTAAGGTTCATGAAAAGGTTGATCTAGAAGGATCTGTTGGAAGATTGAAAAGTAAAATTCTTCATTATTCATATCGGGACCTTGCACATCATCTGCAAAAAATCAACACTTACACAACTCAGGCTGCAGAAGGTTATACCGAAAAGGGACGTAGATTTTCAAAACCCTGGGTAGCGTTCAAATTTCCAATCACTTTTTTCGTTTATTATTTTATCAGACTGGGGATTTTAGATGGTTATCCCGGTTTTTTATGGGCATTTTTCGCAGCCTTCTATGGGTCAATTAAAGTAGCGAAAACCATTGAAATTCAGGAGAAGAAATAATGGTTTATGTTCTTGTTGGTTCACTCGTTCTCTTTCTTATTCTGATCGGATTGATCCTTGAATATGGAATACTATTACCTCCACGTAAAGGCCTTCCTATTTTGATGTACCATAAAGTTTCTGATGGTAAGGTGGATGGGATCACTATTTCTATCGAAAATCTTAGGAGACAGTTTGAATTTATTCACAAAAAAGGGTATACCACAATCTCATTTAAAGAACTTACAGGTATCATTAAAACCGGGAAGCCATTACCCAAACGTCCTGTAATCCTTACTTTTGATGATGCCTACCGCGACTTTCTGGATAATGCCTTACCCTTGCTAAGCTCCTTTAAATTAAAAGCATCTGTTTTTATTCCTGTAGGCTTCATTGGGAAAACTAATCTTTGGGATAATGGGATTGATCCTATTCTTTCGGTGGATGAAATCAAAGAATTGGCGAATTACGGAAATATTGAATTTGGGGTTCATTCTTACCTCCATCGCAATTATGCAGAACTGGATCCAGATGGAATAGCAAATGATCTTTACTTGTGTTTTCAGGACCTTGGTCATCACAATATCCCATTTACCCGGGTACTTGCCTATCCTTATGGAGGCTATCCAAAAAAAGACCCAAGTCTGAAAATAAAGATGAAAGAGATCTTTCGCAATCAACATCTTGAGTTTGCATTAAGGATAGGTAATCGGATTAATCATTGGCCATTGAAAGATCATTACGAGGTTAAAAGGATTGATATCAAAGGCACGGACAACTTTTATACATTTAAAACCAAATTACGAAAGGGGAGACGGAAGTTTTTTTCCTAAAACACAATGACAGGTACCTTTTATAAACAATTTATCCGGGGGAATTATATTTTAGGGGTAGCGGTGATGATCGTCTTTATACCGCATTCGAAAATATTGCTCAGCATTGCAGAGTTTTGGTTGGCGGGCACTTTTGCAATGGACCGGTACAATACCAGGAGATGGCTTGATTTCTTTCATAACAACCCATGGTGGAAGCGCATCACAGGTGCAATTCCGATTAGCATTTATCTCTTTTTCAATAGTATTCTTAAAGGATTCCGGGCATTTTTCAACAATCGACCCGCTCTCATTTTCAGTTCAATCATGTTATTGCATTTTGCCGGATTGATTTATACGACTGATTTTGATTATGCTTACAAAGATATCCGTACAAAAGCACCCCTATTTCTTTTGCCTTTATTTATTTCTACCTCAGCAGCTTTCAACAAGAAAACCTTTCACGGGTTCATGCTTTTGTATGTTGCTTCAGTAATTGTGCGTATCATGATGAATTCATGGAACCTTTTTGAGGGTCGCTTTGTAGACATCCGGGATATTTCAAGATCGATTTCGCATGTTGTACTGGCACTTCACATTGCTTTGGCCATTTGTGTCCTGGGATACTTTATTTTCAAAAAGAGATTGTTTTCTCTTAACTGGAAGATTCTTTTTAGCGCGGTGATAATCTGGATGATGGCCTATCTTGTTTTTGCCCGATCTGCAACCGGTATTGTAATTACTGGACTGACATTGCTGATCCTCACTATTGTTTACCTTTTCAGAAGTAAAAAATTATGGCTGAAGGTAAGCCTCTTGTCGTTATTGATTTTGACTGTTGGATTCACTGGTATTTACATCAGCAACACCGTAAAAGATTATTATAAAGTAAATCCTGTGGATTTTTCCAAACTGGACAAGGTTTCAAGGCTCGGCAATCCCTATTTTCATGATACCCTTAGCAGGCAAACAGAAAATGGGAATTATCAATATATCTATATCCAAATTAATGAATTAGTGAGTGCCTGGAGTAAACGAAGTTCAATACCATTTACAGGAAGGGATAAAAAGAATCAGTTGATCCAAAATACGCTCGTAAGATATCTTGCATCTAAAGGCCTCAGAAAAGATGCAGATGGAGTAGCTCAACTTTCAAATGCGGATATAAAAGCTATTGAAAAGGGGATAGCAAATGTGATTTTCACACGTAAATTCAGTATTCGTGGTCAGGTTTATGAACTTTTATGGGGATTAGACGATTATTTGAAAACAGGAGATCCTACAGGTTCAAGCTTGATGCAACGACTTGAATTCTGGAGGGCTTCATGGGGAATTATTAAAGAGAAACCACTTATCGGTGTGGGTACAGGGGACATGAATGAAGCTTTTAATAACGAGTACATCAAGATGAAATCAAGACTTTCTCCCGACCAGCGTTGGCGATCCCATAATCAGTTCCTTTCAATCTTTGTAGGGTTTGGTATTTTAGGTTTTATATGGTTTCTTTTCGCCTTATTATATCCACCACTGGTATTGGGAAAATTCAAGGATTACTTTTTCCTTGTCTTTTTTATCATTGCTATGATTTCGATGATACCAGAAGACACAATAGAGTCGCAAATGGGGGTCACCTTCTTTGCATTCTTCTACTCATTCTTTCTCTTCGGAAGGAAAGAAGAGGATAGGATCTGATTCAAGTGTTAATGAAACAGAACACCAATTTTGAATCCGGCAAAGTGATAAGACACTTTATAATCGATCGTGCTATAATGTTCTATTGAATCTGCTACCGAATAGTAGCTTTTGTAATTTGACAGGACCGCCTGATAACGGTAAAAAAGGGCATATTCAAACTGAAACCTTTTCCCCACCTTCATTTTGTAGCCAGCCCCAATACTGAATAAGAAACCACCTTTCCCTGAAGCATAATAATATGTACTTTCACGTGTACCAAAAGCCTGACCAATGTTAATATAGGCGAAGGGGGTATTGTCTGAAGGTTTCAGATCATAAAAGAAATGAGCAAACACTGGGTAAAACATTGCTTTTTCCCAGATTTCCACACCCAATCCCAGTCCCAGGCCTGCCCTTCCTGAAATCACGATACCATTAATGGTTTGTGGGGAAACGATAATCTGATCATTTTTAACTGTTTTTTGGTATCCGCTTGGATACAGATCAGTTTTGAAATTACCAATTCCAATGCCGATACCTACTTCGGTTTTGTTGAAATATTGAAACTGGGGCTTTTCTACCAGATCCTGGGCAACAACGAAATTGACCGCAGAAAAAAGTAATAAACTGATGAAAATTTTATAGCTATTCATGGTACTTTTGATGTTGTTCTGAATAAGAAGATAAAAGTACTGAATATCCCCTGAATGAGAAAATTCTTTAAATTGCAC
>Ga0182027_10010759_pt1 | contig 12974 bp, 11 predicted proteins | sample 712E1DmetaG_FD_121300 | JGI IMG/M metagenome (GOLD analysis project Ga0182027, IMG submission 121300) | Permafrost microbial communities from Stordalen Mire, Sweden - 712E1D metaG (Illumina Assembly) | ecosystem: Environmental > Terrestrial > Soil > Wetlands > Permafrost | place: Sweden...
ACAAATAAAAATCGCTGCCCCAATAATACCAAACACAATCATCATTCCGCCCATCGAATCCATTCGGGATTCAGCTTGATCGGCTTGTTCTTGTGTGAGTTTTCCTTGCTCAACTTTCGTTTGCAAAGCCTTGCTTTGAACATCCTTCATTTCCACTTTTAATGTTTCGTTCGTGAAAAGCATAACTGTAATGAGAGCGACGACGAGGAACATAGCAATAAGAGGAACAACCCATAATTTCGGTGTTGACGCTGTTCCTTTCAAACTTTGAAAAACCTCCGAAGGCGAGGCAAATACGTCTGTGATTGTTGTTCCTAGCGATGGGGCTGGTGGCAAAGGTTGTTGTTCTTCCATAGTTACTCCATTAGGTTGTCAATAGATAACTGCAGAGTGGATTAATAAGATTATACTAAATATTTTTGTGAAAGCAAATATATATAATTTATTGAAATAGTAATTCAGAAATTAGAATCGATAGAAACGGATATGGTGTTCTATAACGGTTTTGTAGCGGAAGAAGGAATAGCCGGATAACTCATTCTATGAACTCACGAACCGCATCCGGTTTCTTGTGTCGGAACAATCGCTAAACAGCGCGGACAACGTATAACAAATGAATTCGCAATTTCGCATCTGCATTGAGGACATAGACGCGCTTCAAACCGGAGTTGCTCGTTAAGTGATAGGATCGTAGATGATTTAGGGGTAGCGGAAATCGTTATATATTAGACCGCTACTACATGTTGAGTTTGTTTTTGGATCTCACATTCTTTATTAAGTTTTAACCACATCTCCATCCCGATGATAGTGTAAAAAGGAATTACGGATGAAATGGATAGCCCATGCACCCATGAAAGTGTCGAGTTCAAGGTAAACAAAATAAGTGAGCATGCTAAAGCATAGCAATTCAACTTCTGTTAACACCACAATTCTCTTTTTTGCACTCCAATGAATAAAGTAAAACAAGATGCCGCCAGTAACTAGAATCATCGATTTATTTATATCTATAGTTATACAAAGAGAAGTGAATGCACTTCTCCAAATCAATTCTTCCTTCAGTGTTTGTAAGAGAATGAGAATATTGGGTTTCTTGTCATGATATAATGATTTCACCCAACCGTAGAGCTCAAGCCGGAAATTTTTGAAGTAACGAAAAGAGGGTGAAGTCATTAGCACCATAAAATGTAGATATGCTATTCCACAGATTATACTAAAAGTAATCGCACCAACAGAACCAGGGATTAGAGCCCAAACACCTATTATAGCAAGCAAGATTTCATAAAACCTTAGGATTATCTTGTTAATCCTAAGACGGGGAATAACAAACACTATTGGATGGAGATAATATGTCAAGAGAAAAGCACTAATCAGATACGAATCAAGCATAGGAGGGGTTCTGAGTCTGCCTTATGATAATGAAGATCATTCCGGTAACAAATAGAATAGATGAAATCCAATAGGATGAAGAAATGAGATTCGATTCTTGAAGGAGCGGATAGAAGATATTAATGTGATTAACAAGTGGGAGCGAGAAAATAAAATCTTGTACATCTTGCCTTAATTGAATGTACACAAAAAGGAGCAAAAGAAGGTTGGCGGTACCAACCGACTTCGTAACAATTGAGGACATTAGATTAAATAGGCTACAAAAAACATTAATCAGAAGGAGATAAACGACAAATGCATATGAAAGTTTTCCTGTTACAATCAGAATGACAAGCGAACAAGAAAGAGTGACAACTATCTGTGGAATCAAAAGTAGCGCCCAACGGTGAAATATGATATACGAATAAGAAAGCAACCGAAGATAGTTGTTATGAATCATTCCTGCATCCCGATCGAGTTGAATGATGTAGTATTGATTAAATGAAAAGAGCACTGGCAAGAGAGCACCTATATATATCTTACCAAATACGATTAACTCACCGCTATGAAGAGTCACAAGAACCAATGTGAATGCCAGACCAATGAAGGAAAACAATGAGAGTATCTTCTGACTGCCGAAGCCCATCATTCGCAGGTGGTGCATCGATAAGAAAGCATTGATCTGTTCTGCAAATCGCGCAAATAAACCTATCCGAAACGGATCAAGAAGTTCAATTTCATGAAGTCGACGGGCAATTGATGTTCCTATACAAAGAGCAGTACCGAGCGAAGCTACATATCCAGATACTTCCAGGACAATATTTTGCCACAGAGCCGTATCATTAAAATAAATGGACACAAACCAATGTTGATTGAAAACCATACCATGGAGCACGAATGAAAGAATATATGATAATCCGTAGAGAGTGGTGAATATCATCAATACAATAAACTGATTCCGGAATCGAATGATGAGCGCAAGTGAGACAATGAGCCAAAAGAATACATATCCATGAATGACAACCCATGGTTTGAGAAGGAAAACCTCGATATGTATTTGTTCTGCTGCATAAAACCATTGTTGCATCAAAGCAATGAAATACATAGGGATGGAAAAACCTATCAGGAAGAATACCATATAGCTTGAAATCAAGCCCCACATGATTTGATTCTTGGATAGCCTGCAGCCTGCTAACACAGAGCTACTTTGTTGAAGGTTGTTTTGAAAGTGATCGATCACTGCAAGGATGAAGCTCAGCATTCCAAATGAAAGCAGTATGATGTCGTAGTATGCCGTGAGTTTCCGACTACTATAAATTGCAGCGGGGTCGAGCGTGGGTTGAGATAAAAACCATGCAAATGAGGAATAAAGAACAATAATAAGAAAATGATTCAATGAGAATAAATTTTTCAGTTGATATAAAACGAAAGTAATTGCTGGTTTATATGTGATGATAGTCATGAGTATGAAATAACTAGTACACGTTGCAAAAGTTCAACTATTTGTGAGTGCCTGATAAGCCTCTTCAGGAGTCGGTATGACATCAACTCCATTGATTGTATCGCTGAATCGAACATCGTATCTCACAATAGAATGGGAGGTATGTTGCGCTATGCGTAGAACACGCAAACCGTGAGTTGCAGCAGCAAGTGTTTCCGATTTAGGAATCAGGATTTCTTTGATGATACCCTTCATGGAAGAAATAAGCTTTTCTGCTGTGCCATCAAATCGGAGCTTTGTATTTGCAATTATTAATATTCGTGAACAAAATAGTGCGAGATCGTTGATATTATGACCGACATAAAAAATGATTCGATCTTTCTTTTCAGATGCAAGTCGATTATGAAACCGAATTCTCTCTTCCGTATCAAGATTGTTCGCGGGTTCGTCAAGGAGGAGAATCCTTGGATTGTGAATTAATGCCTGCGCAATCGCTACACGCTGCTTTGTGCCGCCAGAAAGATGTCCTAAGGGAATATTTCTGTATGCAAGAAGATTCAACTCATCAATAACGGCATCAACCTGCTGTTGTCGCTTTTTGCGCTCATTCCATCCTGAAAGCAACAACATATAATCAAGAAACTCGGCAGGCTCCATACGATCATACAGTGCCGGAGATTGGGGGAGATAACCGATAATGCTTCGCCATATTTTTGTCTGCTGTGAAATACGTTGTCCATCGAGCAAAAGAGATCCCGTGTCTTGCGTGAGCAGACCTGCAATGATCCGTAGCAATGTGGTTTTACCGCATCCATTCGGACCGATGATGCCTATAATTCCTGGAGAGAGTGCCATGGACAATTCATCAAGTACTCTTCGCTGGTTAAATCGCTTTGATATGGATTGAAGTTCAAGAACCAAAAATAAATCCTTTCTACTGGTGAGTCAAAAATTTGACGATTCGGTCTATTGAAATGGTATCCAGACGATCTCGTTTTGTTGTACTTGTATTGATGAAATTTGAAAAACTGCAATACGATGTTCTCCTCCTTTGACAATCATATCTAAATTTCCATCTCCATTAAAATCAGCTAGAATTACGCTCGATTGAAGAAATTTAACATCCTTTTCTAACTGCATTTCCTTAAGGAGTGATCCTGTCTTTCCGTCTATCACGGAGAGTTTCCCTTTATCATTGACACTAAAAACATCTGGGACGGAATCATTGTTTATATCATAGAGTGCAAGAGGCGCTTGATTTTCATTGTCGGTATTATACTCCCAAATAATTGAGAGGGTTTTACCATCTATGCAATAGATATTGTCATCAACCGAGGTGCCCACGATGTCTTTTATCCCGTCACCGTTTATATCTGCAAGCGCAATTTTTGTGATGAGTCCTGCGTTGTTCCCCATCCCCTTAAATCTTTCGTTTTTTATTAGCACATTTCCATTGTCAGGATCAAACTTGAACAAATCTCCGGCAAACGTAGTCATAACTAATGTGGGTTTCCCATGTTCTGAAATCATTCTGTAGCGGCCTATGATGTTGGGCATTGAACCAACTTTAATACCAAATAATGATACAGGTCGTTTTCCTGTGCCGAATTTCCAGGATATTTTGTTGCTCGTTAGATCATATGCGGCTAATTCTGTTTCTGAGTTTTGATAGAAAATGAGATTATTGTAACGCTGCGGTCTGTCCCTTCGTACTTGTTCGGAGAGGAGTATTGAGTGTACTAACTTATTGTTCGATATGTCATAAATCTCTACTCCACTTGAATAACTTGCAGTTATGTAATCTCCATATTTCGTTCGTTCCAGGAATAGTGCATTATATGAATCCTGCTGTAAATGTATTGAATCAATGGTAATTTTATCGAAGTCTATCCAGAATAATTTCTTGCAAAAATAATAAAACCGATTCCGAAACTGAAACCCCTGGTTGAGATCGAGATACTCTTCCAAGTCCTTCTCAAGAATAGTATCTTTCTTTGCATTATACACTCTTAATTTGAACAGTTGTAATTTATTGTTTCCCGTTGCAGATGAAACAAGTAAAAAGTTTTGAGAGTGCGCGCTATCCGTTCCAATATTAAACGAAGAAACGGTCTCTCTTCCTTCGTCTATTGTCAGCAAGGGGATTATTTCTAAATGTCCCAGCGTCAATACCAGAAGAGAAGATGAGAACATATAAAGCAAGGAAAATTTATTTAAAGCAATCTTTTGAAATTGTGCATATAAATATAAAAACAAAGATTTCGCTTTCATGATTTCCTTTTGTAATTTTCTGATTTATTCTTATACAGTTCAATCTTCTCTAAAAAAATTGAAAAATTAAGTTTCTGGGCGTATTCTTCTGCAGCTTGCATAACATGGGCGATTACTTGAGCAATGCGATAATCATGATCACCCGAAAAAAGAACTTCCTGTACTTCTTGAAGAGTGAGTTCGTCCTTACCGGCTGATTGTTGGCATGCGTTGATGAGATAGGAACGATCGGGTTTATGAATATCTTCTTCTATATCGTTTAGATCATCGATCAATTGTCTGCCTATTTGAAAATTTGTAATAAGATGTTCACAGGTTTTCATTTTATCAATCATGTCTTCAAGCAGGCAAAAAGCTGCAAACGATACGCAGATAGGTAAAAATTTTAATCCAATGAAACAAAGATTAGCCTCATCAAGCATGGTCTCCACCGAAATTCCTTTATCCTGCTTTTCAAAAACCACGCCTTCGTAATATTTGCCCTCATACTCAAGCATGTATTCCAAAATAGGCTCGCCACATAAATGAACAAACTGTCCTGCGGATAAAAGTCTGAATTTATGAACCTCGCACAAATTAATTATATGCTGTCGAAACTGATTTATTGGGAGGTTGTAATCGTCCAGTACTTTATCTTCAACGAAAAAATAACGGAGATATATTGCGTTAATAACAGCAATTTTGCGTATGAGCTCAAGCGATGTGCTCTGTTTCAGGAAGTGAAAATTATACGGGAAGGTATATACTCCATTGCTCCCCTTAAACGTGTCAATTTCTGAATGCAAAAGAGTCGGATTAGCAACTCCTTTTGTTTGATGAAAACAATTATTCAGGATATATTTCATTTCGTAATTTAAATCTAATTTCTCTTGATTCATATATCCTCAGATGTATTGATGCCCTTATGATGTACAAAACGAAGAACTTGGTTTACAGGGAATGTGTCGCACTCCTTGGTTTCTATGATCATAATGATCACTGTGTCTTGTGACAAACATTTCAAAATAACAAAAATATTATGAGAACCCCATCCATGCGAACCGTTCATTTCTTAACCTGAAAAGTCAACACCGCACTCGTCGTCGCACCCACTGGGTGAACAGAAATCTATCCAACATACATCCTTTGCTTCGTGGGCATCAAACTCCTGCTGATCGTTGATCAGCACCACTTCAAAGCGCTCTTCTTTCATTCGATATCACCACCTTTCGTTGTGAATCTTGCAGTAGAATTGTAACCATTTGATAATACGTGAATGGTTCAGCGTCTAGATGGGGTTCTTTGTACCACTCACAAAAATAAATAGTTCTGATTCGGATAGTAACAATGAATATTTGACAAGATATTCTATGTCTTGTGTTACAATAATTATCTTATTAAACTAAAATAAATATTTCAAGATGTACGTTCTTCTTGTCGTCCAAAAGTGGAAAGAAAATCTCTATCGGACTTATCCAACTTGTCGTATACAACAATTCCTTTTTCTACAAACCGTCGAATTTGGTCACAGCTATTCGAATAAGGCTTGTCCATCGTGCCGTTTGTCATTAAAGCTTCATACAGGCATCCTCCGCCGCAAAAGTATCTCGTCCAGCAAGTTGAACAATGCTTTGTTGAAACGCCATAATTGTTGATATAGGCTGATCGAGAATCACTGTTAAAATCATTGACAGTTCCCATCTCAAACCCCGAAGACCCTACGAAACGATGACAAGGATAAACGGTTCCATCAATTGAGACACCAACCAAACCTCTGCCGACTCCGCAATAATACTTCCGCTTCAATTTTGTATTCAATCGATGGAGAATACCGAAGATAATTCCTGAAAATGGACGTTCGCGTTGCTTTATTGCGATGAACGTCTCTTCTGCCTGATTCATAATATCGTTTAATAGTTCCTTTTTCTGATCCTCGCGAAGCGAATAGGAGCAACAGGATCCGTTTATTTTGTTATTGAAAATATTCGGCGATGCTTCTGCGCAGAGTGATCGTTTAAACCCTATTTCTCTTAAAGAGTCCCGTACCATTTTCAAATTTGCATTATACGAAGTAATCGTGGCGCGTGCTGTTACCTTCCCATCTCTCGTCGCAACAAACTCTTGAACTCTTGATTGTGTATTTTCATGCGATCCATTCTTATTCTTAAATGGACGATTCAAATTTTGCATCTGGAGGGTACCATCAAAACTAATTACTACCGAGAATCCTTGTTCATTCAAATATGCATCGATCTCTTTTGTCAACAGCGTTCCGTTTGTTGTAATTGAAAAGAATACTTTTTTTCCACAACCTTGTGTCTGCTCTTTTGCGTATGTAACCACTTGTTTTATCAATGGAAAGTTTAATAATGGTTCGCCTCCAAAAAATGTAATGAGAATAACCTTCTCATTCATGGATTGTTGAATGAGCCAATCGACAGCACGGAAGGCGACTTCTTTGTCGATGAATCCTTTTTGATTGTATTCACCATCCATACCGTAACAATAGACGCAATTTAGATTGCAGCTCTGCGCTACATTTAAAGATATATGCTTTATCGGTTCTCTTGCCGGTATCGGTTGAGTTGAAGCATTGCTCGAATGAGTTGGTACTAGAAGCCCTAAATTATTTAATGCTGTTATCAGATCATCTGGTAAATCAGACCATATCTTACACGCACAATTTTCTAATCTGTCAATTTTATCAGAAAGAGGCCTCCCAATCCGATAAGCACACATAGTCTCGACATTAAGTACAAAGATCTTGTTATTGTTCTCGAACTTATGGTATTGAACTGGAAAAACGGATGTCATAGGCGTACTATCTTCAAGCACTATCCAAGATGTGTATGTGAAATTGATTTTATCTTTTTATTCGACAATCACTTGACTTACTTTGTTTATAACCTTCTGGGCACTGCTTACCCACATGGTTCAATGGTTCGTTGTGTAACGACGTGGGGATTTTCCAGGTAGAATAAATTTAGTAAAAGTAAATGTTGTTGATTGAGACATTTGCACTGTTAGAAATTCTCTCAAACAAAAGGTGATTGCTTTTATTAACAAGTTTTACTCTTGTAAAGTAGCTGTTTATATTAACGACTATCAGATGAGTACAATTGGCACACAAAAATTAATTAAAGAGTAATGGCGTTCCCCTAATTCTTGGGGTAATTACTAAATAGTTTTTATAAAAGTCAAGTTTTTTTTGGTGAAAAATAATTATGATAGACTTTTGGAATATTAGAAAAAAAGTCGTTACGAGACGTTTTATCTTCGCAATCTCGATTTTCTCTTGAATTCAAGGAAGAGATTGCTTCGCGGAGTTTGTCTTACTTTTAGCGGGACTCTCAATGACACCGAAGGTTTTTTGAATAAACCCGCTGGAATTATTTTTTCGATTTTCCAATGAGAAGACCTGCAATGGGTATTAAACCATGTGTTCGCTCAAGGAATTACCGAGCAGCTCTTTCTATGAACGCAGGATGTGCATCCAAGTTCCTGTAGAGGAACGGACGCCAAACATCGCGGACAGCGCATGATAAACGGATTCTTGATCTCGAATCTGCATTGTGGACAAATCCGCATTTCAGTACGTAACTGTTCATCAAGCGATTTAGTGGTTGATGTAGGAGAAATGGGAGAGGACATGATTTTGCTTAGATTAGAATTTGTGATACGATCCCGCCAATGACGAATGCACCAACCCACGTGCTGAACCAAATAATGAGCGCTTCTTTCACGCCGCGTTCTTTCAGCATCACCATCAACGATGCAACGCACGGAACGAATAGCGTAATAGTGACAAGTGCTACAACCACTTGATACGGCGTCAGTGCTAAGGCGTACAAACCTGCAGCGCCAAAATCGCGCCGTACTAATCCCATCACAAATGCAGTTGCCGCTTCGCGCGGAAGCTGAAGCCATCCGGTAACAATCGGCGCCAGCAAGTTTTGCCAGACAATTAACAATCCGGTTATCTGCATAATGCCGACTACAAGTGCGCCGGCAAAGAACCATGGCGTCGCTTCTTTCATAAATCCATACGAACGAAAAGTTGTCTTCCGAACGATATTATCAAGTCTCGGTATTCGCATCGGAAGAAGATCAATGAGCAGAGGACTTGATTCTCCCGGCAACGTATGATGTAAAATGGTACCGATCGCAACGAACACAGCTAAAATAGTAACGGAATAAATAATCATCGCACTAAATCCAGCTCCTGCTAATAACGCCGCAACAACTGCGATCTGTGCTGAGCATGGAATTGCAAATTGTAGAATCGTTGTCGCAATAGTTTTCTCGCGTTCACTGCCGAGGATACGCGTAGTGATTGTAGCCATTGTGACACAACCGAAACCGAGAATGATTGGAATGATTGCGCTTCCGTTTAGACCGATAGTATTGAGACTCCTGTCCACCAAAGTCGCTAACCGCGGTAAGTAGCCGCTGTCTTCCATAAACGAAAGTGCAAGATAGAACGCGACAACGAGTGGAAAGAGGAGGAATAAAAGATATGTAACAGTCGTTGAGATGACGTCGAACTCACCAACGAGTAGAGTTCCAAGCCAAGAGTTCAGCGGAATGAAATGTGTCACCACGCTGCGAATCCATGGCTCCCAAATTTCATTGCCAAGGTGTTTTTCTGTGATGTTGACTACATCGACGGCAACCAGTTTTCCGACGAAAAGATAAATGATATAGAGCGCGAAGAGCAACATCGGAACGCCGGTCCAAATGTTAACTGCCCAGCGGCCAAGCAGCGTAGAAATACGTGCGCGTGTTTTTGTTTCTGAAAACACAGAGCTTACAATCAGATTGACACGATTGCGCCGCTCAATGTACAAATTCTCTCGTTCGTTTCCTGCATGAACTCCATGCTTTTGTGCTAATGATTCATCGCCTTCGAGAATGAGCAGAGTTTCTGCCTCTGAGCCGACTTCTGTCAGCATCGAGTGCAGTTTTGTATGAAGTGCCAGGTCTATTCTACCGCGGCGCGCCTCAACAATTGCAGTCTCCAACTTGTCGAATCCGGTTTTTCGTACAGCTGATGTTTGAAATACAGACACACCAAGCGATAAAGATAATTGTTCTGTATCTATGACGATGCCTTGCCGTTCCAGTTCATCGTTAAAATTCAAAATGACGGACACACGCTTGCCTATGTCAATTAACTGTTGAGTGAGGAATAGATCGCGCTCGATATGCACAGAATCGACAACATTAAGAACCGCATCTGCCTCAAGGACAACATCCCGTGTGACATTTTCTTCCTCACTAAATGTCGAAATACCATACACACCCGGTGTATCATAAATTTCGTATTCGCCAAATTGTCCTTTGGAAAATTCAACTGTCGTGCCGGGATAATTCGATACATCGACGTAAGGTCCCGAGAGAAAATTGAAGATAACGGATTTACCGACGTTCGGATTTCCAACCAGTGCAACTTTAGGGTGTAATGTCTCGGCAATTATAGGAATGGCAGTAGTATGTTTGTGATGATCTATATGCTCAGGCATGTTTCTTCTTCGCTGTCTCTTCAACACCTTCGTTTTTCGCGTATGCGACGAAGATCGATTTTGCTAATGTCATTCCGATAGCAATTTCCCGCCGGTTTTTTTCAATCACCATCGTTCCGCCCGGCAATCGTTCCAGACATCGAATAAATTCACCTTTTAAAATTCCCAGCCGAATTAATTGGCTCTTTCCTTTTCCCTCCGGCACTTCCATAATTAAAACGCGGCTGCCTTTGGGAATTGTGTGAAGCGGTACTGCCCTGTCTCTCGTCATTATTTATTTCTTTCGTTGTCATTTTATTCATGATACCATGCCACAAGTGCCATTGGAATCACAGTAAAAGTTCACGTACCTTTGGTGGTCGTTCTGCGGAATATATATTCTTTAACAATGCAGAAAGGAATTTCATTGTATGAATATTGACTTAAAGCAAAAAGTCGTGCTTGTGAGCGGCGGTTCTCGTGGCATTGGTGCGGCAATTGTTAAAGTGTGTGCGGAAGCCGGGGCAGATATTGCGTTCACATACATCGCCGACAAGAAAAGTGCCGAGCAAGTAGAAACAGCAGTGAAGAAATTTGGACGAAGATGTTTGGTGTTGAAAACGTCAGTAAGCAATCAGAAACAAGTGCACAATGCCGTACGGAAAACTGTGCATAAATTTGGGCGCATTGATATCCTGGTGAACAATGCCGGCATCTGGAAATACAGCGCCATAGGAAGAATGACTGAACAGCAATGGGATGAAATGCTCGATATCAATTTAAAAGGTACGTTCTTGTTCACTAACGAGGTTGTGCCGGTGATGAAGAAGCAGGGAAGCGGGAAAATTATAAATATCGCAAGCACTGCAGGTCAGCGCGGAGAACCGTTTCATTCTCATTATGCGGCATCAAAAGGCGGGATGATCGCTTTCACAAAATCCATTGCTGCAGAATTGGCGCCTCATAATGTCATCGTCAATTGTGTCTCTCCGGGATGGGTAGCAACCGATATGATAGCGAGAGAACTTCGCGATCCAAACATCGGTGAAGAAATTCGTAGAATCATTCCACGCGGCCACGTAGCGACAGCAGAAGAAATTGCCGGATCTGTTCTTTTCCTCGCATCGGAACTCTCAAATCATCTTGTTGGTTCTATTATAAGTGTTAACGGCGGAGCCGTTATGTCGAATTAAGCGTTTGATAGATGACAAGTTGGAAGTGAAATACTCTCGCGACCTATAAACATTGACTTATAAAAGGAATATTAAATGAAACACCACGAACTCACAATTCAAGGAATGAATTGCGCTCACTGTGTTATGCATGTTAAACAAGCATTGAGCGGTGTTGCCGGACTTGAAATTGAAGATGTCCAGATCGGAAAAGCGAAAGTGAAGTACGATGATACAAAGATTACCAAAGATATTTTATCGGCAAAGATTGACGAAGCCGGATATCAACTCGTTTCCATCCAATGACTAATAGCCGTATTCCAATAACTAAACTAACACTTCCTGTTGAAGGAATGACGTGCGCCAGCTGTGTCGCGCGTGTTGAAAAGACACTAAAGAAGATTGACGGTGTAGAAATTGCGGATGTCAATCTTGCAACGGAAGCGGTTGCGCTTTCTTATGATCCGACAAAGACGTCTCTAGATGTACTGGCAAAAGCTGTTGAAAGCGCAGGATACAAGTTAACAATTCCGGAGAAACCTTCCGAAAGTTCTCGCGGCATTAAGCAGCAACAACTTTCGGAAAGTTACATAGAAAGTCATCAAGAAAAGTCCTACCGTCAACTTAAGCGCGAATTTCTCTTCAGTCTCATACTTGCTGTTCCAATCATGCTGATCAATATGCTGAGCATGACCGCATGGTTTATATCCCGCATTCCTCTGTCGATGGATGAGATCAATAAGCTGCTGCTAATTCTTACAACGCCGGTGATGATAGTATCGGGGAAACGTTTTTTTAGACCGGCATGGAAATTAGCTCAGCACTTCGCGGCGGATATGAATACACTGGTTGCCGTCGGTACCGGAGCGGCCTTTTTTTACAGCGCCGCTGTCGTCCTTTTTCCGCAATGGTTTCCATCAGGTACGAATCTGAACGATGTCTATTTTGATTCTGCGGCTGTTATTATCACGCTCATTTTGATGGGAAGGATGCTCGAAGCCCGCGCAAAACATAAAGCATCTGATTCCATAAAATTATTGTTGGGACTTCAGCCAAAGACAGCGCGAATCATCAAAGACCAGAAAGAAATTGAAATTCCAATAGCTGATGTTGTTGTCGGCGATGTTATAATAGTGCGCCCGGGCGAACGCATTCCGGTCGATGGCGTAATCCTCAAGGGGAATTCCTCTGTCGATGAGTCGATGGTGAGCGGCGAAAGCATTCCCGTTGAGAAGACTGTCGGCG
>Ga0182027_10010760_pt1 | contig 12974 bp, 14 predicted proteins | sample 712E1DmetaG_FD_121300 | JGI IMG/M metagenome (GOLD analysis project Ga0182027, IMG submission 121300) | Permafrost microbial communities from Stordalen Mire, Sweden - 712E1D metaG (Illumina Assembly) | ecosystem: Environmental > Terrestrial > Soil > Wetlands > Permafrost | place: Sweden...
AAATTGATTTTTATGCAAAAGAAGGGCTTTCTCGTTCTGATTCTGAAAGTGAAAGCCCATATCTTGTCAAACTTTCCACAAACTTTGATGTAGAATTTAAAGAAAATGTGGTGTTTTCAAAATATTTGTTCTTCAAAAACTTCCCATACGACCGTGCCACGATTTTTCTAAACGGGGTTAAAATAGGAAGATACTTAAAAAACCACAAAAATAAGTCTTTACAGGAAGATTTTTATCTGATAAATACTTTCTTAAAACCGCAAAACACACTTGAAATAGTGGTTTGGGAAAAGGCATCGAACATAAAAACGCCATGGGACTTTAAATTTGAGATGAAAAATGTTATAATGCTAGTGGGTGATAAAAGTTTCCACCAATTATACTAAATCAGGTGGTGCGCATGGCGCACCCTAGCTAATCCACCCCAACCAAATATAGCGGTGCGCGGTACGCACCCAACACTTAACCCCAATTATATACTGCATTCTATTACTTAAGACTAATGCTCAAGTCCATTTTTTACAAAAATGTCCTTTTGCAAAGTCTTAAAGACGGCTAGTGTCGAATGGCTAAACGGCACTTCTCGTACCGATTTAGCCATTCTCACTTTTGGAAGGTCGCCCACTGCACAAGTGAGAAAAAACAAATTTTCTACACTTGTGCAGTGGGCTCATTCAAGGAGACAGTTTATGAGTATTATCCCCGAGTTTTTGATTAAGCGAGTCTACAAAAAAGGGTCGTTAAAACAAACTGATGACGGCGTATGCTTTGATTTGAAAAATGTTTTAGGACCCGGCTTTATTAGCGGATTCAGCTTTATCAAAATCAATGATGTACACTTTGATGCTGAAAAAGTCAAATTTCTTACTCAAGGAACTGAAATCCCAGCCGAAACGATAAGCGAAGAAAATCCTGTCAGTTTCAGGTTGGGACAAGAAGGAACTTTAATTCTGCAAGGCGCAAAATGCCTAAGAGATGGAATCAATCAGATAATCATTGAATTGATGAATCCCGAAGCCGGAAAAGTCAAACTTTCACTTTCAGACGACTTCCAAGCAGCGTAAAAGAATAGCTTAAAGTTAATTGTTGGGCTAGCAAGCCCAACCTACTCCTCCAACCGCAATATTTTTACTAAGCGTTCAATCCAAGACAATCTTTTTACAGAACCCTGCGAACCAAATTCAGCAGAATCCCTAGGCAATTCGGCACGCAGATGAGTTGCCCCAAGTTTTGATGGCAATCTGTTCCTATGCAAAAGCTCACGGCATTTATAATATAAAGGATATAGAGTAAAATGGCACTTAACTGGTCCTGCTCCTATTCCATCATGTATATATCTTGGCATTTTATTTTCTCCTTCTGTTTTTATTACGTTAATAATAAAACATAACCAAAATAAAAGCTACTACAAGATTTCAAAAAAGTAAAATGAGGTTACATTTATTAACAATTCGTCAATTCTTTCTTGCAAATTGTTTTTATATAAATAGGTTATGTATGTAAAAGGTTTTTGGTTATGATAAACATTGAATAAGTTGAACGAATAGGTACAACTGTAATTAAAGCACTTAAGCGAAGTGCTACAATAGCATTAGATGGCAAGCCTATAATTTCACCTGTTTTTAGATTTAATGCATCTGTTGTAGAAGCACTTCCCGAAATGCTTCTACAACAGATGCATTAAAAGCATTAGGAAAATTGGAAGGAAAACCTCTACAAGAGGTTGAAACAATTTTGAATAAAGCATCTACCCCCGCATCTTTTTCAGCTTCTTTAGATGGGAAAATAAGTAATCCTTTTTCGACTTCATTAAAAACTCATGTAACCACTCAGGCAAAAGCTAGGGATAGATTAGCTCAAATTTATGAAAAAATAGCTAGAGAAGCATCTTCTCTAGGAAACACAAAAAGAGGTAACATATATTCTGATTTTGCTCAAAGAGTTAAGGATGGACAATTTACAGAAGAAAATATATACAGTAAATTATTTGATGAAATCTATAATGGGTTACGCAAAGCAGATTATGCTCCAACATCTAGATTTAATCCTAATATCGCAGACTTAACAGGAAAAGAAACTTCTTTAATCCAAGTAAAAGATGAAGGCGGTTGGCATTACAGATTACCTAAAAATAGAACTAATATTGGTTGGTCAACATCAGATAAATGTATAGATAGAATATCTGTAAATGCAGAAACAGATGAAAAACTTATAACTTCTTTAGATGATTTATTTACAAGCGGTAAAATTAAAGGATATTATAAAACACCTGATCAGTCTGCATCTTGGTTAGATAGACATGATCCAATAACAATTTATCTTCATGAAGGAGCAACACCTTCCGTATTAAAAGAAATAGAACGAATTACAGCACCACATATCAGAAGTCGCGAAAATGTTTTGGTTGGAAAAACTTTTGCACCCGGTCTTGCTTTGGAAAAAAGTCCTCAAATTTCGGAAATATCATCATTACTAGATGAAGCTAGATTACTTAATCCACAACTTGAAAAAGTTTTAAAGCAAAATTTCACAAGCAATGGAGAGTTAAAGGCTAGTGCGGGTCAAATGACTTCAGTGCAAGCTCTTTTAAAGTATTTGGAAATCAGAAAAATTAACCCAACAACATAAAACTGACTATTTTTGAGCTTTACCCATACAATCTTTGGATTTCATGCCCATCGTACAACTGCTTTGCATTCCATAAGTCATATTCCATCTGCATTCCTAACCATAAATCAGGCGTTGTGTTGAAAACACGAGATAATTTTATTGCCATTTGAGGCGAAATACTCGATTTGCCGTTTAATAAAGATGAAGCCGTAGCACGCCTTACGCCCAATGCTCTAGCAAAAGTTGTAACAGTAACATTCAACGGTTCAATATATAATTCTTTTAAAACCTCGCCGGGATGAGGTGGGTTATGCATTTCCATTCTATTAATCCTTTCATTAGTGATAATCTTCATAATTGAGAATATATGCATCTCCATTAATAAATTGAAATGTTATTCTCCAATTTGCACGTACTGTAACTGAATATATTCCTTTTCTATCGCCTTTCAATTCATGTAAATTTGAACCGATAAAATTTATATCCTGAATTTCTTTTGCCCTTTGAATAGTAAGCAAAATAGTTTTAATTCTTTTTACATGCTCGGGATTGATACCCGAAGTATCACTTTTTATAAAGAATTTTTCTAAACCTTTATGCTTGAATGATTTTATCATGTACTTTATTATAACACACTCACCGTACGGTGTCAAGTTACACCGTACGGTTTTGAAAATCTTCATTTCAGCAGAATAAGTAAGGTGGCATACCTGCCCACCTTACTTTAACGCTATATGACTACATTTTGCATTTGCTTATTGCCCAACTTGGTTTCTGCCGTGTTCTTTGGCGTAATATAATCTTTTATCAGCAATATCTATAATTTCACTTGGGGTTTGCCCGTCTTGCGGATAAGTTGAAACGCCTAAACTTATTGTAACAATACTTTCTTTGTCGTTAGCCAATCTTAAAGGAGTTTCAGCAACCGCTTCACAGATTTTTTGTGCGGTTATGAGAGCTTCATTTTTGTCTGTATTAGGTAAAATTATCCCCATTTCCTCACCGCCGTATCTGCAAACAAAATCAGTCGAGCGAACATTCCTTTTCAATTTTTGAGCAACTTGTCTTAAAACAGCGTCACCGGATTGGTGTCCGAATGTATCGTTAAACTTTTTAAAGAAATCAATATCGATAAGGATTAAAGAAAACTTTGAATTGTATCTTCTGCAATTTGCAACCTGCATAATCATTTGTTCCTGGAAATATCTGTGATTATATAAATCAGTCAATCCGTCCGTTGTCGCTAACTTATATTGATATTCAAAATCTCTTGACTTAAGAACATATTTTATAATGTATGCCGCAACAAAAGCAAGCGAAATTACTGTCATAGGTAAAACAATGGCTATCCATAGATTAAAAATTTTCATCAGATAATAAGATAATATTATATAACCAATAGATGTTATAACGGTGGTTACAAGTGCTACAACAGTGGACTTTGCCCGTATTACCAAAAGACCGATAAACAAACCGAGTAAAAGACTAATTAAAATATTTATCGGACCACTTACTTTTTTAATAAAATTGTTATCTATAAGATTGTTTAAAAAGGTCGCATGAACTTCGACCCCGGGATAAAGCTTGTCAATAGGAGTACTTTTTGTATCATACAAACTTACTGCAGTTGTACCGATATAAACAATTTTGTTTTTAAAATTAAATTCCGTATTTTTTTTATCTTCGGCGGCTTTAATAACTTTATACATTGGAACATATGTGAAACTGCCCGCCGGACCGTACCAATTTAAAATAATACCGCCATCGTTATCCATTGGCACTAATCTATTCTCAAGCACCAAATCTCCGGATTTATTTATATTAAAATTTTTATCGTTAACTTTCAAACCTTCATTTTTTTCCAAGTATTTCAGACCGGTCATAAGTGACAGATAAGGATAAAAATCTTTCTGATAAATCATAAAAGGACTTATTTTCCTCAAGATACCGTCGTCTGAGCGTGAAACATTTATGAATCCTACATTATTTGTGCCTTTCATAATTTGAGGTAAAATTGTACGGCAGTTTGTGAAAGTTAAATTTTTAGAAAATTTTATACCTGAATCGTTCTTTACTTTAACGCTAAATTTGTTGTCTATATTTTCGGGTTTTCTGACATCAAAGGGCTGGTCATCAAAATTCATTGAGGTATATACATTATTATTGTCTTTTATAACCTTTACAAGCGCACTATCGTCTTGATGAGAGCTTTTTATAGACTTAACAAACATTAAGTCAAAAGCAACTACAGAAGGGTTTTGTTTTTCTATATAATTTACAACATCAGCATAAACGTGCCTAGGGATAGGCCATTCGCCGTATTTAGTCAACAAATACTCATAACTTGCATCGTCAATAGCCAGAATCACTATGTCTTTATTGACTTTTTTATAACCCGAATTTACTGAAATACTTTGTCTTAAATCAAAGGTTTTGCTTTCCATTAATTGCAGAAAACCGCCGATATTTGCACTTTTCACAAATATTGCAATTAGCACTGTCGCAAACAAAACTAAAAAAACATAACCTAAATATGTTAGCGTTTTTTTGTTAAACATTAATTCATACCTCATGCCGAGTTGCAATCAATAACGTACGTCATCCTGAACTCGTTTCAGGATCGCATCAGCGAATGACCATGCGATGCTGAAATAAATTCAGCATGACGTTAGAAGATATGTTTTGATTGCAACTCAGTATCAACATACTTCTAATGGTTATTATTATAACCCAAATTTAAGTTTTTTGTAAGCATATTTTCTAACAAAAAATGTTGCTCCAATATTTGATTATTTAATTTCAAAATATCAGTAGAATATGCCAATTCATCGGGGCTTTTTAAATATTTTAAAAGACATTCCTCATGCAGATTCATAAAAACACCTTTGTTGAGTCTCACTTGATTTGTAAAATCTCTCTTACATTTATATTTTGCCAAAATTTAACAATTTAAACATCAACCCAATGATGAATATTGCAGGTCTAAACCATCGATTATATGGGGGAAAAAAGCAGGGTGTGTCATCTGTAAAGAGTAAAGAATAAAGAGTGAGCAAAGTAGGGTGTGGTTTTAACCGCACCGTCATGAAATTGATGTCTATAATATCGGTGCGTCAAACAACGCACCCTACGGACTTATAACCTTATGCTCTTATAACCTCTATAATACTTTTTTTAAATACCTTTGTCAAGAAATTAACAAAAAAAAGCCCCGAGACAGACAGTTTCGGGGTCAATCAATCAAATCTCTCTCTTAATTTATTAATACTCAATACCTTGTCTTGCCATTACGCCCATATCAAAATAGTGTTTAACCGGCTGCATTTCTGTAACCAAATGCGCCAAAGCCTTAATTTCAGGGTGAGCATATCTTCCTGTTAATACAATTTCTAAACTCTCAGGTTTATTCAAAAGAATATTTTTAACGTCAGAAACCTTAATCATATTCATTGCGATGCAAATATTTATTTCATCCAAAATTACAAGTTGGTATTTGCCGCTATGAATAGCCTCTTTTGCACATTCCCAGCCTTTTTTGGCTTCTTTGTAATCATCCATGCAGATATTATGAGAATAAACGACTCTGTCCATGCCGAATTGTTTAACATCCAAGTTAGGTAAAAACTTAGAAGCCGAAACGATTTCACCATAAGAAGTTGCGCTATCGCCTTTGGTAAATTGTATAATAAGCACATTCCAACCATGACCCAAGGCTCTTAATGCCAGACCTAAAGATGCTGTTGTTTTGCCCTTGCCGTCACCGGTGTAGATTTGTATATAACCATGCTCTAACAACTTTTTATTCCTCCAACGAATACTTACAATTACATTATAAACTTCTTTTTATAAGCTCACCTCAATTACATGAAGTAGTTTTAAATCCCCCAAATCATCTCAAAGAACATCTCCAAGAACATCTTATTTATAATAATAAAAAACTTCGTATATACTATAATAATTCAAACCCAAATAAAAGGTTTCAAATTAATCGTATTATTTACAATTAATTTTACTAAAAAACCTATCATCAGCGTCTTATAACGACTTGGGGATTTTTATAATTTTAAAAAAGTTTTACATAATTTTTGGTAAACTTTCGTTAAAAACTATTGCATTCTGATAGGCATGGTTATTTGCGGTTAAATTAAATAAATAATCGGGTGATACAAATCTTTATAAACGTGAAACGTGAAATGTGAAATGTGAAATGAAGTTGAAAGGTTTAATGGTTAAAATTTTGCTTTGCAAAATCGCCTTCCATTTACCATTTACCATTTACCGCTTACCATTTTACCCAATACAACACGCTTTCTCGCCCCCGTGCACGCCGGAAGATTATTAGGGATTCCGTAATATGTGCAGTATCCAAGCAAGGCAAACGCCATGACTTCTTTGAAGTTATTGGAAATTCCATAATCCTCATGTGTTTTTAGCCCAATATGTTTTGGTAAATATTTTCTTAAAAATCTCATTAGAGTTGGATTATAAGCCCCGCCTCCGCCGATTACAACTTTTTTTATGCCTGTATTGGGATAGACGAATCTTTCGTAAGAATCTGTGATAGATTTTGCAGTGAGTGCCGTCAGTGTTGCGATAATATCGGCATGGTTTTGTGGCGCATTTTTAAGCGCATTTTCGACATAAGTAGTCGAAAAATATTCTCTTCCGGTCGTTTTTGGGGGGTAAATATAATAATATTCATCTTCGAGCAGGCAATTTAACCAGCTTTCAGAAACCATGCCACTTGCTGCAATTTCACCATCTTTATCATAAGGCAGACAGAAAAACTTATTACAGCAGTAATCTATCATGACATTTCCCGCGCCGTTATCAAAACCGAAAGGGGCATGGTTAGCGGAAACAACCGTAACATTTGAGATTCCGCCGATATTTTGAATGGCTGCATCGCCGCCCATAATTTTGTTGCCCCATTTTTCATCCGCAAAACAAACCAAAGGCGCACCCTGCCCGCCTTGTGCAATATCGGCTTCTCTGAAATTAGAAATTGTCATGCAGCCAGTTTCTTGTGCTATAACAGAAGATTCGCCAATCTGCAAAGTGCTTTTTAAACTGATTCCGTCTAGCGTATCATTAAAGGGATAATGGAAAACAGTTTGCCCGTGAGAAGAGATAAAATCAGGTTTTCCCCATTTTTTTATAAGTTCTTTTGCCGCATTAGCAAAACATTTGCCCACAACAAAATTCATCTGACAAATATCTTTTACCGTCGCATTTCCCGAGAAAATTTCAAAAAGTTTTTCGCGTACCTGTTCAGAGTACTTAAAATTTATCCCATCAATTAACTTGCAGCTTAAATCGGGTGTGACTTCACACAAGCCGACATCAATCGAATCGCATGAAGTTCCCGACATAATCGCTATGATTTTTTTTGTTTCCAACTCTTGCATAAGTAAATTATAAACTAAAAGAAATTACGGAAAAAGTCCATTACAAAAAACGCCGTCATGCCGGAACTTAAAATATCGGCTTTTCAAAAGTTGTCCTTATTCCGGCATCCCATTTATGAGATCCTAAAATTTTACATTTATTGTGAGGCAAATCATTTAATGTTTCGGGATGACGGAATGGACTTTTTCATAAAACTAAAAGAGTGAAAATTTATTAATTTTCACTCATGAATGTTTTTTCATACAACTTTTGTCAGAAACGGAAAAAGTTGATTTTCTCAAAAAACCAGACTTTCCCCGTTCCCTTATCTCCAAATCCCAATCCAACAGTACCAGCTCCTAATACTATTTCCAGCATCTCTTTTTTCAATACTTCGTTTTATTAACCTTGTTTACTATCCGAAACCTCTAACTCCAAGTCCAGTTGTACTTATTTTTTTAGATTGCCGCGTCGGGACTTTGTCCCTCCTCGCAATGACATATTTCTAAGGCTCGTACCTCACCAAGAACTATGTCAACTTTTTCCCAAGATTAATTCATTTACAAAGTTTTAACTGCCACCACCCCTTTTTCTATTCTTTCCCTTGTATTAACTTTCTTACTTCCACGTGTATTAATCTTACCGTTATGTAAATTACTTGACAAGTAACAAAAAAACAAATAATTTTTACAATTGACCATGCCCTTTGCCTTACTTGAACAAATTTAAGTTTTACAATCTTAATGAAGCAAATTTAATGAATTTACGTAAAAATTTAGGGGGAAATTTGTTGACAATAAATTTTTCCGTAGGTGAAATTTTTGAGGCATGACATTTAAGGAAAGAGGGAAAAGGGGAAAGGAAAAAGGAAAAAGAAGAAATTTTGCAAAGCAAAATTTCAAACCTATAATCCCATCACCCTATAACCTAACAAAAAAGGACTGATTTTTAATCAGTCCTTTTTGTTTATTAAACACTTATGCAATTATTTAAATATTCAATTGTGTTTATTTTTTCGTCGTACAAGTATTTAATAAAGTTAAGGTAAGTATAGTCATATGAACTTATAAGTAAATTTATTTCAAAGCCGTCCGCACAGAACGGTTCGTAATCATAAACAACATAACTGTTGTATTTACTTTTCCACTCTTTTCTCTCGATTTTACTGTTGTTTTCTTCGATTATATTTTCAAGCCATGAAACAATTTCCTTGTTAACATTTTTTAATTCCATATGACCGTACTTACTACAGTCAGCTTGACAATTTTCCATTAACATAACTATCACTCCCAATGTATTGAGTACGATTGATGTTTTTTCGACATCTCCTTCTGTGATAAGTGTAAATGTTTTCTCTTTGCAAAAAATCCCCTTTTAGACTATAACCACATGAGATGGGTGGGCAGTATTGTTAAGATGAAAAATTGAAGTGAGAGGTAAAAAATAAATGATTTAGGAAATAGGGAATAGGTAATAGGGAATAGAAATTTTAAAAAACTATTTCCTATTTCCTATTTCCTATTTCCTAATATAAAGATTATGTAAGGAAAACCCGTTTTGATTATTTTTTACCCTATAATAATATCAGTAAAAGAGAAATATCTGGAGGCATCATGCAAGCAGTGCTTAATAAAATAGAAAATACAAGCAATTCTATTCAAGATTTTTTATCAAGATTGGAAAATGCAGATAATATAGCTAAAAACGAAATTGAAAACAGTTTGGTTAATCTTGGCAAAACCGCTCTCGGCGAACTTGTTGAACAATTACAAATTGTTCGTGGTGTTAAAAGAGGAGTTGTAGCAATGACTCTTATCAGAATCGGTAACGATTCCATCGAATATCTTCAACAAGCGGCTAAAATAAATAAAGACTTTGAATGGGTTGCTAAATATCTTATAGCTGAAATTGGTGGGAAAGTAGCTTAAGATTTAATTATAATTTTTAAGGCGCGGGATTTTGCTTTGCAAAATCCCGCGCCTTTTCTACGTCATGCCGGAACTATAAATATCGGCTCTGCAAAAATTGTCCTTATTCCGGCAGCTCATTTTATGAGATCCTGAAATTTTTCATTTTATTTTTGTATACAACATTTTATGTTTCGGGATGACGAGGAATTTTTTTTTAAACTACATTTATTTCCCAATATCTTTGCGGAATTTCATACCGCCATCAAATTTAACAACTTCAATTTCTTCGTATAAATCTTCAATTGCTCTTGACAAAACTCTTGCGGTTCTTGTTAGAATAAGTGTTCTGCCCTTTTTGGTTTCATATTCTAAATATTGATTTTTTCTTATGTTAAAATAAGCAATTTGTGTTTCTTCATCGACTTCGTCTAGGTCTGATATAAGTTTATCCTCACCGAGCGAAGAAAGAACACACGAAACTGCGGACCTGTCAGCAATATCGATTTTTTCATAATCATCAGCGAAAGAGCCTACAACACAGGCTTCAAACAAGCTGTAAATATTTTCGTTTAAAAGAGCTAAAATTACTTGCGCATCAGGTGTTTGCAAAAAAGAATTAAATTTAAGCACAGATAACTGTTCGTTTTCACTCATAATCAAATCAACGCCCAAAATCCCGACATAAGGAGTTTGCGAGTGCGATAAACTGTTAAGCGTAGGATACATTATTTGCTGTAAAATTTTTCTCTCAACTTGCCGAGAAACCCTATAATCAGGAGCAAAAGCACCAACTCCCGGCGTTGAAAGTCCACCGTTGCCTTCAAGTTCGTATTTATATGTAGCTACACTTCCCAAAGGCAGGGCATGGTAGCCATCGGTTATTAAATAAAAAGAAAATTCATGCCCGAGCACATAATCTTCAATAATAACTTTCTTTTCACCCTGCTCAAAAAGGTCTTCAATGAAATTTTTTGCTACGGAAAAAGCACTACATACCAAAACACTTTTTTCATTATTTTCATCAGTTTTAATGACAATCGGCAAGTTTGATTTTGTTGCATAATCAATCGCCAAAGACGCTTTATCAAAAATTGCGAATTTTGAACAAGGGATTCGGTTTTTATACATAAATTTTTTGCCTATAGACTTGTAAAGACAAATGCTTGCGCTGTCTTTTGTCGGAGCAAAAATCATCTGATGATTTTGTTGAAAAAGAGATGCTATATCATTCTTTATTGCCTCTTCGCTTGCCGCAATCGTAAGGTCGATGGCGTTTTCAAGCGCAAATTCAAGCAATTCCTGAACATTTTGTTCTCTAATGTCAACAACCGTGCAAAAATCTTTCATTGTATCATTGCCGGGCGCAACAAAAACCTCCGAAATTTCATCGGATTCGGACAATTTTTTCGCAAGAGTATATTCCCCTGCAGAAAAACCAATTATAAAAACTTTTTTACCCGCTTTTTCCATAAATGAATTATACTACACACATATGATTTTATTTAAGAATCTACATTTTTAGCCGATTTTAATAATATAATATATTCAGGTCAATATTTTTACAAAAAACACCCACCCCCGTGTCATCCTGAATTTATTTCAGGATCTAACCAGCAGACGACACTGGAAAGATGCTGAAACAAGTTCAGCATGACATGAAAGAAATTGACTTAGAATAAATTTTCATTAAAAAAATAATGAAGTGAATTCCTAAAGTGATGTGAAAGGATTATTATGGTTGTGAATATTGTAAATTTATTATCAAGAGCGTTTAGCGCAAATAGCTTGCAAGCAAGCACGGCTGTTTCGCCCATATCGAATAATCCGTTTGCAAAACCTATAACTGCAGCAAATCAAAGAAATTATACAATATACGCTAAAAACAATCCTGTTCAAGGCGGTTATTTTGCCGGATATTACAATGGGAAGGCGAATATCGTAGGGCAAAGACTTTTCGTTGAAGCGTAATTGATGAATAGTAAATGGCTAATTGTTTGTTAAGCGTTTTGTTACATAAGCCCTTAAGTAATCAATAAAAGATATTTCAAAAAGCGTACGCCGCTGCGTAATTGCGAGCCGTTAGGTTCGTAGGTGGAAGTTAATTGAAGGTGCACTCTGCCGAATAAAACCTGACTAAATGTCAGGTTTTATTCGGCAGAGCTGCTCGCAATCCGCAATCGTTTTGCTTGGTAGAGTGAAATGCAAACTGGTCGATGTGCTGTAAAGACTCATGTCTTACAGCAATGACACATCTCTAAGTTTCGTTCCTCAACAAGAGCTGTGTCATTTCCCTTTAACAATCGAACTCACGTAATTGTCATTGAAGTATTTATTCGCAACTTCAACTATGTCGGAGGCGGTTACGTTGTTTATTAGCGCTTCGTATTTATTTTGGAAGTCAAAACCGCGTCCTGACGCTTCAAACCAGCCGATTGTGGAAGCTTTGTCAAGGTTGGTTTCTTGTGAAATTATATAATTTCCGATAATTTTTTCTTTTGCCTCTTGAAGCTCTTTGTCGCTTACAAACTCACTTTTGAGCCTTGTAACCTGTTCAAGCATTTTTTCTTGCGCAAGGTTAAGCGTTTTTGGGTTAGTTCCGATATAAATTGTGAAAGCCCCTTTTAAAACCTTAGGTGAAAAACTTGAACCGAGCTGATAAGCAAGCCCCTCCTGGTCTCTGACGTTTCTGAAGAGTCTTGAGCTCATTCCTTCGCCAAGAATTGAATCTATTACTTTCAAAGTCGCAAAATCTTTTTGGTTTTGCAGTCCTGCCGTTTGCCAACCTAAAACAAGCCATGCGGTTTGCAGGTCGGCGATTTCTGTAACGGATTTTTTAGGCGAAGTTATCGGGGCAATTGTTGAGGCATAATTATTATACTCAAATTTCGCCCCACTTTTGCCCCCAAAGATATCCGTTAAAGGATTTGTAATATCTTTTAAGCTGACATTTCCGTCAACTGAAATTACAATGTTTTTCGGGTTAAAAATTGTGTTGTAGTATTGTAAAATGTCGTCTTGTCCGACTTTTGGTAAGGTTTTTTCAAGAATTTTGTTGCCGTAAGAATA
>Ga0182027_10010765_pt1 | contig 12972 bp, 10 predicted proteins | sample 712E1DmetaG_FD_121300 | JGI IMG/M metagenome (GOLD analysis project Ga0182027, IMG submission 121300) | Permafrost microbial communities from Stordalen Mire, Sweden - 712E1D metaG (Illumina Assembly) | ecosystem: Environmental > Terrestrial > Soil > Wetlands > Permafrost | place: Sweden...
AAGCGCACGTGGCAGGAAATTGAACATTTTGACCCGTCATGGTCGCTTCGGATCAAAGAGATGGCCAAGCACATACGGGAAGGTGAAAGCGTGCTGGACCTGGGCTGTGGGAAGATGTGGTTGCGGCAGTTCCTGCCGAATAATGTCTATTATCCCGTAGATTATACGGACCGGGGAAGCGGCAGTATCGTATGCGACTTTAACCAGAAACAATTCCCCCAGAACAGTGCTGATGTCGCATTTGTCTCCGGGACGCTCGAGTATATTGTTGACGCCCGGTGGTTCGTATCTTGTATCGGCCAAAAATGCAGTCGCTGCGTTATCTCATACTGTCTTTTGGAGGACTATCCTGATTTGGACTTCAGGCGCGAGCGGGCCTGGGTGAATGATTTTTCACGAGACGACATCATTCGGATGTTTTCGGTGGAAGGCTTCCAACTCGCCTCCGAAGATTCTGCAATTCCGAAAAACAGGATTTTTTACTTAGTGAAATCAGTTTAAACTCGGTTTTTGCATTATATCCCGATTTGAGTGCGACGACACGGGCTTTGAGAATGGAATTGCCGCACTTTCTGCAAACTCGAATTTGTCCAGAATGAATGGTTTTGGATTTCTATTCGCGGTCGTAACCGCCGGCTTGATGTTCGCTTTGCCAAGGCGGCTGGCTCCGCTCCCCCTGTTAATGGGCGCGGCTTATATTACCATCCAACAGGCCATTGAAATCGGGCCCTTTCACTTTTCCGTGATTCGCTTGTTGATCGTGGCGGGGCTTCTGCGGGTGTTGGCAAAGGGCGAACGCATTGCGGGCGGGTGGAATGCCTTGGATCGAATGATGATCGCTTGGGCGAGCTGGGCCATTTGCAGTCTGATTTTCCACAAATCCAGCGTGTTCATTACCCGCCTTGGAGTGACTTATGATATTTTGGGCAGCTATTTCCTGTTCCGCGTATTCATCCAGGAGGCAGAGGACATCCATCGGATTTTTAAAATGGTTTGCATCCTTCTCACGCCTCTGGCGGTGACAATGCTGTTGGAAAAATTCACCGGAAGAAACCTGTTGGGCGTGATTGGATTTGGCCCGGTGGATGTTGCCATGACCAATGGCCATTATCGGGCTCAGGGCACCTTTGGTCATCCCATTCTGGCCGGAACGATCGGAGGGGTGTGCCTGCCCATGGCGATTTATCTGTGGCGAGAGAACCGTAAATTCGCCCTCATCGGGTTGGCTGCCACAGGAGGTATGGTTTTTGCCAGCGGTTCCAGCGGGCCCATCATGACTGCTTTCTCGATCCTTGTTGCCATGGCCTTGTGGAAAATCCGCTCCCATTTGCGGGTGATTCGCTGGCTCGTGGTTTTATCCCTCTTTGTTTTGAATTTCATAATGAACGATCCGGTGTATTTTTTGATGGCGCGCATTGACATAACCGGAGGCAGTACGGGCTATTTCCGGGCGCAGTTACTCAGATCTGCAATTGAGCATTTAAATGAATGGTGGCTGGCGGGGACGGATTACACCCGGCACTGGATGGCCACGGGTATTTCGGCGAATGCCGACCATACCGACATAACCAACCATTATCTGGCCATGGGCGTGGGAGGCGGGCTGCCACTGATGCTGCTGTTTATTGGCATTTTAATCATCGCCTTTGCCGAGATGGGCAAAGCCCTAAAACGGTACAAGGAGGAACCTGTCGGGGAGCAGTTCATGATTTGGACGCTGGGTTCCATTTTGTTCGGCCATGCAACGACTTTCATGTCGATTTCCTATTTTGATCAGTCGTTTGTCTTTTTATACTTGATACTGGCCATCATCGGTTCGCTTCATGCCATGGAACCGGTGGCAGCCCGGCAGGAATCTTCGGCGAAAATGCCCGAAGGAGTTCTGGAATCTGAGTCAGGTCCGGCTTTAGCCCACCGTTTTGCTTTTGCCGATCGAACTTAACCCGCGCCACGCATGCCGCCATCATATCAAATCAATGTTCGCGCCGAAACGCAGGCCGTGCCTTGGGTGGGTCTGGCCCGTATTTTCGAGGGTCTTTTGCCAGTCAAATTCAGCTTTTCCGCGCAACCCGAACTTGGCGGGGCTGGAGAAATCATTATTGAAGATGAGAATAAGCCGATGCCAGCCAGCCGCCAGAAAGTTATTCCGAGCCTGAGGGTATCCCGGGACGAAAAACAGCCGTCTGACAGCAAACCGATTGACACGCAAGTCCATTTTACGGAAGAGCCGGATGTTCCCTTTCCTTTTCGAGGAAGGTCCCTGCGCACGAAGGTGGCAGTAGAACCAAAAGTGTTATCGTTGAATCGCAATCAAATAGTTTTGGCGGAGAATGAAAGCGGGCCGGTGTGGGCTGTTTCAATCGAGCGGGGTGTGAAGCAATTTAGTTCCGGCTTCGCTTTGCCCAAAATGCCTGCTGGCGGGAGTCTAATCGACGTGCTCAACGGAGAACGCTTCTTGGAAATTCTCCCATTGCTCCATTGGCTCCGTGGAATATGCTCCGCCAGCATGTTTGATGGGCCGCCGTTGAGGGCCTGCTTCATTTTTGATGACCCCAACCTTCATTGGCCGCGTTACGGATTCGTTGATTTCAGGCAGATTGCCGCTCAGGCGGCCAAGGAGAACTATCATGTATCCTTTGCCACAATTCCTTTGGATACCTGGTTCACCCATGGGGCGACGGCTGAGTTATTCAGGGCCAATGCCAGTCGGTTATCGTTGCTGATCCATGGTAATGACCATCTGAAACATGAACTGGCTCGGAGTTACACACAGCCGGCGCGGGTGTCTTTGCTGGCGCAGGCAATTCATCGCATCGAACGTCTCGAAGACAAAACCGGGCTGCCGGTGTGCCGGGTGATGGTGCCCCCGCACGGAGCCTGCTCGGAAGAAATGTTGGCAGAACTTGCAAGGTCGGGTTTCGAAGCAGCATGCATTTCGCATGGTTCCCTGCGCGCACACAACCGGGACCGGCTTTGGACAAAAACTTTGGGATATCTGCCCTCCGAATGGATCCAAGGTTGCCCGGTCTTGCCCCGTTGGGGAATGACGGGTGATACCACCAACATCATCCTCCTGGCCGCTTTTCTGGGGCAGCCGATCATTCTCCGGGGCCATCATCAAGACCTGAAGAACGGGATTGAACTGCTCAATGAGCTTGCGTCATTCATCAATGGCCTTGGCTCCGTTTCCTGGTCAAACATGACCCGCCTCTGTCGAATGAATTACCAATGGCGAATGGATAGTGATGTATGCAGAGTGAAGCCGTTGGGCCGAAAAGTTGTCTTTCGAGTGCCGGCCCGGAGCACCCGATTGATTATCGAGGGTTCGGAGTCAGAATTTCAGACAGGTTGGCAGATTTCCGTTGGGAACGAAACAGTCCAGAGGCTCCGTGTCGGGGAAAGTATTTCATTGCCAGATACATTAGGTGGCGAAGTTTCAATGATGGCAACTCCAGTAATGACCACCACGATGCAAAATGGAGCAAATGGATCGGCATCGTGGGCTTTTTTGCGCCGCTTGCTGACCGAGGGCAGAGATCGTTTTATGGCACACCTCAACTAATGACTGGACTCCCTGCAAAATTCGTCGCTGTTTGTGTCCTCGTACAAGACACATTTGGTTTGGTTGATGACGATCAACCCAATGGCATATGCCTTGCTTGATTAACACCAGCGCTGAAATCAAGCGTGCATTAAAATGTTTTTGGTTATGAGATGTAATGAGTTGGCGGAGAGTTTTCGAGAAGTGATTTCGGTGATTGCAACTGACAATGTGAAACCAAGGGTTTTCCCAGTGGCGGCAAGGAACACCCTAGTCGCGGCCAGACCTCGCAGATGGTAACGGTAATTATGAGCATTTTTCACGAACGCAGAGCGCAACGCGTGAACGGCATTTTGCGCTGGCCTTTCAAAATCACCGGACTGCCGAAGTTTCTGGGAGGTCTCAATTTGGTTGTTTCTTCACGTGAGAATTTGGTTCCCCAAAGATCCTGCGTCGCAGCTTTGACGTTAAGCGTCTTGCTGCTGTCTGTTGCCGGTGTCAGCGCTGCCAATAATTGGTATGTCGTGCCGGGTGGAGCAGGCAACAAAGGCGGCACGGCTTGGACAAACGCCTGGGATGTCAGCAGCATTAGCTGGTCAAGTGTTGGCGCTGGGGACACCATCTGGCTGGCAGGCGGGACTTATTCTAATACATTGGCCGTGGGGAAAAGTGGTTCTGCCGGGAGTCCAATTTACATCAAACGAGTGCTGGCTTCGGACCATGCACCGACTAATTCGCCGGGGTGGAGTTCGAGCTTCGACAGCCGGGTGATTTTGCCCAGCATCTCCGACCCAAGTTATAGCTACATCGATGTTGATGGGCGGATTTCCTATGGCATACAGGTAAAAATACCGAGCGATGGCGGGGCTGGAATTACGCTTGAAAACACGAGCACGGTAACCCAAGAGAACAGCGTTAATTTTTACAACATGGAGGTTTTAGGAATATACGCTAATAGTAATGCCTCATACGAGGTGGATGGCTTTGTCGCCACATATCAAAACAGTTCTTATGTAAACTCGATTATCAGCAATTGTTGGATGCACGGATTGGGCTGCGGGATTCACAGTCAAAACTGGTCAAATATCATTGTTGACCATTGCATCATTGCCGACCTTGCTCCAGATGGGCGGCAGCATGTTGATATTGATTTTCATTATCCCAGTCCATTGATGTTCTATCGTTCCTGCATTTTCAGCAACACCTATGCTGACGGCATTTATACCCAATACGGAACTGGTGAGACCTGGATTTACAATTGTGTGTTTTATACTGTAAATGTGATGGTTAGTTTAGGTGAACCTGGTAAGCCGGGCGGATGCGGCCCATTCTATGTTATTAACAACACCTTTTACTCTCCGAGCACATCCGCTTACGGATATGTTAAAGATGACGGCACAAACGTCCTTAACTACAACAACGTGTATTACAACACGATTTACGGGAACGCCGGAACCGACCCATCTCTCGACGGTTACAACGCGTACAACAGTTGGAGTTACAGTGGTTATTCGGAACCTGCGTCCGAAGTCGGCTTTGTGGGCAACATAACCTCAAGTGCGTTCGTCAATTTGTCTGGTGGAGATTTTAATCTCAAAACCAATTCGGTGTTGATAGGCAAAGGGACAAATTTGACGGCATTAGCCAACTCCAGAGGTTTTAACATTAACATAGACTTCAACGGCAATCCGCGTCCGGCTACCGGGAATTGGGACATTGGCGCGTATGAATACAGCGGCAGTGTTTCCAGCACCAACCTGGCCCCACCTGCACCCCAAGGCCTTCTTGCTCGCATGAGCTTGAACATAACGAATTATGCGTCACTAATGATTCGGGCCTCAGGGATTGCAACAAATTGGGCGAGCAGTCTCCATTTCAATTTCGGTGACGGCGGCTACACTGATTTTGGGAACACCAATGTTGCCAGCACAATTCACACCTACGCAAGTCCCGGAATTTATACGGTAACGTTGATAGCGAGTAACAACGTATCTGCCATTAGTTCGATTTCACAAGTCACCACCGTTACTCAATAGCGTCATACCTTATTTTGGGGTGATGGTTATTGAAATTGCAGTCCGGAAAAGTTGATAGGGAAATTACAAGCATACTTAATGCCCCCAGCCAAGCTTGCTTATCATCTTGGGGCGGTAAGCGAACTTGCAATTGCAAAGTTTAATATTTGGGACGGCTTTTCATGGATGTAACCTTGTGCGTTATGAACCGTTGACCGCTCCGAGATCTGAGTCATCAAAATGAGTTATTCGCGGGTGTCTGGAGAGCAGACATTACATTCTTACTTGAAGTTATTGCATATTCCACGGAACGAAGATCCCGGCGGAGATTTCCTGGCGCGGAAAAATCACCGGCGATATGGGGTTCAGATTTAGGCCGGGTTCAGGGCTCGATGAATTTGCAAGGGTCAAACAACAGGATGCCCGATCAAGCATGAAGAACATGTTTTTTATTTTGAATTTCCATGGTTTGGGTGAGCCGTCGCGGGACATTCCCCTGGAGGAGGAGCCATTTTGGGTCGAAGTCCCGTTCTTCGAGGCTGTGCTTGATCTCATTCAAGGCCGCGACGACGTGCAGATCACCTTTGACGACTCCAATGCGTCGGATTATGAGGTTGCGCTGCCGGCGCTCAAGGCCCGAAGCATGACGGCAAAAATATTTGTCCTGGCACAACAGGTTGACCAAAAGGGATATTTGTCCACACACCAGCTTCGCGAAATGTCCTCCAGAGGACTGACGGTTGGCAGCCATGGAATGCGTCATTGCCCTTGGACGGGTTTGGATGACCAGGCTCTTCACGTGGATCTGGTTGAGGCCAAAAATCGGCTGGAGCAGATCACTGGCCGGCCGGTAACCGAAGCCGCATGCCCTTTTGGAAATTATGATCGCCGGGTGCTGCGCGCCGTGAGAAATTCCGGTTACAACAAGATATACACCAGCGACGATTTTCCTGCATTTGCCGATTCCTGGGTTCAATCCCGATACACTATCCTCCGGACTCATGACGTACCGCAGGTTGCTGAAATCATCAATGGCATGCCGCGCGGACTTGCCCGGGCGTGGCCGCGGATGAAATTGAAATGGAAGCAGTTGCGCTGACAATTTGTGCGGGCCGATAGGGGCATTTTTCTTATAGTCATCACAGACACCATGGATGTTTCAGGATATAAAACCGAGGTTGATAGTATAGACGCTTCCGAGTGGTCCGGACTTTTAGACCGCTTCCAGGATGCCAATATTTACCAAACTTGGAGCTACGGCACCGTCCGCTGGGGCGAAAAAAATCTGAGTCATCTGGTCTTGCGATGTCATGGCGAGGTCGTCGGAATCGCTCAGCTTCGAATTATTCAATCGCACTTCTTCAAGAGTGGAATTGCCTATTTGCGCTGGGGACCGCTATGCCATCTGTGCAACACGGAACTGGATGTGGAAGCCCTAAAAAAAATGGCGTCCGCGTTACACCGGGAATACGTTCAAAGGCGGCGGCTTTTCCTGCGCATTCTGCCTGACGCCTTTGAAGGTTCCGCCCGGGCCGGGTTTTTTCAAAGTGCATTTTCCCAGTTTACCGGCAGACAATCAAGTGGCGCCAGCCCCGAGAGGACCTCGCTCGTCGATCTTGCGCCACCGCTCGAGGAATTACGCAAGAGGCTCGACCAGAAGTGGCGAAATCAGCTCAACCGCTCCGAGAAGAACGGCTTGGAGATAGTCGCTGGCAACGACGTTGAAACCTTCAGATCGTTCCTCGATATTTATAGGCAAATGTGGGCGCGCAAAAAATTCGAAGAAGGGGTTGACGTCGAGGAATTTGGCCGCATGCAGGCTATGCTGCCAAAAGGGCAGCGGATGCAAGTCTTGATCTGCCGGCAGGAAAAGACGCCGGTGGCGGGGATGGTCTATTCCGCGATGGGCAACCTGGGGATTTATCTGCTTGGAGCGACCAGCGACAATGGCTTGAAGGCCAAGGGCGCTTATCTCCTGCAGTGGACCGCCGTAAAATGGCTCAGAGAACATGGGATGCGCTATTACGATCTTGGGGGAATCAATCGCGAGCGAAATCCTGGAGTTTACCATTTTAAGAGCGGCCTTTCAGGCCAGGATATATCCCGCATCGCCACGTTTGAGGCCTGTGGAAATATTTTCAGTTCGTTGGCCATGAGGGCGGCAGACTTCATAGGACGCAGGCGGGTATCCATGGGCCGGCTTAGAACAGGAGGGTGCCGGCAGGATGTTGTCACGGCAACCCCGGTCCAATAGCAGTCATTAGAACGGATTACAACCAGCCATCATGCAGACCGATATCTCGGTAATCATAGTTTCTTGGAATGATCGGGGTCATTTGGAGGAATGCCTGGGCAGTCTCGCGAATTGCACCAGGTTCCGGAGAGTCGAAATTATCATTGTGGACAACGCTTCGACGGACGGATCACCCGAAATGGTGGAGACGAGGTTCCCGAATGTGAAGCTGATCAGGAACACGCAGAACCTCGGTTTTGCAAAAGGGAATAACCTGGGGATCAAGGTCAGCCAGGGAAAGTATATTTGCCTGCTCAATTCCGACATCAATGTCCGTGAGGGCTGCATGGACGCGCTGGCGGACTATATGGATGAACATCCGCAGATCGGATTAATCGGGCCCAAGATATTGAACGCAGACATGTCGCATCAGAGTTCCTGTCGTGAGTTTCCGAATTTGTGGAACAATTTCTGTCCAGCGATTGGGCTGTCGACCATTTTCCAGGGGTCCAGATTTTTTGGTGGCGAGCATATGTTCTATTTCAAAGGCGAGCAGGTTAGGGACGCAGATGTTCTGGTGGGCTGTTTCTGGATGGCCAGGTGTCAGGCCGTGCGTGAATTTGGACTCTTGGACGAGGGTTTTTTCATGTATGGGGAGGATATGGATTGGTGCAAGCGATGCTGGGCCGCCGGCTGGCGCGTGGTATTTTTCCCTGGGGCACAGGCCATTCACTATCGAGGTGGAAGCAGCGCGAAACAGGATCCCATATGGGTGGAACTGATGCTGCAACGCTCGCTTCTACGCTACTGGAGCAAGTATCATGGGAAGATCGGCCAATTCGCCATACGGACCATTCTAATTCTTCACCGGCTTGTTCGTTGGGGCGGCGCGTTGGTAACACATGTGATGAGATCCTCCCGGCGAAGGAAAAGCAAGATCAGATTGCAACTCAATTGGACATGTTTGCAGGATTTGTTTGCAGATATTAATCCAGAGAGCGTTCGTGGCATCGTGAATGGCCGGACTGCTCAATCCCGGTCAGACGGCTGATGACTATACCGGAATACATCGGAAGGTTCTTCCATTACGCGAAGCATCACGGATTGTGGGGGACCATAAAACGCGCACTGCTGGGTTTAAGGCGAATGTTGACCGGAACCCGCTACGTTCTTTTTTACTGCGATCTGGCCAGATTCGAGGCCGCGCCGCTTGATGAAACAGTTCAGGGAAGAGTACAACGAATGTTCTCTGGCGATGAATTGGATCCTAAGTATATAGGCCGGATCATGAATGCCAGGTATCCGGCGGTTGTGAGCCGCCAGATTGCCGAACGCTTCGCGCAGGGGGCCTCGTTGTGGCTGTTTGAACTGGAGGACAAGCTCGCAGCTTATGGATGGTCTCTCATTGGAAACACAATGGAGCCACATTTTTTTCCTTTGGGGAGCAACGATGTCCATTTGTTCGATTTCTTCGTGTTTCCAGAATTTCGCGGTCGTCGGATTAATCCATCGCTGGTGAAGCATATATTGAACAGTCTCGCCTTGGAGGGCAAAGCCCGCGTGTTCATCGAGGCTGCCGAATGGAACACAGAACAATTGCAATCGCTCAAGAGGATGCCGTTTCAAGAGCTTGGCCATGCCCGTAAACACTCCCTGTTTGGTAATACGATTGTTGTCTGGAGTGAAGACAACCGGAGATTTGCGAAGGGCTGCCGCCGAGGCGGGCTAAACCTGAACCACAACCGATTGAAGCATGGATAAACCACTGGTCAGTTTTTCCATTGTCAGTTACAACCAAGAAGCGTTTATCCGCGAGGCGGTCGCAGGCGCGTTAGCGCAGACCTACTCGCCCCTGGAGATCATCATCTCAGACGATTGCTCGAAAGATCGCACTTTCGATATCGTGCAGGAAATGGCCGCTGCCTACAAGGGCCCTCACACCATCCGGCTGAACCGGAATCCGACGAATTTGGGTATTGCTGAAAATTCTAATCGAGCCTCGGCCATGTGCCGGGGTGAATTGTTGGTTGGCTCCGCCGGCGATGATATATCCATGCCGGAGCGAACCAGCATCATTGTTCGGGCCTGGAATGATTCCGGCCGCAGGTCCACCTCCCTGGCTTCGCGTTTTGTGGTGATTGATGCATGCGGCCGGTTGGTGGAAGGGGAGGCGGAACCCTGTGTGCGGGAGGAATCGGTGCGGTGGGTGCATGAGCAAGGAACCATTCCGGGTTTTCTTCGGAGGCGAAAGCCACATGTCGCCGGCTGTGTACATGCCATCTCCCGGAAGCTCATTACTGACCTTGGTCCGCTCCCAAGAGCCGTCATCTATGAAGACACAGCACTCTGCTTTCGGACGGTGCTTGTCGGTGGCTATTTCACATTTATTGACGCACCGCTTGTTAAGTACAGAAGGCACAGCCAGAATCTCACTTTTGCCCTCCATGAGGCCCGTCCACAAGATGCATCCGCGTTTGAAGAGTTTCGTATGAAACGGCGTATTGAGCTCGACCGGTTCGTTGAAGTTTACAAAAGCTTTGCCGCCGATGCTGAACGCGCAATGCAACAAGGCATTATTTCGCCGGCAGATTATCCCGGCCTGAAGAAATGGATCCAGATGGAAGGCAAGCGCTTTGCACTTAAACGGGAGTTGCTGGACCAGCCCTGGTTTCGGAGGCTGTGTATTTTCTTCCAACTCTATTCCAACACGATCCGTCCACGGGAAATGCTGGAACATGTGCAGTACCTTTTACCTGGCAAACTTTATCGCCATGCTCTTATTACGTGGAATAGAATGCGGCGGCAGGTGCGAAAACCAAAGTTGTGAAATGAAACGACTGCTTTTTGTGGACCTTAACAGGCAGGCAGACTTTTGGGCAAAAATGACGTGATTACAATTATGGCATGCATTTATATACGATTCCATCGCCGCGGCGCCTGCCTGGGGAACAGGCAAGAATTGACACCGGCATTAAGTTCAGATGTCAGCGGCAGCTAAGATGGGTTGCGTGTTCGTTCCGGCCGGCGTGTTGACCATTAACAAGTCCTTTTGAGACGGCGGCAAAAACAGGGCACGTGTGCGCTCCACTATGCGGGATCTGTTTAGTTTATACCGGAACCTGTTGGCCAGATAGTAACTTATGAAAATTACGTTTGTGATTCCCTGGGCGAATTTGAGCGGCGGTATCCGCGTGATTACGATTTACGCAGAGCGATTGCAACGGCGTGGACACAAAGTCGTGGTGCTTTCATCATCGCTGCGAGAGAAAATTCCAATACGTCAACAGATAAAATCGCTGCTGCTGGGCCGAGGATTATACAAAGTCCTGCCGGAGCGGTCGGTCTTGCATGACAGCGGTGTGGAGCACCGCGTGCTACAGCCGCTGAGGCATCCGGGAGATGGGGATTTTCCGGATGCGGATGTTGTGGTGGCCAGTTTTTGGAATACGGCTTACCACGTAATCGGCCTGCCTCCCGCAAAGGGCGCGAAGGCAATATTTCTGCAAGGCTATGAAGTGGAGCCCGGTAAATCAAATCCGATGCTGGATGCGACATGGCGCATGCCCTTGCACAAGATTTTGATCTCGAAGTGGCTGGTTGATCTGGCACGCGAAAAGTTCGGCGATACAACAGTTTCTCTCGTGCCCAACAGTGTGGATCAGGAGCAATTTTATGCCGCGCCAAGGGGGAAACAGCCAGTTCCCACAGTTGGCTTCATGTATTCGAAGTCGCCTCTCAAAGGGATTCCCACAATCCTTGCCGCACTGAACCGTGTGGCAGCGGTCCTGCCCTCCCTCCGCGTAATTTGCTTTGGAGCGCAACAACCGGGGCTTCGCCTCCGGCTGCCATCCTGTGCGGAATTCCACCATCAGCCGCCACAGGACAAAATCAAGGAACTTTACCGTCAGTGCGATGTATTTCTCTGCGGGAGCATTCGGGAAGGCTTTTTCTTGCCGCACTTGGAAGCGATGGCCTGCCGTTGCCCTGTCGTTTCCACGCGAGTCGGGGGTCCGATGGACAACATTGAGCCGGAGATTAATGGCCACTTGGTTGAGGTGGGGAATGATGGCGCCCTCGCAGATCGGGTGTTGCGCGTGCTAAATTTGCCGGAGGAGAAATGGGTCGCGATGTCGGAGGCGGCTTATCGCACCGCGACCCGCTATACTTGGGACGATGCGACAGATTTGTTTGAAAAGGCCTTGGAACTTGCCATTGAGCGGGGCAAGCGGGGCGAATTGCAAAGCGATGGCAGGGTGATGGTCTGATTTCTCTCAGGATTATCCGGTAAATGATGAAACGGCTTGTTCGTCCGATGGAAACTGGCGATTCACGGTTCGTCCCGCCGGTGACGACTGGCAATAATTAGTGGTCAAGTGAAGTTACCGACGTAAGAGGGGATACCCCGTTTAATGAAGGCATTGTCCAAGTTTAGTGAACATTTTCAAAAAACCATGTTATTATGAAGAGAATCTGGAATAAATGCGCTGGCCTTTTGGGACTTTTGTGCTAAAATAATAACCGAAATTGGGCAAATATTGTCCAAACAATAGGCAAAAAGCAGTTAGAAGCCAATGAGACAAAATCCTTTTTACCATCTCCCATTTTGTGTGGATTGGACGTGAAACCGGAAATTGTTAACTGTTTATTTATCCTGTTTGGTGACGGTGGTTGCATATATATGAGGCTCATTGACCATTTTAAAATCTTCAATGCAAGACGACTTTTGCGGACAACCGCGCTGGCGGTCATATGTTTCTGCGCCCTTGGGTTGACGTTTTCAGCCCGCGGCCAGGGGACGCTGCCGATCGTGGCCATTCACGACTCTGAATTGACGCGGGCATTGGAAACCATGTCGGCAACCGGGGCCACGCCCGCAGGTCCGGGGACAACTGGCAAGCAGTGGTGGATAACGCAGTGGCCGTACTTTGTGATGCCGGATTCAGTCAAGGAAATGCTGCGTTCCGATGGCACAACGTTTACAGTCGTGGGAGATTCAAATATCGTGTCTGGGGTTTTGACCAACGTCGATGGTTCACCCAAATATCCCATTGTCATCAGCCTGGCTTCCGAGGCGATCCAGGACACTGAAATCGCCCCGTTGACCAACTATGTTGCCGCCGGGGGATTTCTCTTTGTTGGTTCCTCGGCTTTCACCCGCAATCCCGACGGCACCACACGGACCA
>Ga0182027_10010766_pt1 | contig 12971 bp, 10 predicted proteins | sample 712E1DmetaG_FD_121300 | JGI IMG/M metagenome (GOLD analysis project Ga0182027, IMG submission 121300) | Permafrost microbial communities from Stordalen Mire, Sweden - 712E1D metaG (Illumina Assembly) | ecosystem: Environmental > Terrestrial > Soil > Wetlands > Permafrost | place: Sweden...
AAAGGTCTCGCCGAGGGTTTGAGTTTGGCCAACGGTGTCGAAATCGTTGGTATAACAGGTCAGCGCAAGGACCAGCGCCGGCCGGTCCGTATTGGTCAGGCTCTTGACGTTATCCTGGTCGAAAAGGTGGCGGCGGAACCCCTCGCCGCTGACACTGGGCCCCACTTCCCACACCGCTCCCCCGCCATGGCCGAAAAAGGCGGTCAGCAGATTGCCCTGGTTGAAGCGGTCGACCAGTTCCCGGGTGATCTGTTCCTGGACGCCGGGCGTGGGATCCGGCCGGCTGCTGCGCATCATCGCGGTGATGTACTTGGGTTGGGCGTGTTGATCAAGGATGGCCTCGGCATCCTGCCGAGCCCAACTCGAGGTGGCCGAGATGGCCAGCACGCGCGCGCGCCAGTTACCCATCGACTGGCCGCTTTCGTAGGCGATCTCCTTGCGCACGTAGTTGACGACCTCCTGCGGCTCGCGCACCGAAAGCCGTCCAACGGCCAACTGCGGCGGGGCATCCGGCGAACTCAGCGTCGCAAAGTAATTATCGTTCACGTGGCCGCCGCTCTGCAAATACGAGTAGGCCGGCAGGAAAGTCTGGTATTTGGCGATCGACGAGGAATCGCCGACCAGCAGGACGTAGCGCAGCTTCTTGTCCTTCTGCGTGGTGGCGAGCGTCTTGATATAGTCTCGAATCGGCTCGGGACCCGGGTAACCCCCCGTGCGCTCATTGAACAGATCCATGATATCGGTCACGTGCACGTTGAAGCCATGCGCCTGCTTCCAGGCCACCAGCGGCTGGAGCGCCTCTTTGAACGCCGGGTGGGTCAAAATCAGGAAATCGCAGTCGACCGGTTGCTCGAAGACCTTGCGGTCCACCACGGGTATGAGCGCCTGGGGCTTCATGGCCTGCTTTTCCCCGAGGGCCACCAGGTTGGTGGCGCGGGCGGGCCGCGCCAGGTTGACCGCGTAAAAGAGGGAATCCGGGCTTTGTTTGAAGGACTTGGCCAGCAGGACCTCGCGCGCGGCCAGATCAAAGACCAGCACGTTGGGGTCCTCGAACCCGCGCACGCTGAACCGGGCCACGTTATGTTGATCTTCCGGATCCTCGACCCGCAGCTCGTTATAATTGTCGAAGACCTCGGTGGACTGCTTCAGCTCCAGGCTGAACCAGTCGAACATGACCGTGTCAACCCGCGGCGGAGTCGAGGAGGCGTCCGATGGGGAACCGGGCGCGCTCGCCTGGGCCGTTGAGGTGGCGGCCGGCCCCTTGGCCGTCGGCCCCTTGCCCGTCGTTCCCGCCGGCGTCCGCGGCCGGGCTGATTCTTTCTCGATCGTCGGTTCCCGGACGGTGAAGACGACCTTGTTGTAATCCTTGCGGCACAGCCGGGGCGGAATCTTGAGGATCGCGTCGACCCGATTATCCGCCCAGCGAATCTCATCCAACGGCTGGCCGTTGAGTTCCACGGCCACGTGGTGCAGCGGTTTGTTTCCCCCATCGGCCAGGAACTGCGCGGCATAGAGGGAAACGGTCAGTTGCCCCCCCTTGCGCGGGTCGGCGTGCGGCAAAGCGAATTCATAAACATAACTGGAGCTGGTCCGGTCGCTGTCGGGATACGTGAGTTGGGCCTGGTAAAGGTAATCGGTTCGCTGGCTGGACACATTGGCGTGCTCGAACAAGTGGAAGATCGGATCGGACTCGACGGTCAGGCGCCCCGTCACCGTGCGGCTGAAGTAATTGCGCACGTCCAGCTCGCCCGGGGTGTCCTGGACCGAGGGGCTGAAACGCAAGGGTTCGAAACTCGACGCCACCAGGTGCAGCATGAAGTACTGGTGACTGCCCACATGCTCCCCCTCCATGTTGATGAAGGGGTGATCGTGCTCCGGGGCCCCCTCGGCGAAGAAGTAGAACGCGCCGTGGGGGTCAAAGCGCCGGTTGTCCATGCCGACGCAATAGATCGGCACGCTCTGGTCGTAATGAACCAGGGCCATCCGCCCGGTGTCAATCGCCCTCAGATCGACCCCCGCCGTGGCCAGCTCCTGGCCGGTAATCTTGTAAATGCCCCGTTTGACACAGTGAATCAGGACCATCGGGTCCGCCGGCTCGGCCGCGGCCCGTCCGGTCAGCCCAAGGCAGAGGATCAACAGCAAACCGATCGCGCCCGGGAAGGCGGCGCGGCGCGGGAAACCGCAAACCCGAATCACGAAGGAGAGAGGCGCAGGGTGAGAATTCATCGGTGGATCCAAAATTCCCTTATGAATCGGATGGTTACTTAAAAATAGTGATCGAAAAGCAAGGGGCCGGTCAAGAGATTTTCACATCCGACTCGCCGCTGGACAAACCTATCCCTTTGGGTTATGACTAATGCATCTTGGTGCACAAGGGCCGGGCAAGACCTGCTCCTCAGCCATGGCGATCAATTATTTTGAGCTCCTGAACCAGTTCGAGCAATTCCTGCGCGTCGAACGCAACCTCGCGGTCCGCACCCGCCGGGCCTATCTTTACGACCTGACCCGCTTCCAGGAATTCCTGATCGCCCTGCACGGCAAGACTCCCGCGCCGGCCGCGATCAACACCGACGCCATCCGCGAATACCTCAACCACATGCAGCTCGAGCGGTCCTGCAAGAGCACCACCCTGGCCCGGATGATCGCCTCGATCCGCGCCCTGTTCGACTTCGCCGCCGCGCGCGGGCACATCGAGAGCTCGCCGGCGGCCCAGCTCCACACCCCCAAACAACCCAAGAAACTCCCCATTTACCTGGTCTCCCAGGAACTGGTCCGCCTGCTCGAGGCGCCGGCGGCCGACGCGCCCGCCGGCCGGCGCGACCGCGCCATCCTCGCCGTGATGGCCTTCACCGGCACGCGCCTGTCCGAAGTGGTCGGGATCAACCTCAAGGACCTGGACCTAGTCAACCGCACGCTGCGCGTCCTGGGCAAAGGCTCCAAGGAGCGCCTCATTCCGCTCAACGCCGTCGTCCTGGAGACGCTCAACCAATACCTCAACGTGCGCTGGCTGAGCGACTCGCCCGCCCTCTTTCTCAACAAGTTCGCCAAGCGCCTCTCGGGCCGGATGATGGAGAACATCGTGCGCAAGTACGCGCTCAAGGCCGGCATCTTCAAGGACGGGGTCAGCCCGCACAAGCTGCGCCACACCTTCGCCACCCTGCTGCATGCCCACGAGGTCGACCTGATCGAGATCCAGTCCCTGATGGGCCATGCCAGCATCTCCTCGACCCAGATCTACACCCACACCTCCAGCTCCAAGCTGCGCCAGGCCGTCAAGAAGATCGAAAACATCGGCGATTAGGCCCTGCTGATGTGCAGTGCGGCGGCTTGCCTGCGCTTGAGAACGCGGAGGCGGGCTGGCCGAATCAAGAAAAGCGGGGTCAAGCCCTCGCACTCCACAAAATGGCCGTCAGTATTCTTAAAGGCAACTGTATTGCGATCGGCCTGACTTGCAAACCCGGCCATGGTATGATAGGCATATTAAGATTGCATCCGCCGCGTCGCGGGCGGCCCGTGGGGGCGCAGGGGCCGGCTCCAATTCATCGGAAAGAGCGCCAACAGACCATGACCGTATCGCTGGACACCATCATCTCCCTCTGCAAACGCCGAGGATTCATCTTCCAGAGCAGCGAGATCTACGGCGGGATGGCCGCCTGCTACGACTACGGCCCGCTGGGCGTCGAGCTCAAACGCAACGTGCGCGACGCCTGGTGGCGGGCGATGGTCCAGGAGCGCGACGACGTCGAAGGGATCGAGTGCTCGATCCTGATGCACCCCGACGTCTGGCGCACGAGCGGCCACGTGGCCAATTTCACCGATCCGCTGGTCGATTGCAAGACCTGCCGCGCGCGCTTCCGCGCCGATCATATCGACGGCTACAAGGCCAAATATAGTGTTACTGGTGGGTCAGAGACTACCGTCTCGGGTGATTTTAATAAGGGCGGTGAAGTTACTTGTGATGACGGCGATTTCGGGCCTTGGGAAGTTGAAATTGGTTCTGAAATTCCAACCAAAGTCATCCGGCCTGGATTCAGGCTTCCTGATGGAAGAATTCTGGATAGTGTTGAAAAAATTCAATTTCTTGGTAGTCCAAGAAATTGTCCGACTTGCGGCAACAAGACGCTGACCGAGCCGCGCCTGTTCAACCTCCTCTTCCGCACTCACGTCGGGCCGATCGAAGACGCCGCCTCGACCGTCTTCCTGCGCCCCGAGACGGCCCAGGGCATGTTCGTCAATTTCGAGAACGTGCGCGGCGCGATGCGGCGCAAGCTCCCCTTCGGCATCGCCCAGATCGGACGCAGCTTCCGCAACGAGATCACGACCAAGGCCTTCGTCTTCCGCACGCTCGAGTTCGAGCAGATGGAAATGGAGTACTTCTGCAAACCCGGCAGCGACGAGGAGGTCTACCGCCACTGGGTCGCCGAGCGCTTCAACTGGTACCTGCGCTACGGCGTGAAACGCGAAAACCTGCGCCTGCGCCAGCACGACGCCGATGAGCTGGCCCATTACAGCCGCATGTGCCACGACGTGGAATACAACTTCCCGATGGGCTGGGGCGAGCTCGAGGGGATCGCCCATCGCGGCGACTACGACCTGACCGCGCACATGCAGGCGACCGGCAAGGACCTGCAATACTTCGACCCGGAGACGAACAGCAAATACACGCCGTACGTGATCGAGCCGGCCGCTGGCGTGGACCGCACGGTGATGACCTTCCTGATCGACGAGTATCATGAAGAAGAGGTCAAGGGCGAGAAACGGGTCGTGCTGCGGCTCAACCCGGCGCTGGCGCCGATCAAGGTGGCCGTGCTGCCGCTGCTCAAGAAACGCCCCGAGATCGTCGAGAAATGCCAGGCGCTCAAGGACGCGCTCAAGCGGCGCTGGCGCGCGGTTTACGACGAGACGGCCTCGATCGGAAAACTGTATCGGCGCCAGGACGAGGTGGGCACGCCGTACTGCGTGACGGTGGACGTGGATTCGCTCGACGACGGCAAGGCCACGGTGCGCGACCGCGACGCGATGACCCAGGACCGCATCGAGATGGACCGCATTGAGGAGTACCTGGCCGAGCGGCTCGTGCTCAGCCCGCCCAAGGTGACGACCCCCGCGCCGCTATGACAGGACATTAATCCATTGGGATGGAACGGTGAAGAGGAGCAAGATCATGGAACGTCTGGAATGGTTTCATGTTGCGGGTTATAAATCGCTCAAAAACATTGAATTGGGTTTGAAAAATATCAATGTGTTGATTGGTCCCAACGGCGGCGGCAAGTCAAATATTCTTTCATTGTTTAGCATGTTATCCGAGCAGGTTGCGTTTCCTTTTGGGAGGATGCAGGAGTTCATTGCCCGTCATGGAGGCGCACACGTGCTTCTCCATGATGGACCAAAAGTAACTGAAAAAATAGAAATCGACTTGAAATTTAGAACAGATCTTGGATTTGCCGACTATACATGCAATTTATCGCTAGCCGCAGGTGATACTTTAATATTTTCCAAAGAATTCTTTAGATTAACCGATGAGCAGGAAAGGAAAAACACGGACTTTATTGATTTGGGCGCAGGCCATCGGGAATCACGACTTATTGAACGTTCTGACCAGGGTGACCAAGTCGCACAAATCGTCTTCTATCAACCGCACCTGTTGTATGCCTATCATTTTCATGATACGTCCTTTAGCTCTGGCATTCGTGGTAAATCGAAAATCACGGATTACGGATATTTGAAAGACGATGGGGCCAATCTCGGGGCGTTCCTAATGAATTTGCGGGACACTGCGCCCGATTATTATCGAATCATCGTCGATAAGATTCGCGCTCTTGCCCCGTTTTTTGATGATTTTGAGCTCATTGACGATCACGGATTTGTACTGCTCCGTTGGCGGGAAAAAGGATCGGATCAAGTTTTCGATGCCTCTCAGGCGTCCGACGGCTTGTTACGCGCGATGGCTCTGATCGCTTTGCTTGGCCAGCCTTCCTCCAATATGATCTTTGATATTTTGATTATCGATGAACCGGAGCTGGGTTTACACCCTTATGCGATTAGTGTCATCACCGGCATGATCCGCAATGTCGCGCGGGAGCGCCAAGTCATTGTTTCCACACAATCGGTGCTGTTTATCGACGCTTTCGAACCCGAAGATATCGTTGTGGTCGAGCGCTGCGGACGTGAGACGGTCTGCAAGAGGCTGGACTCCAAAGAATTGGATGCCTGGCTGGGTGAATATTCCTTGTCCGAGTTATGGGAGAAGAATGTCCTGGGGGGACGCCCCTGATGAACATCCGAGTGAACATCGTGGTGGAAGGGCAAACAGAGGAAGGATTTGTAAAACAAGTTCTAGCTCCTTACCTGGGCGCAATGAACATTTTCTGTACGGCTCGGAGCGTGGAGACGAGCCGTAGCCGTCGTAAGCACAAAATTTATCGGGGAGGCATGGTAGATTACTTGCACTTAAAACGAGATCTTGAGCGCTGGATGAAACAGGATGACCATCCCGAAGCATTTTTCAGTACCATGATTGACCTCTACCGCCTGCCGCCAGAATTTCCCGCCTACGAGGAAACACGCAAGGCAAGCGATCCTTTTGCCAGAGTTGCTTGTCTGGAGGATGCGTTTGAAAAAGAAATGAAACATTCCAGATTCATCCCCTACATCCAGCTCCACGAATTTGAAGCCCTGCTCTTATGCGATCCTCAGTACTTTATACAACATTATCCCACTCGAACGAAGGAAGTCGCGGAACTGACCGAAACATGCGCTGGATTCGAATCACCGGATTTGATCGATGATGGTGCATCCACCGCACCCTCAAAACGCATCATTGAGAAGATCCCTGAATACGAATATGAGAAACCCGTTGACGGTCCAGCGATCGCCAAAGATATCGGGATCGAGGGGCTGAGAAAATGCCGCCATTTTTCGGAGTGGGTCGGGAAGCTGCAAGGATTGGCTCATTCGTGAATCAGAGTTTTGGAGATTAAACTCATGACGGCGTTTCCTCAACATCGCACCCCGCTCATCGGCCTGAACACCAGCCTGGAGCCGGATGCGGAGGGCTGGCTGACCGGGCTGCGCCCGGCGTATTGGGAGGCCGTCGTGCAGGCCGGCGGCGTGCCGGTGCTGATGCCGCAGCTCGGCGACCCGGCGCTAATCGAAGCGTTTCTTGAGCGGGTCGATGGGTTTATGATGATCGGCGGCGACGACCTCTCGCCCGAGCGCCTTGGGACGTTGCCCCTGCCGACCACGGTCGCCGTCGATCCGCGGCGCGAGCGGTCCGACTTCCTGCTCCTCGAACGTCTCCTGGCCCGCAAAATCCCCACTCTGTCCATCTGCCTGGCTTGCCAGGAGATCAACGTGATCCACGGCGGAACGCTCTACCAGGATCTCCCCTTTGACGGCCCGCCGGTGCTGATCCGCCATTACTCCCGCTCGGGCGGGGTCACGCCGACCCATCCGGTCAGCGTCGGCGAGGACAGCAGCCTGAGCGCGATCTGGGAGGGCACGGCCGACGTGACGGTCAACAGCTCGCACCATCAGGCCATCCACGGGCTGGGCGCGGGGCTGCGCCGCGTGGCTTGGGCGCCCGATAACCTGACCGAAGGGGTGGAAGTGGAAGGTCAGCCCTTCTTTCTGGGCGTGCAGTGGCACCCCGAGCGGATGCCGGACGATCCGCTCCAGAGGAAACTGTTTGCGGCGCTGGTCCACAAGGCGATAAACTAAGGGTGCGCCTGGAGGCGCCGCGGGTCTGTCATGAACAAATTGGATATTAAGATTTACGACGATCCCCTGCTGCGTGAAAAAGCCCGGCCGATCGAGGCGATCACTGCCGGACATCAGCAGTTGGCCGCCGAGATGGCCGAGACGATGTACCAAGACCGGGGGATCGGGCTGGCGGCCAATCAGGTCGGGGTGCCGGAGCGGATGATCGTGATCGACGTGGAGTGGTCGGAAAAACGCAACGGCAAGAACGCCCACCCGCCCAATCCCATCGCGATGCTCAACCCCGAGATCCTGGAGGAAGGGACCGAGGACGACGTGCTGAACGAAGGGTGTCTCAGCCTGCCCGAAATCGAGGGCGACGTCTGGCGTCCGATCCACATCCGCTTTCGGTACCAAGATCTGGCCGGCGTCGCGATCGAGCGGGAAGCCGACGGCCTGCTCGCGCGCTGCGTTCTGCACGAGGTCGATCACCTCAACGGGGTCTTGTTCATCGACCGCCTGGCCGCGCCCGAACGCGAGCGGCTGGCCGGCAAGCTGGCCAAACTGCGCAAGCTGCGCCAGGAGCGCCTCGTTCAGGCATCCTGAGCGTCGCGTATACCCTTAAGGTAGAGCGGCATCAACGACTTATGAATTGTTTCTCATGTTATCTTAGGATGTGCCTTTCTATTGGAATTCCTCTCGTAAATGTATTTCTAATTTCTTTAGATCTGGTCGGTCTGGTGGACCATAAAGACAAGCTCGCTTATCTTTTAGATCGAAAGGCAGTTCATCCTGACTCATGAGAAAAGTGTCTGTCGACAGAGCCTTAGCAAATCCTAATTCGTATGAAACATTGGCATTCTTTCCTGTCAGATCCGCGATCACTCTGTCCGCGACGCATATACCGAAGAGGATGGCATCCGTTATGTTTTTGAGATAATGCATTTTATCCGCTCTCAATGTCGACCATCCGGCCTCCTTGAGCGTTTCACTTACCAGGTCAAACACAGGGTTCATCTCCTTGTTAAACGGCATAGCAACAAAGCAAATCTTGCGGTCAGCGGCTTTGTTGAACATTCTCAGTGCAGCCGCCGCTTCGAATATGCTATACTCGTGTTTGTCAATCTTTGAATCAAACTTTCGCCAACAATCCAAACACAAACCGTTTCCGTCAAAACACTTCGTCACGCTCACGACATCGTTATTGTAGTCGTAAAGACAACCGCGTGCAACGACATCGTCGTGAGGCATGTCGCCTATTCGTAACCACAGCATGTATTGACTGAGCATCATTAGCACGAACTTAACAATGGGCAAATTCGCAAATTCCCGCTCCCACCAATATGTACTGATAATGGCCCGAACCGTGCTGATGGATTCACCGATGCAGTCGTCATAATAGAATTCCTCTGGTATTTTACCAACCGCTTCGGCTCCGAGTGGCAGAGATGTGAAGAAAAAGGCCGGTTGTGCGATTTTTCTCCGACCGCACAAGTCTTTCAATGCCTTGAGCAGATCGTACCCATTGTTGGGAAGAATGTATTTCTTCTGGTCCAAGGGCAATTCTTTATCCATGAGCGTGAATCGATATGCATCTTGTACTCGATTCGCTTCCCAAAGAGACGTCTCGATTCTGCTTCTGTCGTTCAACATACCGAGCTGATAAACATCAAAATTGATTTGCTCTGTACGCATTGTATCATCCTTCTAAGTGCGGTAGCGGCTCGACAGGCATTGTGTGTCCCGGCGGCGCGCCGGGTCCGCGCGGCGCGCACCTCAGCCGACTTTCTGGTACGCCCAGACGTCCTGATGGTCGTCCCAGCCGCGCTCTTTGAAACGCACGAGCTTCATCCTCCCGCCGAATCGTTCCTCCATGATCCGCTCCAGTTTGTCCTGGCGATACATCGTGATCCCGTAGGCGGGATCGGAGGGGAAATAAGGCGAATAGGCCAGCCCCTTGGTGGCCATGTCTTCGCGATACATCGCTTCGCGCGGAACAAACACCCAGCCGTAAAAGCTGATGTGTTCGAGGCAGGAGGCGCCCTGCGTCGAAAAAATCAGCAGCCCTTGGGGATTGAGGAGTCCGACCAGTTGATCGAGCAGGTCGAGGCCCGCCGCGGGTTCGAGATGCGTGAAGAGCGAGCCGACCCAGATCAGATCGTAGGCGGCCGGGAACCGAACCTGGCGCAGGTTCTTTTGCGAAACGAGCGGCCGGACGCCGAACTCCCGCGCGCAGAACCGTACCGCTTCCTCGTCGATGTCGCAGGCCGTGATCCGGCGCGGATCGAGGCGCGCCGTGAGCAGGCGCAGCACCCGGCCGTAACCGCACGCCATATCAAGGCAGGCGCCGATGTCGCTGAAGGCGCGTCCGGCCGCCGCCAGCGACGCTTCGATGTTTTGCATCGCCGACCGGCCGACCTTGACGTAGTGCGCGAGTTCCTCGGCCGAGTCGTTTTGCAACATCGACTCATGCACGTGAACCCGGCCGGGGATGCCGGGATAAGTCCGTGAAAAGAAGCGCGTGCCGAAAAGCCGCCCCAGGCGCGTCTGGCGCTCGCGCAACGCGCTGGGTTCAAGCCCCTCGGCGCCCCAAACCTCGGGGGTCAAGGCAAAGAGTTCGCGCTGGCCGGTCAGGCGTCCGACCACCCGCTGAACGAATCGGATCCAGTCCGGCATGAAGCGCTCCTTAGCGAAAACCCCGTATGAAAACCGCCGCGCCGGATCCCCCGCCCAAGGCGCGCCGACATGAATGCGCAAGGCATTTTCGTGAGAGTCTATGAGCCGGTTCGAATGATGTCAAGGCCAAATCGCCTTGTATAAAAGGCCTTGCCTGGGTGAACCAAGATCACACATCCTCACGCGCAAATCACGACTTCCAGGTGCAGGAGGAAGCGGCTGAGCAGGCGTTGCGCGTCCCAGCGGCGCGCCTGGTCCGATCGCCGTGATGCGCGCTTCGATGGCGGCGCGCCGCGGTTCGGGAAGGCTTTCAAGGTGTTCCACCAGCATCCAGGCCTCGGCGGGCGAGACGCTCACGAGCTGGCGGCAACAGGCGCCGCAACCTTGAGCGCGGGCCAGCTCGGCCAGGCGCATCTCGCCCGCCCGCAAGAGGATTTGCGCCGCCAGCACTCCTTCGGGCAGCTCAATATGGATCGTCCGCCGCGCCGTCGAATCCTGGATCATGGTTTTTCCGTGAATGAAGCGGTCATGGTATTCATCATATCGGAGATGCGTTTTGAGGGCGACTCCTATCGAACGGCTAGTCCGCATCACCCCAGATGTTTTTCTTGATTCAGTCTTTGCGGTTCTTTGCGTGTTCTTGGCGGTTCTTTGCGTCACTGAATTAGGAAATATCGTTACGCAAAGAACCGCAAAGAACAGCAAGACATGAAAAGAGGACAGAATTGCATGGCACGAAGAAAGGCGGGATTCGAGGACGAGGACGATGACGAGCACGAGCACGAAAGGGGTCGCTTCATTCTTTCGGCTGTGCCAAGTTTCCCGCGTTGCCTATTCGCCCCAAATCCATTAATTTTGAGGGGTCGGCCTGTCCGGTCCGGGGATCGGGGCGGCGCAGACTCAGCCTCCAGGAAGCGAGGGCGCATCATGAAGAATGCGAAAGACATCCGGCGCTACCGCGACAACCGGCAAGGGGAAATCGACGCGGCGAACCTTTACCGCACGATGGCCGCCATCGAAAAGCAGCCGCAGCTCGCGGAGATCTATAGGCGCATGGCGGAGGTCGAAGAGCGGCACGTCGCGTTCTGGGAGGACCAGATCCGGGCGGCCGGCGCGCCGCTGAGCCCGCGCCGGCCAAGCTGGCGTTCGCGCACGTATTCGTTCCTCGCGCGCAAGGTCGGCAGCTCGTTCATCCTGCCGACGATCTCGGCCACCGAAAACTCGGCCAGCCAGAGCTATGCCGGTCAGCCCGAGGTGAGCGGAGGGAGCATGGCGGCCGACGAGCGCTCGCACGGACGGATGCTGAGCCTGATCTCGGGCCAGGGCGACCAGGGCATGGCGGGCAGTTCGCTCGTGCGGCTGGAGGGGCGCCACCGGACGATCGGCGGCAACGCCCTGCGCGCGGCCGTGCTGGGCGTCAACGACGGCCTCTGTTCGGACCTCAGCCTGGTCATGGCCGTGGCCGGCGCGCACATGGCCAGCCGCAATATCCTGATCACCGGCATCGCCGGGCTGCTGGCCGGAGCCAGTTCGATGGCGATGGGCGAGTGGCTTTCGGTGCAAAGCTCGCGCGAGCTCTACCAGCACGAAATGGCGACCGAAGCGGAGGAGCTGGCCACCGCGCCCGAGGAGGAAATGGCCGAGCTGGCCTTGATCTATCAGTCCAAGGGCATGGGCGCCGAGGACGCGCGGCGGATGGCCGAGACGCTGATCGCCGACCCGCGCCAAGCGCTCGATACGCTGGCCCGCGAAGAGCTGGGGATCGACCCCGGCGTCCTGGGCGGCTCGGCCTGGGAGGCGGCCGGGATGTCCTTTCTTCTCTTCACCGTCGGCGCGATTTTTCCGCTCGCGCCGTTCATTTTCCTGCGGGGCAACCTCGCCATTGTGACCAGCCTGGTCGTCAGCACACTGGCCCTGTTCGGCAGCGGGGCGGGGATCTCGCTGATCACCGGGCGCGGGGTGCTCTATTCCGGCTTTCGCCAGATCCTGTTCGGGCTGAGCGCCGCCGGGATCACCTACGCCATCGGCCGGCTCATCGGCGTTTCGATCGCGGGGTAAGAATTCTTTTCTCCGATTCGCATTTGACTCTCCTTCGCGCAGCCCGCAAAATACGGGGACGATTTTGCCGCCGTCGGCCGAAAAATGACGCCCCGGCCGCGTTGATGGGGTTTGTCTGAATGATGCCACCGCTCCCCCTGTCTCCCCCGGTCCGCTTGGTCTTGGGCCTGCGTTGCGCCCAGCCGGCGCTGCTCGACGCGTTGGCCGGGCGCCTGAGCTTGGAGTTTGGGGCGTTGCTGGCGCGTTCGGAGCGTCAGGACGTGACGCCTCCGACGCCGGAAAGTCCGGCAGGGCGCTGGCAGGGCGAGTGGCTCGTCCCGGCCGAAAAGGTTAAGCCGGGAGGCCTGGCGCGGATCAAGCTGCATGCCCTGCGCGTCGAACAGCTTTACCTCGGCACCGAGGCGCGGCGGCGCATCCGGCTCGAAGTGGCGGCGGTCGAGGCGCTACGCGTCGTGCGGACCACCACCCAGGACGCCCCGCACCGGCTTTACCTGGGGTCGGGGATCTACGGCGAGGTCCTGCTGCGCTGGACGGCCGAG
>Ga0182027_10010767_pt1 | contig 12971 bp, 10 predicted proteins | sample 712E1DmetaG_FD_121300 | JGI IMG/M metagenome (GOLD analysis project Ga0182027, IMG submission 121300) | Permafrost microbial communities from Stordalen Mire, Sweden - 712E1D metaG (Illumina Assembly) | ecosystem: Environmental > Terrestrial > Soil > Wetlands > Permafrost | place: Sweden...
CATCCGCTCCATCTCGGCGGCTGAGTACTGCTGGGTTTCGTCCACTACCCAGCATCACCCGCCCCGACCAAAGCGGACAGATCACGTGTGAATTGGACCGGACAACTCACATACTAGCGACACCTTATGAGTTGCAGCTTGAAAACCCACGGCATCGGCTTTATACTGTTGACGCATCATAAGGCCGAAAATTCTGTTATTCCGTGAGGAGGACTGCGCATGAGCCGCAATCTGTTCCCGTGTCCAGCTACGTCGCCTGTCGCGGGCGCCGACAGCGCCTCTCTGACGTATAACATCGACGTCATCACCCCGATGTTCGGGGGCAGCGCCACCGCACGGAAGGTCGATCTGGACCACCCGGTGCGGATCTCCGAGATTCGAGGCTGTCTCCGGTTCTGGTGGCGTGCAACGCGCGGCGCCGGATATGACGATGCGGGCACCTTGAGAGCGCGCGAAGCGGAAATCTGGGGCAGCACGAAGATACCAAGTGCGACGCATATTGAATTGGCGATCACTTCTAATGGGCAGAGGTGTCCGGCCCAGGGGAACCCGGCGTGCGCCGTCTATCCGTTCAAGGGCGACAACCGGAACTCGCCGGAAGACGGGCTGCGCGGCGTGGGTTTCGTTCTGAATGTGCACTGCCCCGCAAGAATTGAGAAGGATGTCGTCGCGGCGGTTTGGGCATGGGTGAATTTCGGTGGGATCGGAGCGCGCACGCGGCGCGGAGCCGGCGCGTTGTATTGCGCTCGAGAAGCGCCGATGAACCGGGATGGAGTCGGGACTTGGCTTGGGGCGAAGGTTGAGGAACTTGGTCTTCCTACCGATCTAATTCATATGAAGGCTTGGCCGCTGATGCTGGCGGCACCGGGGTATCGGCCGTGGCTATCCCAGCCATGCAGAGACGGCGCGGCGGCGTGGAAGCAGGCGGTTGATCTGATCTCCGATTTCCGGCAGAGGGTGGGGACGGGAAGAAACGCAGGCCCCGGCCCACGGCCCCGCAGGTCCCGATGGCCCGAGGCTGATTCGCTTCGCGCGCTCACGGGAAGAGCGGAGTCGGCGCACAATTCTTCGATCACATTGCTTACACCAGCGTTGGAACCGGGCTTCCCCCGCGCCGACCTCGGGCTCCCGCTGATCCTCAAGTTCTACCACGACCACTACGGCGATACTCCCAACGACTGCGAGATCACGCCGATGGACCCGGTCCGGCACGTGGCGGCGAAGCGCATGGCCAGCCCCGTCCTACTTAGGCCGTTCAAGATGCAGGACGGGCAATTCTGCGCCATGGCGATGCGTCTTCATGCTCCGCCTCCCGAGGGCATTGCAATCAAGTTCGCGGACCCGGCGGTGGGAATTCCGCCAGGCGTTGTGCTTGACCGCGGAGTGCTCAGGGGAGCGCGCCTGGGCGGCTATCCGATCTCGCCGATGGGCGGCCGTTCGAGGCGCGGTTCCGCAGTGGAGGCGTTAATGGTCTTTGCGCGGCAAGAGGGATTTCAGGAGGTGCGCTGATGCCGGCTCATCTGATGGGCCTCGCCCTGGGGCCGGTACAGGACTTCATCGCGGCGGCGCGGCGGACGCGAGATCTGTGGTTTGGCTCGCGGCTGCTGTCGGATATCGGCAAAGCCGCGGCCAAGGCGCTGGAAGCCAAACATGCCACGTTGATCTTCCCGGCTCCAAGCACCTTCGAGACCGATGCGGGCGTCGCCAACGTGATTCTTGCGAAACTGCCGGAAGCGCTCAGCCCGGCGGAGGCGCGGGCAACGGCGCGCAATGCGGCGATCGCCCGTTGGGAGGAATACGCCCGCGACGTCCGCGACATCGTTCGTGAAGTGATCGACACGCAAGTGTGGGACGAGCAGGTGGGCGATGTCGTCGAATCCTACGCCGCCGCGGTTCCGCTCGAATCGGACGCGCAATACGCTCAGGCGCGGCGGCGCGTCATGCGGTTGCTGGCGGGGCGCAAAGCGTGCCGAGACTTTCAACTAGCCAAAGGACGGCGGCTTCCCAAGTCGTCCCTGGACGGGCGCCGGGAAACCGTATTGCGGCGCCGGAACGCCGGTGATCCGCTACTCGAAGCGGCCTACGCGTGCGTTCAGAAACGGATGCGACTGAATCCGGGCGAACAACTTGACGCGGTGGGTGTGGTGAAGCGGTTGGCGGGAGGGCTGCATGCAGCCTACCCGTCGGTTTCGCGCATGGCGGCCGACCCGTGGCTGCGAGGGGTGGCGGAGCGCGATCCCAACGCACTGGAGGAGTTGAAGGGGATCTGCGGCGGCTTGGCACTGACGCGAGTGGACCGGCAGCGGTACCCCGAGTTCCCTTTCGAAGGCACGGCGGTCTACCGGCGGCGCTTGCCCGAGCTGGAGAAAGAGACGGGAGAGCCACGGGGGACATACGCTGCCGTGGATGGCGCCGTGAGGCGGCTGGAGAAAGAGAAAGGCTTCGGCGAGCCCGATCCCTATCTGGCGATCCTGGCGGCGGACGGCGACGGCATGGGCGCGGCCATCTCGGCCATCGGCGACGAGCCGGGCCACCGAAACTTCTCCGGCCTGCTCGCGGAGTTCGCTGGCGAGGCGCGCGGCACGGTGGAGCTGCACCGCGGAACCCTGGTCTACTCGGGCGGCGACGACGTGTTGGCGTTCCTGCCTGTGGACAAGTGCCTGGCCTGTGCGCGCGAGCTGCACGACCGGTTCGCCGAATTGCTGAAGGAGTTCGTCGGACCGCCGACGCTTTCGGTGGGCATCGCCATCGGCCACTTTATGGAACCGCTGGAGGATCTGCTGGACTTCGCTCGGGAAGCGGAGCGGGACGCCAAGCGTCCCGACCGCGACGGGTTGGCGGTCCACGTACATACGCGCGGCGGCTCGCCTTTGGCGGTTCGCGCGCGGTGGCGGGAGGCGATGGACGGGCAGCTTTCCACGCTGGCGGAGATGCACGCACGCAACCGGATTCCCGACAAGGCGGCATATGACCTGCGAGAGCTAGCGAACGCATACACCTCCTGGCCGCGAAGCTCGGACGAAGACAAGGCAGCGCTGGACGAGGCGATCCGAGCGGATGTGGAGCTGCTCTTGAAACGCAAGCGAGTGACCGATCCGAACGTGCGGGCCACGCTGTTCGAAGCCGCTGAGATCGAGGGAAAGTGGACGGACCAAGGGGTGCGCCAGATGGCTGACCGGGTAATCGTGGCGCGGCGTATTCACGCTTCACGGCGGCAGGCCGAACGCGCGGCGGATCGCCCCCAGGGGGTGCTGGCATGACGTATCTGAAAGTGACCCCTCACGATCCGATCGTGGCACGCGATGGGCGACCGTTCGGCGCGGGTTCCGGATCGCGGATGAAAGGCCTTGGCTGGCCCACGCCGTCCGTGATGGCCGGATCGCTGCGGACGATGCTGGGCAAGGAGGAGCCAGACGGGTTCATCAACAGCGTCGTGACGAAGCTGAAGAGCATGGAAGTAGCGGGGCCGCTGCCGCTCTGGAACGGAGATCTTTTCTTCCCGGCGCCGAAGGACTTCGCATTGCGCCCGTGCAACGCCGCTAGTGGGACGCCGCGAGCCTGCTTCCGGCTGCGGCCGCGGAGTTTGGCGGAAGGCGAATACTGCGACTTGCCGGGGGAAGTGCCGCGGCCCGTGCTGTTGCCCGATGAGGCCGGGGAAGAGTTTAAGCCCGAACCGCCGCCGGCGTTTTGGTCCAGCGGGAAGATGGCCGCATGGCTGGGGGAGAGCGAGTTTCCGCCTCCCCCGGAATCGAGGAAACGCGAGCCGGCCGGCGGTTTTCCGGACGCCACGGAGAAGGACGAGCGCACGCACGTGCAGATTGCGCCGGAACGCGGCGCGGCGGCCGAGCACCTGCTGTTTTCGACGATCTCACTAGCGTTCCCAGAGGGACTGTCGATGGCGCTGCGGGTTTCGGGCCTGGATGGGACCTTCGCCGGCGGTTTCCATCCCGCCGGCGGCGAGCGGCGGCTGGCATATTGGGAAACAGCCGAGCGAGCGCCCTGGCTCTGCCCATCGGCGCTCGCGGTGAAATTGCGGGATGCTCCGCTCATCCGCATGGTTCTGGCAACCCCGGCGTTGTTCCGGCACGGATGGAAGCCGGACTGGATTGCAGAGAACCGGGAAGGGTGCCCTCCGGGAATCGGCGTGAAGCTGCGGCTGGTGGGTGTGACCGCGGACCGCTGGACTGCCGTCTCCGGCTTCGGCCTGGAGGCGGGAACCGTGGGGCCGAAACCGGTGCGGCGCATGGTCCCCGCCGGCAGCGTCTACTTTTTCGAGTACGTGGAAGGCGACCGCGAGGCGTTGTCCGGAAGCGGATGGCTGGCACCGGTTAGCGACTTGGAAACGGATGGACAAGATCGGCGCGACGGCTTCGGCCTCGCGTTATGGGGTGTCTGGAGCGAATAGGGAGGCGAAAATGGAACAAACGAAGCTGTATTGGCTGCACGCGCTGACGCCTTTGCACGTGGGCGCTGGTTTCGGGTTGGGTTTCATCGACCTGCCCATCATGCGCGAGAAGACCACGAAGTGGCCCATCGTGCCGGGCTCGGCGGTGAAAGGCGTGCTGGCCGACCGGCACAACGCCAGCGACGAGGCGCGCAAGAACGCTCCGCTCCTGGCCGCGGGGTTCGGGCTGGCGGGCGATGACAACGCGAACTCCGGTTCACTGCTGTTCTCCGACGCGCGTGTCGTGTGTCTCGCCGTTCCCAGCCTGAAAGGGACCTTCGCCTGGGTGACGTCGCCGCTGGCACTGCGCCGGCTGCGGCGGGACATGCAGGCGGCGGGCGTCAATCCGCTACCTCCCGAGCCGTGGGACGTCCCGGACGAGCACGCACACGTACCGCAAGCGCAGGGAAACCCACCCGCCGCTTCCGCACTGAAGACCGCCGACGGGAAAGTGTTTCTATGCGAAGTCGATCTCCGCGCGGAAGAAAGGACGGAAGCACGAGCGTGGGCCACCACGCTGGCGAGTGCCGTTTTCCCCGGTGATGCCCCGTGGCAGGCGGAGTTTATCAAGAGGTTCGCGATAACGGGCGGCGGCACCTTCGACTTCCTGTGCGAGACGGCGACGGAGGTCAGCGCGCGGGTGCGCATCGATGGCGACACGAAGACGGTGCAGAAGGGCCAGCTTTGGTACGAGGAATACTTGCCGGCTGAATCCATCCTGGCGGGGATTGTATGGTGCGACAAAGTGTACGTCCCAAACGTAACGGGGGACGATCTGCTCCGTGACTTCTGCTCGGAGGCCAGAACGCTGCAAATAGGTGGGAAGGCCACGACCGGTAAAGGACGGGTGCGGTTCGTTACGGCCCCGCACCAGGCGGCGGCCGGAGGCCGGCGATGATCACCCGAGACCAGCGCCGCGCCCAGTCGGCATTCCAGCGAATCAAGGACGTAGAGCGATCGGCATGGCCGCGAGAATACGGCAGGCAATGCCTGCGCCTGCCAGCGCTGATCCACCAATGCGGCCTGTGCCAGGCGCTCGCCTTTTTGCAGGCGAAAGGCGCCAAGCGGGACGAATGCAGGCAGTTGCTGGCGGACATCGTGGGAGTGGCCGGACTGGGATCGGCGGAGCGTGTGCGCGATGCGGAGCTGACGCAGTACCAGATTCTGACGCGGGAGGCGCTGGCATGCGCTCAGTGGTTCAAACGGTATGCCGAGGCCATCCTGCGGGTCGAGGCTGGCGGCGAAGAAGGGGGTGTTTGAGATGCCTTGCCGTTCGAGTTTAGCCAGCCGCGCCAGGGACGCGGAACACGCGGGACTTGTGCTGGCCTACTGTCTGGAAGAGACGCCAGGCGGTCGGGACGAGGACGGTGGCAAGCGGGCAACGATGAAACTTGCCGCCGAGGCAGTGGGACGCGCCACACCGATCTACGAAATGGCGTACCGCCGGTGGGCCGGCGAATTGAGCGCGGATGCCAGGACGGTAGCCGAGTCGATGGCCGCGCCCTGGCGGATCGTGATTGGACTTGGTAACGAGAATATACTGGAAGCCGGAATCACGCTGCACCGCACGTATGGCACACCGCTCATACCCGGTTCGGCGTTGAAGGGGCTGGCGGCGCACTACTGTGCCGAGGTTTGGGGCGCGGCGGATGCCGAATACAGTCCGGCAGGAGCGAAGTACCGGGCGCTCTTCGGCGCGGCGGCGGACGCCGGCCACATCACGTTCCACGATGCTTTGATCGCGCCCGACGCGCTGGCCTCCGGCCTGGTGCTGGACGCCATCACCCCGCATCATGGCGACTACTACGGTGGCGGCGCGTACGGTCCGACGGATTTCGACGACCCCAAGCCCGTCCCATTCCTGGCCGTGAAGGGCAAGTTCCACGTGGCCGTCACGTGCGACGGGGAGCCTGCCGAAGCTGTGAAGTGGGCGAAGCTGACGCTGCAACTGTTGAAACAGGCATTAGAGGAGTGGGGTGTGGGAGGGAAGACCAATTCGGGATACGGGAGGCTCAATGACTGAGAACATCAATCCGCTAACGCACAGATCGATAGTCGTCACGTTGCCGGCTTCGATGGTGGCGTCCTCTCTATCCAGCGCCATCATACTGGCCCAGACTGGCGGCGCTCCGCTGCGGACGGTAGTCATCATAGGCGTCGAGAATCTCGCGGTCTTCGTTGGACTGGCGGTCGGGATATGGTTTTGGAACCGACGGTTGCTGCGGAAAGCCCATGTCGGCGCTAATAAACCGTACGAGAAGACGCCGGCTCCCGCAAAGGCGCTGATCGCGATGGTGAGCGCGGGTGGAGGCCGTGCAACCGCGCTCGCTGCAGCGGACTACCACATCAAGGAGCTTGAGCACGTCTGGCTGCTGACCACGCCGACCGCCGAGCCCGACGCCATCTGGGTCTCGCAGCAGATCGCGGCGGTGAAGCCGGATATCGCGATACATCCCATCGCGAAGGTTGAGGACAACCACACAATCGACGAGGTGAAACAGCTCGTCGAGAGTCTGCGCCGGAAGGCGATAGCCGATTGCGGGATAGCCGAGGGGGATTTGATCTGCGACTTCACGGGGCTGACCAAACACGCAAGCGCCGGGATGGTACTCGCCTGCGCGCCGCGCGAAGCGAGGCTGGAATATGTCGCGCCCGCAACAAAGGATCCTTCGGGACGAGGGCTGACGCCAGGTAAGCCGATCGAGGTGGAACTGGCATACCTGCTTACTCCCGATACAAGTCTATGATGCCGAACGCAAACCCGACGTGTATCGTCGATTTGAAAGCCATCTACGGAGAGACGGCTAAACTGACAGAACTGCCGCGTTACCTGGAGCGCGGTCTGGCTGAAGCCGGCGAAGGCAAGACCGTTGTGCTCACCGGCGCCGGCCCCGTGTGGCTGTACCTTAAGCTGGCCCACGCGCTGCACGGAAAGGCTCGCCGGCTGATCTATCGGTCGCCCGCGGCTGGGGACGTAACCATCTTCGATCACGACCCATTTTGAGGCCTGGCATGGCGCTACCCTTCGGCGAAGAGCAACTCTGGGAAGCGTGGGAACGGGTTTGCGAGAACGAGGGGTGCGCCGGGTCGGACGGCATCACCGTCTCGCAGTTCGCCCAGCGGGCACACCGGCTGCTGCCGCGGCTGATTGAACGCGTCCATGATGGTTCGTACCGGCCGTTTCCACTGCTCAAGATCGTCGTGGAGAAACACCCTGGGTCGGCTGCTACGCGCACGCTACTGGTTCCCACCGTCGCGGACCGCGTGCTGCAGACAGCGGTCGCACGGCATCTTTCGCGCTCGTTCGAGGAAGAGTTCCTGGAATGCAGCTACGGCTACCGTCCGGGCCGGTCGGTGGACCGCGCCATCGCGCGCATCCGCAAGTGCCGCGAACTCGGTTACGTCTCCGTGGTTGACGCGGACATCCACAGCTTCTTCGATCGCGTCGATATCGATGTGCTTCTCGAACGCCTGGCTATGCGGCAGCCTGGCGAAACCATCATGGACCTGCTGCGGCAATGGGTGCGGGGTTGCGTCTGGGACGGGTCTCACCTGCATCCGCTGACGCGCGGCATTCCGCAGGGCTCGCCGGTCTCGCCCCTGCTCGCCAACTTCTTCCTGGAGGATTTCGATCGCGAATTGGAAAAGAGCGGGCGGAAGCTCATCCGCTACGCGGACGACTTCCTGATCCTGGCTCGCACGCCGGAGGATGCGTCGCAGGCGCTGGCGCAGAGCGAACAACTGCTGGCGCAAGCGCACCTGGAATTGAACCTCGAGAAAACACGCATCGTGGACTTCGCACACGGGTTCCGGTTTCTGGGTGCGCTGTTCGAGGGCGATACCATCTGGGTTCCGTGGAAGAATGATCGCGTGAAGGGACGGCTGCTGTTCATGGCGCCTCCCCTGCCTCTGGCGATGCGCACGCGATTCGAACTGCCGGCACCGCGCGGCACAATGGAACTGGCGCTGGCCGAGGCGGGCGCCACGACGGCGGCCGCGAGCCCGCCGGTTGCTGGCGTGGAGAGGAGACCCGACGTGGCGTACCTGTACCTGACGGAGCAGGGCTCGATCCTGCGGAAAGCGGGCGACCGTTTCCTGGTGGATAAGGACGATGAGGTGCTGCTGGACCTGCCGTATCACAAGCTGGAGACAGTGCTGCTGTTCGGCAACATCCAGGTGACCACGCAGGCGCTGGCGGAACTGCTCGAAAAGGGAGTGAGCCTGAGCTTGTTCTCGCGGCAGGGGCAGTATCGCGGGTCGCTGGCGCCGCCGCGCGGCAAGAACATCGAACTGCGGTTGGCGCAGTTCGACTGCTACCGCAACGGGGAGCGCGCGCTGGCGATGGCTCGATCCGTGGTAAGGGCGAAGATTGCGAACGGCGCAGCGGTGCTGGCGCGGTACCGCGAGCGGAACGAGGTTCCGGCGGACTTCGGGGAGCGGGCCAACGGGCTGGCGGCGGCGGTGTCGTCGTGCGAGGAAGCGGCAACGGTGCCGGCACTGGACGGCGTGGAAGGAGCGGCGGCACGCGCGTACTTCGATTTGCTTATGGTGTTCAATAAATCGGGGATGACCTGGCCGGGGCGGCAGAAGCACCCGGCGACGGACCCTCTGAACGCGTTGCTCTCGCTGACGTACACTCTGCTCATGCACGAACTGACGGCGCTGACGGAGGGCGCAGGGCTCGATCCGTATTTGGGATTCTTGCACCAGGTGGACTACGGAAGGCCGTCGCTGGCGCTGGACTTGATGGAGCCCTTCCGGCATCCGGTGGCGGACCGGCTGGTGCTGACGCTAGTGAATCGGGAGATGTTGGGAAGCGACGACTTTCGCTCGGGTGGGGAGCGGCCGGGCGTGTTTCTGGCGCCGGCGGCGATGAAACGGTTTCTGGCCGAATATGAGCGTTGGATGCTGGAGCGGCCTATCGCGGAGGGGACGGCGCGTCCAAGTTTTCGGGACCGATTGAGGAATGAAGTGGAAGCGCTGGTGGCGGCGTTGCGCGGCGGCGCGCCGTTCGCGCCGTACCGGTTTGGAGAGGAGGACCAAGCGTGCAGTACGTCGTCTGTTACGATATAGCCGATGACCGGCGACGGGACCGCATTGCGTCGGCCTTGCTGGATTACGGGCCGCGGGCTCAGGAGAGCGTATTCGTGGCGAATCTGGATGACGAACTCGCCGCCAAGCTGGTGGCGCGGCTGAAGAAGCTGGTGGATGAGCACTTCGACCGGGTGCACATTTTCGAGCTCTGCCAGACGTGCGTTAGTAAGACACGGACCATGGGGACGGCGGAAGTAGCGGAAGATCGTGCGTTTTACGTGTTGTAGTCTTTGTTTTCAATGGGCTGGGGCGATTGCGAGAATCAGGCCGGTATGGTGCAGGTGTGCGGAATGACGGCAGAGCGATGTGCTGGCAGGAGTTACATGGACTTTGCCGGGGAGCGGCGGAGACCGCGGAGGCGAAAGAAAAGCGTCGTTTTAGGAGGTGCGCGGAAAGTATACTCTATGTGATTTATTCGTAAGGCCAAGTTTTCAGAAGCGTGAGCGCTCACGCCCCGATGAGAAGGGGATTGAAACTTAACGACACGACAACAACGGCTATCGCAATGGCATAGTGAGCGCTCACGCCCCGATGAGAAGGGGATTGAAACCCGGTCCAGTGCCAGGCCATCCTCCATCTTGAACGTCCAGTGAGCGCTCACGCCCCGATGAGAAGGGGATTGAAACGGGATCAACCAACTTTGTTGAATTGATACTTTTCAAGTGAGCGCTCACGCCCCGATGAGAAGGGGATTGAAACGGAGCTGTGGGCTTGTACATAACCGCCTGGTACACGTCGGTGAGCGCTCACGCCCCGATGAGAAGGGGATTGAAACCGTGGATTGCCTCCACGAGCGACAACCGCAGAGCCAAGTGAGCGCTCACGCCCCGATGAGAAGGGGATTGAAACTAAACCTCGAACATCTAGTCGAGGACGTCGGCGGGAAGGTGAGCGCTCACGCCCCGATGAGAAGGGGATTGAAACAACATCGGCGTATCGATTGCCGCTCCAGTCGTGCCATCGTGAGCGCTCACGCCCCGATGAGAAGGGGATTGAAACGCATTTCCAAACACCCGGGCATTTCCAGACACTATGGTGAGCGCTCACGCCCCGATGAGAAGGGGATTGAAACATACCACGGATATCCCTCCCAGCAATGCGCCAACAGCAAGTGAGCGCTCACGCCCCGATGAGAAGGGGATTGAAACGTTGCCGTCCGATGCCGAGCACGTCACATGCGCCGCGTGAGCGCTCACGCCCCGATGAGAAGGGGATTGAAACGCATCCAGCTTGTCCGCCGGAATGATTGTTTCCCTGAGGAGTGAGCGCTCACGCCCCGATGAGAAGGGGATTGAAACGGATGGACTTTTCCGCAACTCCAGGCCACGTCAATCGTGAGCGCTCACGCCCCGATGAGAAGGGGATTGAAACACTGCACAAATCGCGAACAGAGCCATGCTCAAAAACGTGAGCGCTCACGCCCCGATGAGAAGGGGATTGAAACCGGCGGGAAGAACGTCTTTGAAGTGGACGAAGTACTTGTGAGCGCTCACGCCCCGATGAGAAGGGGATTGAAACACTGTCCAGACTGCCGACCCGGGCCACATCTGTGGGTGAGCGCTCACGCCCCGATGAGAAGGGGATTGAAACTCATCCAAGGCGTTGTCAATACGGTTGGTAATGTTGAAGTGAGCGCTCACGCCCCGATGAGAAGGGGATTGAAACCAAGCGGCTCTGATTCCGGAGAAATTGAAGCCGGGAAAGTGAGCGCTCACGCCCCGATGAGAAGGGGATTGAAACCTTAGGAGCAACTACTTGGCGTTCAGATCGTACCAGAAGGTGAGCGCTCACGCCCCGATGAGAAGGGGATTGAAACGAACAGCGCCGTGCCGCCGGTGACACCGTTCACGGTGAGTGAGCGCTCACGCCCCCAGCGCGACAATCACGTTTTTCGTGAGCGCTCACGCCCCGATGAGAAGGGGGATTGAAACGTATCTTGCGGAACAACGCGGACCATATGCGCGTACACGTGAGCGCTCACGCCCCGATGAGAAGGGGATTGAAACCCGTACGTGTTGGTAGGCAATACGGTAATGTCGAGTGTGTGAGCGCTCACGCCCCGATGAGAAGGGGATTGAAACACGTTGCAGGGAGTTCCATCGCAATCGCACGATGTTCCGTGAGCGCTCACGCCCCGATGAGAAGGGGATTGAAACAAAGGTCTTGCTACTCGCCGGAGACAGCCAGGCGCCGTGAGCGCTCACGCCCCGATGAGAAGGGGATTGAAACGCGCGGCCAGTGACGCCGACGGTAGCGCTACATCCGCGGTCGTGAGCGCTCACGCCCCGATGAGAAGGGGATTGAAACGTTCCCTTGGATTTTCAAAGAGGCGCACGTTGCCGAGCTGTGTGAGCGCTCACGCCCCGATGAGAAGGGGATTGAAACCCTGATGTTCGACGAGCCACATCCCCTGTTGAAAACCGGTGAGCGCTCACGCCCCGATGAGAAGGGGGATTGAAACGAGAGCGATGTAGTCCTTCTCGACGTGATCTTCCGTCGTGAGCGCTCACGCCCCGATGAGAAGGGGATTGAAACGAGCATCTTGCGCCAGTTGTAGCCGAGGGTGATGAGCAAGGCGTGGACGTTCGCAGAGTTTCGCTGCCCGATGGCCACGATCCCAACAGCTTTTTCGTTCAGGGTGGCGACGCGTGCCAGTTCCAGTCACTGCTGGAGGCTGCCCGGGCCATGACGTTTCGCGTTGTTCGCCAACCATCCGCCAACCGGACACGGTGCCCGTATCGCGTCATCGAGCAGGGGAGCGGCCGCGAGATTGGCTGGATTAGTCAGTACCTTGATTACCAGACTCTTCGCCGGCTCGCGGACCGTACCCTGGAAAACTATGCGTACGCATTGTTGCATTTTCTCCGCTGGTGGGAGAGTGTTCATCATACCGACGCGATTGCCAAAGAGGCCTTGACCGAATCGATACTCCTGGACTATGTGCGGTTCCAGTCCAGTCAACAACGCGAGGTGACCGGCGGCACCATCAACCAGCGCGTTGCTACTGTCGATCATGCCTTGCGCATCGTATTCCCCGATGCTCCTGGACAGATTGCTCCCGGGTTTCAGCAAACTTATTGGCAGCGTGCCCCGATGGGCATCGGCAGGCCCCGGCTTGCCTTGAGCCGGTTGCGCGTAAAGACCCCCAAACGCACCATATCCCCACTGTCGGTGGATGAGGTGGCCCGATTCTGGTCCAGTTTCCGCACTTCGCGTGACTTGGCCATCGTGGGATTGATGCTGTTGCAGGGGCTCCGCTCCCAGGAGGTTATGGACCTGAATCGCGACGATCTGTTATTGCCGGAAACGCAAGGGTTCGTGCATGAAGTGGTAATCTGCGCAGCGTCCGAGGTGATCGCGCGCCACCCGCGGAGCTATGAACGCGAAGACATGATCTTCGATCCGCTGCACTATCTGGCGCTGCTGGAGCGGA
>Ga0182027_10010769_pt1 | contig 12970 bp, 7 predicted proteins | sample 712E1DmetaG_FD_121300 | JGI IMG/M metagenome (GOLD analysis project Ga0182027, IMG submission 121300) | Permafrost microbial communities from Stordalen Mire, Sweden - 712E1D metaG (Illumina Assembly) | ecosystem: Environmental > Terrestrial > Soil > Wetlands > Permafrost | place: Sweden...
CGAAGGGTTTTGTTTTCGGGATAGGGCTGGGTGGATGTAGTAGCGACGGAGTTGCCGTGAGCGGACTGCCCAATTCCGCCGGCGCTGGAGTGCCTCCAGTTGACAGTCTGGAAGGGGCACATTTTTTCGCCGGGATCGAGCTCGATCTCCTTGCCTCCGGTTGAGAGAACGATGATGGTGTTGTCGAGCTGGTACAAAGAGAGGTAGGTGATATCGAAGACGCCGCGCTCACGATCAACGACCTTGTTGGCGTAAGCGGTGAGTCCGGCGGCGCGGAGCATGGCGAGATAGAGCAAGGCGATGTCCTCGCTGTCTCCGCTCTTCTGCGCCCAGGTGTCCTCGGCGTGCTTGGCGGTTTTCAACTTGAGCAGCTTTAGCTCGGCTTCTGATTTTTTGCGGGAATAGTCGGTGTTGTCGAGGGCCTGGACGGCCTTGTAGAGTTTTTTGGCTTTGTCGAGGTCGCTGTCGCCGGGAGCGATGAGGCCGGCAACCGCCGCGCTGATGGCGCTGGAGGGCTTGGCGAATTGATCCACTTTTTTGGACCAGAGCTTGGCATCGGTGATCCAGAAATCGCTGGCGCTGCTGGCGGCTTTGTAATAGAAGATCACTCTATATAGAAGGCTTTTGACAGGCGGCATCCACTCTTCGTCGGGAGCGGGAGGAACATCGGTGACATCAACGCTGTAATGTCCGGCGACGTCATTTTTCACCGCCACTCCCTCAGGAAGCTTGGCCCACCAGATCAAGGAGTTGATGACGCGCCCATGTTCATCCTCCATGTACCTGCTGGTCGCATTCTGGATGCCGGGCAGGAATGCCTTGAAGGGCGTGAAGAGATAATGCGCCTTGTGAACTAAGTAGGGTCGCTGAATCTCCCAGTGCGGAGAGGAGGAGATATTGTCGTCATCCTGGACCGTATAGGAGTATTCGAGGATGCAGCCGACCTCGACGCTGGGCAGTGTGAAGACCTTGCGGTTGACCTGTAGCTGCTCGCCTTCTTTGTTTTTTCCTTTGACGACCAACAGATCTTCAGGCTTGCCGACGAAGGGAATGATGGTACCGTCGGAGTGAATGGTGCGGCCCTTGATGTCGGTGATCTTGGAAGAGCCGCGCAGGTAGGGGGGGACATCGACGGTGGCCAGTTCCTTGCCCTTCTCGGTGAGCACCTTGATGCGGGCATAAAAGCTTTGGTAGTGGAGCTGATCGTTGGTGACTTCCTCGACGTTGAGGTAGACGGCGGCGGCGCCCGGAGCTTTGGGGTCGGCGGTCATCTTGAGTTCTTCGCCGGTGGGCTGCTGGAACTGGGCGAGCAGTAGGGCCGGCGAGGTGAAGGCGAGAAGAAGAGGCAAGTGGCGCATGAAAACAGGGATCCGCATGAGACGATCCTTTGCTTGCAGAGGAATAGAAGCCCGCAGCGAGAGGTAAAAAATGATTGCGAGAATTTTACATCGGAAAGGGGGCGGAGTCGAGGGCCACCTGCGGTGGGGCAGACGGCGCTTGCGCGCCATGGAGTTTATGGACCCCCACCGTAGATCTCCCCGGAGAGTTAGTGGGAGTCGAGAAGGGAGGAGACGAGGGCTATGGGGAGGCCGACGACGTTGAAGTAGTCGCCTTCGATGCGAGGAATCCAACGGGCGGCGCGGCCCTGGATGGCGTAGGCTCCGGCTTTGTCCATGGGCTCGCCGGTAGCGACGTAGGCGGCGATGTCCTGTTCCGTTAGTTTGCGGAAAGTGACGGCGGTGGTCTCAGCGGCGACGCGGGTGGAGGTTGCGGAGACGAGGGCGACGCCGGTGATGACCTGGTGGGTGCGGCCGGAGAGGAGGCGGAGCATTCGGGCGGCGTCGGCGGGGTTGGAGGGTTTGCCGAGGATTTGGTTGTCGAGGGTGACGGTGGTGTCGGCGGCGAGCACTTGCAGTGCGGCAGCCGCTCGCTGATCGCTCGCAGTAGTTTTTGTGGATTCAGAGGCACCCGGGCTGAGTGGGTTCGTTAATTCCCCGGTCCCCAAATGCGAGGGACCGGGGGCACCCATAATTTCGTTGTAGACGGCCTGGGCTTTTTCGCGGGCGAGGCGGGTGACGTAGGCGATGGGGTCTTCGTTGGGGAGGGGGTCCTCGGGAATGTGGGCGGGATGGACCTCGAAGGAGTAGCCGGCCTGGGTGAGAAGTTCGCGGCGTCGGGGCGAGGCGGAGGCGAGGACGAGCATGTCTTGATTATGGCAGGGTGGCGTAGGTCAGCTGTGTACGCCCATTTCAATAAGCTTTTGTTTTACAAAACCCTTTCCAATTTCAAATAGTGCATTAATGCTGCTGATTCCTGCTATCTTGGCAATCTCTTTTGTCTTTCGCCAGATTTCGTTATCGCGAATAGTATCGAGAAATTCATGCCCTTCATATGTGAGTCGTGTTGCGCTCCAATTAAAACCATTGAGGGTTGTCAGGTCATGTGCCTTCAAAAAACCCGCTTCTGCTAATAAGCATATATGGTATGAGATCTCTTCATCAGTATGGCCTGGCAAGTTGAGAGTCTTTAGCGACAACGGATCCTCTGTTGACTCTACTTCCAGGAGAATTTCTCTTATCAGCTCTTTATTGAGTTTCATTTAGTTCTCCTTCTTAAATTGCGAGGCCGGTTTGGAGGCCTTTGGGAGTGGCGAGGCCCCAGGCCATGGCGGGGGTGTTGTGGGCGAGTCCGAAGCGGCCGTCGGGGCCGAGCAGGATAATGCCGCCGTGTCCGCCAAGACGGTTGAAGAGATAGGCGATGGCTTCGCGGGCGGCGAGTTCGGGAGCAATGCCCGAGGCGACGCGATCGGTGGCCCACTTGCCGAGGACCAGCTTCATGATAGGTTCGCCCCAGCCGGTGAGGGAGACGGCGGCGGAGAGATTGTCGGCGTAGCAGCCGCAACCGATGAGCGAAGAGTCGCCGACACGGCCGGGAGTTTTGTTGAGGGTTCCGCCGGTGGAGGTGGCGGCGGCGAGGTTGCCGCAGGCGTCGAGGGCGACGGCGCCGACGGTGTCGTGGTCCTCGAATTTTTTGGAAGAGGGCTTTTTCTCCGGGGCTAAAGCCCCATCCATTTTTTTTGCGATTGAATCGGCACGACTGAAGTCGTGCCCTGACGCTTCTTGCTCCAACCTTTGCAATTTTCGTTCAGCGGTGAAGTTGTGCCCTGACGCTTCTTGCTCCAACCTTTGCAATTTTCGTTCAGCGGTGAAGTTGTGCCCTGACACTTCTTGCTCCACCCTTTGCAATTTTCGGTTAGCGGTGAAGTTGTGCCCTGATAAAGAACCTGCTGTTGCAGAACCAATAGTTACAGAACCACCTTCAGAGAGAGTCTGTGTGCTGTCTGCCGACGAAGAGCTATCAGCGTGTGCAAGAAGGACCGCTGTTTCGGGGCTTTTGTCGTCGTGGAGGAGGGGGATCAGGGGGGTGTCGATACCGGAGAAGGTGTCGTCGCCGAGGCCGGCGGACTCGCGGAGCTTGGCATGTGCGAGGCGCTCGCGCTCGCGATCGAGGACGAGTTCGGAATTGTCGATGAGGGTCATGCCGTGGGCGCGGGCAAACTGCTCGGCGCCTTCGCCGACGAAGTAGACGTGGGGGCTCTGTTCGAGGACCAGACGGGCGGCCTGAATGGGGTTGCGAAGACGCTCGACGCAGGCCACGCCGCCGGCCTTCATGCGTCCGCCGTCCATGAGGAGCGCGTCGAGCTGCACGCGGCCATCGGAGGTGAGAAAGCTGCCGCGGCCGGCGTCGAAGGTGGGGTCGTCTTCGAGGACAGTGACCGCGGCTTCGACGGCATCGAGGGCGGATGCTCCGCGAGAGAGAAGAGCGTAGCCGGTTTCAAGAGCTTTGCGGACACCGGCCTGGTGGGCGCGAGCGGCGTCGGCGGGGATGGCCCATGCGCCACCGTGAACGAGGAGGGTGGGGGAGTGGAGAGCCGAGGAAGTCACCGAGTTATGGTAGAGCATTTAGGCGGAGGAGGTTCATGGATTCCCACCCTAACCGGAACAGAACGAGAAGCAGGTCCTTCGACTCCCCTTCGCTACTCTCAGGGTCGCTCAGGATGACAGTGGCGAGGGTGGAGCACCCGGATTGTGTGCGGGGGGGGGGCGGCTCCCATTTTGGGAAGGGGTAGTTATTTTTGAACTGTTTTGTTCTTAATTGGAATACGTGTCAAAGAATTGGGGTGGGGGAATTTTGGTTAAGTGGTTGAAAGGACAGGAGAAGAGTGGTGTATCGAATGTTGCATTAAATTCTGTATAGATTGGTTAAGCTAGAAACATTCAACAAGGAACATCGAGGAGAGAACCGACGGGGAAGCGGGAAGTGGCTTTCCTGGTTTTAATCGAACCACTTCCGCGGAGTTGCAAGCGTGGGGAGAGGCTGAGTGCATCTTCAGAGAACAAGTGGATGTTTTACCTTAGCGAAGGGCCGTGCATGGAAGCGTTGAAAACGGCCGAAGGCAGAATGGCATGGGCAGGGCAAACTCTGGAAGAGATCAGACATTTTTCGAGTTGAGGCGGAGTTGCGAGGGAGATAGCAAGGCGGTTTGAAGTGCAGGAAGCCGCTGGTGCTCGCGGCGACCGCGGCGACCAATTCGGCGAATGCAGGGGTGGTTCCCACGGGGAATCACCCCTTTCCCTTTCCGCGGAGAGAGCGGGGCCGTGGAATGTTGGGACGGGATTGGCGGAGAAATGGTATGTGCAAGGACGAGGCAGGCGGCTGCAGGCAGGCTGCGCGGGACGGACAAGAAGACGGTTAACCCAAGCAGGGTAATGTTGAACGCGGAAGCGCACAAAAAGGTAGGAGACAACAGGACGAAGATTGTGAACGCGCTGTACGACAGCTTGATCAAAGGAAATGCGTCAAGCGCGAAGCTGTTGTTTGATTTGGCGGACGGGTTGATCAATTGCGAAGACCCGGTGGTGATGGGCCAACTTGTCAGTTATGCGGAGAAGCTGGAGTCGGAGCGGCAGTTGGCGGCGGATGCAGCCGACGAAGAGGCAGAGAAGAAGTTGGACGAGGCAATGGGTTAGCAAGTTGGGTGATTCCCACCTTAGGCGCAAAGAACGCGAAAGGATGGGGCACCCAGAGAGCGTGAGAGTTAGCAAATTGTTGTTCACAAAAACAAGACTTTGCGGGAGCAGGGCGAGAGGAAGAACTCTTAGTCCTGCTTCCGGGAAGAAAGAAGAGAGACGAATGAAGCTCACAAATCACAAAGGTATGCGCGTCGGCGGAGCGATAGGCCTGCTGCTGATTGAGTTGTTCCTGATGGGCATGGGAAGCGTGGTCCACTCGCAGGCGTTCAGCACAACGACGGTTCAGGGAACGGTGTACCTGGCGAATGGCCAGCCGGGGACAGGAACACTGGTAGTGAGCTGGCCATCGTTTACGACGGCGAGCGGCCAAATGGTGACAGCCGACAGCATGACGGTGACGATAGCTCCAGATGGATTTGTGAGCGTGAATCTGGCAGCCAATCAAGGGGCGACACCGGCGGGACTGTATTACACGGCGATTTTCTACCTGAGCGACGGGTCGGTGAACACGCAATACTGGGTGGTCCCGGCAGCAACACAGGCGACGCTGGGGCAGGTGCAGGCGCGATTGATGCCGTCGACGCAGGCCGTGCAGGCGGTGAGCAAGACATATGTGGACCAGGCGATTGCGGCGCTGGCGGGCGGAACACTGACAATATCGGGCACAACGATGACCGGGCCGCTGACCTTGTGCTGCGATCCGACAACACCCTTGCAGGCGGCGGACAAGCACTATGTGGATGTGTCGCTGGCGCAGGCGGTGCCGCTGACCGGCGGGACGCTGACGGGAGCGTTGACTGCTCCGCAGTTCAACGGGCCGCTGGCAGGAAATGTTACGGGTAATGTGAGCGGGAACGTGACCGGAAACGTGACGGGCACATCGGCGAATGTCACCGGGACGGTGTCGATAGCGAATGGCGGGACGGGCGCGACGACCGCGGCGGGGGCGCTGGCGAATCTTGGCGGAGTGGCACTGAGCGGCGGGACGCTGACCGGGCCGTTGACGGCGACCAAGCTGGGGGCTCTTTACCAAGTGGACCAGTTTGCGGGAGCGGATTTTGGGGCCAAGCTGGGAGCGTGCCTGAGCGGACTGAGCTCGACGAATGGCGGAACATGCGATGCGCGGAATTTTACAGGCACGCTCGCGATGGGATCGAACTTGGTGATTTCAATGGCGAATGCGACGGTGCTGCTGCCGTGCGCAACGATTTCTACGGCGAATCAATTGATTGTGACGGCGGGAACGAGAAATGTGTCGCTGCGCGGGTGCGCATTGCGCGGCGCGAGCACGGCGAGCGGGAGCCAGGGCGGGACGGTTTTCTATTACTCAGGCACGGGAGCGATGGTGCAGGTGGGCGACCCGACGTATGCGGCGGACACGCCGGGTTTTCACCTGGACAACGCTGTGGTCAACATTACGGCCGCGACCAGCGCAAACGCGCAGGGATTCGCGGCTTATCGCACGCAGGAATTGGATCTGGAAAGCCTGTATTTTCTTGGTAACTCCAACCAGACGGGCATGACGCTGGATGGAACCGGGAATTATACCGGGGGAACGTTTTACGACAACGAGTTCACGGGATTCCAGACGGCGGTGAGTGCGATTGGTCACCAGGCAACAAATCCGGCGACGACGGACTGGGTGAATGCAAGCACGTTTGTGCGGCTGCACATCGACTGCCCGACGAGCGGGGGAAATCCGATCAGCGGGACGTACGGGATCAACCTGCAAAGCGGCGACGGAAATACGTTTACCGGCGGAGACGTGGAGGGCTGCTCGACGGCGCTGCACCTGGGAGCGAACGCGCAGAACAACACGATTGTCGGATTGCGCAACGAGAACTCGACGAACCAGGTGATGGCGGACGCGGGCAGCTCGTACAACGACTGGATGACCGGCGGAACGATGTTTACCGGCGCGTTGACGGACAACGGAACGCGCAACAGTTTTCTGGATACCTTTCACCGGAGCTTCAACGGGTTGAATGGCGACTGGTACGGAAGCCAGAAAGACGCGACGGTGACCAACCATTATCGGCTGGGAACCGGAGCAGGAAATGAGCGCGGTCTGCTGAACCGTTATCAAAGCGACTACGGATACCGCTGGACGATGGGGTTGAGCGACGCGGCAGCCGGGGAGCAGTTTTACCAGATACTAGATGAGCTGAACAACGTATACCGGATTTCGGTGGGGCAGTATAACCACGGGCAGAGCAGCACCAACAACCAGACGGTGATCAATGCGGCAGGGACCGGCGCGGTGGTGCTGAACGGGTCGAACAACGCGGGAACCGGCGGAGTGGTGATCGGATCGGGCGGCGCGAGCGAGACGACGGTGGCGACGATCAGCAGCGCCGGGAATGCGCAGTTCAACGGCACCTTGCAGGTAGGGGGAACGTCAACTCTCGCGGGGACCGCGACGGTGAAGAACCAGGCGGACGCGGAGATTGACGCGACACTGTGGGCGGGATTGACGGCTAGCCAGAAAGAGTCGTTCATCTACAAGGACTGGAACGGGAACAGCCAGTGGTACATGGTGAAGGACTCGAGCAATAACTGGGCGCTGAATTCGGCCACGGGCGGATTGGACAGCTTCAAAGCGTACCAGAGCACCAACAGCGGTGACACCTATATCAACACATCAAACAATACTGGAGTGGTGCGGTTCAATTATGAAACCGGGTCGGGTTCGCAGTTCAAGGTGTACGGAGGAAACAGCAGCACACTGTATGCCTCCTTCACGGGAACGACATCGATTCAATTTCCCGGGCTTGCGGCGAGCAGCGGGCACAACTGCCTGCAGGTTGATAACTCGGGGTATGTGACGAATACGGGGTCAGCGTGCGGCGCGGGCAGTGGTAGCGGCACGGTCAACTCCGGCACGAGCGGGCAGATAGCCTATTACAGCGGCACGGGCACGGTGCTATCCGGGACGAGCACGGTTTCAATAACGGCGGGAGGGACCGGAGCCACCACGGCATCCAGCGCGCTAACAAACCTGGGCGGAGCCGCATTAACGGGTGCGTCGTTTACGGGGCCAGTGAGCATAGCATCAACGCTATCCGCAAAGAACATTACCAGCATTGGGCCGCGCTATGATGTGACGAACTCCGCATTTGGCGCGAAGGGAGACGGAACAACCGACGATACAGCGGCGATACAATCGGCTTTCAACACTTGCCAATCAGGCGGCGGCGGAATTGTAGAGTTTCCGGGGCTTCATGCCTATGTCGTCTCCTCGACAATCTATGCATACAACGGATGCCAGCTAGAGGGTACAATCGGCGGGCCTGGCGCTCACACCCTGCCCCGGCTTGCATGGAACGGCCCAGCATCCGGAACTGTCTACAATGTCACAGGATTTACCGCAGCGGCCAACACAACGCCAATCTACGGTCCGAGCAGTCCATCCCCGGCTCCTCAGCCCTACATGGTCACATTCACGGCTACGAACAGCTTAGCCGCAGGGCAGTGGGTGGATATTGAAGGCTTGAGTACAGCAGCGGGAGCGAGCTTGAATCGGACCATAGCCGAGGTAGCCTCAGCCACCGGGAGCACTTTCACAGTTGTAGTGCCGTTTGCACCCACACTGGGCACATTCACCGATAGTGGCACAGCGACGCGCACCAGCGTCGTGGTTGCCTTTGGTGCTTACGCTCGTTATCAGGAATCAGTCACTAATCTCTCGGTCGCACCCTTATCTGGAGGGAACTCTTTTCAGGTAGGACTCTACTTCGGATCACGGGTGGATACCGGCACTCGCATAATCAACACCTCGGTTGGAGGGGCCACGGAATACAGCTTCTACTTTGCCGACGGCGGCATCAATGTTGAATTCGACAAGGGATGGAGGTCGGATGGCGCAGGAATCGCGGCGATTTACTGGAAAATGATCAGCGCAGACTCGTTTGGGATAGCAAACGGGACCGTGGACAACAGCCGGGCTGATCTTGGCTCGGCAACCAGCGGCGGAGCGGTGATGCTGGACAACGGGGGGTGTACCGGGCGAGAAGTACACTTTACCTCGCGAAATTTCAAGGTAGAGGTCAACACGTCGATCGCTCCGGGACAAGGGGTGTTCACGCTTTATGATTGCCCAGCGAATATGCTGCAGTATTTTTTGGATTTTGAAAATACCTGGGTAACACCTGCTTCCGCAGGAATAACGGGATTCAATTATGCCTCGTTTGCCATGTCACCCTCGAACGATGGAGCAATCAGCCTCAGCATTCAGAATAGTGTGTTTCCGGGCGGCCAGGGTTCCTCTACCACAACGTCCTGGGTGGGAATACCAGCACTTCAGAGAAACAGCATAGTTGGCATCAATGGATATATTCCGTCGCTCACCTATGGGCCTCCCTACAATAGCGCCGGAACCAGCTACGTGTATTATGATGCGCCGATTCAATTGACCGGCGATGTGAACATCAACCAGTTATGGCAATACGGCATTCATGCCTCCGATTATTTATATTCGGACGCAGCCTTTGCGGCGCTGCCGAATGGAACAACTCTGTACGCGGGCCAAATTCTCGCGCCCCCCGCCTATTGGAACGGTGCAAACGGCAAGCGGTATGCCATCGACGTTGTGTACCAGGCGGGAACAACCGGCACGCCAAACGCCGGGGCTACTACCTGCATTGGCACAAGCGGCACCAGCATTTTGACCTGCGCCAGCGCCACCGACCTTTCGATGGGGCAACATATCAGCATTGGAAGCGATACAAACAAGACGATCAATTACGTGGATGCGACCCAACCGAGCGCCGCGCTGGTATATCTGACGAGCAATCTGGCGACGACGTACACAACCGCGACGGCGCTGACATTTTCAGCACCTTTGCTGGCTTCCGAGATTCAGATGCCGACGAAATCTTCGAGCGCGCCTTCCTCTTTGGCGTGGTCGCAGGGGGACATGGAGCAAAACTCCGGGGCCGCGGCGAACGGAGTTGCCGCCTGGGTGAACACGGCATCTGGCACACCGGGAACGTGGGCGGGAATTCCACTGGGCGACAGCAGCGGGCAGATTGCGCCCTCTCAGATTTCGACCACGATTCCCGCAGCGAAAGGCGGATTGGGCGCGGCGAATTTGACCGGGTATCTCTATGGCAACGGCTCCAGCCCGGCCACGGCTTCGACGACGTTACCACCGCCCACACCTACGGTAGCCCAGGCCGGAGGCGACTTGGTTTGCGCTCAGGCGGCAGACCCGACGATTGGAGCGCAAACGGTTACAGCCGGGAGCAGCACCTCCAGCAGCATGACTTACACGATGGCCGCGAGGCCGTCTTACATCTATGCGGGGTCTCTGGTGCAGGGCAATGGAAACACGCCTTCAGGCTACAACGGCGGGCCTTTCACGGTAACAAGCGTGAACGATACGACGGTCACTGTGAGCAGCACTAACAACCCAGCCACTTTAACTGGCGGCGGAACATTGTCCCTCTACTGCCTAAATCGGTCAGTGGATGCAACCTCGCAAACGAATGCGGGGGTGTTCCAGAATAGTTATCCAAATTACACTGCAAGCGCCGGAAACTCACTCCAGATCACGACGCAACTGTCTTTTATCAATCCGTCCACCAACCCACCCATAACTTTTTACCTTTATAAAGGGTCATCTAATTTATATAACGGCGGCGGTGTGAGTCTGACTTATTCCTCCGATGGCAGACGAGGCACGATGCAATTTCAACTCACAGGATTAGGGCCTACTTTAGTGAATGCTGACATTCTGGGAGCGCAACTTCCTTTTAATTCCTATATGGGTTATTTTCAAAATAATGTGCCACAACCTATTGGAGGCATTTCAAGCTCGGCGGAAACACTGACAGAACGTGTGAGCTTTACCGCCACCGGGGTTGCGTCGATCACGGCATCGAGCGGATGCACGGTGGTGGGCTCGATTGGGCAGACCGTGCTGCTCACATCTTTCAACAATTCGAGCACGGCGACAGCCACGGGAACGCTCACGGCGGCAAACACGATAGCCGGAGCGACATGGGTAATCACATCGCGCGGACAGGGCGCGACGGCGGCTCCCACATCGGCTACATGCAGCGCGGGAACGGTTACCTCGGCATCGGGCACGGCGACGCTCACGACGACTCTGGGCGGAGCGCCGGGGAATGCCGTGCTGCAAAGGGCGTTCGTAGTGAGGCCGTATTAGGCGGCATGAGGAGCCGGGGCCATCGACTTGCCTGCCCGGTGGAAATGAGGGAATCCATGGCGGAGACAGCAGGTGAAAGCGCGGCAGTTGCGGGGAATGAGATCTTTTGCGCGGAGGAGCTGGACCGGGAGGAGCTGGAGCGGTTCGGGAAAATTCTGGACCAGAGGCCGGCGAGCCTGCGGGGGCGGACGGTGGGGATGGAGCTGGCCGCGCAGCTTTTGCAGGTGAGGACGCGGAATGGCAGCACGGCGCCTTTGCGGGCGAACGCGGTGCAAAGGGCCTTTGAGCGGCTGCGGGGCGAGCGGAACATTGTGCTGAAGGCGCGGCAGATGGGTCTGACGACCTGGGCGGCGGCGCGCTTCTTTTTGAAGACCATTACCCAGCCGGGGACGCTGACACTGCAGGTTGCCCATTCGCAGGAGGCGGCCGAGGAGATCTTCGGGATTGTGCACCGGTTTGTGGATTGGCTGCCGGATGCGCTGCGCGAGGGGCCGTTGCAGGTTTCGCGTGCCAATGTGCGGCAGATTGTGTTTCCGGAGATGGACTCGCAGTACCGGGTGGTGACGGCGGGCGACCGGAACGCGGGGCGAGGATTGACGGTGCAGAACCTGCACTGCTCGGAGCTGGCGCGGTGGCCGGGCGATCCGGCGGAGACGCTGGCGGGCTTGAGGGCGGCGATGGCGCCGGGGGCGGAGCTGATTCTGGAGTCGACGCCGGATGGCGTGGGCGGCTGCTTTTACGAAGAGTGGCAGAAGGCCAACGAGCAGGGGATGGCGCGGCACTTCTTCCCCTGGTGGATGGAACGGAAGTACCGGACGAAGGCGGTGGATGAGGCCAGCCTGACGGACGAAGAACGGGACCTGATGGCCCACAAGCTGCTGGACCTGGAGCAGATTGGATTCCGGCGGCAGATACGGGCGGATTTTCGCTCTCTGGCGCGGCAGGAGTACGCGGAAGACGACGAGAGCTGCTTTCTGGCCAGCGGGGATTCGGTCTTTGAACTGGCGGCGATTGAGGCGCGGCTGGCGACGGTGACTGAGCCGATTGAGGTGCGGAAGAACGGGGATATGGAGATCTGGCTGCCGCCGCTGAAGGGCAAACAGTACCTGGTGGCAGTGGACCCGGCCGGGGGCGGAAGCGAGGGCGACTACTCGGCTGCGCAGGTGCTGGAGCTGGAGACGGGGTTGCAGTGCGCGGAGTTTGCCGGACATGTGGGCGGCTTGGAGCTGGCGCGTGTGGTGACGACGCTGGCCGCGGAGTACAACCAGGCGTGGCTGGTGGTGGAGAGAAACAATCATGGCAGCGGGATTCTTTCGCTGATTGAGAGCGTCTGCGGCTACGGGAAAGTTTACCGGCAGGGCGGGCAGGCGGGCTGGCTGACGACGACCGTGAGCCGGCCGGCGGCGCTGGGGAGGCTGGATGCGGCGCTGGTGGAGGAGCCGGAGCGCTTTCAGAGCCGGAAGCTGCTGGCCGAGTGCCGGAGCTTTGTGCGGCGGCCGGATGGCGGGAGCGGGGCGCGGCCGGGGACGCATGACGACCGGGTGATGGCCATGGCGATTGGGCTGGGGGCGAGGGAAGAGCTGACGGGGGGAAGCTAGAAGCTGATAGTGAACAGCAAAAAGCTAGAAGCTACCCTGAGCGCATAGAATTCGAGTGAGGTTGGTGCGAGACGGGGGCACGGCTTGGCGGTTCTGGCGGTGCAGCATATCCGGCGGATGCGGGGCGGGGCGCAAGGCCAGTTGATGCTGGGCGCCGACGGCCAGGTGTA
>Ga0182027_10010770_pt1 | contig 12970 bp, 10 predicted proteins | sample 712E1DmetaG_FD_121300 | JGI IMG/M metagenome (GOLD analysis project Ga0182027, IMG submission 121300) | Permafrost microbial communities from Stordalen Mire, Sweden - 712E1D metaG (Illumina Assembly) | ecosystem: Environmental > Terrestrial > Soil > Wetlands > Permafrost | place: Sweden...
GAGCCAACTCAATGACCTGGGAAACCATTCGCAACCTCATCCACGACGAGTGGGCCATTCTCTTGCTGCTGTTGGCGTGGTCGGTGGCCGGCCTGGCGGTCATATGCGAGCGCATCTACGCTTTGTGGAAGGTTCTTCCCAAATCCGAGGCGTTCAAGAATCGCGTGGTCGAAGCGGTGGAGAAAGGCGACTTGGCCAAGGCTTCCGCCCTGTGCGAAACCGGGACCGATCCCTTGGGCGAGGTGTTCGGCCGCGGCCTGCGCGTGTTCGCCAAAACCCCGCACAAGACGACCGAAGCGGTAAATTCCCAGCGTATCGTGGCGCTGGCTGGCTTCAGGCGATTCCTGTGGGCGCTCGGTACCGTGGGCTCGTCGGCGCCTTTCGTTGGACTTTTCGGCACCGTGGTCGGCATTCTCAAGGCGTTCCAGTCCATGTCCATGGCCGGCACCGGCGGCTTCAAGGTGGTCTCGCAAGGGATCGCCGCCGCCCTGGTCGCGACCGCGGCCGGGCTTCTGGTCGCCATCTACGCCATCATCACCTACAACTATTTCGTGGCCAAGGTCGGCGCCATCTCGATTCAATACAAGGTGTTCTGCGAAGAATTCCTGCTGGCGTTGGGGGAATTCGCCAAGTCCCGCGGCAGCGTCGTCACCGCCGTGCCAGCGCAGGCGCCCGGCAGTCCGCCGCCATCGTAGGTTCATGCATGTCGATGAGCGTGCAAATCGACGACCCGAGCGCGGACGCGGAGGTCGAGGGCGAAGCGCGAGAATCGATCGTCGCCGAAATCAACATCACTCCGCTCACCGACGTCTTCCTCGTGCTGCTCATCATCTTCATGGTGACGTCTACGGCCATCGTGGAATCCGAGGTGTCGTCGCGAACCGGCGTGAAGGTTGCTTTGCCCAAGGCCAATGCCGCGGGCGCGGTCACCAAGCGGCGCACCGACCCAGTCCTCACCGTTACCAAAAACAACGAGCTCTATCTGTTGTCGCGCAAGATCGATCCCGCGCACCTTGAGGAAGAAATTCACAAGGCGCTGGTCGAAGTGGATTCGGAAACGCTGCTCCTACGCGGCGACAAGAGCGTCTTCCTCGGCGCGGCGGTCGACCTCATGGCGATCGCCAAGAAAGCCGGAGCGAAGAACATCGCCATTCTTACCCAGTCCGAACAAAAGCCGTGAGGCACTTTGCCTCACGGCGAGCGACCACGTGACAAAACCGCCCCACGCCACATCTTGCCAAATTCTAGCAGCTCACCGTAAGTGGCTAAGATCATTGACAGGATGAACCTATCCTGTCGTGGCACATCCGCTGCAAGAGAAGAAAGACATAACCGGACCGCAAGGTTCACGGAAACAGACAACAAGGAGACCCCAATGAAGCTCACTCGCGTTATCCTCCTCGCTCTCGCCTTCGCGATCACGTTCGCCAGCACCTCGCTGGCCTCCGCTGGCGAAGAAAAGGCCGCCGCTGCCGAAGGCGAGAAGCCGGCCAAGAAGAAGGGCAAGAAGGCCAAGAAGGCCGACGAGAAGAAGACCGACGGCGACGCCGCGAAGTAACCGACTTCCACGCCTTGAAGCGCACAGGACGACGGGAGTTTCCCGGACGTCCTGGCTCTTCCCGAAGAGCCCCCGGGATGACCGTTCCGGGGGTTTTTCGTTTTCCAGGGATCTTTCCGCCGAGTTTCTCCGGCGCGCTCCCGGCACTCGAGCGATCAATTTGGCAACCGATTGAAACAGCAAGAGCGATTGCGGATAGGATTGCGCCGTGACGATCCGAGGCAAAGTGTGGATTCTGGTGGCCGCCAGCGCGGCGGTGACAGCTGGAGCCACGCTGTGGGTACGCATCTATGCCATGCGCAGCGAGCTCACCCGGCAGGCTCAGTCGTCGGCCGACGAGATCGCGGACGACATCAAGCAAAACCTGGAACGCTTCGAGCCCGACGCCGAGGAACGCGACTACGCCATCGCCCTGTCGAACTACATCAACCGGCACCCGCGCATCCAGCGGCTTCAGCTGGTGGTGGAGCACGACGCCCCCAGCTCGCCGTCGGTGCGCATCGTCGCCCCGCGCGGTGAGGCCACCGAGATCACGCGTCTGCCGTCGCTGCCCCGCGAGCCCATCGTGTATTCGCGCAAAGCCACCGAAGGCGACGTTTACATTTTGCAGCGTTTCGTCGACTTGAAAGGCCCGTGGCAGGGCAACCTGCTCATGCACTGGAGCCTGGGCCCGGTCGAATCCATTATCAAAGTCACCGAGCGTTGGTCGCTGATTCTGGGGGGCGCGCATCTGATCTCCCTCGTTCTGCTCACGGGCTTTCTCATCAATCGCGTTGTTTTGCGCCGGCTCGAAACGCTGGCAACGGCGATGCGCGACGTCGAAGGTGGCGACCTCGACCGCCGAGTTGCCATGGGTGCCCCCGACGAAGTGGGACGGCTTTCGCTGGGTTTCAACCAGATGCTCGACCAGCTTTCAAACGCCAATCGCGAGATCCGCGAGTTCAATCTGCGCCTGGCGCAGGAAATCGACCTGGCAACGCAGGATCTGTCGCGCAAGAACGTGGCCTTGGCCCAGCTCAACCGTTTGCTCAATGACCTGCGCCAGGAAAACGCTTCCAAGGTCCGACTCGCCACTCTCGGCCAGCTCGCCGCCCAACTCGCGCACGAGATCGGCACCCCCCTTTCGTCGGTGTCGGGCCACCTGCAGCTCGCGCTCCTGCAGCGCGATTTGCAGCCGGCCCTGCGCGAGCGCCTGGACGTGGCGACGCGGGAAATCGCCCGCATCGGCCGCATCGTGCGTGACTATCTCGATTCGACACGCGGCCTTGAGCCCGATCGCAAGCCCACTTCGTTGCGCCAGCTTCTGCAAGAAGCCATCGAGGTCACCGGCGGCGGCGAATCGGCTTCCAAACGCGTTGTCGCCATCGAAATCGCCGACGAGCCTTCCGACTTCGTCACCGATCCCGGACTGCTACGCCAGATCATCATCAATCTTCTATCCAATTCATTCGACGCCATCGCGCGCGACGGTCATGTCACGGTCTCGGCGCAGGTGAAGGGCGAGAGGGTCAGCATCGCTGTCGCCGACACCGGCGCGGGCATCTCGCCCGAGGATCTGCGCAGTATCTTCGAGCCCTTTTACACCACCAAGGGGCGGGGAAAGGGCACTGGGCTCGGCCTCGCCATCTGCCGTGAGCTCTCGAAAGCCCTCGGTGGCTCCATCGAAGTCGAGAGCACGCCCGGCAAGGGCTCGACCTTTACCGTTCACCTGCCCTTGCACGCGGCGAGCGATGGCGAGTCCGGCGCGCGCAAACTGTCCACGGGAGGAACCGCATGACCCGGGTACTGGTAGTTGAAGACGACGCCGTGGCGCGCGACCTGCTTTGCGAGATCTTGCGCAGCGACGGCTTCGAGGTCGAGGCCGTTGACGACGGCGCTCCCGCGGTGGCACGCGCCGCCGACGGTCGTTACGACCTGGTTCTGTCGGACGTGCGCATGGAGCGCGTGGGCGGCCTGGACGTGTTGCGCGCCTTCACCGAACGAACGCCCGCAACACCAGTCATCCTCATCACCGCTTTCGGAGACGTGACCGGCGCCATGGAAGCCATCGGACACGGCGCCTACGACTACGTGTCAAAGCCGTTCAACGTCGAAGAGCTCCGGCTGACCGTGGCGCGCGCTCTCGAACGGCGGCGCTTGTCAGCCGAGGCCGGCGCCGCCCCGGCGAATGGTGGCGAGAAGAACCAAGTCGCCGACATCGAAGGCAAGAGCCAGCGTATGCTCGACGTGTACAAGTTGGTCGCAAGGGTCGCTCCGTCGACTGCCACCGTGCTCGTGGTGGGCGAATCCGGAACGGGGAAGGAGCTGGTCGCGCGCGCCATCCACAACCGCTCGCCACGCACCACCAAGCCATTCGTGCCCGTCAATTGCACCGCGCTTTCGGAATCGCTGCTCGAATCGGAGCTGTTCGGTCATGCGCGCGGCGCTTTCACCGGCGCCATCGCGGCCAAGCGTGGCCTGTTCGAAACCGCCAACGGCGGCACCTTGTTCCTCGACGAAATCGGCGACATGGGGCCGAAAATGCAAGCGCAGATCCTGCGCGTCCTGCAGGACGGGGAGATGCGCCCGGTGGGCGGCACCGACGCCATCCGCGTGGACGTGCGCCTGGTGTGCGCCACCAATCGCGACCTCGAGGCCGAGGTGAAGGCCGGCCGGTTCCGCGAAGACCTCTATTTTCGCATCAACGTGGTCACCGTCCGCATGCCGCCGCTGCGCGACCGCGCCGGCGACATCCCGATTCTCGTGCGCCACTTCCTCAACAAGGTCGCCAAGCGCGAAGGCCGCGCGGAGGCGAGCGTTTCGCCCGAAGCCCTCGATGTTCTTTGCCGCTACGGTTGGCCGGGCAACGTACGCGAGCTGGAGAATGCCATCGAGCGCGCGGTGGCGGTCGCCAAAGGCAACGTGGTGCTGCCGTCGGACTTGCCCGTCGAGGTGTATGGCGGATCGCCGGCGTCTCCGGCGGGAATCATCGACGACCGCCCCACCCTGGGCGAGCTGGAGAAGCGCTACATCGCCCTCGTGCTCACCGAAAGCGGCGGCAACAAGAAAAAAGCCGCCGCCAAGCTCGGCATCGATCGTCGGACGCTCTACCGCGCCATCGAACGTTCCGGCGACGCGCCCGACCCGGACGACGACAGCGACGATCCCTAGTCGCGTTGACGAAGGCGGGCACTGCCCGCCGAAGCTAAAGCAGCGCCAGGAAGGCGCGCGCCGCGTGCGACAGGGTCCGGCCGGCGGGATGCACGAGTCGAATCTTGCGCTCGGCCATGAGGCCCTTGACTTGGATCTCGCGTAATGTGCCTTGGGCGATTTCGTCCTCCACGCACATGCGGGGCAAGAACGACACGCCTTCGTTGCGCTGGACCATCTTGCGGATGGCTTCGACCGTCGGCATTTCCAAATCCCGGTTCAACGGAACCTTCAGGCGTTCGAACTCGCGCACCACGACCTCTTTGTAGGGAGACACGACGATGTGGCCGATGAAGGTTTCCATGCCAAGGTCGGCGATGGACACCGATCGGCGTCGCGCCAGTCGATGCCGGGGCGAAACAACACAGGCCAGGTGGTCGGTGTAGATGATGCGCGAGGTAAGGCGGTCGTCGTTGGGATCGTAGCTCACCACACCGAGCTCCAGATCTCCCTCGAGGATTTCCGTCGGTATCTTGCTCGATTGGCTGCGCCGCACCTGGACCTTCACGCGCGGATACTGCCGGCGGTAGCGGCTAATGAGCGGGAGAAGGTAGAGGATGGCCGATTCGTTGGCCCCGATAAGCAGCCGCCCGGTGGCGTTGTCGCGCAACTCGGCCAGCGCCGACGTGAGCTCGGAGCGAAGATTCTCGAAGCGCCGGGCGTGATCGAGGACGACCTGTCCGGCATCGGTGAGGCGAACCTGGCGCCCGCTGCGGTCGATGAGCGATTCGCCCACGTCCTGTTCGAGCCGCTGCACGGCCAGCGAGATGGCGGGTTGGGTGCGAGCCAATTTGACCGCCGCGCGAGAGAAGCTCTTTTCAGCGGCGACAGTGCGAAAGACTTCAAGGGCGGAAAGATCCATGAAAATCCCCGTGTCAGAAGGTATTAACGATATTTATAATATAAGCTACACGAATACACAACGCGATCACAATAAATTCGCCAAATCGAAACCCAAGCGCTATTTTCTTCCCTTCCCCATCGGAAAGGAGCCCACCCGTCATGAGTAACCGCGTCCACATCTTCGACACCACCCTGCGCGACGGCGAGCAATCGTGCGGCTGTAGCATGAACGTTCCCGAGAAGGTGCGGATGGCGCGCAAGCTTGTCGACCTCAACGTCGACGTGATGGAAGCGGGCTTTCCCATGGCATCGCAAGGTGATTTCGACGCCGTGGATGCCATCGGCCGGGAATACAACCAAGTAACGGTGGCCGCCCTCGCCCGCTGCCACGCCGGGGATATCGAACGCGCCGCCCAAGCGCTGGAAAAAGCCAAGCGTCCGCGCATCCACACCTTCATCGCCACGAGCCCCATCCACCTCTCCCACAAGCTGAAGAAGACGGAAGAGCAGGCCTTGGAAATCGCCATCCGCTCGGTGGAGCTGGCCCACAAGTACGTCGACGAAGTCGAGTTTTCCGCCGAAGACGCGACCCGCACCTCGCCCGAAGCTCTGGTTCGCTTCGCGCGCGCCGTGGTGGCCGCTGGGGCTCGCATCGTCAACTTGCCCGACACCGTCGGATACTCGATTCCCGCCGAGTACGGCCAGCTGGTGGGCACGGTGGTGCGCGCCGTCGAAGGCCAAGCCGAGGTCAGCGTCCACTGTCACAACGACCTTGGCCTATCGGTCGCCAATTCCATCGCCGCGATCCAGGCGGGCGTTCGCCAGGTCGAATGCACCATCAACGGCATCGGCGAGCGCGCCGGCAACTGCTCCCTGGAAGAGATTGTCATGGCGCTCAAAGTGCGCGGCGACATTCTGCCCTTCACCACCGGCATCAAGACCGAGGAGCTCTTTCCGGCGAGCCAGCTGCTGACCGAGATCATCGGCGTCGGCGTTCAGCCCAACAAAGCCATCGTGGGCAAGAACGCGTTCGCCCACGAAGCCGGTATTCACCAGGACGGTTTTCTCAAGGACCGCACCACCTACGAAATCATGGATCCGCGATCGGTCGGCGTTCCAGCAAGTCAACTTGTCGTCGGCAAACACAGCGGGCGCCATGCCATCGCCGATCGCTGCTCCCATTTGGGATTCGAGATCACCACCGCGCAGCTTGAGGCGATCTATCACAAGGTCATTGCCGTGTGCGACAAGAAGAAGTGGCTCTCCGACCAGGAGATCGGAGACATCGCCCAATCTGTTGTCCAGTCGTAGACGGCCGGCACAGACGAATCGGTATTCGCCTATCACTTGGCCTATCATGGGCCAATGCACCCTTCATCCGCTTGGCGATCGCATCTTTTCCTCGCAGCGGTCGGCGCCGCACTCTTATCCTTCGTTCTCGTATCCCAGGCATCGCCTCACCCCGACGAGGCAGCAACGCCAGGTTGCACGCACCCGGAGGAAGCCGCGCCAGCCATCAACCAAGATCACGCGCCGGTCAACCGCCACGCCGGCGGTCTTTTGACCTACGACGTTCGCGATGCGGATACCGGGCAGCCGATCCCATGCAAGCTGACCTTCGTCGGCGTCGAGGGCACGCCCAAGCCGGCCTTCACCCACAACGACATCGGTCGACCCGAGGGCGAGCTGGCCATCGCGGCCTTCGAACGCGTTCTGTCCGCCGTCGGCAGCGAGGAGATCCGCGTTCCCTTCGGCAGCTACGACATCTACGTCAGTCGCGGTCCGGAATGGGACGTGTCGGTAAGCCGCAAGGTTCCGATTGGCGACAAAGGCGCGACGCTGACCGCCCGGCTGCGCCACGTCGTGGACACGACCGGTTGGCTGTCCGCCGACTTCCACGTCCACGCCGCGCCGTCGCCGGACTCGATTGTGCCGCTCACCCATCGGATCATCGAGTTCGTGGCCGACGGTATCGACATGATCGTGTCCACCGACCACAACTCCGTGACCAACTACGCACCCTCGATCCACCAGCTTGGGTTGGAAGCACTCATCACCAGTGCCCTCGGCGACGAGCTCACGACCAACGGCTGGGGCCATTTCGGCGCGTTTCCCCTTCCGCAAGATCAAGCACGAGCCGGACAGGGTGCCATCTTGGTCCACGGCCACAACGCCAAAGAGATATTTGCCAACGTGCGGGAGAATGCGCCCACGGCGTTGATCGACGTGCATCACCCGCGTCTCGACTCCGAGGTGGGCTACTTCATCGTCGGCGAATTCGATCCCCACGCGGATCGAGCCGGCCGCCCGGGATTTTCCTTCGACTTCGACGCCATCGAGGTCCTCAACGGCTACCAGGATCCGGCGCGCAAGAGCGTGGACCGCACCATCGACGACTGGCTCGGCTTGCTCAACCACGGCCACCTGGCCACGGCCACGGGCAATTCGGACACGCATCATCTGACGTACAACATGGGCGGCTACCCGCGCAATTACGTGCGCGTGCGCGACGATCGGCCGGATCACGTCACGCCCCAGGAAGTCGCCACCGCCGTCAAGAACCACCACGCCTTCTTCACCACCGGCCCCTTCGTGCGCGTGCGCGCCGGCCAGGGCGACATCGGCGATCTCGTGCCCGCTCCTGGTGGCAAGGCCGTCTTAGATATCGAAGTGGATGCCGCGCCGTGGATTTCAGTGAATCGCGTAATCCTGTACGTGTCGGGCAAGGAAGCCAAGCGCTGGCCGGTTCCCGAAAGCCAAGACGTCAACCGTTTTCGCGTAACCCACGAAATCGCTCTGGCAGCCGACGGCTACGCCGTGATCCGTGTCGACGGTGACAAGATCATGGCGCCGGTCGTGGGTGACAACCGGATCTTCGGCGTGTACCCGCTGGCCCTGACCAATCCCATCTTCTTCGACGTGAATGGCAACGGCCGCTACGATCCCGAACACCCACACGGCCCGCACTAGCTCGACTGGGGGCTGATTGTCCCGTTTCTCGCCGTTTCCCTTTCTCGCTCCGTCGCGGCGATGAGGTATCATGCGCGCAGCCAAATTCGCCACTCCTAGCAGCAAACAAAACCATGTCAGTAGTTGGAATCGACCTCGGCACAACGAACTCCGTGATTGCGACCGTGCGCGACGCCCAGGTGGTCGTCGTTCCGGCCACTCATGGAGGCTATTTACATCCCTCGGTGGTTTCGTTCTCGTCGGACGGCCTGAAGTATTTCTCGCGCGAGGCGGTGGCGCGCCGGATCGTCGATCCCAAGAACACCGTCTATTCGGGCAAGCGACTGATGGGGCTTCCGTTTCGCTCCGACGAGGTTCAGAAAGCCATCACACGCCTGCCCTATGAGCTGCGCGAGGGCAACAACGAGCAGGCGGTGTTCGTCGGCCCCGATCGAACCTACACCATTCCCGAAGTTTCCGGGCTCCTGCTCGGCTATCTGCGCCAGTGCGCCGAGCTGTTCCTCAGCGACACCGTGACCGGCGCCGTGATCACGGTGCCGGCAAATTTCAACGATGCCCAACGCCGCGCCACCATTGATGCCGGCCGCATCGCCGGTCTCGATGTCTTGCGCGTGCTCAACGAACCCACCGCCGCCGCGCTGGCCTACGGCCTCGGCCAGAACATGTCGCAACGGATCGCGGTCTATGACTTCGGCGGCGGCACGTTCGACATCACCGTCTTGCAAGTCGAGGGCGACGTCTTCGAAGTGCTGGCCACCGGCGGCGACACCTTCCTGGGCGGCGACGACATGGACACCGCCCTGCTCAACATCCTCGCCGAGCTGTTTCGCGCCGAGCACGGCCTGGATCCGCGCACGGACCAGGCCGCCTGTGCACGCTTGCTCATCGCCGCCGAGCAGGTCAAACGCCATTTGTCCGACTTTCCCGAGGCGCGCGGCGAGCTCAAGAACATCGCCGTGGGAAACCAGGGCGAGCAGCTCGCCTTGCGCTTTCACATCGCCCGCAACGTGTTCGAGACCGCCGTCCGCGGCTTGGTCATGCGCACCATTCAAACCAGCCAGGAAGTGCTGGCATCGGTTGGCCTCGCTGCCTCCCAAATCGACGAGGTCATCTTGGTCGGCGGCACAACCCGCGTGCCCATGGTGCGCGCCGAAGTCGAGCGGTACTTCGGCCGCCCGCCGCGCACCGATCTGAACCCCGATGAAGTCGTGGCCTGGGGCGCCGCCATTCAGGCCGAAAACCTTGCCCACGCTGGCGACAACCTGGCCAGCCGCGCTGTGCTTCTCGACGTCACTCCTCGTGCGCTCGGCATCGCCGTCACCGGCGGCTTCGCCGAGCGCATCGTCGACCGCAATGTCCCTGTTCCGGTCGAACAAACGCGCATCTTCACGACCTCGGCCGATCAGCAAAGCTCGGTGCGCATTCAAGTGTGCCAAGGCGAATCGCGCCGTTTCGATGAAAACGTGCCGCTCGGTGAGCTGGAGCTGAGCGGCATTCCGCCCGCCCGACGAGGCGAAGTCGCCATCGAAGTCACCTTCCGCGTGGACACCGACGGCATCCTGCGCGTGCGTGCGCGCGACGCCACGACGGGCGTGGCGCGCGAGGCGGCCGTCAACGTCCGCGGTGGCATGACCGACGTGGAAGTGGCAGAAGCAGTGGAACGCCACAAATCCGAGGAAAGCTCGGGGTTGCCGGAGATCCTCGATCCCGAGATCCTGGAATAGGTAGTTGTCCATGCCCGCCCTAACGCCCGATCAACTTGCCGCCTTCGTCGAGCAGATGTACGGAAAGCTCGATCGACTTTCCTACTATGACTTGCTCGGCGTTTCGTCCGGGACCTCCCAGTCGGAGATTCGCGCGGCCTTCTACCGCGTGTCGAACGACCTGCATCCGGACCGTTACCACGCGCTCGGCGACCGCAATTTGAAGGAGCGCCTGGAGACGATCTACGCCCGCATTTGCGAGGGCTATCGCATCCTGACCATGCCCGAAAAACGGGCGGCCTACGCCCGCGCCCTGGCCGACGGAAAAATGCGGCTGACCAGCACCGACAGAGAATCGCGCGCGCCGCAGAATCCCGAAGACACGATCAAGCACGATGAAGCCAAGAAGTTTTTTCGCCTGGGCATGATCTCCCTTGGCCGCAAGGATTTCAAAGGCGCGGCGATGAACTTCAACTTCGCGCGATCCTTCGAGCCCAACGCGGCCATCATCAACCAAAAACTGGGCGAGGCGCAGGCCGCGCTGGGCAAACCCGGCGGACCGGGGATCAAGGCGCCATGACTACGGCATCCAAGGACCCGGGCGAAGGGAATTTGGATGTAGGATCGCTGTCACCTGACCGTGCGCTTGCCACCGCGTCGGCGCCGGTCTTGGCCAAGGTTGGCGCGACCCTCGGCCGCTACCAGATCCTCGCGACCCTTGGCCACGGTGCCATGGCGACGGTTTTCCGCGCGCGCGATACCCAGCTTGGGCGCGACGTCGCACTCAAGGTGATGACCATGGCCCACGCGGCGCGCGGCGGGGCGGGCGAGCGATTTCGGCGCGAAGCCCATGCCGTGGCCGCGCTCAAACACCCCGGAATCCTCGAGATCTACGACTTCGTCAGCGCCACCGACGACGAGCCGAGCTACATCGTCGCCGAGCTGATCCAAGGCCCCACCCTGCGCAAGGTTCTTGAAGACCACCGCGGTCGCCTTTTGCCCGAGATCGCCGCCATGATTGCCCTGCCGTTGGCCGAGGCGTTGGCGGTGGCGCACGAGCGCGGCGTGGTTCACCGGGATGTAAAACCGGACAACGTCATGATCGAATCGAGCGGCGACAGTAGCCGCGTGGTGCTCACGGATTTCGGCGTGGCTCACATCACCGGCATGGAGACCATGACCGCCACCGGCGCTCTGGTGGGATCGCCGGCCTATATGTCGCCCGAACAGTCGCGCGGCCACGACGTCTCGCCCGCATCCGACATCTGGTCCCTGGGCGCCATGTTGTACGAGATGGTCACGGGCATTCCGCCCTTTGCCGGCAGGGATCCATTCACCATGATTGCCGCGATCCTGCGCGGCACTTTCCGCCGACCCTCGCAAGTGTTGGCGGCGGTAGGCCCGGATTTCGAGACGATCATCTTGCGTTGCTTGAAGGCCGACCCCGCTGACCGCTACCCCAGCGCAGCGCTCCTGGCCTCCGACCTGCGCGACTTCACCCACTCCGCCGGGCTGGATCCCGAACCGCAAGCGCTGCGGCGATTTCTCACCGATCCCGAAGCCGCCCTTGCCGAGCTTCGACCTCGCGTCGCCGATGCGGCGTTGATTCGAGCGCGGCAGCACGTCCGACACGGCCAGCTCGCCCGAGCCCTGGCGGAGATCGGCCACGCCACGGCCTACGTTCCCAATCACGCCGGCGCCGAGAGACTGCTCAAGCGGCTTTCCGCGGGTCGACTGATCATCAAGCTGGTCGTGGTCCTGGTGGGGCTTCTGGTCGCGCTCGGAATCATGTGGCTCGCCAAGCCGCTGCTTGCGCGCAAGCCGCCCGCCACACCTGTCACATCGCCGGCAGTGCCCGCGCCGCCATCCGTCGCCGCAGAGCCCGCCCAACCCAGCGTAGCCTCGACACCCGTCGTCCCGACCGTGGAAAAAATTCGCGGTCGGAGCCAGCGACGCAGTCGCCTCGCGGAAGCCGGATTGGGCTCCGCAATTACGCGGACCGCGAGTGCCGCGCGCGCCCTCACGCCACCGGAAGCGCCAGTACCCGAGCCAGAGCCCACGCCAGCCCAAGAAAAACCCCAGCCGCGCGCGGGAACCATCGCGCTCTTCGCCAAGGGTGGCTTCTGCTATCCGAGCCTCGACGAGCATCCTGCGCGCGATCTGATGCCGGTCTTTCACGACATTCCGCCAGGCAAGCACAAGGTCTATTGTTCCCGCGGCAAGCAGAGCCCGAGGGAATTTGTCGGCGAGGTCGAGCTGCCCCCGGGCGCGCGAATCGAACGAACGGTGACCGAGCAAAACGGCCGGCTCGCCGTCGCGCGCCCGAAGTGAACGGGAATAGACAATCCAACGATTGACTAGAGGTGCAAGGTCTGCACCAATTGTCCCGCAGACCGATGAGACAAGCATCCCATACGGCCGTGGTCCTAGCTGCCCTGGCGGGCTTGGCCTGCCCCGCCCCACTGCTGGCCAAGGAAACGCTGGCGCCGCGCGGAACAGCGGCAACCGGGAATTCCCCGCATCCCGAGATTTCGCTCGACGCCGACGACGGCGAGCCAGCAGCGCAGCAGTCTTCGCCGACGCAAACGTCGAATAGCCTGCCCAAGGATGCGTCCGCTGCCTTGGTTCGAGCAGTTGCCGCTTACGAATACGGCGATATGAACCAGGTCGTCGAAGCAGCCCGGCCCGTAGCCGAGGGACTGCTACC